>Ga0007762_1010949_pt1 | contig 17082 bp, 31 predicted proteins | sample LauGreFBDMM110DN_FD_61543 | JGI IMG/M metagenome (GOLD analysis project Ga0007762, IMG submission 61543) | Metatranscriptome of freshwater lake microbial communities from Lake Michigan, USA - Fa13.BD.MM110.DN (Metagenome Metatranscriptome) | ecosystem: Environmental > Aquatic > Freshwater > Lake...
GTAGATGATTCTTCTGAAGGAATTTCAGAAACTGAATCATCATTAACAACTTCTGATTCGATAGAATCATCTGATACAATAGAATCATCTGCTACAGTTGTATCAACAACATCTGTAGCACTAGTTCCAGCCGAACCTCTTCTAGATCTTCTCGTAGTTTTCTTAGCTTCAGTATGATTTAATAATAATTCATTAAAATCAACTAATTCAATCAAACACATCTCAGCATTATCCCCAAGTCTAAACCCAGTTCTAATAATACGTGTATAACCACCATTACGAGTTGCAACCTTAGGTGCAATATCTCTAAATAAAGCTGAAACAGCTTCTTTACTTTTTAAATAACTAAACACAGTTCTTCTAGAATGTGTAGAGTCAGTTTTAGATTTTGTAATCAAAGGTTCAACGTATCCTCTCAAAGCTTTCGCTTTAGCTACCGTAGTGTTAATTCGTTTGTGTTCAATTAACGAATTAGCCATATTAGATAACATAGCTTTTCTATGCTCGGATTTTCTACCTAAATGATTTACTTTATTTCCGTGTCTCATTTTGTACGATAATTAATTTAGTCTCTGTCTAATTTATATTTGGAAACATTCATACCGAAAGTTAAGCCCTTATTATCAACTAAATCGTCTAATTCTGTAAGTGATTTTTTACCAAAATTACGGAATTTCAACAAGTCAGATTTATTATAAGAAACTAAATCTCCTAATGTTTCAACATCTGCTGCTTTCAAACAGTTTAAAGCTCTAACTGATAAATCTAAATCAACTAACTTAGTTTTTAACAATTGACGCATATGAAGAGAAGTTTCATCAAATTCTTCTGTTTCAGACTTGGATTCATTATCCAATGTAATTTTCTCATCAGAAAACAACATAAAATGATGAATTAAAATCTTAGCAGCTTCCTTTAAAGCATCTTTTGGATGGATAGAACCATTTGATGTAATTTCCATAATCAATTTCTCGTAGTCCGTTTTTTGTTCTACGCGAAAATTTTCGACTTTGTAATTTACATTTTTAATCGGTGTAAAAATAGAATCAATAAAAATGGTTCCAAAAGGAACATTTGGAATTTTATTTTCTTCCGCAGGAACATAACCTCTTCCTTTAATAATAGTGATTTCCATGTCAAATCTAACAGAAGATTCCATATTGCAAATTACTAAATCAGGATTTAACACTTGAAATGCAGAAGTAAATTTACCTAAATCACCCGCCGTTAATTGTTTTTGTCCAGAAACAGAAACAATAAGAGTTTCATTATCAGTTCCTTCAATTTGTTGTTTGAAACATACTTGTTTTAAATTAAGTACAATTTCTGTAATATCTTCAACCACACCTTTAAGTGTAGTGAATTCATGATCAACACCTTCAATACGAATTGATGCAATCGCAAAACCTTCCAAAGAAGATAATAATATACGACGCAAAGCATTACCTACAGTAATACCATAACCCGGTTCTAAGGGACGAAATTCAAAGTTTCCTTTGTGTTCATCCGATTGAATCATAATAACCTTGTCAGGCTTCTGAAAATCTAAAATAGCCATATTTATACTTTAATTATTATTTAGAATACAACTCTACAATTAATTGTTCCTTGATATTTTCAGGAATCATTTCACGTGACGGTGCGATTAAAAATCTACCTGCAAATTCAGCTGGATTCCAATCTAACCAGTCGTGTCTTTTTGTAGTAGAAGATAATGAATTGTTAATTGTCTCTAATGATTTAGACTTTTCTCTAACACCAACAACATCTCCAACTTTCAAAGTGTAAGAAGGTATGTTAACCACTTCACCATTTACGATAATATGTCTATGAGAAACTAATTGTCTAGCACCACTTCGCGTAGGAGAAATCCCTAAACGAAAAACAGTGTTATCCAAACGTGACTCACAAAGGATCAACAAGTTTTCACCCGTAATACCTTTCATTCTTGAAGCTTTCTCAAATAAATTTGAAAATTGTTTTTCAAGAATACCGTATGTATACTTTGCTTTTTGCTTTTCAGCTAACTGAATAGCATACTCTGATTTTTTACTACCTCTTCTTTTATTTGGACCATGTTGTCCAGGAGGGTAATTTCTTTTTTCTAACGCTTTGTCTGGACCAAAAATTGCCTCACTAAATCTACGAGCAATTTTGGTTTTTGGACCTGTGTATCTTGCCATTTTTTGTTGTTTTAAAAAGAGATAGTATGAATTAAGGCTTTTCCTTCGATACTAATAATTCTCTTTATGATTAATAAATTGTTATACCCTTCTATGTTTAGGAGGTCTACATCCATTATGAGGTAATGGAGTAATGTCAATAATTTCTGTAACTTCTATACCAGCATTGTGAATAGATCTAATTGCTGATTCACGTCCACCACCTGGACCTTTTACAAATACCTTTACTTTACGTAGTCCGAAGTCATGAGCTTCTTTTGAACAATCTTCTGCAGCCATTTGAGCAGCATAAGGAGTATTCTTTTTTGAACCTCTAAAACCCATTTTCCCTGCAGAAGACCATGAAATAACCTGTCCTGCATTGTTAGTCAAAGAAATAATAACATTGTTGAAGGTAGCTTGAATATGCGCTTCACCAATTGCATCTACTTTGACATTTTTCTTCTTCTTTTTTTCAGCTTTTGCCATAATTACGAATTATTTAGTCGCTTTTTTCTTGTTTGCAACTGTTTTTCTCTTCCCTTTTCTTGTTCTGGAATTATTTTTAGTACGTTGACCTCTTAAAGGTAAACCTGCTCTATGACGAATTCCTCTATTACAACCAATATCCATTAAACGTTTAATGTTTAATTGAATCTCAGAACGTAATTGACCTTCAACCTTAAACTCATTAATCGATTCACGAATTAAACCAATTTGTTCATCGTTCCAATCTTGAACTTTAATGTTTTCATCAATATTATTAGCAACCAAAATTTGTTTTGATGTACTACGACCAATTCCATAGATGTAAGTTAAACCAATAACACCTCTTTTTTTCTTTGGTAAATCTATTCCTGCTATACGTGCCATATTTTATCTATTTTACCCTTGTCTTTGTTTAAGTTTAGGATTTTTTTTATTAATCACATAAACCACACCTTTTCTCTTAACGATCTTACAGTCTGCAGAACGTTTTTTTACTGAAGCTCTAACTTTCATATACTTTTTATTTTTAGGTCTTTTCTATTTATATCTAAAAGAGATGCGTCCCTTTGTTAAATCATAAGGTGACATCTCAACCTTTACTCTATCACCAGGTAAAATTTTAATATAAAACATTCTCATTTTACCTGAAATGTGTGCTGTAATTACATGACCATTTTCTAATTCTACACGAAACATCGCATTAGATAAAGCTTCAATAATTACACCGTCTTGTTCAATTGATGTTTGCTTAGCCATACTTAAAAACCTGATAATTCAGTTGATAATTGTCTTCCTTTAACTCTTGATCCTTCCATTAAACCATCCATATGTTGATTTAAAAGGTATGTCTCAATTTGTTGTAAAGTATCTAGAACAACACCAACCATAATTAAAAGAGAAGTACCACCAAAAAACATTTCAAAACCAGATGTAATACCAACTCCGTGAGCAATAGCTGGTAATATTGCAATAATTGCTAAAAACATTGAACCAGGTAAGGTAATTCTTGAAACTAAAGTGTCAATATAATTAGCTGTTTCGTCTCCTGGTCGAACACCTGGGATAAAACCACCATTACGTTTCATATCTTCAGCCATCTTACGAGGATTTATCATAATTGCAGTGTAAAAGAAAGTAAAAACAATGATTAAAACTGCTAATAATAAATTATAAGAAAAACCATAAATATCACCTAAGGTTCTTTGAATAAAATTCCCTCCTTCAGATGAAGCAAAAAACATGACAGGAATTGTTACAATTGCTTGAGCAAATATAATCGGCATAACACCACTCGCATTTACTTTAATAGGCAAATAACTTCTTGCTCCCTGAGAATCAACACCTCTAGTTCCAGCAATTCTTTTTGCAGTACTCATAGGAATTTTTCTTACACCTTGTACGATCAGAATAGTACCTAATACAATTAGCATGAAAGCCAATAACTCAAGAACAATTTTAATTAAATTAGAAGAACTAAAACCAATTTCAGCAAATAAAGCCTGAGGAAAACGAGATAATATACCAACTGTAATTAATATTGAAATACCATTTCCTATTCCCTTATCTGTAATTCGTTCACCAATCCAAACAGCGAACATAGAACCAGCAACTAAAACAATTGTTGATTGTATCCACCACATAGAACCAGCGTCTAAGGGAAGCGCACCTTTATTACCAACCCAAAGAGTTAAATAAGAAGGAGCTTGTAAGGCACAGATAACAATCGTTAAAATACGTGTATAGTTATTTATACGTTTTTTACCTGACTCACCTTCACTTTGCATTTTTTGAACTGCAGGAACTGCCATACCGAGTAACTGCATGATAATTGAAGCACTAATGTAAGGCATAATACCTAAAGCCATGATAGATGCATTCGAAAAACCACCCCCAGAAAACAATGAAAGTAATGTTTCTAATGCATTTGCATCACCTTTAGCATTTGCTGATGCCAATGCATCATAATTTACACCAGGTAAAATAATGTATGAACCAATCCGGTATACAAGAATTAATGAAAGAGTCAATAAAATCCTCTTTCTTAATTCTTCAACTTTCCAGATATTCTTTATGTTCTGTATAAATTTCTTCATTTACTTATAAAATAAAAGCAAAAATAATTATAATTCTGAACAATTGCCACCAAGTGCTTCAATTAAAGATTTAGCAGAACCAGAAAACTTATGTGCTGACACACTAATTTTGACTGAAAGCTCACCTCTACCTAACACTTTTACTAAGTCATTACGAGAAATTAAACCATTTTCCAAAAGGACTTCAGGAGTAATTTCAGTAACATTTTTTCTTTCAATTAAAGATTGAATAATATCTAAATTAATAGCTTTATAATCTACCCTATTGATATTCTTAAAACCAAATTTAGGAACACGTCTTTGAAGAGGCATCTGACCACCTTCAAAACCGATTTTTTTACTGTAACCAGATCTTGACTTTGCTCCTTTGTGTCCACGTGTAGACGTACCACCGTGACCAGATCCTTGCCCACGAGCAATTCTCTTTATTTTTTTAACAGAACCGTCTGCTGGAGTTAAATTATGTAAATTCATTTTTTTTACGATTTAAAGATGTTACTCAATAACTTGAATAAGATGTTGTACTTTCTTAACCATTCCAAGAATTTGAGGTGTAGCTTCATGCTCTACCACGTGATTCAATTTTCTAAACCCTAAAGCTTTAACTGTTGCTTTTTGATCAGCGGGACGTTTAATAGCACTTTTAATTTGCTTTAATTTAATTGTAGCCATGATATAAAAATTAACCGTTAAATACTTTATCCAATGAAATACCGCGTTGTTTAGCTACAGTAACAGCATCTCTCATTTGAGTTAATGCGTCCATTGTTGCTTTAATAACATTGTGCGGGTTAGATGAGCCTTGTGATTTTGCAAGTACATTATGAATACCAACACTTTCTAATACAGCACGCATTGCACCACCTGCAATAACACCTGTTCCAGGAGTAGCTGGTTTCAACAATACTTCTGCACCACCAAACTTGCCTTTTTGGGCATGAGGTACAGTACCTCTTAAAATAGGCACACGAATTAAATTCTTTTTTGCGTCATCAATTCCTTTCGTAATTGCTTCAGTAACCTCTTTTGCTTTACCTAATCCATGACCAACAATACCGTTTTCGTCACCGACTACTACTATCGCAGAAAAACTGAACGTACGTCCACCTTTAGTTACTTTTGTAACACGATTAACAGAAACTAACTTATCTTTTAATTCTGTTTCAGTAGATTTTACTCTATTTAAATTATTTGCAGCCATCGTTTAAAATTTAAGTCCTCCTTCTCTTGCAGAGTCAGCTAATGATTTTACTCTTCCGTGATATAAATATCCATTTCTATCAAAAACAACTTTTTCGATTCCAGCTTCAATCGCTTTTTTGGCAACTTCCTTACCAACAATTGCAGCTTGCTCTACTTTAGTTACTTTATCAGTAGCAGTACTATTATAAGAACCTGCAGATACTAATGTAACACCCTTTGAATCGTCAATTAACTGAGCATATATCTGCTTGTTACTACGAAATACTGTTAAACGAGGCAAAGAAGAAGTACCTGAAATTTTTTTTCTAATCCTTCTTTTAATTTTTGCTCTTCTATTTATTTTACTAAACGCCATGATAAATGATTAATTATTTTTTACCTGCAGACTTACCAGCCTTTCTTCTAATTTCTTCACCTACAAATCTTACACCTTTACCTTTGTATGGTTCTGGCTTACGAAGGGAACGAATTTTGGCAGCAACTTGTCCAACTAGTTGCTTATCGAAAGATTCTAATCTAACGACTGGAGCTTTACCCTTAAGGGTTTCTGCAGATACCATAATTTCTGAAGGAATTTCAAAAACAATAGGGTGAGAATAACCTAGAGATAACTCTAATATTTGACCCGTAGCTACAGCTCTGTAACCTACACCTATTACTTCTAATTCCTTTTTGTACCCTTCCGAAACACCGATGATCATATTGTTAACTAAAGAACGGTATAAACCGTGCTTAGCTCTATGTTCAGGTGCATCTGATTCGCGGCTAAAAGTGATTATGTTTTCTTCTATAGTTATACCTACACAAGCATCAAATGCTTGTAATAAAGTACCTTTAGAACCTTTAACAGAAACTATGTTTCCATCAACTTTTACTTCTACTCCACTCGGGATCGTAACTGGGGATTTACCTATCCTTGACATTTTTTACTTTCTAATTAATTAATATACGTAACAAAGTACCTCGCCACCTACGTTTATTTTTCTAGCTTCCTTATCAGTCATTACACCTCTAGATGTAGAAACAACTGCAATACCTAAGCCATTTAAAACACGCGGCATATCAGATGAACCACTATACTTTCGTAAACCTGGTCTAGATGCTCTTGTAATTTTTGTGATAGCAGGAACTTTCGTTGACTGATTGTATTTTAGTGCAATTTTAATTACACCTTGTTTATCATCCTCTTCGAATTTATAATTCGTGATGTAACCTTGATCAAAAAGAATTGTAGTCATAGCTCTTTTAACATTAGAACCAGGAATTTCAACAATTTTCAATCCAGCACTACTCGCGTTTCGAATTCGAGTTAAGAAATCTGCAATAGGATCTGTATTCATTTTTTTTTAGAATAAACTTATTACCAACTTGATTTTTTTACACCAGGGATTTTACCTGCCAATGCCATTTCACGGAATGTTACCCTTGAAATGCCGAATTGACGCATATAACCTCTAGGTCGACCTGTGATTCCACAACGGTTATGTAGACGAACTTTTGCACCATTAGCAGAAAGTTTTTGAATAGCTATCATAGCATCCCACTTTGCACTTTGTACTTTTTCGTCGTTACTTGAAGATTTTAGAATTGTAGTAATCGCTTTTCTTTTTTCAAGATCTCTCGCTACCATTCTTTCTCTTTTGCGCTCACGCGCTTTCATTGATTCCTTAGCCATTGTAATTATTTTTTAATAAATGGAAAACCAAAAGCATCTAATAAAGCTTTCGCCTCTTCATCGTTTTCAGCAGAAGTAACAAAGGTAATATCCATACCCATCATTCTACTTACTTTATCGATATCGATTTCAGGGAAGATAATGTGTTCTTTAATACCTAAATTAAAATTACCTCTACCATCAAATCCTTTAGGATTGATTCCACGAAAATCTCTTGTACGAGGCAAAGCTACTGCGATTAAACGATCTAAGAAATCGTACATTTTGTCACCACGTAAAGTAACTTTAGTGCCTACAGGCATCCCTTTACGTAATTTAAAATTAGAAATATCCTTTTTTGAAAGGGTAGCAATCGCTCTTTGTCCAGCAATACGAGACAAATCAGCAACTGCATTATCTACTAATTTTTTATCAGCAACCGCATCACCAACTCCTTGGCTTAAAACGATTTTACTTAATCTAGGTACACGCATAACCGTTTTGTACCCAAATTTTTCAGTAAGAACAGGAATTATTTCCTGTGCATACATATCTTTTAGTCTTGGTGTATAACTCATTATTTGATCTCCTCCCCTGACTTTTTAGAATAACGAACTAATTTACCTGCTTCATTCAATTTACGACCTAATCGAGATGCTTGACCTTTATGAACAACCATAAGATTTGAAATGTTAATTGAACTTTCCATTTCGATAATACCTCCTTGCGGATTTGATGCACTTGGCTTAGCATGTTTTTTAACTAAGTTAAGTCCTTCAACAGAAGCACGACCTTTTTTCCTGTCTATAACAAGAATTTTACCGTCTCGTCCACGAGATTCACCGCTAAGTACCTTAACGACATCTCCCACTTTAATGTGTAATTTCTTTTGCATAACTAACGAAATTTAAAGTACTTCTGGAGCTAGAGAAACAATTTTCATAAAATTGTTTTCACGAAGCTCCCGTGCTACCGGTCCAAAAATACGCGTACCTCTCATCTCACCAGCTTGGTTTAAGATTACCACTGCGTTATCATCGAAACGGATGTAAGAACCATCAGCTCTTCGCACTTCCTTTCTTGTTCTTACTATTACTGCCTTGGCTACCTGACCTTTCTTAACGGCACCAGAGGGCGTTGCGCTCTTTATAGCAACTACTATTTTATCTCCAACTGAAGCATAGCGACGTTTTGTACCGCCTAATACGCGTATACATAACACCTCTTTTGCTCCGGAGTTATCAGCTACTGAAAGTCTTGATTCCTGTTGTATCATTTTTTAATGATTATTTAACTCTTTCGACAATTTCTACTAATCTCCAATTTTTAGACTTAGATAAAGGTCTGGTTTCCATGATGCGAACTGTATCACCTTCGTTACAGTCGTTATTTTCATCATGAGCTACAAATTTAGTAGTTTTTTTTACGAACTTACCATATTTTGGGTGTTTTACCTTTCTTTCAACAGAAACGACAATCGATTTCTCCATTTTGTCGCTAGTAACAATCCCTATTCTTTCTTTTCTTAAATTACGCTTTTCCATTAGCTAATTTCAAATTAAACAAGCTTAAGCTTGTACTCGTTTACCCAATTCTGTTTTAAATCGCGCGATTGTTCTACGAACGAAACGTATTTGTAGCGGGTTTTCAATAGGAGTTACTTTATGAGATACACTCATTTTACTTAACTTATCTTCGAAAACAGTGATATTGTTTTTTAATTCAACATCAGATAACTTTATGATTTCTTCTTGTTTCATCTTTTAGTTATTTTTCAGGTACAACATAATCATTACGAACTATGAACTTGCATTTTACTGGCAATTTTTGCGCAGCTAAACGTAAAGCCTCTTTTGCTGTTTCGTATGGAACTCCATCCGCTTCAAACAAAATTCGACCCGGTTTAACTACAGCAACCCAGTGGCTTGGAGCTCCTTTACCCTTACCCATCCTTACCTCTGCAGGTTTGGAAGTAACAGGTTTGTCAGGGAAAATCCTAATCCAAACTTGACCTTCTCTTTTCATAAAACGCGTAACTGCGATACGAGAAGCTTCAATTTGTCTAGAAGTAATCCATGCAGGCTCCAAAGTTTTGAGTCCAAAAGATCCAAAAGCGATAGTGCTACCACGTTGAGCTTCACCACGATTTCTTCCTTTTTGTACTCTTCTAAATTTGGTTCTTTTTGGCTGTAACATCTTTACTAATTTAGTACATCAAATATTTTTCTTTCTTTTTGGAGCCGACTTACGGTTTGGAGATTGAGAAGGTGATGATTTAGAACCAGCTGCAGACATTCCTACATTTGGAGATAAATCCCTCTTACCAAAAACCTCACCTTTACAGATCCATACTTTGATACCAATTCTACCATAAGTGGTGTGAGCTTCACTTACTGCATAGTCAATATCAGCTCTGAACGTATGTAACGGAGTACGTCCATCTTTGTACATCTCATTACGTGCCATTTCAGCACCATTAAGACGACCTGATATTTTAACTTTGATACCTTCCGCACCCATTCTCATCGTTGAATTAATAGCCGTTTTAATTGCACGACGAAACGAAATACGAGCTTCAATTTGACGAGAAATACCTTCCGCAACTAAATGAGCATCCAATTCTGGACGTTTAACCTCAAATATATTGATTTGGATTTCTTTCTTCGTCAATTTTTTAAGTTCTTCTTTTAACTTATCAACCTCTTGACCACCTTTACCGATTATCACTCCTGGACGTGCGGTATTAACAGTAACGGTAACTAGTTTTAGAGTTCTCTCAATGATAACTTTAGAAATACTAGCTTTAGATAAACGAGTGAATAAATATTTACGGATTTTGTCATCCTCAACTATTTTTTCGGCATTATCTTTACTTTTCGTACCACTTCCTCCGTACCAGTTAGAATCCCATCCGTGGATGAAACCTAATCTATTTCCTATTGGATTTGTCTTTTGTCCCATGTTTTATTACTTATTTAGCACCATCTACAATAATGGTAACGTGGTTCGATCTTTTTCTAATTCTATGTGCTCTTCCTTGAGGTGCAGTTTGAACACGTTTCATCATTGCAGCACTATCAACTTGGATAGAAGATACAATTAATTTTTCATCTTCAATACTTTTTCCTTCATTTTTTTGTTCCCAATTGGCAATTGCAGAACGCAAAAGCTTTTCAAGACTTTTAGAAGCAAATTTAGAATTATGTTGCAAAATGTTTAGAGCTTTATTTACTTCAACTCCCCTTACAAGATCTGCAACTAATCTCATCTTTCTCGGAGCAATCGGAGAACCTTTCAAACTTGCAATCGCAGTTGTAGATTTCTCTAGATTTAATGTCTCAGCTCTTAATCTTTTTCTAGCGCCCATGTCACTACTTAATTTAAAAACTATCTTTTCTTATTTTTCTTATCTGCCCCGTGACCACGGAAGTTACGCGTTGGTGAAAATTCACCTAACTTGTGACCTACCATGTTCTCAGTTACGAAAACAGGAATAAACTTATTCCCATTATGAACAGCGATTGTTAACCCTACGAAATCTGGTGTAATCGTAGAAGCTCTTGACCAAGTTTTGATCACGGCTTTGCTGTTTGAAGCTTGCGCTTCTTCCACTCTTGTAAATAATTTGTAATGAACAAATGGTGGCTTTTTCAACGATCTACTCATAGCTTACTATTTCTTTCTTTTCTCGATGATTAACTTATCTGAATATTTAGTTTTAGATCTCGTTTTGTATCCTTTTGCAGGAATACCATTACGTGATCTAGGATGACCTCCGGAATTTTTTCCTTCACCACCACCCATTGGGTGATCAACAGGATTCATCACTACTCCACGAACACGAGGTCTTCTTCCTAACCATCTTGATCTACCTGCTTTACCAGATACAACAAGACTATGCTCTGAATTTGAAACAGAACCGATAGTAGCTAAACACGTTGTTAATACCATACGGGTTTCACCTGAAGGCATTTTAACAATCGCATAACGACCATCACGAGCATTCAATTGAGCATACGTACCAGCACCTCTAGCAATAGCGCCTCCCTTCCCTGGATGTAATTCTATGTTATGAATAACTGTTCCCAAAGGAACATCGCTCAAAAACATCGCATTACCAACATTAGGAGTAGCAGTTTTACCAGAAACAACAGTATCACCAACTTGTAAACCTTCGGGAGCGATCATATATCGTTTTTCTCCATCAGCATAATACAATAAAGCAATACGAGCCGTTCGATTTGGATCATACTCAATTGTTTTAACAGTTGCAGGAATATCCTGCTTGTCTCTTTTAAAATCAATGATACGGTATCTTTGTTTATGACCTCCTCCTATGTATCTCATAGTCATTTTACCGTCATTGTTTCGACCACCAGACTTAGACTTTTTGGCAACTAATGACTTTTCAGGAACATTCGTTGTTACTTCAGCGTAAGTACTGTTAATCTTGTGTCTTTGCCCTGGAGTTGTAGGCTTGAATTTTTTAAGACCCATTTCTTTTTTTTAAAGGTTGTTATACAAGTCAATCGTCTCTCCAGATGCAACAGTAACAATCGCTTTTTTCCAAGGATTGTTAGGTCGCACAACGATACCTTTGTTAGTTTGCTTAACAGAGGATTTTCCGCCACCATAGGTTTGTGTACGCACTTCGGTTACGTGAACTCCGTACATTTTTTCGACAGCGTTTTTTATTTCTATTTTATTAGAACTTTTTTCAACTTTAAAAGTGAAACGGTTGCGAGTTTCAGTCGCAATCGTAGCTTTTTCACTAATAAGAGGTTTTTTAATAATGTTATTCATCACTATATTAGTTTAGAATGTTTTCAATCACTTCCAACGAACTTTCTGCTAAAACTACTTTTTTAGCATTCAATACATCATATGTATTTACAGAATCTGCGGTAACAACTTTGACTTTTTTCAAGTTTCTAGATGACAAATATACATTATCATTTTGTGAACCCAAAATAAATAATACTTTATCATTTTGTAACTCTAAGTTATTAATCAAAGAAATAAAACCTTTTGTCTTAATTGAATCAAAGTTTACATCTTCTAAAACGATCAAAGCATCTCCTTTAACTTTATAAGAAAAAGCAGACTTTCTAGCTAAACGCTTCAATTTCACGTTCAATTTGAAATGATAATTACGCGGTCTTGGACCGAAAATACGACCACCACCTACAATTGTACCAGATTTAATACTACCTGCACGTGCTCCGCCTGTACCTTTCTGTTTTTTAATCTTACGTGTAGAACCAGCAATTTCATTTCTTTCTTTTGCTTTATGTGTTCCTTGACGTCTGTTTGCTAAATGTTGTTTAACATCTAAATAAATTGCGTGATCGTTTGGCTCAATACCAAAGATTGCATCTGATAAAGCTACTTTTTTAGAAGTAGCTTTTCCAGTTTGGTCAATTACTTTAACTTCCATTATTTCGCGATTAATACAGTTGAACCTTTAGCTCCAGGAACCGATCCTTTCACTACGATTAAATTTTTGTCTATTAACACTTTCAAAACCTCAAGGTTTTCAGACATAACACGTTTGTTCCCCATTTGACCAGCCATACGCATCCCTTTGAATACACGAGCTGGATAAGAACAAGCACCAATAGAACCTGGTGCACGTAAACGGTTATGTTGACCATGAGTAGCTTGACCAACTCCTGCGAAGTTATGTCTTCTAACTACACCTTGGAAACCTTTCCCTTTTGAAGTACCAACTACTCCAACAAACTCTCCTTCTGCGAAAATGTCTACATTCACAAGATCACCCAAATTCAATCCATCAAAACCTTTAAACTCAGCCAATTTAGATTTAGGCGTTGTATTAGCTTTTTTAAAATGTCCTTTAAGTGCGTTCGGTGTTCTTTGATCTTTACGTTCTCCAAAACCTAACTGAACTGCGTCGTAACCATCTCTATCTTGTGTTTTTAACTGAGTTACAACACAAGGACCTGCTTCTATGACTGTGCATGGCGTTGCCTTACCCTCGGCACTAAAGATGCTAGTCATTCCGACTTTTCTACCAATTATTCCAGGCATACTTTAACTTTTATTTATTAAACTTTAATTTCTACATCAACTCCACTAGGAAGCTCTAAACGCATTAATGCATCAACCGTTTTAGAAGATGAACTGTAAATGTCTAACAATCGTTTGTAAGAGCAAAGTTCAAACTGCTCACGTGCTTTTTTATTGACGTGCGGAGATTTTAATACCGTATAAATTCTTTTGTGTGTTGGAAGTGGGATTGGCCCACTAACTACAGCACCGGTAGCTTTAACCGTTTTTACAATCTTTTCAGCAGACTTATCTACTAAATTGTGATCGTATGATTTTAATTTGATTCTAATTTTCTGGCTCATATAAAATACTATTAAGCGTTAACTTTTCCGTTAATTTTAGCAATTACATCATCAGCAACATTTCGAGGTGCTTCTGAGTAATGTGAAAACTCCATACTTGAAGTTGCACGTCCAGAAGTTATCGTACGAAGTTGAGTAACATATCCAAACATTTCAGAAAGTGGAACATCCGCTTTAACAACTTTTGCACCATGACGATCATCCATTCCTTTCATCATTCCACGACGACGATTTAAATCACCTACAACATCACCCATGTTTTCTTCTGGTGTTACCACCTCTAATTTCATGATAGGCTCTAATAAAACAGGCTTACATTTTTTCAAGGCCTCACGATATGCCATTCTAGCACAAATTTCAAAAGACAAAGAATCTGAATCGACATTATGATAAGAACCATCCATTAATTCAACTTTCATTGAATCTACAAGATATCCAGCCAAAACACCATTCTTCATTGATTCTTTAAATCCTTTTTCAACCGATGGAATAAATTCACGAGGAATATTACCCCCTTTAATCGTATTGATAAATTCTAAACCGGTTTTCTCTTGATTGTCTTGCGGAGAAATTTTAACTAGAATGTCAGCAAATTTACCACGTCCACCAGATTGTTTTTTATATACCTCTCTGTGTTGAATTTCAGTAGTAATTGCCTCTCTATAAGAAACTTGAGGTGCACCTTGATTCACTTCAACTTTAAATTCTCTTTTCAAACGATCAATTATGATTTCTAAGTGAAGCTCACCCATACCACTAATGATTGTCTGTCCAGTCTCATCGTCCGTATTTACTCTGAATGTAGGATCTTCCTCAGAAAGTTTATTTAAACCAATAGAAAGTCTATCTGTATCAGCTTGAGTTTTAGGTTCAATTGCTAAACCAATTACTGGCTCAGGGAAGTTCATAGATTCAAGAATAATTGGATTCTTTTCATCACACAAAGTATCTCCAGTACGAATATCTTTAAATCCAACTACAGCACCAATATCTCCTGCTCCTAATTCATCAATTTGATTTTGTTTATTCGCATGCATTTGGAATATACGTGAAATACGTTCCTTATTTTCTGACCGCGTGTTATAAACATAAGAACCCGCTTGTAAATTACCTGAATAAGCACGGATAAAACACAAACGACCCACGAAAGGATCCGTAGCAATTTTAAATGCTAATGCAGCAAATGGCTCATTGTAAGAAGGTTGACGAACAGTCTCTTCACCAGTTCTTGGATCTGTACCAGTAATCCCATCAACATCCATTGGAGAAGGTAAAATCTCCATAACCATGTCTAACATAGCTTGAACACCTTTGTTTTTGAATGCAGAACCACACATCATAGGAACAACTTTTCCAGCGATAGTAGCAGCTCTTAATGCATCTAAAATTTCTCTTTCAGTTAATGAATTCGGATCATCAAAATATTTTTCCATTAATTTATCATCGAACTCAGCAACCGCTTCCAATAATTCTTCACGTAATTGACGTGCTTCATCAATAATATCTGCAGGAATTTCAACTTCCTTGAAAGTCATACCCATATCATGCTCATTCCAAACAATCCCTTTGAAGTTGATTAAATCAACAACCCCTAAGAAATCGTCTTCAGCACCAATATTTAATTGAAGAGGTAAAGCTTGGCTTCCAAGCATTTCCTTAACTTGTCTACAGACATTTAAAAAATCTGCTCCTGAACGATCCATTTTATTAACGAAACCAATACGAGGAACATTATAATTATTTGCTAATCTCCAATTTGTTTCAGATTGTGGTTCAACACCATCAACTGCTGAAAATAAGAAAACTAAACCATCCAATACACGTAATGAACGATTCACCTCAACTGTAAAGTCAACGTGTCCAGGAGTATCAATAATATTCATGTGATACTCTTGATTGCGATATTGCCATTTCAAAGTTGTAGCAGCAGAAGTAATAGTAATACCTCTTTCCTGCTCTTGCTCCATCCAGTCCATCGTAGCCCCACCATCGTGTACTTCACCAATTTTATGATTTACACCACCATAATAAAGTATACGCTCAGTAGTTGTAGTTTTACCAGCATCAATGTGCGCAGCAATACCAATATTTCTTGTGAATTTAAGATCTCTTGACATGATAATTAAAATCTAAAATGTGAAAATGCTTTGTTAGCCTCAGCCATACGAATTGTATCGCCTTTTTTCTTAAATGCAGCACCCTCTTCTTTCGAAGCAGCGATGATTTCAGAAGCTAATTTACCAGCCATTGATTTTTCATTACGTTTACGAGAATAACCTATTAACCATTTCATAGCTAACGATTGTTTTCTTTCTTCACGAACCGGTGTAGGGATTTGGAACGTAGCTCCACCTACTCTACGGCTTCTAACTTCGACACTTGGTGTAACATTTTCCAATGCTTTTTTCCAAACATCAAGACCATCTTGCTCTTCGATTTTTGTATCAACGATTTCAATCGCATCATAAAAAATCTTAAATGCTAATGTCTTTTTCCCATCATACATTAAATTATTAACGAACTTTGTTACAATAATTTCGTTAAATTTTGGATCCGGGAGAATCGGGATTTTTTTGGCTTTTCTTCTTCTCATTTCTTGAAAGCTTTAAATTATTTTTTCGCTTTTGGTCTTTTTGTTCCATACTTAGAACGACGTTGAGTTCTACCTTCTACACCAGCAGTGTCTTCAGCTCCTCGTACGATGTGGTATCTTACCCCTGGAAGGTCTTTTACCCTTCCACCACGTACGAGCACTAAAGAGTGCTCTTGTAAATTGTGTCCTTCTCCACCGATGTAAGCATTGACTTCCTTACCATTAGTGAGACGAACCCTTGCTACTTTTCTCATAGCTGAGTTCGGCTTTTTAGGAGTAGTGGTGTAAACCCTTACACATACCCCTTTGCGCTGCGGACAAGAATCAAGAGCTGCAGATTTGCTTTTCTTTACATTTGCCGTACGTCCTTTGCGAACTAATTGTTGAATAGTTGGCATACTAAAATTTAAACATTTATAAATAAATTATTATCCCGAACACAATGCCGGGAACGCAAAGATATTAATTTTTTAACAGAATGCAAGTTTTTTATATCTTTTACGCTTTTTTAAAC
>Ga0007762_1067045_pt1 | contig 16619 bp, 29 predicted proteins | sample LauGreFBDMM110DN_FD_61543 | JGI IMG/M metagenome (GOLD analysis project Ga0007762, IMG submission 61543) | Metatranscriptome of freshwater lake microbial communities from Lake Michigan, USA - Fa13.BD.MM110.DN (Metagenome Metatranscriptome) | ecosystem: Environmental > Aquatic > Freshwater > Lake...
GGGGGCATGTTGCGCTTTTCGATCGCGCACTTTTCGGTGTAGCAGCGCTCGCCCTTGAGGAACAGCTTCATGCCCTCACGGCGGCACAGGCGGCAAACGGGTCCGTTATATCGAGCCATAAATCAGTATCCAGTATCCAGTAGCAGTAATCAGACGCGACGGCGCTTCGGCGGCCGGCAGCCGTTGTGCGGGATCGGCGTGACGTCGCGGATCGATCGCACCTCGAGGCCCGCCGTCTGCAGCGCGCGGATCGCCGACTCGCGGCCGGAGCCGGGGCCCTTGACCAGCACGTCGCACGAGCGCATGCCAAAGGTCTTGGCGGCGTTGGTGGCACTGAGCGCAGCCTGGGTCGCCGCGAACGGCGTGCCCTTGCGCGAGCCCTTGAAGCCAATCGCGCCGGCGCTCGACCACGACACCACCGCACCCTCGGCGTCGGTGATCGTGATCAGCGTGTTGTTGAACGACGCCTGCACGTGCACGAAGCCATGGTGGACAATGCGCTTCTCGCCGCGCTTCTTGAACGCCTTCTTTTTCTTGGTCGGTGCTTCCGCGCCGCCCGGAGTCTCTGCTTTGGCCATGATTTAAACCGTCTTCTTCTTCGCCACGGCGCCCTTGCGAGGGCCCTTCCGCGTGCGCGCGTTGGTCTTGGTCCGCTGCCCGCGCAACGGCAGGTTGCGGCGGTGACGGCCGCCGCGATAGCTGCCGATCTCGATCAGCCGCTTGATGTTCAAGGAGATTTCCTTGCGGAGATCGCCTTCCACGCCGCCCTGATCTTCCAGGACGCGGGTGATCTTGCGGACGTCGTCTTCGGTGAGGTCCTTCACCCGGACGTTCGGATCGACACCAGCTGCCGTCAGCACGGCGTTCGAGCGATGACGCCCGATGCCGAAGATATACGTGAGACCAATCTCAATGCGCTTCGTGCGCGGGAGATCGACACCTGAAATACGCGCCATGTCTTATCCTTGCCGCTGCTTGTGCTTCTGGTTACTGCAGATCACCCGGACCACCCCACGGCGGCGGACAACCTTGCACTTCACGCAAATTTTCTTAACCGAGGCTCTAACTTTCATAACTTCTCCACGATCCGTCCGCGGCTTGGGTCGTTACCCATGAGCGCGACCCTCACCCGATCACCGACCAGGACCCGGACAAAATTACGTCCGACCGGACTGGCCAGGTGCGCCGTCACCTGGTGCCGCCCCTCCAGCTCCACTCGCACGAGCTGGCTTGGCAGCAGTTCCTTCACGACCCCGTCCGCCAGCCTATCGGGCGGCGCTTGCGGTTCGTCCATCTTCGACGACCACGTCCGGGAGCGTCAGCACCCGGCAGCCGCCTTCGGTGACCACCACCGTGTGTTCGAAGTGCGCCGACAGGGCCTTGTCTTTCGTGACCGCCGTCCAGCCGTCTCCCAACACCTTCACCGCGGGCTTGCCCGCGTTCACCATGGGCTCGATCGCGAGCGCCATGCCTTCTGCCAGCCGCGGACCGCGTCCGGCGGTCCCGTAGTTCGGAATCTGCGGCTCCTCGTGGAGCGCCGTTCCGATGCCATGGCCCACGAACTCGCGGACCACCGAAAACCCCTGCGCCTCGACGTACGACTGAACCGCGGCGCCGATATCCGACACTCGGGCGCCGGCCTTGACCGTCGCCACCGCGCGATCGAGCGCGGTCCGGGTGACATCGAGCAACCGTTGCGCTTCGGCGGACACCGCACCCACTGGCACCGTCACCGCCGAGTCGCCGTAAAAGCCATCAAGCTTGGCGCCCATGTCGATCGAGATGATGTCTCCCTCGACCAGGGCCCGCGGCGATGGAATGCCGTGCACGACTTCTTCGTTCACCGACGCGCAAATCGTTGCCGGGTAGCCGTGGTAGCCCTTGAACGCCGGCTCCGCGCCGGCCTCCCGCAACCGCTGCTCGGCGAGAGCGTCGAGATCGGCGGTGGTGATTCCCGGTCGCACCGCCGTCGCCAGCTCCTTCAACACGCGGGCCACCAGGGCGTTCACGCGCGCGAGCTTCTCGATTTCCGCCGCCGACCTGCAGACGATCACTGCGCCACCGGCCGTCCCAGCGCCGAAGCCACCGCCCCGACCAGCGCCTCGCGCACCTGTTCGGGCGACTGCAAGCCGTCAATCACGCGAAACGTCGGCCGCGCGCTGTAGTACTCAATCATCGGCCGCGTATCGCGCCAGTAAATCTTCAGGCGCTCGCGGACCACCGTCTCCGAGTCGTCCGAGCGCGCCACCCACTTCGGGCCGACCGCGCGGCACCGTTCGGTGTTCTGGCACAAGTCCGACAGCGCATCCGGCTTGTGCTCGAACGCGTCGGCGTTAGCGCCGCAGTCGTCACACACCCGCCGGCCCCGCACCCGCCGCACCAGTTCCTCGTCCGGGACCTTGATTTCGACGCAAATCACCGGTCCCCGCAACGCCGTAATCTCATCCAGCGCCTTGGCTTGCGCCGCGGTGCGCGGAAACCCGTCGAGTACGAACCCGGCCAGCGCATCCGGCCGCGTCAACCGCTCGCGGACGATGCCGATGATCAGGTCGTCGCTCACCAGCTCGCCGCGTTCCATCACGGCTTGCACCGCCTGGCCCAGCGCCGTTCTGCTGTGCACCGCTTCGCGCAGGATATCCCCGGTCGAGACCTTGGGAATCCCATGCTCGCGGGCGAATCGTTCCGCCTGCGTGCCCTTGCCCGCCCCCGGCGGGCCAAGCATCACGAGGTTGAGGGCCACCTTAGCCGCGCCGTCCCCGGATTCGCGTCTTTTTCATGAACCCGTCGTAGTGCCGCATGATCAACTGCGACTCGACCTGGTTCACGGTATCCATGGCCACCCCGACCACGATCAGGAGCGACGTGCCGCCGAAGAAGAACTGCACGTTCAAGCCCTGCGTGACCACGCGCGGCAGAATCGCGTCGAGCGACTCGCCGATGAACGGAATCGGCGCCACCTTGAAGCCGGTCAGCAGGAACTCCGGCAGGATTGCCACCATCGCCAGGTAGACCGCGCCGACAATCGTGATGCGCGCCAGAATGGTGTCGATGTATTCGGCGGTCCGCTTGCCGGGACGAATGCCCGGGATGAAGCCGCCGTACTTGCGCATGTTCTCCGAGACGTCATCCGGATTAAAGATGATCGCAGTGTAGAAATACGCGAAGAAGATGATGCCCACCACGTAGAGCAGGTTGTAGAGCGGCATGCCGTAGCCAATCTGCCGCACCGCCGCGTCGGCGTAGCCGCCCGGCGTGAACATGCCCGACAGCGTCTGCGGGAAGGTCAGGATCGAGCTGGCGAAGATCACCGGGATCACGCCGCCGGTGTTGACCTTGAGCGGGATGTGCGTGCTCGACCCGCCGTACTGGCGGCGGCCCACCACCCGCTTGGCGTATTGCACCGTGATGCGGCGATGGCCACGCTCGACGTAGATGATCGCGCCGATCACGCCGACCATCAGCACCACCAGGAACGCCAGCGTCAGCAGGCCGATCTGGCCGGTCTGCATCTGGTCGATGGTGGCAATCACCGCGCGCGGGAAGTTGACGACGATACCCGCGAAGATGATCAGCGACATGCCGTTGCCGATGCCGCGCTCGGTAATCTGCTCACCCAGCCACATGATGAACATGGTGCCGGTGGTCAGCGTCAGCATCGCCATCAGGCGGAAGCTCCAGCCCGTCTCATAAACCAGCGGCAGGCCACCGGCGATCTCGGTCTGGCGCTCGAGGAAAATGGCGATGCCGAGCGACTGCACGCCCGCGAGCAGCAGCGTCAGGTAGCGCGTGTACTGGGTAATCTTGCGGCGGCCCAGTTCGCCTTCCTTCGACAACCGCTCGAGGTACGGCCACACCACCGTCAACAGCTGCAGGATGATCGACGAACTGATGTACGGCATCACGCCGAGCGCGAAAATGGTGACGCGCGACAAGCTGCCGCCCGTGAACATGTCGTAGAGGCCGAACATCGAGTTCTGCGCCTGTTCCGACATGATCCGCAGCGCCTCGGAATTGACTCCGGGCGTCGGGATGAAGTTGCCGACGCGATACACCGCCAGCATGCCGAGCGTAAACAGCACTCGGTTGCGGAGGTCCGCGACGGCGAACAGATTCTTCAGTGTATCCAGCACAACAGCCCTCAGTTATTTACTGATTGCTACGCTTCGGCCTTAACCGAACCATCTGGGACGGCGGTTGTGCCGTCCGGGATGGCCTCGGTCCGGCCACCGGCGGCGGCCACCTTCTCGGCGGCTTTTCCGCTGAACTTATGGGCGACCACCGTCAGCGCCTTGGTCAGTTCCCCGCGACCGAGAACCTTGACGAGCGAGGTGCGGCTGCTGACGAGACCGTGCGCGCGCAGGGTCTCGACGGTCACCGTCGCGCCGGTGTCGAACGCGGCCTCGAGCTGATCGAGATTCACCACGTCATACTCGGTGCGGAAGATGTTGGTGAAGCCGCGCTTCGGCACCCGGCGGTGCAGCGGCATCTGGCCACCTTCGAAGCCGCGCTTGAAGGCGTAGCCCGAGCGCGACTGCGCGCCCTTGTGGCCGCGGCCCGAGGTCTTGCCCAGGCCCGAACCGGGACCGCGCCCGACCCGCTTCTTCTTGAACTTCGAGCGGTCGGCCGGCTTCAGCTTATCGAGACTCATAAATTACTCGCTCACCGTCACGAGGTGACGAACCTTGAAGATCATGCCGCGGGTCTCGGGCGTGTCCGCCAGGGTCACCGAATGGTTGATCTTGCGCAGGCCGATACCCTGGACCACCGTGGCCTGGTACTTGTTGAAGCCGATCGGGCTCTTGGTGAGCTTGATCGTCACGGTCTTCGCCGCCTGCTTTGCTTGCTTCGCCTTCGCCATTGTTCTTTGTCCTGTGGCGACAAACCTTCAGGTTTGTCGACCGTTACTTACGCGGTCCGGCCGCCGGCCAGCTCTTCAAGCGTGTCCTTGCCGCGCAGCCGCATCAGCTTGCCCGGGTCCTTCAGTTCCTTCAGTGCCGTGAACGCCGCGCGCACCACGTTGTGCGGGTTGGCCGAGCCGAGCGACTTGGTCAGCACGTTGGTCACGCCCGCCGCTTCCACCACCGCACGCACCGCCGCGCCGGCGATGATGCCGGTGCCGTCCGGCGCGGGCTTCAGCAGCACGCGGCCGGCGCCGTAGCGACCGACGATCGGGTGTGGCACGGTGGTGCCCTGCACCGGTACGCGGATCAGGTTTTTCTTGGCGGCCTCGATGCCCTTCTTGATCGCCGAGGGCACTTCCTTCGCCTTGCCGACGCCGTAACCGACGACCCCGTGGGCGTCACCGACGACGACCAGCGCGCTGAAGCTCAGGTTCTTGCCGCCCTTGACCACCTTGGTGACACGGTTGATGGAAACCACCGTGTCCTTGAGGTCGAGCTGCGCCGGGTCGATCTTTTCGCGTGTCCGAATCATATGACCTCTAAAATTCCAGACCGGCGGTGCGGGCGGCCTCGGCCACGGCGCGCACGCGCCCGTGGTACAGGAACCCGTTCCGATCGAACACCACCTTGGTAATGCCCTTTTGCTTCAGCCGCTCGGCGATCGCGGTGCCCACCAGCTCGGCGCCCTTGAGGTTGCCGCCGGCGACGCCCTTCGGCATCTGGCCCTTGACCACGGCGTCGATGCTCGACGCCGACGCCACGGTCTGGCCGGTGCGATCGTCAATCACCTGGACGTAGATGTGCGACACGCTGCGAAACACGCTCAGGCGCGGCTTGTCGGACGTGCCGGCCATCTTCTTGCGGATCCGGAACTTGATCCGATCGCGGCGATCTTCCTTGGTTTTGATCTGCATAACTACGCTCCGGTCTTTCCGGCCTTCTTCTTCAGCACTTCGCCCGTGTAGCGGACACCCTTCTGCTGGTACGGGTCGGGCTTGCGCAAGCTGCGCAGGTTGGCGGCAACCTGGCCCACCAACTGCCGATCGACGCCCGTCACGGTGATGTGGGTCTGCTTGTCGATGACGACGTCGATTCCCTTCGGGATGTCGAACACCACCGGATGCGAATAGCCGAGCGCCAGATGCACCTGCTGGCCTTTCATCTCGGCGCGGTAGCCGACGCCGACAATATCGAGTTCACGCTTCCAGCCTTCGGTCACGCCGATTACGGCGTTGTTGACCAGGCTGCGCGCCAGCCCGTGGAACTTGTCGAGCTGCCGGTCGTCCGAGATCTTCCTCGTGACCAGAGTGCCGTCTTCGACCGCGGCGGTCACGCCGGGCGGCAGCGGCTGCTTGAGCTGTCCCTTGGGGCCCTTCACGTCGACCGCCGCGCCGTCGACCTTGATGGTCACCCCCTTCGGGATGGTGATTGGTTTCTTTCCAATTCGTGACATGGGCTTAACCGTTTCCCCTTACCAAACGTTGCAGAGGATTTCGCCGCCGACGCCAGCCTGCTTGGCGGCCCGGCCGGTCATCACTCCGCGCGATGTCGTCAGGATGGTCACACCGAGTCCACCGAGGACCGACGGCACTTCGCCGGTGCCGGTGTAGACGCGACGGCCCGGACGGCTGACGCGCGAGATGCCCGAAATGGCCTTCTCTCCGCCGGGACCGTACTTCAGGAACATCCGCATCTGCTGGCGCGGTGCCTTCCCCGTCCGCTCGGCCGGGGTCTCCACCATCTTGAAACCCGAGATATAGCCCTCGTCCTGCAGAATCCGAGCAATCTCGGCCTTCAGCTTCGACGCCGGCATCTCGACGCGCGCGTGGCGCGCCGTGACGGCGTTGCGGATCCGGGTCAACATGTCAGCAATCGGATCTGTCATCGTTTCTCTCTATCCTTCAGACCAGCCCTTAGGCGCTTGCGCGCCGGCGGCTGATGAGTCCTTACCAACTGCTTTTGGTCACGCCAGCCACGTCCCCGGTCAGGGCGAGCTCACGGAAACACAAACGGCACAGCGCGAACTTGCGCATGTACGCGCGCGAGCGGCCACAACGGCGGCACCGGTTGCGGTGACGCACCGGAAACTTCAGAGTCTTTAATTCGCGTGCTTTCTTCGCGCTTGTGGCCACGTCTTAGCTCCCTGCGTTCGTTCTGAACGGCATGCCCATCAGCTGCAACAGCCGGCGGGCCTCTTCGTCGGTCTTGGCGGTGGTCACCACGCTCACGTTCATGCCGCGGCTCTTGTCCACCTTGAGGTAATCGATCTCCAGAAAAATCAGCTGGTCCTTGAGGCCGAGCGTGTAGTTGCCGCGGCCGTCGAAGCCCTTCGGCGAGACGCCGCGGAAGTCGCGAACGCGCGGCAGCGCAATGCTGACCAGTCGGTCGAGAAACTCATACATCCGGTTGCCGCGAAGCGTAACCATGGCGCCGATCGGCTGGCCCTGGCGCACCTTGAACTGGGCGATCGACTTCTTGGCCTTGCGCACGGCGGCCTTCTGGCCGGTGATCTTGCCGAGCTCTTCGGCGCCGGTGTCGATGACCTTGGCGTTCTGGGTCGCCTCACCGAGGCCCATGTTGACCACCACCTTGGTGACCTTGGGCACGGCCATGACGTTCTTGTAGCCGAACTCCTTCTGGAGCGCGGGGATCACCTCGCCGCGGTACTTGTCGCGGAGGCGAAGAGTCGTGCCGGTTGCTTTTGCCTTGCTCATTTGTCCACCACCGCGCCGCTCTTGCGGCCGACCCGCACGCGCGTACCATCGGGCAGCGTCTTGCTGCCGATGCGCGTCGGCTGGTTGGTCTCCGGATCGACCAGCATCACGTTGCTGGCATGAATCGCGGCCTCACGCTCGACGATCCCGCCCTTGATGTTCTTCTGGGGGTTCGGCTTGGTGTGCCGCTTGATCAGGTTGACGCCCTCGACGATGACCCGGTTCTTCTCGGGCAGCACCGACAGCACGCGGCCGCGCTTGCCGCGATCCTTGCCGGCGCGGACGATGACCTGGTCGTTTTTGCGAATCGACATTGCCATGGTCTTACAGCACCTCGGGTGCGAGCGAGACGATCTTCATGAACCGACGCTCGCGCAGTTCGCGGGCCACCGGCCCGAACACGCGGGTGCCAATCGGTTCGCCCGCGTCGTTAATCAGCACGGCCGCATTGCGGTCGAACCGGATGTAGCTGCCGTCTTTCCGGCGCTGTTCCTTGTGCACCCGAACAATCACGGCCTTGACGACCTGGCCTTTTTTGACGGTGCCATCCGGAGTCGCTTCCTTGACGTTGGCGGTGACGATGTCGCCAAGATAGGCAATGCGCCCGGTCGACCCGCCAAGCGGGTTGATCACCGAAATCTTGCGCGCGCCTGAATTATCGGCGACGTCGAGAATCGATCGCATCTGGATCATGGCGTCTCCTAAACCTGCGCCGCGCGCTCGACGACGCGCACCAAGGCCCAGCGCTTGCGCTTGCTGAGCGGCCGCGATTCAGCGATCACCACGGTGTCGCCGAGCTTCGCGTCGTTGTTCTCATCGTGCGCGACGAAGCGCGAGGTGCGCTTCTGCATCTTGCCGTAAAGGCCGTGCTGCACGCGCCGTTCGGTGGCGACAATGCAGCTCTTCTGCATCTTGTCGCTCACCACCACGCCCTGGACTTCCGCTTTGCCCGCCATGGCTATTTCGCCTTCTCTTTCAACACCGTGAGGATGCGCGCGCGTTCGCGGCGCACCGTCTTGATCTTCCCGGGGGCCTCCAGCTGGCCCATCGACTTCTGGATCCGCATCCGGAACAACTGATCGTCGATTTCCTGCGTCTTCGCCTGCAGCGTCGCGACGTCCATGTCTCTCAATTCAGCGGCCTTCATCACGCTTTCTCCTGGGCAAACCGCGTCGCGAACTTGGTCATGATCGGCAGCTTCGCGCCTGCCAGTTCGAACGCCCGGCGCGCTTCGCTCGCCGGCACACCGTTCATCTCGAACAGGATGCGTCCGGGCTTGATCACGCAGACCCAGCCCTCGGGCGCGCCCTTGCCCTTGCCCATGCGGGTTTCCTGCGGCTTCTTGGTGATCGGCTTGTCGGGGAACACCCGCACCCACACCTTGCCACCGCGCTTCACGAACCGCGTCATCGCGATGCGGGCCGCTTCAATCTGGCGATCGGTCAGCCAGCAGGGCTCCAGGGCCTTCAGCCCGAAGTCACCGAACGACACGTCGGAGCCGCGCCACGCCTTGCCGCGCATGCGGCCGCGCTGCTGCTTCCGGTACTTGACCTTCTTCGGCATCAACATGGTGGTTAGCCTCGTGCTCCGGGACGGTCGCCCTGCGGACGACGCGGGCCGCGGTCGCGGTCGCGATCACGACCGCCACCCCCACCGCCGGTGCCAAATTCTTCTTCGCGGCTGGTGCGCGGCGTCAACCGTTCACCCTTGTAGAGCCACACCTTGACGCCAATCTTGCCGAAGGTGGTGTTGGCTTCCGCGAACCCGTAATCAATGTCGGCGCGCAGCGTCTGCAGCGGCAATTGGCCGTGCAGATACCATTCCGAACGGGCGATTTCCGCGCCGTTCAGCCGGCCTGAGACGCGCACCTTGATGCCGCGCGCGCCGAAGCGCAGCGCCGACTCGACCGCCTTGCGCATGGCGCGGCGGAACGCGACGCGCTTCTCAAGCTGCATCGCCACCGACTCGCCGACCAGCTGCGCATCCAGTTCCGGCTTCTGGATTTCCTGGATGTTGATGAAGACCTCGCGGTTGGTCCGCTTCTGGATTTCCTGCTTCAGCTTGTCGACTTCCTGTCCCTTGCGGCCAATGATGATGCCCGGCCGCGAGGTGTGGATGTTGATCTTCAGGTTGCGGGCCGCGCGCTCAATCTCGATCATCGCGACACCGGCGTGCATGAACCGCTTCTTCAGATCTTTCTTCAGCGCCAGGTCTTCGTGCAGAAGATTGGCGTAGTCCTTGGTCGCGAACCAGCGCGACTTCCAGGTCTTGTTGAACCCGATGCGAAACCCGTAAGGGTGAACTTTCTGGCCCACGTTACTGTCCCTTCCCGACGGCTGCGACGGCCTTGATAACCTGGGCCCGCTCCGTCACTGCCACAGTGAGGTGCGTGGTCCGCTTCACGATCCGGAACGCCCGGCCCATCGGGGCGGGACGCACTCGCTTCTGCGAGGGGCCGTTATTGGCGCAGCAGCTTGAGACGAAGAGCCGGGCGACATCGCCGCCGAACGCGTCCTGCTGCTGGGCGTTGGCGACCGCCGACCGCAGCACCTTGGCCACGTCGCGCGCCACCGACTTGCGGCTGAACTGCAGCGCTGACAGCGCCATGTTCACGTCCTTGCCGCGGATCAAATCGAGCACCAGCCCCGCCTTCTGGGCCGAGGTGCGGATGTACTTGGCCGTTGCCTCTGCGCGAACCATGGCTTAGCCCTTTCCTGCCGGCGCCGACGGCGCACCGCCCGGAGCCGGCGAGGCCGACTTGTCGGTGCGGGCCGAGTGGCCCTTGAACACGCGCGTCGGCGAGAACTCGCCGAGCTTGTGACCGACCATGTTCTCGGTCAGGTAGACCGGCACGAACTTCTTGCCGTTGTGCACCGCCAACGTGTGTCCCACCATCTCGGGAATCACGGTCGAGCGGCGCGACCAGGTCTTGACGACCTTCTTTTCGCTGGCGCGATTCATCGCCTCGACCTTTTCGAGGAGGTGGGTATCGACGAACGGGCCTTTTTTGAGTGAGCGGCTCATAAATTATTTGCTTCGGCGTTGAACGATGAACTTGTCGCTCGGCTGCGGCCGGCGCGTCTTGTAGCCCTTGGTCGGCACGCCCCACGGCGTCACCGGGTGACGGCCGCCCGAGGTCTTGCCTTCACCACCGCCGAGCGGGTGATCGACCGGGTTCATGGCGACGCCACGAACGTGCGGACGCTTGCCCATCCAGCGGCTGCGGCCGGCCTTGCCGATCGAGACGTTCTCGTGGTCGATGTTGCCGACCTGGCCGATCGTGGCCAGGCAGTCCTGGTAGATCCGGCGAATCTCGCCCGACGGCATCTTCACCGAGACGTAGTCGCCTTCCTTGGCCACCACCTGCACCCCGGCGCCGGCGCTGCGCGCCATCTGGCCCCCCTTGCCGGGCTTCAGCTCCACGTTGTGGACCATCGTGCCCTGCGGGATGTTCTTCAGCGGCAGGCAATTGCCGGTCAGGATGTCGACGTTCGGACCGGCAATCACCGCGTCACCCACCTTCAGCCCAACCGGCTGCAGGATGTAGCGCTTCTCGCCGTCGGCGTAGTTGATCAAGGCGATTCGGGCCGACCGGTTGGGGTCGTACTCGATCGTCGCAACCTTGCCGGGTATGCCGGCCTTGTCGCGCTTGAAGTCGATGATGCGGTAGAGGCGCTTGTGACCACCACCGCGCCACCAAATGGTCTGCTCGCCCGAGCTGTTGCGACCACCCGTGGTGTGCAGGTTCTCGGTCAGCGGCCCATGCGGCTTGTCGGTCGTGATCTCATCGAACACGAGTACCGTCATCTGGCGACGGCCCGGCGTTGTCGGCTTGTATTTGCGGATCGGCATGATCGTCCTCTTATGCGCCTTCGAGGAAGTCCGGCATCTTTTCGCCCGCACGCAGCGTGACGTATGCCTTCTTCCAATCGGAACGGCGGCCGACAAAACGGCCCTGGCGCTTCAACTTGCCGCGGGTGATCGAGGTGCGCACGGCGGCGACCTTGGTCCCCAGCAGTTTCTCGATCGCGCGCCGCACGTCGATCTTGTTCGCGTTCTTGGCCACTTCGAACACGATGGTCTTGCCATCGTCACGAAGCAGCGTGGTCTTTTCGGTCACGAGCGGACGGCGGATGACTTCAGTCAGTTTCATGATTACCTTTCGACTCGCTTACGCGCGCGCGGCGCGCGTCGGCTCGCTCAAGGCCGCCTCCAGCTTTGCCATCGCCGCGGTGGTGACCACGACCTGACGGGTGTTGGCCACGTCGCGCGCAGTGACGAGGTTGCTCTGCACCAGCGTGACGCGCGCGAGGTTGCGCACCGCCATCGCGAAGTTCTCGTCGAGGCGGGCATCTATCAACAGTGCCTTGCCGGTGACGCCAATCGCCTTGAGCACGCCGGCCGCGGCCTTGGTCTTCACTGCCGACACGGTCAGCGCGTCGACGATGATCACCGAGCCGGACTGCAACTTCTCCATCAGGGCCGCGCGCAGCGCACCCTTCTCGACCTTCTTCGGCAGCTGGTATTCGTAGCTGCGCGGCTGGGGGCCGAACACGGTGCCGCCGCCACGCCACAGCGGGTTGCGGATTTCACCGACCCGGGCACGGCCGGTGCCCTTCTGGCGCCATGGCTTCTTGCCGCTGCCGCTGACCATGGCGCGGGTCTTGGTGGCGTGCGTGCCGCGGCGTTCGGCCGCGTTCAGCCGCACCACGGATTCGTGGATGAGGTCGGTCTTGACGCGTCCGCCAAACACCTCGTCGTTGAGGGTGACCGAGCCGACCTTCTTGTTTTCCGCGTTCACGACATCGATCGTCATGGCGTCCTACTTCTTGCCCTTCTTGGGCTTTTCCTGCAGCTGCGGCTGTGGCTCGGGCTTCGCGGCCACGGCCTTGCGAATCACCACGTAGCCGCCGTTCGCGCCGGGAATCGCACCCTTCACGAGCAACAGGTTGTTCTCCGAATCAATCTTCAGCACCTTGAGGTTGCGGACGGTGATGCGATCCACCCCCATGTGCCCGTGCGCGCGCATGCCCGGCATGACGCGGGAGGGATACGACGAGGCACCAATCGAACCGGGCGCACGGTGAAACATCGAACCATGACCGCCGGGACCGCCGGCGAAGTGGTGACGCTTCACCACGCCCTGGAAGCCATGGCCCTTGCTGGTGCCGATGACATCGACGCGCTCGCCCTGGTTAAAGATCGAGACCAGCACCTGGTCGCCGGGCTTCGGCGCTTCGGCGCCCTTGGCGATCTTGACCTCGCGCTGCACGCGGGTCGGCGGCACGTTGGCCTTCTTGTGCTGGCCGGTCAGCGCCTTGTTGGCGTTGCGGATGGGATGGCTTTCCACCAGCCCGATCTGCACGGCGTCATAGCCATCCGTCTGACTGTTCTTGCTCTGCACGACGATGCAGGGCCCGGCCTGGATGACGGTGGCGGGTTCGAGCGTGCCGTCCTCAAGGAACAGCTGCGTCATCCCGACTTTCTTGCCGATGATTCCAGTGACCATCGCGTCCTACTTTCCGTGTTCCTTGCCGAACGCCTTGATTTCAACGTCGACACCCGCCGGCAGATCCAGCTTCATCAGGGCGTCAACCGTCTGCGGCGTTGGCTCGAAGATATCGATCAGGCGCTTGTGCGTTCGGATCTCGAACTGCTCGCGCGACTTCTTGTCCACGTGCGGCGAACGGAGCACCGTCCACTTGTTGATTTCGGTCGGCAGCGGAATGGGACCCGCCAGCCGCGCGCCGGTGCGCTTGGCGGTTTCCACGATCTCGCCGGTGCTCTGATCGAGCACCCGCGCGTCGTAGGCCTTCAGTCGAATTCGAATCTTGTCGCCCAGCATATTTAGCTCTCAGCTTCTCAGGTCGTAATCGGCGTCTGTCTAACGTGGGGACAAACCTTCAGGTTTGTCCTTCAATCCGTCGCTTACTTGGTGCCCTGCACGCGGGCGATCACTTCTTCGCTGACGTTGCGCGGCGCCTGCTCGTAGCGTTCGAAGAACATCGAATAGGTGGCGCGACCCTGGGTGCGCGACCGCAGGTCGGTGGCATACCCGAACATGTCGCTCAGCGGCACCCGCGCCGAGATGATCTGCGTCCCGCCGCGGTCTTCCTGCGACTGAATGCGTCCGCGCCGCGACGCCAGGTCGCCCATCACGTCGCCGAGGTAGTCTTTTGGACAGACCACTTCGACCCGCATGACCGGTTCCATCAGCACAGCGCCAGCCTTCTTGGCGGCATCCTGGAACGCCAGCGAACCGGCGATCTTGAAGGCCATTTCCGACGAGTCGACGTCATGATACGAACCGTCGAACACCTCGATGCGGACGTCGTCAATCGGGTAACCGGCGAGAATGCCGCGCGTCAGCGCTTCCTGAATGCCCTGGTCGATGGGCTTGATGAACTCGCGCGGAATCGAGCCGCCCACGGTCTCGTTCTCGAACTGATAGCCGGTGCCGGGCGCGAGCGGGAACAACCGAATCCAGCAGTCGCCGAACTGGCCGCGGCCGCCGGTCTGGCGCTTGAACAGGCCATGACCCTCGGCGGGTTTGGTGAGCGTTTCCTTGTAGGCGACCTGCGGCTTGCCGACGCTGGCCTCGACGCCGAACTCGCGCTTGAGGCGGTCGACGATGATTTCCAGGTGCAGTTCGCCCATGCCGGCAATCACGACCTGGCCGGTCTGCTCGTCGGTCTTGACGCGGAAGGTCGGGTCTTCGGCCATCAGCTTCTGCATGCCGACGCCGAGCTTTTCCTGGTCGGCCTTGGTCTTGGGCTCGATGGCGAGCGAAATGACCGGCTCCGGGAAGATCATCTTCTCGAGGATGATCGGCTTTTTCTCGTCGCACAGCGTGTCGCCGGTGGTGACCGACTTCAGCCCGACGGCGGCGGCGATGTCGCCGGCGTTGACTTCCTTGATCTCTTCGCGCTTGTTGGCGTGCATCTTCAACAAGCGGCCAATGCGCTCGGTGCGGCCCTTGGTGGAGTTAATCACCGACGAGCCCGAGGTCAGCGTGCCCGAATAGACCCGGAAGAACGTCAGCTGGCCGACGAACGGGTCGGTCATGATCTTGAAGGCCAGGGCCGCGAACGGCTCCTTGTCGTTGGCGGAACGCTCGATCTTGTTCTCGTCCTTCGAATCGGGGTCGATGCCGGTGACCGGGGGGATGTCGAGCGGCGACGGCAGGTAGTCGACCACGGCGTCGAGCATCGGCTGCACGCCCTTGTTCTTGAACGCGGTGCCGCAAATCACGGGCACGAACGGCGCCTCTTCCTTGCGCACGGACTCAATGCAGCGCTTGCGGAGGGCGGCCTTCAATTCGTCGCCGGTGATGGTTTCGCCGCCCAGATACTTCTCGAGCAGCTTGTCGTCAGCTTCGCTGGCCTTCTCCACGAGAATCTCGTGATGCGCCTTGGCGTCGGCCAGCATGTCGGCGGGAATGTCCTCGATCTCGTAGTCGGCGCCCATCGTCTCGTCCTTGTAGACGAGCGCTTTCATCTGGATGAGATCGACCACGCCCCGGAACTTGTCTTCGGCGCCGATCGGCAACTGGATGGCGACCGCGTTGCCCTGCAGCTTGCTGCCAATCTGCGCCAGCGTCTCCTTGAAGTCCGCGCCGATGCGGTCCATCTTGTTAACGAAGCAGATGCGCGGCACCCGGTACTTGTCGGCCTGACGCCACACCGTCTCGGACTGGGGCTCGACCCCCGAGACTGCGTCGAACACGGCGACGGCACCATCCAGCACGCGCAGCGAACGCTCGACCTCAACCGTGAAGTCGACGTGGCCCGGCGTATCGATGATGTTGATCCGGTGTTCCTTCCAGAAGCAGGTGGTCGCGGCCGAGGTGATGGTGATGCCGCGTTCCTGCTCCTGCTCCATCCAGTCCATGACGGCGGTGCCTTCGTGGACTTCACCGATCTTGTAGGTGATGCCGGTGTAGAACAGGATCCGTTCAGTCGTCGTGGTCTTGCCAGCATCAATGTGGGCCATGATGCCGATGTTCCGCGTGCGTTCGAGTGGTGCTGAGCGAGCCATGATTAGGTCAGGGGTTCCCGGTTCAAAAATTTCAACAGTGACGCGCTACCAGCGGTAGTGCGCGAACGCCTTGTTCGCTTCCGCCATGCGGTGCGTGTCTTCGCGCTTCTTGACGGCGCCGCCGCGCAGATTGGCCGCATCGAGCAACTCGTTGGCCAGCTTCTCCTGCATCGTCTTGCCGTCGCCACGCGAGCGGGCGAAACCAACCAGCCAGCGAATGCTTAACGATAGCCGGCGGTTCGGGTTCACTTCGATCGGCACCTGGTAGTTCGAGCCACCGACGCGGCGCGACTTCACTTCGAGTGACGGCTTGACGTTGTCAACGGCCTTCTTGAAAATCTTGAGCGGATCGTCGCCCGACCGTTCCTTGATCAGGTCGAAGCTCTGATAGAGGATGCGCTCGGCGGTCGAACGCTTGCCCTCGCTCATGATCGTGTTGATGAACTTGGTGACCAGCGGGCTGCCATAGATGGCGTCCGGTAACAGTTCACGTTTCGCGATTACTCGTCTGCGCGGCATATATCTTTCTCGGCTTGGGGCTTGGAGCTTGGGGCCTGAGGTTTACGACTTGGGGCGCTTGGCGCCGTACTTCGAACGACCCTGCTTGCGGCCCTGCACGCCAACGGCGTCGAGAGTGCCGCGCACCACGTGATAACGCACACCGGGCAGGTCTTTGACACGGCCGCCGCGGATCAGCACCAGCGAGTGCTCCTGCAGGTTGTGGCCGACACCCGGGATATAGGTGGTGACTTCAATCTTATTGGTCAGGCGGACACGCGCCACCTTGCGAAGCGCCGAGTTCGGCTTCTTCGGGGTTTGCGTGAAGACGCGCACACAGACGCCGCGCTTCTGCGGACTGTTCTGCAGCGCCGGGCTCTTCGTCTTCCACTGAACCTTCTCGCGTCCCTTGCGGACCAGCTGACTAATCGTCGGCACGAGCACTCCACAGCACCGCAGGCAATTCGAC
>Ga0007762_1070911_pt1 | contig 15492 bp, 11 predicted proteins | sample LauGreFBDMM110DN_FD_61543 | JGI IMG/M metagenome (GOLD analysis project Ga0007762, IMG submission 61543) | Metatranscriptome of freshwater lake microbial communities from Lake Michigan, USA - Fa13.BD.MM110.DN (Metagenome Metatranscriptome) | ecosystem: Environmental > Aquatic > Freshwater > Lake...
GTATCAGTGACGGTAAACCTGATTGCCCCTATTGCGATGGAAGAGGGATTGCGTTTCGCGATACGTGAAGGTGGCCGTACCGTTGGCGCTGGTGTGGTGGCTAAGATTATTGAGTAGTAGTGGCAAAGTGAAAATACAGAGATGCTTGAATATTGGTAGATCTGTGTTCTGAGATTGCTTGCTCCATATTTAAAATTAGGCCAGTAGCTCAATTGGTAGAGTATCGGTCTCCAAAACCGAGGGTTGGGGGTTCGAAACCCTCCTGGCCTGCCAGTTAAATTATCAAAAAGACGAACAGATTACGCATGGCAGATAAAATTAAATTAGTTCTCGCGTTCATGTTTGTTGTGGCGGGCATTGCGGGATTTTATGTTTTGCACGACAGCCCTGCGGTGGCAAGGTTCGCGGTGGTATTGCTTGGCTTTTCTTTGGCTGTTGCTGTGGTTCGAATGACAGAATCAGGTAGGCGTCTATTTGCGTTTGGTGCGGAATCCGTAGCGGAAGCCAAACGTGTTGTGTGGCCGTCGCGTAAAGAGACAGTGCAAACCACTGGGATCGTGCTCTTGTTCGCAGTTGTTATGGCATTATTTTTATGGGCGGTTGATTCGGGTCTTCTGCTGGTGGTTAATAAATTAATGGGGCGCACATAATGTCCAAGCGTTGGTATGTAGTTCATACGTATTCTCAATTTGAGAAATATGTACAGCGGGCATTGCCAGAGCGCATTCAACGTGCGGGGTTAGAAGATCAGTTTGGTCAAATTCTGGTGCCCATGGAAGAGGTTGTGGAACTAAAGGCTGGCCAAAAGAGTATTAGCGAGCGTAAATTTTTCCCAGGGTATGTGCTTGTAGAAATGGATATGACCGACGAAAGCTGGCATTTAATTAAAAGCACGCCCAAGGTGACCGGATTTTTGGGCGGCTCGGCGATGAAGCCTACGCCCATTAGTGAGGCAGAAGTGCAAAATATAATGCATCAAATGCAGGCTGGGGTTGAAAAGCCGAGGCCCAAGGTGTTGTTTGAGGTTGGTGAGGCGGTGCGAGTGAAGGACGGTCCGTTTACTGATTTTCATGGCGTGGTAGAAAGCGTTAATTATGACAAGAATAAGTTGCGGGTGGCGGTGACTATCTTTGGTCGCTCCACTCCTGTGGAGTTGGATTTTGGTCAGGTAGAGAAGTCTTAAAGTGTGTAGGCAGTAAAAAAATTTGGTTGATAAACACACCAATTTTATAATTTGTATTGATCGGGGAGAGCGTGGTAGCGTTCGTTTGAACCCATAAGGAGAGTGTTGTGGCAAAGAAAATAATAGGTTTTATTAAGTTGCAGGTTCCAGCCGGAAAGGCAAACCCAAGTCCGCCTATCGGTCCGGCGCTGGGTCAGCGCGGGCTGAATATTATGGAGTTCTGTAAGGCATTTAATGCGCAGACCCAAGGCGTTGAGCCGGGCTTGCCGATCCCAGTGGTGATAACAGCCTACGCGGACAAAAGCTTCACTTTTATTATGAAAACGCCGCCAGCGACCATTCTAATCAAGAAGGCCGCGAACGTGCAGAAAGGTAGTCCAAAACCACATACCGATAAGGTTGGCAAGCTCACTCGTAAGCAGGCAGAAGACATTGCAACAACTAAGATGCCAGATCTGACCGCCGCCGATATGGATGCTGCAGTACGAACCATTGCTGGCAGCGCGCGCAGCATGGGTATTGTTGTGGAGGGCGTATAAAATGGCACATTGCTCTAAGCGTTATAAAGGCCTGGTTGCCAAAGTTGATCGGAACAAGACCTATCTCATGGACGAGGCATTGAACTTGGTTAAGGAAACTGCTCAGGCCAAGTTTGATGAATCTATAGATATAGCGATCAACCTAGGTATTGATGCACGTAAGTCTGATCAGTTGGTGCGGGGTGCCGTGGTATTGCCTAAGGGTACTGGAAAAACAGTGCGTGTTGCCGTTTTTGCCCAGGGCGCCAAGGCTGATGAGGCCAAGGCTGCTGGTGCAGACATTGTTGGCTTTGAAGACCTGGCGGATAGCATTAAGGCCGGCAATATGGACTTCGATGTGGTGATAGCCTCGCCTGATGCCATGCGCATTGTTGGTCAGTTAGGTCAGATCTTGGGCCCTCGTGGATTGATGCCAAATCCTAAGGTAGGTACGGTCTCTGTTGATGTCGCGGGTGCGGTGAAAAATGCTAAAGCTGGTCAAGTGCAATATCGCACCGATAAGAATGGCGTTGTGCAGTGCACCATTGGGCGCGCATCGTTTGCGCCAGAGGCATTACGTGAGAATTTGTTGGCACTAATTGATGCCCTAAACAAAGCCCGGCCAACGACCGCCAAGGGTGTTTATTTAAAGAAGGTGTCTATCTCTAGCACCATGGGTGTTGGTATTCGGATCGAGCAAGCTAGCTTTACAGGGTAGGCGTGTGCTGGCGGTGCCTTTGAGTTTGACAGCGTGTAGTGTGATTGAAAATTAGTGACATGACTGATTGTTGTCGTGTCACTTTAAAAGACTTTGAACTGCTGGTCTTATCGGCAGCTTATCAAAGACCGTAGGCACCGGATAGGGTTTAATGAAGAGGCGTTTGGCAGCAGCAATGTTGCCTTTTATGCCACAACACCTACGCAGATAGTGTGCCTGTAGTAACCAGAGGCAATGTTGTTTATGTTGCCCCTACGGCTGCATGGCATGTTTTTAACGATGGACCACAAAGCTGTTTTGTGTGCCAATTATGAAGATGGAGAATCGCTTGGGTCTTAATCTGCAAGAAAAACAAGCAATAGTGACTGAGGTCAATGCACAGGCGACACAGGCTCAGACAATAGTACTGGCAGAGCATCGCGGTATAGGAGTTAGCGACATGACTAAGTTACGTGCCAATGCCCGTCAGTCTGGAGTGTACTTTCATGTATTGAAAAATACACTGGCGCGTCGTGCTGTAGTGGGTACCCCATTTGAGGCCCTGGCTGAAAAAATGGTCGGCCCATTGGTGTACAGCATAAGCGCTGATCCTGTTGCGGCAGCAAAAATAGTACATGAGTTTGCCAAGACGAACAATAAGCTTGTTATTAAGGCAGGCGCAATGGTTGGTTCTTTGATGTCTGCGGAGCAGGTCGCTGTGTTGGCAGCTATTCCAAGTCGAAACGAACTGATTGCACGCTTGATGGCAACCATGAATGCTGCAGCCAGCACATTTGTGCGTACTTTGGCAGCTGTTCGTGACAAAAGGGAAACCGAAATGGCCTCCGCTTAGCACCGTTATAAAACTTTTGAATTAAATATTAGGAGATCGACATGGCTGTTAATAAAGCTGATATTCTGGACACAATTTCACAAATGACCGTGCTTGAGTTGTCTGCATTGATTAAAGAAATGGAAGAGAAGTTTGGCGTGTCTGCCGCTGCAGTTGCAGTTGCGGCACCCGCCGCCGCCGCCGCCGCTGCTGAGCAAACTGAATTTACCGTGCTGCTGAGCTCTGCTGGCGATAGCAAAGTAAACGTGATCAAGGTGGTTCGCGCAATTACTGGCCTCGGACTCAAGGAGGCAAAAGATCTGGTGGATGGTGCGCCAAAACCAGTGAAAGAAGGCGTTAACAAAGCTGATGCTGATGCCATCTTAAAGCAGCTGATTGAAGCGGGCGCAACTGCTGAAATTAAGTAAATGTTGTATGTGCCAAAAGGCTGACGGATATCCGCCAGCCTTTTGGTGTTTTAAGAAGATAGCGAACAGCAAACTTTTAGACGTTTTTTGTTCCTTATCTTTTCCCTCGGTCGTGGAGATATCATGAGTTATTCGTTTACTGAAAAAAAACGTATTCGTAAAAGTTTTGCGAAACGTATTGGCGCCCTGCCGATACCATTTTTACTGTCAACGCAGCTGGAATCCTACAGCGCCTTTTTGCAGGCTGGCGTACCACCAGAGCAGCGCATTAATGATGGGCTACAGGCGGCGTTTCACTCTATCTTCCCGATTGAAAGTCATAACAAGTATGCACGCCTTGATTTTGTTAGTTACAACTTGGGCATGCCACCATTTGATGTCAAGGAGTGCCAGCAGCGTGGCTTAACTTACGCATCTCCGATACGTGCGCGTGTACGCTTGACCCTGTTTGACAAAGAGGCTTCCAGGCCAACCGTTTTGAAAGAGGTTAAGGAGCAAGAGGTGTACATGGGCGAGATACCGCTGATGACGAACACAGGCTCGTTTGTTATTAATGGCACTGAGCGTGTAATTGTGTCGCAGTTGCATCGCTCACCTGGTGTATTTTTTGAGCATGACCGCGGCAAAACGCACAGCTCAGGCAAGTTGCTGTTCTCCGCACGCATCATTCCATACCGTGGTTCGTGGTTAGATTTTGAGTTTGACGCTAAAGACTACGTTTATTTCAGAATAGATCGTCGCCGCAAAATGCCGGTAACAATCCTTTTGAAATCATTGGGATACACAAACGAACATATACTGTCCGCTTTTTTTGAGTTTGACACCTTCCATATTGGCAAGAAAGGCATCCAGTTCGAAGTGATGCCAGAGCGATTGCGTGGTGAGATGGCACGCTTTGATATTCTGAACAAAGCCGGAAAATTGATTGTACCTGGGGGCAAGCGCATTACCGTTCGCCACATCCGTGAGATACAAGAGGCGGGTATTGACAAGCTAACAGTGGGAGAAGATTTTCTATTTGAGCGTGTCCTAGCGCATAACGTGATAGACAAAGATAGCGGTGAGATTATCGCTACCGCCAATGATGAGGTTAATGAAGTGCTTCTGGCCAAGCTGCACGCGGCTGGAGTGAAAAAGATTCACACGTTGTATATCAACAATCTTGACCAAGGTGGCTATATTTCACAGACTTTGCGCTCTGATGAAACCACTGACCAGTGGTCGGCACGAGTTGCTATTTATCGCATGATCCGTCCAGGCGAGCCGCCGACAGAGGATGCGGTAGAGAATTTATTTAATGGTCTATTCTTCTCTGAGGAGCGATACAACCTGTCAGCCGTGGGGCGTATGAAGTTTAACCGTCGCGTTGGATCGGATGAGCTGACTGGTCCGATCACTTTGTCTAATGAAGATATTGTGGCGGTTATTAGAATAATGGTTGAGTTAAGAAATGGGCGTGGTGAAATTGATGATATCGACCACTTAGGTAATCGGCGTGTACGTGCTGTGGGTGAGTTAGCTGAAAATCAGTTCCGCACTGGGTTGGCACGTGTTGAGCGTGCAGTTAAAGAGCGCCTGGGTCAGGCCGAGGCAGACAACCTGATGCCACATGACCTAATTAACGCGAAGCCAATTTCTGCAGCAGTCAAGGAGTTCTTCGGCTCTAGTCAGTTGTCGCAATTTATGGATCAAACCAACCCCTTGTCCGAGGTGACGCACAAGCGTCGAATTTCTGCGCTTGGACCGGGCGGATTGACCCGTGAGCGCGCTGGATTTGAGGTGCGTGACGTGCATCCGACACACTATGGTCGTCTGTGTCCGATTGAGACGCCAGAGGGTCCAAATATTGGGTTGATCAACTCCTTGGCGTTGTATGCGCGTATTAATAATTATGGATTTATCGAGACACCGTACTGTCAGGTGACCAAGGGTAAGGCAACCGATGAAGTGAAGTACTTGTCCGCAATCGAGGAGGGTAAATTCACTATTGCCCAGGCCAATGCCGATCTAGATAACAAGGGAAGATTTACTAATGATGTAATTTCATCCAGGCAGCACAACGAGTTTGTGTTGGCTTCCCCCGACCAGATTGAGTATATGGATGTGGCGCCCGCCCAGGTGGTATCGGTTGCGGCGGCATTGATTCCATTCTTGGAGCACGATGACGCGAACAGGGCATTGATGGGTGCCAACATGCAACGTCAGGCTGTGCCGTGTTTACGTGCAGAAAAAGCGTTGGTTGGAACTGGGATCGAGCGTACTGTGGCCGTCGATTCGGGGACCACCGTGCAAGCATGGCGCGGTGGGCGCATAGACTACGTGGATGCTGGTCGTATTGTGGTACGCGTCAATGACGACGAGACCACGCACGGCGAGGTCGGTGTCGATATTTATAATTTGACTAAGTACACTCGCTCAAATCAGAACACCAATATTAATCAACGCCCGTTGGTGAAGATGGGGGATCTAATTGCACGTGATGACGTGATCGCTGACGGCGCCTCCACGGACATGGGTGAGCTGGCTTTGGGTCAAAACGTTTTAGTGGCATTTATGCCATGGAACGGCTACAACTACGAAGACTCGATCTTGATTTCGGAGCGTGTGGTGGCGGAAGATCGCTTCACCTCTATCCATATAGAAGAGCTTACGGTGGTGGCACGTGACACCAAACTTGGGTCGGAGGAGATAACTCGTGATATTCCAAATCTGTCCGAGGGGCAGATGGCACGCCTAGATGAGTGTGGCATTGTGCACATTGGCGCGGAAGTGGAGGTGGGTGATGTGCTGGTGGGCAAGGTGACACCCAAAGGCGAAACTCAACTCACCCCGGAAGAAAAATTACTGCGCGCCATTTTTGGCGAGAAGGCCTCAGATGTTAAGGATACCAGCCTACGTGTGCAGGCCGGTATTTCTGGAACAGTGATTGACGTGCAGGTGTTTACCAGAGAAGGCTTGCAGCGTGATCAGCGTGCGCAACAGATTATTGATGACGAACTAAGGCGTTACAAAAAAGACTTGGCCGATCAAATGCGCATCGTTGAGGACGACGTCTTCACCCGTTTGGGCAAATTGTTATTGGGCAAAATAGCCAACGGCGGACCAAAGAAGTTAGCCAAGGGCACGAAGTTAACCAAAGACTACTTGGCTGGCATAGAGCATCACCAATGGTTTGATATACGACTCGGCAAAGAAGATGCCGCCTCTCAGCTGGAGCAGGTTAAGGAGGGGTTAACGCAGAAACGCGCTGAATTTGATGCGGCGTTTGAATTAAAGAAGCGCAATCTAACTCAAGGTGACGAGCTGCAGGTTGGCGTGCAGAAGATGGTCAAGGTGTACGTGGCAGTGAAGCGTCGCTTGCAGCCCGGGGACAAGATGGCCGGCCGTCATGGCAACAAGGGCGTGGTGTCACGTATTGTTCCTGTGGAAGATATGCCACACATGGTGGATGGGACGCCAGTCGATATAGTACTAAATCCACTTGGCGTTCCGTCACGTATGAACGTGGGGCAGATACTGGAAACCCATTTGGGCTGGGCGGCAAAAGGTCTGGGACAAAAAATTGGGAAGATGCTGGAGTCGCAGGCCAAGATTGCAAAAATACGTACATTCCTCGGCAAGATTTATATGCACGACCAAGCGGCAGAGATCTCCGCATTTAGCGACGACGAGGTGCTTGAGCTATGCCGTAATCTGCGTGATGGTGTGCCCTTCGCTACGCCGGTGTTTGATGGCGCGGATGAGGATGAGATCAAGGATATGCTGGAGTTGGCAGACTTGCCACGTTCGGGCCAGATTAATCTGGTTGATGGACGCACTGGAGTTGCCTTTGATCGGCTGGTTACGGTTGGTTACATGCACGTACTGAAGTTGAATCACTTGGTGGACGACAAGATGCACGCGCGATCGACCGGCCCGTACAGCCTCGTGACACAGCAGCCGTTGGGCGGCAAGGCGCAATTTGGTGGTCAGCGTTTCGGTGAGATGGAGGTGTGGGCGCTGGAGGCATACGGTGCAGCATACACGCTACAAGAAATGCTTACGGTCAAATCAGATGACGTAGGTGGACGCACAAAGATTTACGAGAGCATTGTTAAGGGTGACCACAAGATTGACGCTGGTATGCCGGAGTCATTCAATGTGCTAACCAAGGAGATTCGTTCCTTGGGTATTGATGTAGATCTGGTTCGTCATTAGTAGTGGGCATCAGTGCGCTGTGCGCACATCACATCACTGCCTAATATTTGGGGGTTGCACATGAAAGCATTATTAGATTTATTCAGACAAGTAACGCAAAACGAAGAGTTTGATGCGATCAAGATTGGACTGGCTTCGCCGGAAAAAATTCGTTCCTGGTCATATGGCGAAGTAAAGAAGCCAGAAACCATTAACTACAGAACCTTTAAGCCGGAGCGTGATGGCTTGTTCTGCGCTAAGATTTTTGGCCCAACCAAGGACTATGAGTGTCTGTGCGGTAAGTACAAGCGCCTAAAGCATCGCGGAGTGATCTGCGAGAAATGTGGCGTGGAAGTAACGTTGTCAAAGGTGCGTCGTGAGCGCATGGGGCACATTGAGCTGGCTAGTCCGGTGGCGCATATATGGTTCCTTAAGTCGTTGCCGTCACGCTTGGGTATGGTTCTGGATATGACGTTGCGTGACATAGAGCGCGTTCTGTATTTTGAAGCCTATGTGGTAACCGACCCTGGGATGACGACACTTGAGCGCGCTCAAATTCTCTCCGAGGACGACTACCGTGACAAGGTGGAAGAGCACGGTGATGAGTTTTCTGCGGTAATGGGAGCGGAAGGCATACGTACACTATTGCACATGCTGGATGTGCCGGCTGAAGTTGAGAAGCTGCGCGCAGACCTTGAGGAAACTAGTTCTGAAACAAAGATTAAAAAATATGCGAAACGCCTGAAGATTCTTGAGGCATTTTTGGTTTCTGGTATTAAGCCAGAGTGGATGATCATGCTGGTGCTTCCTGTGCTGCCACCAGAGCTACGTCCCTTGGTGCCACTGGATGGCGGTCGCTTTGCGACCTCTGATCTGAATGACTTGTATCGTCGTGTAATCAATAGAAATAATCGTCTAAAACGCCTTTTGGAGCTGAAGGCGCCAGAAATTATTGTGCGCAATGAAAAGCGCATGCTACAAGAATCGATCGATTCGTTGTTGGACAACGGTCGTCGGGGTAAGGCAATGACTGGAGCCAATAAGCGCCCACTGAAGTCATTGGCTGACATGATCAAGGGCAAGGGCGGACGCTTCCGTCAGAACTTGCTAGGCAAGCGCGTGGATTACTCCGGCCGCTCTGTGATCGTAGTGGGCCCGCAACTAAAGTTACATCAGTGCGGCCTACCAAAAAAAATGGCGCTGGAGTTGTTCAAGCCATTTATTTTTCACAAGCTAGAGGTTCTTGGGTTGGCCACAACCATCAAGGCTGGTAAGCGCATGGTGGAGGCGGAAGAGCCAGTGGTATGGGACATCTTGGAGGATGTTATTCGCGAGCATCCGGTGCTGTTGAACCGAGCGCCTACGCTACACCGTCTTGGTATTCAGGCATTTGAGCCAATCCTAATTGAAGGCAAGGCAATTCAATTACACCCGTTGGTCTGTACGGCCTTTAATGCTGACTTTGACGGCGATCAGATGGCGGTCCATGTGCCACTGTCATTGGAGGCTCAGATGGAGTGCCGCACCTTAATGCTGGCCTCGAATAACGTGCTATCACCAGCCAACGGTGAGCCGATCATTGTTCCGTCGCAAGATATTGTGTTGGGGTTGTACTACATGACGCGCGAAAAGGTCGGCGCGTTGGGTGAGGGGTCCTTGTTTGCCAACGTGTCGGAAGCGCTGCGTGCGTATGAGTCTGGCTATGCCGACTTGCACGCTAGGGTGATGGTGCGCATTAAGGAATATACCTTTGATGACAACAAGGAAACCCATGAAAAACTAACACGCTACGAGACTACCGTGGGGCGTGCCATTCTGTCAGATATCTTGCCGGCTGGCCTGCCATTTAGTTTGATCAACAAGACATTAAAGAAAAAAGAAATTTCTAAGCTGATTAACACGAGCTTCACTCGTTGTGGCTTGCGCAGCACCGTAATTATGGCCGACAAGCTGATGACCACGGGCTTTACTTATGCAACTCGTGCCGGCATTTCAATTTGTTTGGATGACATGTTGGTGCCTCCTCAGAAAAATGAATTAATTGAAGCGGCAGGAAAAGAAGTCCGTGAGATTGACGTGCAGTACACGTCCGGCCTGGTAACACAGGGAGAGCGCTACAATAAAGTGGTCGATATCTGGGGTCGCACTGGTGACCTAGTTGCAAAATCCATGATGAATCAGCTGGGTAGCGAGCCAGTGGTTGATCGCATCAGTGGCAAGCAGGTCACCGACACAAAGGGCAAGGCAGTGATGCAGGAGTCCTTCAACTCTATCTATATGATGGCAGACTCTGGCGCACGTGGCTCCGCAGCGCAGATCCGTCAATTGGCTGGTATGCGTGGCCTGATGGCGAAGCCAGATGGGTCGATTATCGAAACCCCGATTACCGCTAACTTTCGCGAGGGGTTGAATATGTTGCAGTACTTCATCTCCACCCACGGTGCGCGGAAAGGATTGGCCGACACAGCCCTGAAGACTGCAAACTCTGGTTATCTCACACGTCGTTTGGTGGATGTAACTCAAGACTTGGTGGTGTCTGAGGAGGACTGCGGTACAAGTAATGGTGCCGCATTGAAGGCGTTGGTTGAGGGTGGCGAGGTGATTGAGGCGTTACGTGAGCGCATACTGGGCCGAGTCACCAGCAAGGAAATAATTAATCCAGAAAGCAGTCAAACCCTGTACGAGGCTGGCGCCCTGCTGGACGAAGATATGGTGGACAGGATTGAGTCTTTGGGTATCGACGAGGTGCACGTTCGCACGCCACTGACATGTGAAACACGTCATGGCTTGTGCGTTAAATGTTACGGTCGCGATCTGGGTCGAGGTGGTCCCGTGACAGTGGGCGAAGCGGTTGGCGTAATCGCTGCGCAATCTATCGGTGAGCCGGGCACTCAGTTGACCATGCGTACCTTCCACATCGGTGGTGCTGCATCTCGTACCGTGGTAGCAAGTCAGGTAGAGGGTAAATCCAATGGTCAGATTAGGTACAGCACGAACATGCGTACCGTCAGCAATACACGAGGTCAATTGGTAGTGGTTGCACGTAGCGGCGAGGTGATGATTACTGACGACCATGGACGCGAACGCGAACGCCACAAGGTTCCCTACGGTGCAATGCTAACCGCCAAAGAGGGCAGCATGATTCGCGCAGGTGAGATATTGGCAACATGGGATCCGCATACTCGCCCCATCATTACTGAGTACGCTGGCCGCGCTCGCTTTGAGAACGTCAAGGAGGGCGTTACTGTCACCAGGGAAATCGATGAGGTGACTGGATTGTCTACGCTTGTTGTGGACCCAAAGCTTGCCGGAACTCAGGGCAAAGGATTGTTGCGACCTCTGGTACGTCTGCTCGATGAAAAGGGACGTGAGATTAAGATTGCCGGTACCGAGCTACCAATCTCGGTGACATTCCAGACGGGTTGCATTATTACCGTGGAAGATGGTCAGGACGTTGGCGTGGGCGAGGTGTTGGCCCGTATTCCGCAAGAAAGCAGTAAGACGCGTGACATTACTGGGGGTCTGCCACGTGTGGCGGAGCTATTTGAAGCTCGCTCACCCAAGAATGCAGGCACATTAGCGGAAGTCACCGGGACGGCATCGTTTGGCAAGGATACCAAGGGCAAGCAACGTTTGGTTATTACCGATGTGGATGGTGTGGCACATGAGTTCTTAATTGCCAAGGATAAGCACGTGTTGGTGCACGATGGGCAGATAGTGACTCAAGGTGAGGTGATCGTGGATGGACCACGTGATCCACATGACATTTTACGGTTGCTTGGTGTGGCAGCATTGGCGCGCTACATTGCCGATGAGGTGCAAGACGTATATCGCTTGCAGGGCGTAAAAATTAATGACAAACATATCGAGGTGATCGTGCGTCAGATGTTGCGTCGAGTGCAGGTTGTAAATGAGGGCGACACAAGATTCATTCCAAAGGAACAGGTTGAGCGTGCCGATTTGCTGCAAGAAAATGAGCGTGTCGTAGCCGATGGCAAACAGCCGGCAACCTACGAGTACATGTTGCTAGGAATAACCAAGGCCTCGCTATCTACCGATTCATTTATTTCTGCGGCGTCTTTCCAAGAAACTACGCGCGTGCTAACCGAGGCCGCGATTATGGGCAAGAGGGATGAGTTGCGCGGGTTGAAGGAAAACGTTATTGTTGGTCGCTTGATTCCGGCTGGCACTGGGCTGGCATACCACACTGCCAGACGCAAGCAGGAGCAGGGCAAGACGATCGAGGTGTTGGGTGAAAAAGAGTTTGCCGCGGTAACGCAGGATAATTAGCCCGCTTGACAGGCGGGGCGTGCCTCCGTAAAATGCTCGGTCATTTTGCCCGCTCGTAACCGAAAAAATACGGTACGATTTTGGCAACGACTGATATGTTTTTGTGTCATCAATGATTAGGAATTTTTAGGATAACTTAATGCCAACTATCAATCAATTAGTACGCAAGCCTCGCGCTGCCGAGCCGTTGAAAAGCAAGGTCCCTGCGCTGGGCGGCAGCCCTCAGAAGCGAGGAGTCTGTACTCGCGTGTATACGACCACTCCTAAAAAGCCAAATTCTGCCCTGCGTAAGGTTGCCAAGGTTCGCTTGACGAATGGCTTTGAGGTTATTTCCTATATTGGCGGTGAGGGCCATAACCTACAGGAGCACTCGGTCGTGTTAATACGTGGCGGTCGAGTAAAAGATTTGCCAGGTGTACGTTATCACATGGTGCGCGGTAGCTTAGATACTGCCGGGGTTAAGGATCGCAAACAGTCCCGTTCCAAGTACGGCGCAAAGCGTCCTAAAAAAGCGTGATTTATTAAGCAGAATTTAAGCGATTGAGAATAGTAATTTTTTTGAATTAGCTAGACAATTACGAGGTTTAAGATATGCCGAGACGTAGAGAGGTCCCCAAGCGCGAGATTTTGCCAGATCCAAAATATGGCAATCAAGAGCTTTCCAAGTTTGTTAATGTCTTGATGACGGCTGGCAAGAAGTCTGTTGCAGAGCGCATTCTTTACGGTGCCCTAGAGCAAATTGTTAAAAAAAGCGGCAAAGATCCAATCGAAGTTTTTAATCTTGCGCTGGCCAATGTAAAGCCCCAGGTTGAGGTGAAGAGTCGTCGTGTTGGCGGTGCCAATTATCAAGTTCCTGTCGAAGTCCGTCCCTCGCGTCGGATGGCCTTGGCCATGCGCTGGTTGAAAGATTTTGCACGCAAGCGTGGTGAGAAATCTATGGGCATGAGACTGGCCGGAGAGTTACTTGATGCGTCAGAAAGTCGTGGCGGCGCAGTCAAGAAGCGCGAAGAAGTGCATCGTATGGCCGAAGCAAACAAAGCCTTCTCACACTTCCGTTTTTAGAGTTTTAGCTGTTTCTAAAAGTTTATATAGATTAGGTAATCACTGTGGCACGGAAAACATTAATTGAGCGATATCGTAATATCGGCATTAGCGCGCATATAGACGCAGGCAAAACGACGACCACTGAACGTGTTTTGTTTTACACGGGCGTATCACACAAGATCGGCGAAGTGCATGACGGCGCTGCCGTAATGGATTGGATGGAGCAAGAGCAGGAGCGTGGGATTACCATCACTTCGGCTGCGACAACTTGTTACTGGAAGGGCATGGATTCCAGCCTACCAGAACATCGTATCAATATTATTGACACGCCAGGGCACGTCGACTTCACTATTGAGGTCGAGCGGTCCATGCGCGTTCTAGATGGCGCGTGCATGGTCTACTGTGCCGTCGGGGGTGTTCAACCTCAGTCTGAAACGGTTTGGCGTCAGGCTAACAAATATGGTGTGCCCCGTCTGGCTTTTGTCAATAAGATGGACCGCTCGGGCGCCAACTTCTTGAATGTGTACGACCAGATGCGCGCTCGTTTGCGTGCCAATGTTGTGCCAATTCAGTTGCCGATTGGTGCGGAAGAAAAATTTGAAGGTGTAATTGACCTGGTACGAATGAAGGCAATTTATTGGGACGAAGCTTCCCAGGGCATGAAGTTTGAGTTGCGAGACATTCCAGGTAACTTGTTGACGTTGGCGCAAGAGTGGCGTGCAAAGATGGTGGAGAGCGCTGCCGAGGCAACCGAAGAGATGATGAACAAGTATCTCGAGGAGGGCGACTTATCCGAGATGGATATCAAGCAATGCCTACGCATCCGTACCATTGCTAGCGAAATAGTGCCTATGCTGTGTGGCTCTGCCTTTAAAAACAAAGGTGTGCAGGCCATGCTCGACGCGGTAGTCGACTACCTACCTGCGCCGACTGACATCCCTCCGGTCAAGGGTGAGCTAGAGAATGGCTCGATTGGTGAGCGCAAGGCGCATGATGATGAGCCATTTTCTGCGCTAGCTTTTAAAATTATGACTGACCCATTCGTGGGACAGCTGATTTTCTTCCGTGTTTATTCGGGTCAGCTGAAGGCCGGTGACACAGTCTACAACCCGATCAAGGGCAAAAAGGAACGTATCGGTCGTATTTTATTGATGCACGCCAATGAGCGTGAGGAAATTAAAGAGGTATTTGCAGGAGATATCGCCGCCGCCGTTGGTTTGAAAGAGGCAACTACGGGCGAAACTTTGTGTGACCCAGCAAATATAATTACGCTGGAGCGCATGATATTTCCAGAGCCGGTAATTCATATTGCGGTTGAGCCAAAAACCAAGGTCGATCAAGAAAAAATGGGTATGGCGTTGAATCGTTTGGCAAAGGAAGATCCATCTTTTCGGGTACACACCGACATGGAGTCCGGCCAAACCATTATTTCTGGCATGGGCGAACTACACCTAGAGGTCTTGGTTGAGCGCATGAAGCGTGAATTTAGTGTTGAGGCCAACGTGGGCGCGCCTCAGGTTGCCTATCGTGAGGCGATTCGCAAATCGGTTGAGGTTGAAGGCAAGTTTGTTAAGCAGTCCGGTGGCCGTGGTCAGTTTGGCCACGTGTGGTTAAAAGTCGAGCCGAATGAAACAGGCAAAGGATTTGAATTTGTGGATGCCATCAAAGGTGGATCGGTACCGCGTGAATTCATACCCGCAGTAAAGAAGGGCTTGGAAGACACTCTGCCCAATGGAGTGTTGGCTGGTTTCCCGGTGGTGGATATCAAGGTCACTCTGTTCGATGGCTCCTATCATGACGTCGACTCCAACGAGAACGCCTTTAAGATGGCTGCCTCTATGGGCTTCAAGGATGGCATGCGTAAAGCAAGTCCGGTACTGTTGGAGCCGATGATGTCTGTTGAGGTCGAGACCCCAGAGGATTATACCGGAACGGTGATGGGAGACCTGTCATCACGGCGTGGTATGGTTCAGGGCATGGAGGATATGCTTGGCGGCGGTAAGATTGTGAAGGCCGAAGTTCCTCTGGCCGAAATGTTCGGTTACTCTACCGCGTTGCGTTCAGCAACTCAGGGCAGGGCAACTTATACGATGGAATTCAAACACTACACCGAGGCTCCAAAAAATGTGGCCGAGGCAGTAATGAGCAGCAGAAAGTAGCTTTAGAGTAACTCATGAACACAGTTAATAATCAAGGAACTTTAAATCATGGCAAAGAGTAAATTTGAACGTACAAAACCGCACGTTAACGTAGGCACCATTGGTCACGTCGATCACGGTAAAACCACCTTAACTGCGGCGATTACAACTGTGCTGTCGAAGAAG
>Ga0007762_1079599_pt1 | contig 15211 bp, 28 predicted proteins | sample LauGreFBDMM110DN_FD_61543 | JGI IMG/M metagenome (GOLD analysis project Ga0007762, IMG submission 61543) | Metatranscriptome of freshwater lake microbial communities from Lake Michigan, USA - Fa13.BD.MM110.DN (Metagenome Metatranscriptome) | ecosystem: Environmental > Aquatic > Freshwater > Lake...
CTTGATTTATAAAAGAATTAGTAATATCAGAGAGCTTAAAATTAATGCCAATGCCAATTATTGCATAAGAAGGGCCAAATATTTCACCACGAAGTTCAATTAATATACCAGCAAGCTTCTTGTTATCGTACAATATATCATTAGGCCATTTAAGATTAACGCAACTAATTGAGAAGGATCGTAAAACACGTATTACTGCAATACCAATTATCAAACTTAGCCCCGATAGCGCAGATACGCCTTGATCGAACCGCCATCCGAAAGAGAAGGTAAGACTGTCGCCAAATCCGCTATGCCATAATCTTCCTGCACGACCACGTCCATTTGTTTGATACTCTGTAGCAACAACTGGTACACAGTTGTTATCTACCATTCCATTTTCTAAATTATTTAATAGAAAAGTGTTAGTAGAATCAATGATATCAAAAAGAGTTATATTGAATTTTCTTGGATCTATTGAGGAGCAACTAAGAATTAAGTCTCTGTTCAAATATAAAATGGGATTAATCCAGCGGTAACCTCGTCCACGGATCTTAACTATTTCAACTCCATAAGAGTCGATATTTTTTAATGCCCGCGATATAGTTGCACGTTTACAATGAAGCTTTCCCGCTAAATATTCACCACTCTGAAATTGTCCGTCCTTTAAAAGCCGAAGAATAGATAATGTTCTCTGATTCATACATAACGGTACAAAATCCAATAATGATTATATTCCAACTAAATTACTACATACTCAAATGAGTAAATATTCTTCTATTAATTAAAATAAGGAATAATTATTAATTCTCAATTTCCTCAGGATTTGATGTTAGCTTTTCTACAGGTCTATCAACAAGCTCTACAAGTGCCATAGGTGCATTATCTCCTTTTCTATACCCATATTTGAGAATTCTAATATATCCACCTGGCCTTGCAATATAGCGAGGGCCTAATTCGATAAAAAGTTTTGTAACATTCTCACGATCACGCAGTCTATTAAAAGCCAATCGTCGATTGGAGAGTGATGGGTTTTTACCTAAAGTTATGACGGGCTCAACATATCTTCTTAGCTCTTTAGCTTTTGGAAGGGTTGTTTTAATAACTTCATGTCGCAAAAGAGAGTTACTCATATTGCGAAACATAGCCGCCCTGTGACTACTAGAACGATTTAATTTCCTTAATGCGTTATTGTGGCGCATGATTTGAATCCTTAGCAAGATTATCAAGATTTGCCGGCGGCCAATTGTCCAGCTTCATTCCTAGAGTTAGCTCACGAGAGGCAAGAACCTCTTTTATTTCATTTAATGATTTTCTTCCCAAATTAGGTGTTCGTAAAAGTTCAGCTTCCGTTCGCTGTATTAGATCACCAATATAATAGATATTCTCAACTTTTAGACAGTTGGCGGATCTAACAGTGAGCTCCAAGTCGTCAACAGGACGCAACAATATCGGGTCAATTTGCGGTACTTGTGGCTGTTCTTTAGGAATAGGTGTGCTCTCTAAATCAGCAAACACAGATAGCTGCTGTACCAAAACCCGTGCAGCAAATCGAATAGCCTCTTCGGGTTCGACAACACCATTAGTTTCCAAATCCATTACTAATTTATCAAGGTCAGTTCGTTGTTCGACACGTGCGCTTTCGACCGTATAACTAACACGTCTAATAGGACTAAATGATGCATCAAGTAAGATTGTCCCAATGCTAGTTTCAACATTTTTATTCTTTCTTACTGTAGCTGGAACGTATCCTATTCCCCTTTCTACTTTAAGTTGAATATCAATCTTTCCATCAGCCGTTAGATGTGCTATCACATGATCAGGGTTCAGTATCTCTACATCATGACCAACTTCAATATCGCCAGCTGTAACAACACATTTTCCGGTTTTCTTTAATGAAATGATAGCTTCATCATTATTATGAAGCTTCAAAACTATTCCCTTAATATTCAGCAATATATCTACAATGTCTTCTTGTACTCCATCAAGTGCAGAGTACTCATGAACTACACCAGCAATTTTAACCTCGGTAGGAGCAAATCCTGTCATCGAGGACAGAAGTATCCGTCTTAACGCATTTCCCAAAGTATGGCCGTACCCTCTTTCAAAAGGTTCCATAATGACTTTAGCATGTAGAGGCGATATATTTTGAACATCAATAATACGTGGTGTTAGTAATTCATTACCTTGCATAGAAATGTCCTTTAGCTAAAAGCTAACCAATAATTTATTTTTACTTAGAATACAATTCTACAACTAAGGATTCATTAATTGTTGCAGGTAGTTCCGATCGTTCAGGCTTAGATTTAAAGATTCCCTTCATTTCTTTAACGTTCATTTCAATCCAAGCTGGAAAATTTCGTCTATCAGCTGCTTCTATCGAAGATTTTATTCGTAGTTGTTCTTTAGCATTCTTAGCAATCTCGATAGTATCCCCTGCCTTAACTAAATAAGCTGGAATATTTACACGCTGTCCATTCACTAAAATACAGTTGTGTCTAACAATTTGTCTCGCTTCTGATCGAGATGAACCGAATCCCATATGAAATGCTACATTATCAAGACGACTTTCCAATAACTGCAGCAAATTATCGCCAGTTACACCACGTTGCTGATCAGCTGATTTATAGATATTACGGAATTGTCTTTCTAGAATTCCATATATCTTTCTAATCTTCTGTTTCTCGCGTAGCTGACCACCATAATCAGATAATCTACCTTTTTTCTGACCATGTTGACCTGGAGGGTAATTTCTCCTTTCAATCGCACACTTATCAGTAAAACATTTTTCGCCTTTTAAGAAAAGCTTCTCGCCTTCGCGTCGACATTGCTTACATTTTGGTTCAAGATTTCTAGCCAACGTACTCTCCTCAAATACGACGTTTTTTTGGTGGACGACAACCATTATGCGGAACTGGTGTTACATCCGAAATACTTGTAATTTTAAATCCAGCTGAATTTAAAGCCCTTACTGCAGAATCACGCCCAGGACCGGGTCCCTTAACTCTAACCTCAAGGTTCTTCACACCACATTCTATCGCAATTTTACTTGCATTTTCTGCAGCGACTTGAGCAGCAAAGGGTGTGCTTTTTCGCGACCCTTTAAAACCTGCTCCGCCTGAAGTAGCCCATGATAATGCATTACCCTGCCTATCAGTTATAGTAATTATAGTATTGTTAAATGAAGCATGAATATGTGCTATTCCTTCCGACACATTTTTCTTAATTTTCTTACGAACTCTTGTAGCGACCTTGACCATGGAAAATAAATTCCTTTTTAATATTGCATATCTGAATTAAACTAAAATTTTTATCTTGCACGTACTGCTTTACGTGGCCCCTTCCGCGTTCTTGCATTAGTTCGAGTACGTTGACCTCGTACCGGTAAACCTCGTCTGTGCCGCAATCCTCTATAACAGCCAAGATCCATTAATCTCTTAATATTCATAGATATTTCTCGACGTAAATCACCCTCGATTGTAAGCTTTGAAATATGATCTCGTAATTGATCAATCTGCTCTTCAGATAAATCTTTCAATTTTTTATCAGTTTCGATGCCAACTACACTACATATATTTTTAGAACTGGATCTACCGATACCATAAATTGCAGTAAGAGCGATTCCTACATGCTGATGATTGGGTATATTTACGCCAGCTATACGCGCCATTTAATTTCCCTGTCTCTTATATACAAAATTTATTACAATTAGCCTTGTCTTTGCTTATGTCTAGGATCAGTACAAATGACTCGAACGACCCGATTACGGCGTATTATTTTGCAGTTTCTACAAAATTTCTTTACAGATGCATTTACTTTCATTATAAAAATTCCATAAATCGATAGTGAATATTTTGTTAATGCGATCTAATTATTGAAATTATTTCGCTCTAAATGTGATTCTTGCTCTCGTTAAATCATAAGGTGTTAAGTCTACTGTAACTTTATCACCCGGTAATATTCGTATATAGTGCATACGCATCTTTCCTGATATATGGCCAAGTACAATATGTCCATTTTCTAATTTTACTTTAAACGTTGCATTAGGGAGCGTTTCAAGTATCTCACCTTGCATCTGTATCGTGTCTTCTTTAGCCATTAACTATCATAATTAAATTATCTTGCAGGTAGTTTTCCACTGCCTGTTTTAAAATTAGCTTTTTTCAATAAGCTATCATACTGTGAAGACATAACATGCGATTGAATCTGCGACATAAAATCCATAGTTACGATTACAATAATTAATAATGATGTACCGCCAAAATAGAACGGTACATTCCATTTAAGAATTAAGAATTCAGGTAATAAACATACAAGCGTCACATATATCGAACCAGTAAGAGTTAAACGCAACATTATCCTTTCTATATATCTTGTAGTCTGTTCTCCGGGTCTAATACCTGGTATAAATGCTCCACTTTTCTTAAGATTATCAGCTGTTTCTTTTGGATTAAAAACAAGAGCTGTATAAAAAAAACAGAAGAATATAATCATTACAGCATAAAGAATTACATATATGGGTTGGCCGGGGGATAATGCTCCACTAATATCCTTTAACCATGTCATGGAGTCTCCACTTGCAAACCATCCTGCTAAAGTGGCAGGAAATAAAATGATACTTGAAGCGAAAATAGGGGGTATAACACCAGCCATATTGAGCTTTAACGGCAAATGTGAACTCTGCCCTCCATATATCTTCTGCCCAACCTGGCGTTTAGCATAATTAACTAAAATTCGTCTTTGTCCTTTCTCAACAAAGACAACAAATGCAGTAACCAATGCAGCTGCAAGAAAAATACCCAATGCCACAAGAAAATGCATAGAACCAGTGCTCACTAGATCTAAAGTTCCACCTATTGCACTTGGTAATCCAGCTGCAATTCCTGCAAATATAATTAACGAAATGCCATTTCCTATACCGCGCTCTGTGATTTGTTCCCCTAACCACATCAAAAAAATCGTACCTGTAACTAACGTAATGACAGTAGTAAGTACGAACATACCACCAGGCTGAATAACTAAACCCGGCTGGGATTGAAGGGCAACAGAAATTCCATAACTTTGCACTAATGCTAACGCTAATGTGCCATATCGAGTATATTGTGTTATTTTTCTTCGACCACTTTCTCCCTCTTTCTTTAGCGCCTCAAGATAAGGAATTGCCACTGTTCCTAATTGCATAATGATTGAAGCCGATATATACGGCATTATACCAAGTGCAAAGATAGAAAACCTTGAAAGTGCTCCGCCAGAAAACATATTAAACATTCCCAACACACTACTTTCCTGCGAGTCAAATAATTCTTTTAGAGTGACTGGATCTATACCAGGCACCGGCACATGCGCTCCTATTCTGTAAACAATCAATGCTAGCAATAGAAACCACAAACGACGTTTGAGATCAGCGAATTTATCAACTGGTTTAACTGTTGTTCCTTTTATAGCCAATTTATATCCTTATACTTCTATGTAATAGAGCCGCCATTTTCTTCTATTGCCATTTTGGCACCGCCAGTAACAAGTATTCCATTTATGTTAAACAACCTATCACAAATTCCGGTATTCAAAATCTTTACTTTTGTTATTCTATTTGAGATTAATCTATACTTCTTTAAAGTAGCAAGATTTATATCGTTCTCTGGCAAAATATTCAAATCGGAAAGTTTCAATTCGGAAGGTTTATATCCATTTATTATGCAGAAACCCCGTTTTGGCAATCTTCTTTGGATTGGCATTTGTCCTCCTTCGAAGCCTACTTTATGAAAACCACCAGCTCGTGATTTTTGACCTTTATGACCTCTGCCACAAGTTTTACCAATCCCTGAACCCATGCCTCTTCCTACTCTTAACTTAGTTTTTTTAGAACCCGTCGCTGATTTAATTGAATTCAAGTACATGATATTATTATTCACACTTTACTAAGTAATTAATTTTATGAATCATACCACGTGTCTCAGGAGTATCATGAAGCATTGAAAAACTATTTACTTTACGTAAACCTAAACCTCGAACGGTGGCACGATGTGATTGTTTTGTTCCAATTGGACTTCTCACAAGAGTAACTTTTATTGTTTTTATTTTCTTATTATCATCCATTATCTTGTCCAAGGATTTCTTTTACTGTTTTGCCTCTTTTGGCGGCAATATTTGCTGGTGTATTCATGGCATTAAGGCCCTTAAGTGTCGCTCTAACAACATTATATGGATTTGTAGAACCGATGCATTTAGCCAAAATGTTTGTCATGCCCATGACCTCAAATATTGCACGCATCGGTCCACCGGCAATAATTCCAGTGCCCTCTGGCGCAGGCTGCATGTATACTTTTGCAGCACCATGCGAAGCAGTTATAGGATGATAAATGGTACCACTCTTTATTTTAATTTTAGTCATTCTTCTTCGAGCCTCATCCATTGCTTTCTGTACAGCAACCGGTACTTCTCGAGATTTCCCTTTACCCATGCCGACACTACCATCACCGTCTCCAACTACAGTAAGTGCAGCAAAACCAAGAATACGTCCTCCCTTAACGACTTTTGTAACTCTATTAATCGCAACCATTTTCTCGCGCAAATCATCGCCGCTTTCTTCTATGCTTGCTGCCTTGCCATTAGTTTTGCCGATTTTTGCCATTATCAAACCTTAAATTAAAATTTTAATCCATTCTCACGTGCAGCTTCTGCTAATGCTTTAACACGTCCATGGTATTTATAACCCGATCTATCAAAAGCAATATTCGATATACCACAATCTTTACCTTTCTCAGCAATTCTTTTACCAATAAAAGCAGCTGCAGCCACATTACCACCTGTAGTAAAAGATTTACGCACATCAGACTCTAAAGTAGATGCACAGGTTATAATTTTATTATTCCTATCATCGATGAGCTGAGCATAAATATGTGAATTAGTACGATGTACGGACAATCGTATTACATCCAATTCTGCAATTTTAATTCGCGTTTTTAGTGAGCGCCTAATTCTTTTTTCTTTTAAATTCAACATTTTTATCTCAATTATTTTTTCTTCGTTTCTTTGAGAATAATAACTTCATCAGAATATCGTACACCTTTACCTTTGTAGGGCTCAGGTTTTCTATAAGCTCGAATATCTGCAGCAGTTTGACCTACTTTCTGCTTGTCTATACCTTTAATTATTATTTCAGTTTGCGATGGTGTTTCAATCGTTATGCCATCTGGAACAACATGATCAACCGGATGCGAAAAACCTAAAGTTAAATTAACTTTATTTAAGCCAGCTTGCGCCCTATATCCTACACCAACCAATTGCAATTTTTTTTCAAACCCAACTGATACACCATGTACCATATTAGCAATTAGCGCACGAATTGTTCCTGATAACGCATTAGCATGCTTTGAATTGTTAGTTGTTTGAATCTTCAAAATATTTTGATTGATTTCTAACATAATATCATTAGTCAATACCTGCTGCAGTGTGCCTAGAGGACCTTTAACTGAAACACTAAATGGTAATATGTTAATTTCGACATTGGCTGGTATTGTTATCGGGTTCTTGCTTACTCGAGACATTTAAAAAATCCTTTAAACTAGACAACAGTACACAAAAGTTCACCACCGATACCAACTGCTCGTGCCTTTCGTTCGGTCATAACACCTTTAGAAGTTGAAACGATTGCTATCCCTAATCCATTCATAATATCAGGTAGATTTTTACTAGATTTATATATTCTAAGTCCAGGTTTACTGATACGATTTATTTGTTCAATTACAGGATCACCAGAATAATATTTAAGTGATATTTCTAAAGTATTTTTACTATTATCCCTCACAACACTAAAATCATTAATATATCCTTCATCTTTAAGAACGTCCGCTATCGATAGCTTAATATTCGAACTTGGCATTTTCACAGATCGCTTCTTAGCCAATTGCGCATTTCTTATTCGAGTTAACATATCTGCAATTGGATCGCTCATACTCATGTCAGTACCTACTTATTTATAAAAAAAAATTATTATTTGTGTTTATTAAGATGATTCTATTGATTGATTTAATCTAGTTACCAACTCGCTTTGATAATCCCGGGTATTTTTCCACTCATAGCTATCTCTCTTAACTTATTTCTTCCCAGACCAAATTTTGAGTAAACACCGCGAGGTCTACCAGTTAAAGTGCATCTATTTCTCAAACGCACAGGACTTGAATCTCTAGGAAGATTTTGCAAAATCACTCGTGCATTGAAACGATCTTCGTCATTTAGTTTAATATCATTTATTATTTTAAATAATGCGAGTCGTTGTTCAGAAAATTTTTGTACTATCTTTTTTCTTTTTAAATTTCTATTAATAATTGAAAGCTTTGCCATTCTAACCTCAATTCTTAAATGGGAAATTAAATGCAGACAATAAAGCTTTTGCCTCAACATCGCTCTTTGCTGTTGTAGTAATGGATATATTCATACCACGCAAAGCGTCAATTTTATCGTAATCAATTTCTGGGAAAATAATCTGCTCTTTTATACCCATATTGTAATTACCTCTTCCGTCGAATGATTTTCCAGAAATGCCCCGAAAGTCACGAATTCTAGGTATTGCAACAGTGATTAATCTATCTAAAAACTCGTACATTCTTACTCGACGGAGTGTAACCATGCATCCTATAGGATAATCTTGCCTCACCTTAAAGGTTGCTATTGATTTCTTTGCCCTAGTTATAACAGGTTGTTGACCGCAGATCTTCTTCATATCGGAAATTGCATGTTCGACAATTTTTTTATCTACAGTTGCTTCACCTAATCCGATATTAAGAGTTATTTTGCTAATGCAAGGTACCTCCATAATGGATTCGTAACTAAATTGATCGATCAACTGTTTAGTAACAGTATTACGATAATATTCTTGCAAGCGCGCCATAAATTCCAATTCCCATATTAAGTTTTAATTAAATCGCCAGTAGATTTAAATATACGTATTTTATTATTATTATCTACTTTAAATCCTACTCTATCCGATTTTTTAGAAGAAAAATTATATATAGCCACATTTGAAATGTGAATTGACATTTCTAAATCAATGATTCCACCTGCATTGCCAATTGTAGGATTAGGTTTCTGATGTTTCTTTACAGAATTAATGCCTTGAACTACAATACGATCAATTCCAACTGTTCTAAGCACAGATCCCCTCTTACCTTTATCCCTTCCTGCAATAACTATTACGTCATCGCCTTTTCTAATTTTTCGCATAAATGTTCCTTTTTACTACTACAAAACCTCAGGCGCTAGTGAAACAATTTTCATAAATCGCGCATTACGTAATTCCCGAGTAACCGGTCCAAAAATACGTGTTCCTATTGGTTCAAATTTATTATTCAGTAAAACTGCTGCATTTTCATCAAATTTCAATAAGGAACCATCTACACGTCTTACGCCTTTTGCAGTGCGCACTACGACTGCATTATATACTTCTCCTTTTTTTACACGTCCCCTGGGAGCTGCATCTTTAATGCTAACTTTAATTATGTCGCCAATTCCGGCATATTGTCTTTTTGAACCGCCAAGAACTTTAATGCACATAAGTGATCTGGCACCAGTATTATCCGCTACTTTTAATATTGATTGCATTTGAATCATTTTTATTCGCTTTTGATATTAATTTAAATAACCGGTGTTTTTTAACAATCTCTCGTTAGTAATCCACACTTAAGCTATTAAACGTCAACAATTCCATGGAATTATTTTGAACTTAAATAAACTTTTAATTATACCTAATGAATCGCCACAAGAAAACTTAATTATATATTTACAGTTAACTCTCAGGCATTTGATTCTTCGTTTAGAATTCTCGTTACTTTCCAATTCTTGGTTCTTGATAAAGGTCTACATTCAACAATTTCAACAAGATCACCAATCAAAAATTGATTATTATCATCATGTGCATGATATTTCTTGGTTCGTGTTATAAATTTTCCATATAAAGGATGCTTTAATCTGCGTTCTACAAGGACTGTCACTGTTTTATCCATTTTATTACTTGTAACACGCCCACTCAAAGTACGCTTTAATTTTTCATTAGTCATGATTTGATTGCTTCTGAGTTATAACGGTTTTCACTCTTGCAATATCTCTTTTAATTATTTTCAATTGTCTCGTATTTGATAGTTGCTGAGTAGCTAATTGCATACGTAAACCAAAATGTGCCCTTAGCAAAGAAACAAGCTCTCTATTTAATTCAGGTAATTGCTTTTCTCTTAATTCACGTGCTTTCATTACTATCCGCCAATTTGTCTTATTGTAAACATTGTCCTGATTGGCAATTTAGCTGCAGCGAGTCGGAATGCTTCTTTTGCCATTTCTTCATTGACACCATCCATTTCATATAACATCTTGCCTGGCTGTATTTCAGCTACATAATACTCTGGATTCCCTTTTCCTTTACCCATTCTAACTTCTGCTGGCTTATGCGAAATTGGTTTGTCTGGGAATATTCGTATCCAAATACGCCCCCCTCTTTTAATATGCCTAGTCATAGCTCGACGAGCTGCTTCGATTTGACGTGCTGTTAATCGACCTCGACCAATCGCTTTAAGTCCAAATTCGCCAAAACTTACTTTCGCTCCACGCGTTGCTACTCCAGTATTTCTACCTTTCTGTTGCTTTCTATATTTTGTTCTAGCTGGCTGAAGCATTTTTCTCTCCAGAATTCTTATTAACTTCTGTGTTTGCGGAATTTTCTGTATTCGTTATACTTAACACTTCTGCTTCAGAATACCCAACAGCTTCTTTTACACCTTTAATACTCGCTGATTTTATAAATGCCGTAGATGCTTTCTTAGAAGTCTTCTTTTTTTCGTTATCTGAACTCAAGTTTGGTATTGTAAGACTAGTCTGCTCACCCTTTCCAAGCACTTCGCCTTTAAAGATCCATACCTTAATGCCTATAATCCCATAAGTTGTTCTAGCTTCTGATGTACCATAATCCAGATCAGCTCTCAGCGTATGTAGAGGTACTCTTCCTTCGCGATACCACTCTGTACGAGCAATTTCTATTCCATTTAATCTGCCAGAACTCATTATTTTAATCCCTTGCGCGCCCAGTCGCATGGCATTCTGCATCGCCCGTTTCATTGCTCTACGAAACATTATTCGTTTTTCCAATTGCTGTGCAATATTATCTGCTATTAATTGAGCATCTAGTTCGGGTTTTCTTATCTCTTCAATATTCACATGAACAGGTACACCCATTCTCTTTTGAAGTTCGCTTCGCAATACTTCTATGTCCTCACCTTTTTTCCCAATCACCACACCAGGGCGTGAGCTAAAAATTGTAATTCTTGCATTTTTTGAGGGTCTTTCTATCAAGATTCTACCAACCGAAGCATTCTTTAATCTATCATGGAGAAATTCTCGCACTTTAATATCTTCATTGAGCATAGTGGCAAAATTATTACTATTTGCATACCATCTGGATAGCCAATTTCTTTGAACTGATAGACGAAATCCTATTGGATGTATTTTCTGACCCATATCAATTAATGCCTTTATTTAGTCTGGCCATCACTATCGCCCACTGTAAGCAATATATGGCATGTAGGTTTTACAATTCTATTACCACGCCCTTTCGCGCGCGCGCTCGTTCTTTTCATTGATGTACCGCGATCAATATAAATTGTAGATATTTTCAGTTCATCAATATCAGCTCCATCATTGTGTTCTGCATTTGCAATTGCAGACTCTAAGAGCTTTCGTATTATTTCAGCTCCTTTCTTTGGACTAAACATCAATATATTTAATGCTTTGTCTACAGAAAGCCCTCTGATTTGATCAGCCACAAGACGTCCTTTTTGAGCTGATAAGCGTACGCCACGTAATACAGCAGTTGTTTCCATGATTATTTCCTATCGCTTCGTTACAGCTTTTTTGTCACCAGCATGGCCTTTAAAGGTACGAGTTAGTGAAAATTCACCAAACTTATGCCCAACCATATTTTCCGTTACATAAATTGGTATATGTTGTTTGCCATTATGGACAGCAACGGTTAATCCAATAAAATCTGGCAGTATCGTCGATCTTCTAGACCAAGTTTTTATCGGTCTTTTATCATTTGTATCGCGTGCTTTTTCTATTTTTGACAATAAATGCGTATCAACGAATGGACCTTTTTTTACTGAACGTGCCATTTAACTATCATCCTTTCTTTGAGTAACGATGACGTACTATCATCACATCGGTTCTTTTATTATTTCGAGTTCTGTAGCCTTTTGCTGGAGTTCCCCATGGACTTACTGGATGTCGTCCAGCAGATGTCCTACCTTCACCTCCCCCATGCGGATGATCAATTGGATTCATGGCAACTCCTCTAACAGTCGGACGAATTCCTCGCCACCGTACAGCACCTGCTTTACCAATAGACCTCAAGTTATGCTCGGAATTACCCACTTCACCAATTGTTGCACGGCAATCGATATGAACCTTGCGCATCTCACCAGAACGAAGTTTAATTTGCGCATAATTCCCTTCGCGTGCTTGCAGTTGAACTGAAGTTCCTGCGGATCGCGCTAGTTGAGCGCCTTTTCCTGGTAACAATTCAACACAGTGTATTATCGTTCCCATAGGTATATTACGTAATGGTAAAGCATCTCCTGCTTTGATTTGCGCATTTCTGCCACTGCTAATTCTCGCACCGACATTTAAGCCTTTAGGCGCTATTATGTATCTTCTTTCACCATCTGTATAACAAACTAACGCAATATTTGCTGTTCGATTTGGATCGTACTCAATGCGCTCAACAACAGCTGCGATATCGTCTTTGTCACGCTTAAAATCAATCAATCTATAATGCTGCTTATGACCACCACCTCGGTGTCTTGTGGTAATTCGACCGTGATGATTACGGCCCGCAGTTTTAGATTGTTTTTCAATCAGATTTTTATGCGGCTCACCTTTATGCAAATCCTTATTGATCAGTCTAACTACAGATCTTCGCCCTGGTGATGTTGGTTTTAATTTTACAAGTGCCATCACTTAGCCTCTTCTGCAGTAGAAAAATTAGTAAAACTTAATTCTTGTCCTTCCTTGATACTAACAACAGCTTTTTTCCAATCACTTCTGGATCCCATAAAACGCCCAAATCTTTTTCGCTTTCCTTTTACATTCATAGTCCGAACATTTATAACTTCTATTTTTTGTTCTTTCCACAATAATTCAACAGCAGCCTTTATCTCTTTTTTTGTCGCATCTGTCGCAACGCGAAATACTGATTGATTATTTTGCTCTCCCAGAAATGTCGTTTTTTCTGAAATATGCGGAGCTAATATTATTTTCAATAAGCGTTCATGGCTTATATTTAGATTATTCATGAGAGAAGTTCCTCAAATTTCTTCAATCCTTCAGTTGTAATAAGAATTTTTTCGAATCTTAAAAGACTAACAGGATCGACATTTTTCACTTCAACAACAGCAATCCGTGGAATATTGCGTGACGACAAATACAAGTTATCATCAATCTCATGAGTAATCACCATCACTTCGTCTAGTCCAAGTGCTTCCAATTTTTCTGATAGAGCTTTAGTTTTATGTGTATCGATATTAAATGTGTCTGTAACTAACAATCTATTATCCCTTATTAACTGAGATACGATCACACTGACACCAGCTCTATACATTTTCTTATTTAACTTTTTTCTAAAATTTTCATCAGGGCTACTTGGAAATACCTTACCACCACCACGCCAAATTGGACTAGAAGCCATCCCTACACGTGCACGTCCTGTGCCCTTCTGTCTCCATGGCTTACGTGTAGATTTAGCCACATCTGAACGCCCTTTTTGCGCTCGTGTCGCACCACGCGCATTCGATAAATATGATGTTATGACTTGATGAACAAGCGCCTCATTGTAATCTCTATTAAAAAGCTCATCAGAAACAATAATACTATCTGTTTTCTGATCCTTTTTACCGATAAGCTTTAGTTCCATTACCTGTTCACCTTATTACTGTTTGTTTTAGCTATTAATTCACTTTTTTTCTTTTATACTTGGGCGTACAATAACATTTCCATTTTTTGGTCCCGGTATTGCGCCTTTTACCAGCAATAAACTTCTTTCAGTGTCAATTCTTATTACTTCAAGGTTTTGGGTAGTTCTTTTAACATTTCCCAGGTGACCAGACATACGCTTGCCAGGGAAAATACGTCCAGGATCTTGCGCCATACCAATTGATCCAGGTTTATTATGTGCTTTTGAATTACCGTGACTTGCTCTATTGGAAGAAAAATGATGCCGTTTAATGACACCCGCATATCCTTTTCCTATCGTTATCCCCGATATGTCAACTTTTTGTCCCACTGTAAAAATATCATTCTTAATCACCATTCCATCTTGAAGTTGATTAAGATCTTCATCTTTATTTACCCGAAACTCTTTTAAGATACTTCCAGCTTCAACACCCGCTTTAGCGAAATGACCTGCACTAGACTTGTTTACCCTACTTGCTCTTTTTTCCCCAAAAGAAAGCTGAACAGCTGAATAACCATCTTTTTCAATCTTCTTTATCTGAGTAACACGATTATTAGAAACATCAATTACAGTCACCGGAAGACTATCTCCATTTTCTGTAAAGATTCGTGTCATACCGATCTTCCGACCAACTAGTCCTAAACTCATTTTTATCCTCTTTTAAGGAGTTATTTACTTCAGTCTATCTAAAATCTCTTAAACTAAAAAAATATCCCTTTTCCTATCATCGATGATGCAGATTATTTATAATTTAATTTCCACATCCACACCAGCTGGCAAATCTAACTTCATGAGCGCATCAACTGTTTTATCTGTTGGGTCAATGATATCCATTAATCTCAAGTGCGTTCTTATTTCAAATTGATCACGTGATGTCTTATTGACGTGTGGTGATCGCAACACATCAAAGCGCTCAATTCTAGTCGGTAATGGTACGGGACCCTTAACAACCGCCCCCGTTCTTTTTGCTGTTTCAACAATTTCAAGCGCTGATTTATCTATTAATCGATAGTCGAAGGCTTTAAGGCGAATTCTTATTTTCTGGTTTTGCATTTATTCGATCCCGATTTTGTAAATTCAATATTGATCTTTATTGTTCTTTACTTTTTATAACCTTCCTAAATCACTCAATAATTTTAGCAACAACACCGGCACCAACCGTTCTTCCGCCTTCACGTATTGCAAAACGCAATCCATCCTCCATCGCTATGGGCGCTATTAAATTCACTGTCACCGACACAT
>Ga0007762_1029148_pt1 | contig 14766 bp, 5 predicted proteins | sample LauGreFBDMM110DN_FD_61543 | JGI IMG/M metagenome (GOLD analysis project Ga0007762, IMG submission 61543) | Metatranscriptome of freshwater lake microbial communities from Lake Michigan, USA - Fa13.BD.MM110.DN (Metagenome Metatranscriptome) | ecosystem: Environmental > Aquatic > Freshwater > Lake ...
GTGCTGGTGCCTGTCTCTGCTGCGGTGAGCGCTTCGCAACTCGTTGAACCAGAGCTTGTTCACGAAGGCGAAGACGAAGATCAAAGTGAGCGCGTGATTGATCGCGATCGCGCGCGCAACCGAGGCCTTCCGATTGATAGCGAAGTCGTTGAAGTCACGCGCCGGCTGACTGCAGATGGCAAGAGTGATTACATCATTAATGGCCGCAAAGCGCGATTGAAGGACATTCGAGATCTGTTCCTCGATACAGGCATCGGCAACGACGGCTACTCGATCATCGAGCAAGGCAAGGTCGAAGCAATGCTTCTCGCAAGCCCCGCTGAGCGCCGCTCGATTCTTGAAGAGGCTGCTGGAGTCGCGCGGTTCCGCGTTCGAAAGATTGAAAGCTCGCGCAAGCTTGAGGCTGCGGAACGCAATCTCGTGCAACTTCGCGAGCAACTCGCATCCACCGAACGCCGACTTCGCATCGTGCGTGGTCAAGCAGAGAAGGCGAAGCGATTCTTAGAATTCGAAACACGCCGTAAGGAACTGCGTCGTGCACTTTCGTTGGAGCAGTATCACGAACTTCTCGAGCGACTCAAGGGTCTCACGAGCGAGCTTGCGAAGATCGACGAAGAGAAGCGCGTCCTCACGGTTGCGCTCATTGAATCGGAAAACGCGCGGCAAGATGCGGAAATCGCACGCTCAGAGATTCAGCAATCCATTCACGCGCTTGAGCAGCGTCGGCTTGAATTGGTGGCAACGAGCGGTCAAGCGCATCAACGCAGCGATTTCGCACGGCGAACGCTGAGTGACTCACGCACAGCATTGCTCGAAGAACGCGCGCGACTCGCAACCACGACCGCAGAGGGCGCCCGGCTCACGGAGGCTGTCACGCTCGCAGAGAAACAACTCGCCGAAGCAACCGACTCTGCGAAGATCGCAGATGCAGACGCGCACGCTGCGGGAGAGCGACGGCGTGCAGCAGAGCACGCTGCACTGCTTGCAGATCAAGCATTCACGCGCGCCAACGAGGCAGCGATGCGTCTCGATCGTGAACGCGGTCAATTCGCGACGCGGCTTGCGGGTATCGAAGCGCGTGAGCGTTCGTTGCACGAAGAATTCCTTCGTCTCGAAGCACGACTTGAACCGTTCGCGCAAGAACTTGATGCTTCGCGTGCGCAGCGCTTGCAGTTCGTGGTGCGCGGCACTGTGGCGCAAGATGAAATCACGCTGGTTGCGGGCGAACTTGAACACCGCACGACTGTCGCATCGACGCTCTCTGTTTCGCACGCAGGAAAGCTGCGCGAACTTGCGCAACTTCGCGATGAGCGCACGGGCGTGGAATCGCGTCGTCGTGTGCTCGATGAGATGCTGAAGGCGCACGAAGGCCTTGGTAGCGCAGTGCGCACCGCACTCGCAGATCGCACACGGTTCAGCGCAGTGATCGGCGTACTCTCAGACATGGTGGAAGCGTCGCGCGGCGATGCGGAAGTCGTGGAAGCCGCGCTCGGCGATTATCTTGAATTGCTCGTTGTCGATGGATCTGCAGCACTCGCGCAGTGCGTGGAGACTGCGCGAAGTGTGAAGGGTCGACTCGCGTTCATTGCGCAGCGTGCCAACCGACAATCTGCGCTTCGTGCGATTGAACCAGTGGCTGGCGCAACTCCCCTCTTGCAATTCCTTCGCGTGCAACCTGCGGCGCGAAGTATTGTGGAACGGCTCTGCGCGCACACGTTTGTCGTGGACGATGCAGTGCGTGCGCTCGAACTCTCGACCGGCGCGCTCGCTGGTTGCCGAATCGTCACGCGCACTGGACTCGTCATCGATGAATATGGTCGTGGTATCGCGAATGCAACGGCTCGCTCGGAGGGCGCGGTCGGCGTGCTCGGTCGCCGTGCGGAACTGACCGAACTTGTGGCGCGCAGCGCAGAGCTTTCGAAGACGCTCTTCGCGCATGAAGAAGAGGCGTTGCGCCTTGAGATTGAGTCCAAGCAAGCGCAGGACGAAGCAAAGGCATTGACGCTTCGACTACAAGAAGCGCGCCGCGCACTGCTCGAAACCCAACACGCAACCGAACGACTCGATGGCATGATTCGTCGTATCGAGCGCGATCGCGAATCCGCTTCAAACGACTGCAACTTGCTGCTTGATCGTCTTCGCGCAGGCGCGGAAGAGCGCACGCAACTCTGCGAGCGACTCGAGAGTCTTGCAGCAGGCGTTGTTGAAGCCACCGGTCATGCGCGACAACTTCGCGCCGAGGGTGATGCAACCAAGATTGCCGCGAGTGAAGCGGCAGAGCTTCTTTCGCAAGCGCGCGTGGCACAAACGCAGGCAGCGGGAAATCTCGACGCGGCGCGACGCGAACGCCGTCATCTTGAAGCAACAAAGGCCGAGATGGAACGCCAAGACGCGTTGCTCAAGGAAGCCATTGCTCGTCGGTTGGGCGCGATCGAACGCGCCGAAGCACAGGCGGAGGAAGCAGCTGCAGAGATCGAACGCACCGACATCGTGCTCGTCGAAGTTGCACAAGCGTTTGCAGAGGTGACGATCTCGCTCGAGACTGCGACCTCGATGGTCGCAGAGTGTGCACGGGTTCTCGAAGGTGCGCGCACTGAAGCATCGCGCGTCGAGCGGAACTCGCATGCGATTGAATTGTCGCGTCGCGAACTTGAAGTGCGTCGCGAGACGCTTGAGGAGTCCACGCTCCATGAAGCGTTGGTCGATCTGCGCGAGTTGTACAAGGAGTACGCAGTCGAACGCGTCGCTCCGGACTTCATCAGCATCGATCGCGAAGAAGCGACGAAGGAAGCCGATGTGCTCCGCGAAGAGATTCGACGACTTGGCAATGTCAACCTCGATGCGATTGAAGAGCTCACGCAACTCGAAGTGAAGAACGAAGAGCTCGCAACCCAACTCACTGACATCGATAGCGCGCGCGACCTGCTCCTTTCGCTCATCGAAGAATTGGATCTTGCGAGCCGTGCGCGATTCCAGCAGACCTTTGAAATTGTCCGCGAGCAGTTCGCAGGGCAGAATGGCATGTTCCGTCGACTCTTCGGTGGCGGATCTGCGGACCTCTATCTCGTCCCACTCGAATCAGGCGAAACCGACTGGCTCGAGAGTGGCATTGAGATTCGCGCGAAGCCACCCGGCAAAGAGCCGCGTCTCATCAGCCAACTCAGCGGTGGTGAGAAGACGATGACCGCCGTTGCGTTGGTGATGGCGATCTTCCAATCCAAGCCGAGCCCCTTCTGCATCCTCGACGAAGTGGACGCCGCGCTCGATGAATCCAACGTGGAGCGCTTCTGCAAGGCGCTGGTGCCCTTCCTCGATAAGTGCCACTTCATCGTCATCACCCACCACAAACGCACCATGCAGGCGTGCCATCAGTTGTACGGCATCACGATGCCGCAACGTGGCGTGAGTCGTCGCGTGAGCGTGAAGTTTGACGAAGTGCATGCTGATGGACGCCTCTCGAAGGCCGCTGCTGAGCGCGCGGAGCTTGAGCCACAGGTTGAAGTCCCGAGCGAACTCGCGAACGCAAGCTCAGAAATCGAAGTGGGCCCGCTCACAATCGAGATCGAGACGTTTGCAGTCGCGACCCAGCCACGCAAAGCTTCCGAAGCTCTCGCAAACGCTTGGGGCGACGCGTAGTTTGAACTACTAGGTTCAAACCGCGGCACGCATCTTCACCACCAACGCTCTCCCTCTCTACGGGCAGATGTGTATGGTTTTGTGTGTACATCTGCCCGTAGAGGTGGCGCTTTCGCACCACATAAAAAACCCCGGCCTCGCATGCCGGATGGGCGTGACGAGACCGGGTTGGATGTGGCAGACGTTGGTTGATTGACTCAGTTTGTCGAGCACTTCTCGAAGAACAGAATCTTGGGCTGATCACTCGGCACGTTGCATTCACTGCGATCGACCACCATCACATACCGCGTGTCATCGATGACATGCTCTGCCTTGGTGGCGTCCCACTTACGGGTCACTGGGTCTTGCTTGACCTGACGCACCTTGAGATAGACCGTGAACACATCGCTGCGAGTGGTCACGAGATTCGAAATCGCCTTGTACGCAAGCGTTGCATCTTCAGCATCGCCGAGTGGTTCATCCCAGCGCACCGGAAGATTCAAGAGCGCGGGGAAACTTGCTTGCAGCGTGTCGGTGGGTGCGAAGCGTGCCTTCGGCGTTTGTCGATCAGCAGAGAAGCGATACCCAGGGATTTGATCGATCGCAAGGTCGAGGAATTCGCCAGGATCGCGCGCTGTATTCGTCAAGTCATAGGGATCGAGCGCGAAGAACTGTGAGCTGTAACTCTGTCGAATACTGAGGTCATCCACTTCGATGGTTGGATCAATAAACCCCGTGCGCCGCATGAGCAGCAACTCTGCTGGAGTTGCAAAGCCCTTCTCCGCACGCATGCCAGGATAGAAACGAGGCGCGCCAGGAAAGAGCGCCGCAGGATTTCCGGCGCCGACGAGTTCAGCTTGCGTCAATCCACGATCGAGGTAACTCGGCATGTCGCCTGGAAGCACCGTGCTTGGTCGAATCACATCGGTGATAAGGGCATTGCCTGCGCTGTCGGTCGCGGAGGTTCCATCGCGATACTTCACGATTGAATCCGGCACGCGAACATACACCCACGGCAGCAGCGCGTTGGTGAGGTCATACTTCGGAAGCCGCGTCATCAACGGCATCGAACGCAGCACTTCAAGAGGTGCTGTGTTGATGTTGATCAGACCAGGTGTCTTGGTGCCAAAGAAATCACCCGCGAGTGCGAACCGACGGCGTTCGAGCCATGCATCATCAATCCCGTTGACGAGATTGTCACCGTTGCGATCGAGCGTGCCGCGACCATAGCCGTCGCACACAAGTGCTTCGAGCCAAGAGATTCCCATCGGTAGCGCTGGTTGACCAGGGACGAACGACAAACTGAGTTCCGGTGGATCGTGTCGGTAGTCCAAACGCGCACCCAGAACCTGCGTGCCGAAATCTTCAACGAGCAACGCACCGGAGTTGTCGTACACGTTCTGCTCACCAGGAGCGCGCGCATGCAAGCGATTAACGAATGGCCCCTTTCCGGCTGGGAATTCGCTGCGTGGATCCGCATTGAGCATGATCTCAGAGAAAGTCGCGACGCACGTTGGCGCGTTGCCTGGATTCTCGTACACATGTCCCCACAAGAAGACATCGAGAACTTCGCCCACTTGTTCAAAGTCATCATCGCGCTGTGTCAACTGAAGTGGACCACGCAGCGAGAGATACTGGTCCGCGCCCGGAGCGACATTGTTGTCGAGCCAACGCTTCCAGTCCGCATCGGATGCACCCTTGTTTCCGACGACGACGTCGTACGGGGTGCTGTTCCATGTGATGCGCGCATGACCAATGCCGTACGAGCCTGGATCAATCACTGCGCCAAACGTTTCCGCATTGCGCAAGAACGGCAGCGGCCCCGAGCCATCTGTGTAGACCGCGTCGAACACCGTCCCTGGATTTGGATTGCTGCAATCCTCTTCCGCTGTCACAGTTTGCATCGAGAAGAAGGTGGGCTTCGCACGAATGTTGCGACCAAAGATGTCCATGAATGCAGTGCGTGGCCAGAGACTGCGCTTGGGACCACTGCCGTAGCCTGCGTTGCTGTCAGGATCATCGGCAGCAAGGATCGTCATCGCATCGCCCACGAACTCTTCATCGCCGCCACTGATGATGCCGTCCCATGGACGACCCACCACGCCTGCCGCTGAAACGGTTCCGCTGCGAATCGGCACTGAGTGTGTCGAGAACACGTAGCGTGGATTGATCTCCCAACTATCAACATCGCGTGAGCAGATGGAAGTTGCATTCGCGGTTTGCGCGAGCGATTCCCATTGCCCTGCTGGATTGCGTACCCAACTTTGCGGATCCCACATCCATGGTCGCGCACAACGCGCATAGGTCATGAACAAGTCATTCTGCCCGATGCGAATGCCATCTACTTCCTTCTCGCCCATCCGGCACTTGTACTTCTTGGCTGGAGGCGTCAGCGATGGATCGGTGAAGAGTCGACGCACTTCCGCGCGGAAACTATCTTCATCGCCCGAGACATCATTCTCGAGTCGATCGACCACCATGCGCACAATGCCACCTGCAGTCGCGACGCGTCGCACCAGCGTCACAGGCTCGGTGGAATTTGATTGATACGTAGCCGCGATCGGATCATTCTGCTTGCAGTGCCATGAGCCTGTTGCGTTGAATACGAGTGTGCGATCTTGCGCGTCGAACGGATCTGTTGCGCCCGTGCTGTGGCTGTCGTAGAGACCGATGTATTCCTTCACATTGAATGTGCCGTTCGCATCGCCATCGCCGTCAAGGTCAGTCGGTGCAGTTTCGATATCGAGGAAGTCAAGCATCTTCTGCGAGATCAACAGTTCGGTCTGCGCGCTTGATGGATTCGCTGGCGGCGTCGCGGCTTCAGTTGAGTCGGAGTAAATGTAATCAGGCACTGCGTAAATGATCGCAGTCGCTGGTCCAGCGCTCGTTGCAGGTGGCAACACAGGTACGAATCCGTACTGCCCTGTCGCAAAACTGTACGAACGACCGTAGAACTGAATCTCAAAGTCGAAGAGAGGCAGTGGCGTGTCGTATGGATTTGCGATCTGCACCGCGATGACTGCTGCAGGCTTTGACGTGTCATCAACGAAAGTCTCGCCGCCGCCATCAGCGACAGTCGTGGGCAACTTCAATTGCGGACTCGAGATCGCTTCGACTGGTCCGCACATCGCGAACTCCGTGTTCCAATCATTCTGATCGATCTTGCTCTTCGGATACACAACGCCGATGAACACTTCCATGATGAACGGCTGCTTCTCCATGCCGTTGTAGAAACGACCTTGTTTGATCGGATCAAACACAACGTGATCGAGACCAGGCTTGAACTGACTCTCAGGATTGCCACTCGCGGGAGTCGCAACTGTTGGAGGGTCGTACCAGACGGTCGCTGTTGTTGCGGGAGCCTTCGTTGGTTGATCACTTGCGGAGTGCAGATTCGCGGAGTAACTCGCGATCATGGAGAGCGTCTTGTTGTACTGCTTTTCGGGATCCACACCCGTATCGGCAGGATCCGCCGAATCGAGGTAGCTGTGCCAGTGATCTGCGACGTCATCTGCATCTTCATCGCCTGCGAAAGACAGTGAACGCTCAAGCAAACGCGCGAGGTCGTTGCGCCACTGCTGCTCGCGTGCTTCTCGCACTCCGGGAGACACTGCTGTTCCATCTTCAAGCGCGAACATCGGACGACGAAGGTCGACCTTCAGTTTCTGTCGTGTGTACTCAGCGCGGTTCTCGTCGTTGAACGCGACGTACAACGGATCCGAAGTGTTCGTGATCGCTGCATTGCGTGGATGCAGGTAATTACGCGTAGCGTTGTAGTACGGCGTTGGCCAGAGCCATGCCGGAAGTTGATCGTTGCGCGCGCCGTTGACGGTCGTGATGCGATGGCGCATGTCAACGAGCAACTCGCGCTGTGAAAGCGGTTCAAGTTCGCGATTCGCTTCTTCACGCTGCACGGTTGCGCGAAGCATTTGAAAACGATTCGCATTGCCTGCAAGCACGGTTGGGCTGAAAAGGCTAAACGCTTGCTCGAGTCGAGACTGTGTGTAGGGTTGGTTCAAACCCGCAGCCATGCGAAGTTCAATTTCGTCAGCAGTCGAGAAGGGACGGAGACCAAGCGTCGATGCGAGTGAACCATTTGGATCAATGCCCGCGAGTTTGAACCATGCGAGTCGCTCGGAGGGAAGCTCGAAGCGACCGACTTCGCCTGGCAAGACCGCGAACACATCAGGGTCGACGATGGGGTAACCAAGATTGGCTGCGAGTGTCAGCTGCGCAGCATTCATGTCCTTGATACCAAGCGAACGAAGCACACTGAAGTCAGCTGCGCCAGCGGCGTCAGTCGCGAGATCGCCGTACAAATCTGCGGATCCTGATTGCAAGCCGTTTGGACCGCGACCAAAGTCTACTGATGCGTTGATAGATGTGCCGTTGCCGATCTTGAAGAGCTGCGCGCCCTGTCCACTCCACAGCGAAGGGAAGTAATCAGGGAAGTACGGAATCGCCTCGGGATCGATGTAATCGTTTGCGGTGTTGATAGGTGAATCAAGCACGCCGGACCGATTTTGGAGGTCGTTCTTACTCCACACCAATGCAAGATCTGCGGGCGTCTGACCCGTCGACCCACCACCAGGAACAGTGATGCCAGTCGCGTTCACTGCGGTCTCAAAGAATCCGCCCTTCGTCGCGATATTCACATTCAGCATCGAGGAGTTGTCAATAATCGAAACTCCAACAATCGTGCGCACGCCGCGATCAACGGGACTTGGCGCGAGGAACCAGAAACTGTCGGTGTAGCCATCGCCATCTGCGTCTGTGAAGGTACGACCAATCATCTGCCGCGCGGTGTTGGGCTGCCACTCATCGCTCGCAGGACCGAGTGCAGCGAGTTGGAAGAAATTCGGCAACGCGGAAGGCAACCGGTAGTTCAGTCCGTACCACGCCGCTGCGTTCGGAGGCGCGAACCATTGATCGCGACGCGTTGGGAAGTTCGTCAGAAGATCTGCAGTTGACGAGAATCCAACGGGCGGAACATTCGAGAGCCATTGTTCATAGGGAACAGCAACGCCGAACGCTTTCGTGAGATCGCTCTGATTCAAGTTGATGAGCGCCGTGCCTTCGATGTCTGCGATGTCACGCACTGCACGCCACGCATTGTTCGCGCTCGGAAGCCACGTCAAATGCGTCCAGTGTGAGAAGCCATCAGGAACGCCGTCAGCATTGAAGTCTGCGCGCTGTGGTTCGGTTGATCGAAGCCAGCGAGTGTCACCAGTGCCTGGATTGCCGTAGGGATTTGAATCACCAAGGGGTGCACCTGTCAGTGTCAGAAGTTGCCCATTTGGCGCGCCCACGCCACGTGGCCATGCGCTGATAGGCGAGAGGAAATCATCAGGCCAGTTCGTCCATGGTTTCACTTCGTATGCGGTCGTGTTGGTGGGGAAATCTGGAAATGCATCGCCGTCTCCATCACGATCAGTTTCGTAGCGCGTTGCGAATTGAGGAGTAGCAAGACGCGGCCATGAAGCACTGCCCACTTTGGTCGGCGGAACTGTCGTGTTGTCGAGTTGACCGAACGCATCCGTGGGATCAATCGGTTTCGGAAACAGACTTGCGCTGATCTCCTTCGCAACATCACGCGAAAGACTGTCCGATCGACCATCGCGGCCACTCGCGGCTTGCTGCGCAGTCGCGATCTGGCGGCCAGCCTTGGCGCGGGTGACAAATGCAGTTGCGATGATGACGAGCAGCACCAAGATCGACATCACAAACACGATGGTGTTCGCGCGTCGGATCATGGGAAAGGGAGACTGACTTCGTGGCATGGATTGCTCCAATCGAACGGAAGGAGAAAGCAACGCACTCATGGTCGTGGCAACTCCACGATGAACTGAAATTCGCGGCCACCTTCGAGGCGACCGTTTGGATCATGCAACTTGATGGTGATGCGGACGGCTGAGGGCCACGGCGTGTAGGGTCCGTTGCCGCTCGAAATCCCTAGATTCACGCTTGGGTCGGTGCTGTTGTAGCCAAACGCTGCGGCGTACATGATCGCAGGCTGACACGCAGCGGGGAGTTCCCACACAGGCTTCTGTTGCAGTCTGCAATCTGAGCCATCGAGATTGAGAACGCCCTCGGCGCAACAGACAATTCGTCCGACAGGCGATGCGCCATCAGGAGGAATCGCGGAGTTTTCTAAGACGAGCGGCGCATCGATTGTGCCGTAGTACTCACCATTTTGATCGCCCACAAAGTTCGCGTGGTTCGAGACGGGTCGCACATTGTTCGCGGTGATTCCGTAAATTGGGCAAGGTTGATCACAGAGTCCAAACCACGGAGTCTGGCTTCGACCTGCGACAATCATTCCTTCGCCGTACGGACCGCGACCAACACCATCGCTCCATGTCCACTCCACGCGGAATGAACTGCAATTCGCGCTCAAGATGGATGACGCGAGCATGCTGTCCGCGCGTCCCATGCTCGGCGTTGCCTTCTCAGCACGCGGGTAGCGTAAGAACGATTGCGACTTCGCGCCGCCATTTGTGAAGGGATCGGGAAACCCCACGCACTGCAACATGCGCGTGCGTTGGCTGTCCGTCCACGGGTTCGCGGTCGTTCCAGTAATGAATGGAAGCAAGCCACTGCCGGTGATTTGTTTCTTGATATCACCGAGCGTCATGGTGCAAACATCCACGCGACCACTCAGCCATGTTGGGTCGTAACTTGAGCCGGTTGGATTCGGGTTGCCCGAAGTGAACCACGCATCAACCCACGGTCGTCGCTTCTCGGTGGAGAGCACGCTCGTTGCATTCTTGAAGTTCGCGGCGTACACCAAGTCAGCACTCGATGGAGCTGCTCCATCCTTCGCGAGCAGCAATGCATTGCGAAGCAGTGGCCAGTTCTCCTTGGGAATGCTCGGCTGTCCCTTCGAGCCTTGGGTTGTTCCTGCAGACCAGAGATGCGCATCAATCGTCGCGTTGCCTGCGGATGCTGTGGATGCCCACGGCGTGAGTGCACTGCCGTCGCAGGTTCCGTTATTGAATCCATCCGTATCTTGATCGGGGCCAAGGTTAGGCGATGAAACGCCGTGGCCGTAATACACACGCGCAACGCCGCTCTCCGCGAGCCATGTTGATGCGACGGCATTGGTCGCGCTCGACTCACGAGAGCCCATGAATTGCTGCGTCGCTGTGGTTCGCTGCGTGAAGAACACGAGCTGATCGGCGCGCGTTCCTGCTGCCTCAACACATTGCACAACGAAGAATCCATCGCGCGAAAGATGCGCGAAGTCCGCGCGAATCTGTGACTCAATCGCTGCAGCGGTCTGCAGCACATTCGATGTCGCTTCACCAGCGCCAGCAACTTTCGACGCGCTCGAGAAGATGCGCGATGTCGCGAAGAGCACGACGATGAGCACAGTGATCGCAACGAGAAGTTCAGTGAGCGTGAAGCCGCGCTGTCGTGTGGAGTTCGATCGCATCACAGTTCCTCCACAGTCAAGTACACAGGAATGAGTTGATTGCCATTTGCATCGCGACCAGGCAAGAACCAAATGCCACCGATGCAGCGCGAGGGCCAGAAGCCTGCCGCTGGCGCAACAGCGTTTGGTTGCACGCCGTTGATTGGGGCATCGATCGAACGCGCGATTGGTCGCGTCAATTTCACGCGGCCCTCGTATTGCGTCTTGCGACCAACGAGCACCTTGTGAATGATCGCGTTGTTGTCGACCCACAATTGTCCTGGGCTCTGCCAATCATCAAAGGTCTTCGTGACATCGAGCGGCGCAAAGCCTGTGGTGCCACCCTGCGTATTGGGAATCTCGTCTGCAGGTACAAGCGGCGTAGCGAGTGAATCAGGCCACGTCTGTCCACCTGCAGCGGCTGGAGCTGCGTAGAACATTGGCAGTGGCGGCGTGAATGGTGTCAAGATCGTGTTCGGCGGAAACGCACTGTTGATCTCCGCAGGCGCGACCGAGTACTGCTTCGCTTCACCACCAGGTGCTTGCACGCGGTACACAAAGATGCAGGCTTGCACTTTGCCGCCGTAGCGACGGAACATGCACTCCCACACATACTGTGGTCGCTGCGCAATCGTTCCGTTCGGTCCGATCTCACTTCCCTGCGGCCAGTAGCGCTCGCGTGAAGTGATCATGACATCGGGTTCAATCAAGCGCTGGGCAAGAACATTCGTCCCCGCTGCAGCTGGTCCGTTCGCGAGCACTCGGCCGTAGAGCGGATACTTCGTCGTGTTGTAAGGAATCCCCCACAACACGCGGCTTGCGAGTGGCCAACCGAGGAAGAGTTCAGAAGCGCGTGAGTTGAACGTCGAGGTTGGAAGACCAATCTGCGCGCGCGTGAACTCGCTCGAGAAGATGTCGATTGCACCTTCGTCGAATGCGGTGCTCGGATTGTCGAACAAGAAACTCGGGCGCATCCAAGGCCAGTCGCCTTCCATCGTGCGAATTGCTGCCGCGCCAATTGGCTGCACTTGCAGCGGTGTCTGTGTCGAATTGAATTCCTGGAAGCCGCCGAAGTCCGATTGCGTGAGTCGCGCGCGAAGCATGCCGAGCGCGTTCTTTGCAACGACGGGACCGAGGAGGTCGTCGGTCGACTGCCGCTGCATCACGATTCCCGCAGGAAAAAGCGCGGAGATCGAGATCACACCGATGGCGAGGATGAAGATTGCGAGGAGCATCTCGACGAGCGAAAAACCACTCGATGCACGCTGTCGCGTTGTCGTTGTGTTGCGTCGTAGGCTCATCGTCCGCGCACCTCCGGTACGCCGCTGTATCGGTTGAACTGAATTCGATCAGAGAAGACGGAGATAAATCCACTCGGTCCCGTCAACTCGCTGAGAATGCCTGCGTAACTGCCCGAGCCATCCCACGCGACTGACTTGCGCTCGCGAGCAACACGATCGTCGTAGATTGCGAGGAACGGCACGAAGACCAAGTTGGTTTCGTCATCAACATGGTCTTGCAGCCAGTAGTTTTCGTAGTTACCAGAGTTGCATGAACCAAGCGCAACATCCTGCGGATCCGCTGGCGGCGTGATTGCATCACCGTTGCGATTCCAATCGACATAGGACTTGTGATCGCCCGCGGATGCATTCGGGGGCCTCGTAAGGAACGCACCATCCGCACCAAAGAACACTGCGAATTGGCGGCTGAAACGTGGTGTTTCCTGGCAACCGTTCATGATGAACGGCATCTCGCCCTGCGTCACCCACGCGTAATCGCTCGCGTTGCCTGAGCCAACACTGAAATCACCTTCATAGAGTGGTCCCGCGACCTTGATGCCTTCCGACAACTTCACTGACTGCACATCGGTGAGTGGCAAGAATCGCTCCGCAACATTCGGTCCCGCGCTTGAAGGCGAACCGAATTGCACGAGGTCGCCGGTCGATCGCACCACGATGACTTCAGTCTGTTGTGGAAGATGCGGCTTCGTTGCATCCCAACTTGCGCGGAACACAACCGCGGTTGGTTTGTTATCGCGAATCGCTGCGGCTCGTGCATTCGCGAGCACTGCAGTCACCGCATTGGTCGCGCTCGACACTCGCGCGCCAGCACTCATGCGGCGCGACGACACGAGCGTCACCACCGCGAGGATGCCGATGATTGCAATGACCACCATGAGTTCAACCAGCGTGAACGCGCGCTGTGCGCTTCTCGCGTGCCGCGGTGTCGGGTGTTGGAAGTGATTCGTCATTCGCAGAACTCGTTTCTTACGCGTGTGATCAAAGATCACGGCGTGTAGCTGTAGATGTTGTCGTCATCACGAATCGTTGAGATGGTTTGGCCTGGCAATGGCTCAAGAAGTTTGCCGTTTGGTCCCGCGCTGATGAAGAGGATCTTGCGATCTCGGCACACGACATCAAGACCAGCAGACGCGCCGTTGTTCGGCTTCTCACCTCCGGTACGGACGGTGCCATCCGCGTCAGGATTGCCCCAGAGTGTTTGATCCGCAGGAACCCATTCGCGACCTGGGAAGACTGCAACGATCGGATTGCCCCACGCATCGTTCACTTCGCGCAACTCGTAAAACGTTGGCGCACTGAGCCCAGGTTTCTGCATGCGACGGTAGAGATCCGATGGCAATTGCAGGAGAATCGCTTGCGCACTTGTCTGCTTTGAAATGAGATCGATGAGATGCGCGGTTCGTCGGAAGACCAAACTTGATGGATGTGGAATGTCGCCTGGCGCAGGAATCGCAGCGTACGGATTCGGCAACACTGGCCATGTGTACTGCGTAGGACCCACGATCACTGGTGGTGTCGTTGGCGCTTGCTGAATATCCCAGAACTCGCCTGCGCCGCTCACGCCAGCACCTGTTGGCGTCGCATACTGCGTAATGCGTCGATCGATCGCACGCTCGTATTCTTCGACGGCGGAATTCAGTGTGGCGAGCGCCGCTTCTGTCTTTCGAATTTCACCTGCGCGTGCAACCGAGCTCGACACAGCGAGCACGAGGCTTGCGACGATCACGATGATGCCGATGACGACGAGGATTTCAAGCAGCGTGAACGCGCGGCGAGTGCAACTGGCGCGGTGAGTGCAACCGGCGCCGCAAGTGCTAATTGTCGATGCGCGGAGAGAAGGAATCATCGTGCAGTCTCCACAAGGTTGTCTGCGTTGAAGAGGTCACTGTCTGCGCGCACGACGCCGTTGAAGCGCTTGTCGGGACCCGCGCTGAAGAGTGCAAAAGTCGCACCGATCAACGCTGATGAAGTTGAGGCGTCGTTGTTCGCGTCCGCGATTCCGATCGCAGTTTCAGTCTCACGGAATTGGGTTGGGCGAAGGGCAATGATGTCGCCGAGGTTGAGTTGGAGGTTTGGGCTTTTCAAGTCCGTGCCGAGATAGGGTCGTCGGTAGTAGTGAATCGCCTTGCCCCAGTAATCCACGATTACTTTGGGCAGCGCGTCGAAGTTCGCGACGCCTTGATCTTGCATCACAAGATTCGGCGAGCCATCCGTGTTGAAGCCTGCGAGTCCTGCGAGTGAAGACTCGTCCTTGAGATCAATGTAGGGTCCGTACACGCGACCTTCGAGCAGCGCGGTGTTCCCCGATGCGAATGGATTGGTCGACATGCGCATCGGATTGCGATAGCGGAAATATCCACGCGCTGATTGAGGAAGCGTCGTGAGCCATGGGTTGTCAATCGCGCCCCAGCAACCATCACTCGTTGGCGATCGGAA
>Ga0007762_1035864_pt1 | contig 14651 bp, 26 predicted proteins | sample LauGreFBDMM110DN_FD_61543 | JGI IMG/M metagenome (GOLD analysis project Ga0007762, IMG submission 61543) | Metatranscriptome of freshwater lake microbial communities from Lake Michigan, USA - Fa13.BD.MM110.DN (Metagenome Metatranscriptome) | ecosystem: Environmental > Aquatic > Freshwater > Lake...
GGGGGTATGTGCAAAGGCCTTAAAAACTGTCAAAAAACGGCGTTAACCGCGCTTGACGCACCCTACCCCCCTGACTATAACACCCACATTCGAAGGCGTCCGGTGGTAGAGCCAACTTTGCGCTCTAGACGAGGAACGCAGTCGATTAGCTGAGAAAAAAACTAGGTCTTCGTGACCTGCTGGTACCGGGAATGGGCCCGGAGTTGTGGCCCGTGTGTTCCGGTTTTTTTTGCGTCCGCTATTTACGCGTCGCTAAGCTTGGCGCGTGTGCGGATGTGAGGGCCAGCGCGCGAGGTGATTGAAACGAACAAAAGGGTTGGACGTCGATGCCGACAATTAACCAGCTGGTCCGCAAGGGCCGTCAAGCTCCGGTCAGTCAGGATAAAGTTCCTGCGTTGCAACGCTCACCGCAAAAGCGCGGTGTTTGCACGCGCGTATATACGACCACACCGAAGAAGCCAAACTCAGCGCTGCGTAAGGTCGCGCGCGTGCGTTTGACCAACCAATTTGAAGTCACCAGCTATATTCCCGGCGAAGGTCACAACCTTCAAGAGCACTCTGTCGTCATGATCCGTGGCGGCCGCGTCAAAGATTTGCCGGGCGTTCGCTATCACATCATTCGCGGGACCCTCGATACCCAAGGTGTTACCGCCCGCCGCCAGCGCCGTTCGAAGTACGGCGCAAAGCGTCCGAAATAAGACGCGAGAAGGGAGCAAGTCACCAACATGTCACGTCGTCGTCAAGCCGATAAACGCCCGCAGTTACCAGACGCCAAGTTTGGTGATTTCGTCATCGCAAAGTTCATTAGCACCGTAATGATGCATGGCAAAAAAGGCGTGGCAGAGACCATCGTCTATGGTGCCCTCGAGAAGATCAGCAAGAAAGCTGGTGCCGATGCGCTGAAAACATTTCATGACGCGCTTGAGAACATTAAGCCGACCGTTGAAGTACGCTCACGCCGCGTTGGTGGTGCGACCTATCAGGTGCCCGTTGAAGTGCGCACCGAGCGCCGCCAGGCCCTGGCGTTCCGTTGGTTAGTTCAATACGCGCGTGATCGCAACGAGTCGACCATGATTGATCGTTTGTCGGCTGAGTTGCTGGACGCTTCAGCTAATCGCGGTGGCGCGGTGAAGAAGCGCGAAGACACACACCGCATGGCTGAAGCTAACCGTGCATTCTCGCATTATCGCTGGTAACGAATTCCGGACCTAATTAGAGATTACAATGAGCGACAAGACTCCTCTCGAGCGTTACCGCAACATCGGCATCATGGCCCACATTGATGCCGGGAAAACCACGACTACGGAGCGCGTACTCTATTATACCGGCCGTTCGCACAAGATCGGCGAAGTTCACGATGGCGCAGCCACCATGGACTGGATGGAGCAAGAGCAAGAGCGCGGCATTACAATTACTTCAGCCGCCACGACCTGCTTCTGGGACAATCACCGCATTAACATTATCGATACGCCTGGACACGTCGACTTCACCATCGAAGTCGAACGCAGCTTGCGCGTGCTCGATGGTGCTTGCTGTGTTTTTGATGCCGTCGCTGGCGTCGAGCCCCAGTCTGAAACCGTCTGGCGTCAGGCCGACAAATACAATGTTTCGCGCATCTGTTTCGTCAACAAGATGGATCGCATGGGCGCGAATTTCTACCGTTGCGTCGACATGATTATCGACCGCCTCGGTGCTCGTCCCATGGTCGTGAACTTTCCCATCGGTGTCGAAGCTGAATTCAAGGGCGTGGTCGATATTGTGAAGATGAAAGGCGTCGTCTGGTTGGGCGAGGACCTCGGCGCAAAATTCGATTACGTCGACATCCCTGCTGATTTGCTCGACAAAGCCAACGACTACCGCAAAAAATTGGTCGAAATGGCCGTCGAAATGGACGACGCCGCCATGGAAGCCTATCTCGACGGTAAAGAACCCGACGAAGAGACGCTCCATAAATGCATCCGCAAGGGTACGATTACCAAAGCATTCGTTCCTGTCATTTGCGGCGCCGCCTTCAAGAACAAGGGTGTGCAACTCCTCCTCGATAGCGTTGTGCGCTATCTCCCTTCGCCCCTTGATATGCCGCCTGTCAAAGGCCTGCTGCCGGGCAAAGAAGAGCAAGTCATCGAACGTAAGGCCGATCCGGCAGAGCCGTTCTCGGGCCTTGCTTTCAAGATCATGACTGATCCGTATGTCGGCAGCTTGACCTTCGTTCGTATCTACTCGGGCAAACTCGAAAGCGGCACGGGTGTGCTGAATTCGATCAAAGACCGTAAAGAGCGCATTGGTCGTATGTTGTTGATGCATGCCAATAACCGCGAAGAAATTAAATCAGCCACCTGCGGCGACATCGTTGCATTAGTTGGCATGAAAGACACGACGACCGGCGATACGCTGTGCGATCCTGATAAGCCGGTCATTCTTGAGCGCATGATTTTCCCAGACCCGGTCATCGAAGTCGCGGTCGAGCCAAACTCAAAGGCCGACGTCGAGAAGATGGGTGTGGCGTTGTCGCGCCTTGCCGCAGAAGACCCCTCGTTCCGTGTTTCGTCCGACCCCGACAGTGGTCAGACCATCATCAAGGGCATGGGCGAATTGCACCTTGAAATTATCGTCGACCGCATGCGTCGCGAATTTAATGTTGAAGCCAACGTTGGCGCTCCGCAGGTTGCTTATCGCGAAACCATCAGCCGCGTCTTTAACGTCGACTATACGCATAAAAAGCAGTCTGGCGGTTCGGGTCAGTATGCTCGTGTTAAAATCCGCTTTGAGCCGCTGCCGCCGGGTTCGGGCTATCAGTTCGAAAACGAAGTCATTGGTGGCTCAGTCCCGCGCGAATTCATTCCTGGCGTCCAAAAGGGTTTGAATTCATCGGTCAACAACGGCGTGATTGCTGGTTTCCCGGTCACAGATTTCAAAGCAACTCTGACGGACGGCGCTTATCACGACGTCGACTCATCGGCGCTCGCGTTTGAAATTGCCGCCCGTGCGGCCTTCCGTGAAGGTTTGCCGCAGGCTGGTCCGAAGTTGCTCGAGCCGATCATGAAGGTCGAGGTGGTGACACCTGAAGACTACATGGGCGACATCATCGGCGACCTGAACAGTCGTCGCGGTCAAGTCGGCGGAATGGATAGCCGCGGCAATGCGCGCGTGATCAGCGCAATGGTGCCGTTGGCCAACATGTTCGGCTACGTTAACACACTGCGGTCCATGAGCCAGGGCCGTTCCCAGTTCTCGATGGAATTCCATCATTATGAACAGGTGCCGAACAACGTATCTGATGAGATTAAAGCCAAGATGGCGGGCTAAGTCGCCGTTTTACTGTCGCATTAACATCGTTCACTAGTCTGGAGAGAGCCATGGGTAAGGAAAAGTTTCAGCGTAATTTGCCGCACTGCAACGTCGGAACGATTGGTCACGTTGACCATGGCAAGACGTCATTGACAGCAGCGATCACGAAGGTTTTGGCCGAGACGGGCGGAGCGACGTATACCGCCTACGACCAAATCGATAAGGCGCCAGAAGAGAAGGCGCGTGGGATCACAATTTCGACGGCGCACGTTGAATACACGACGAAGAACCGCCACTACGCGCACGTCGATTGCCCTGGGCATGCCGACTACGTGAAGAACATGATCACGGGTGCAGCGCAGATGGACGGCGCGATCTTGGTGGTGTCGGCAGCTGACGGCCCAATGCCCCAGACGCGCGAGCACATTTTGTTGGCGCGCCAGGTTGGCGTTCCCTCGATTGTGGTGTTCCTGAATAAGGTCGACCAGGTTGATGATCCGGAATTGTTGGAACTGGTCGAGATGGAAGTTCGCGAGTTGTTGAGCAAGTACGAATTCCCCGGCGACGATATTCCGATCATTAAGGGTTCGGCTTTGGCTGCCCTTGAAGGAAAGACACCCGAAATCGGTCACGATGCGATCTTGGCGTTGATGAAGGCGGTGGACGAGTATATTCCGCAGCCCGCGCGCGCCAAGGACAAGCCGTTCTTGATGCCGATCGAAGACGTGTTCTCGATCTCGGGCCGTGGCACGGTTGTGACGGGTCGTGTTGAACGCGGGATTGTGAAGGTTGGCGAAGAAATCGAAATCGTCGGCTTGAAACCCACAGTCAAGACCATCGTGACCGGCGTTGAAATGTTCCGCAAGCTCTTGGATCAAGGGGAAGCGGGCGACAACATTGGTGCGTTGCTGCGTGGTACGAAGCGTGAAGACGTTGAGCGCGGCCAAGTTTTGGCGGCTCCCGGCTCGATCACGCCCCATACAAAATTTAATTGCTCTTGCTATATTCTTAGTAAAGACGAAGGCGGCCGTCATACGCCTTTCTTCTCGAACTATCGTCCTCAGTTTTACTTCCGCACCACCGACGTGACGGGCACGATTGAGTTGCCTGCGGGTACCGAGATGGTGATGCCGGGTGATAACATCACCATGCAAGTGAACCTGATTGCGCCGATCGGGATGGATGAAGGCTTGCGTTTCGCCATCCGCGAAGGTGGCCGTACCGTCGGTTCGGGCGTCGTCGCGAGCATCATTGAGTAGTTGAGTTCAGCGGTATCCCCGCCGAGTTCGTGGGGATGCCGCTTATGTTTCGCAGATCTGAGTTTGGAAATAGTCGGCTGGAATTAACGTCATGATCGATAGTCAAAACATCCGCATCCGCCTGAAGGCGTTCGACCATCGCGTGCTCGATCAATCCACGAAGGATATCGTGAGCACCGCGAAGCGTACGGGCGCGCAAGTGCGGGGGCCGATTCCGCTTCCGACCCGCATTGAAAAGTTCACGGTCAATCGTTCGCCGCACGTCGATAAGAAGTCGCGCGAGCAATTCGAAATTCGTACACATCGCCGTTTGCTGGACATCGTTGATCCGACACCACAAACAGTTGATGCCCTGATGAAACTCGACCTCGCCGCTGGCGTAGACGTCGAGATTAAGTTGTAAGGTGATTCACATGCGTACGGGTCTCGTCGCAAAGAAGGTGGGTATGACCCGCCTGTTTAATACAGACGGCAACGAAGTGCCGGTCACTGTGCTTGATGTGAACGGTGTGCAGGTTGTTGCTCAGCGCACCCAAGAGAAGGACGGCTACACGGCTGTTCAGCTCGGGATTGGTGCACGTAAGCCTTCGCGCGTCAGCAAGCCGCTACGGGGCCAGTACGCAAAGTCGAAGGTTGAGCCGAAGCATAAGTTGGTCGAGTTTCGCGTAGACGCCAAGAACATGGTCGATGTTGGCGCTGAGTTGGCCGCCTCGCACTTTGTGCCTGGTCAGTTCGTCGACGTTGCGGGAACGACGCTGGGCAAAGGCTTTGCCGGTGCCATGAAGCGCTGGAACTTCCGCGGTTTGGAAGCCAGTCACGGCGTGTCGGTTTCACACCGCTCACATGGTTCGACTGGTCAGCGCCAAGATCCCGGTAAAGTGTTCAAAGGCAAGAAGATGGCCGGTCACCTAGGCGTTGAGCGCGTGACCGTTCAGAATTTGAAAGTCGTCTCGGTTGATGACGACAAGGGGTTTGTGTTTCTGCAGGGCGCTATTCCCGGCTTCGAAGGGGGCTACGTCATGGTTTATGACGCCGTGAAGAAGAAGCTGCCCGAGAAGCTGCCGTACCCGGCGGGCCTGAAGGCCAAAGCCGCGGCAGTCGATGCCGAGAAGAAGGACTAGAGCGCCATGAAGTGCGACGTCATTACGCTCGACAAGAAGAGCGCTGGTTCGATCGATCTGCCCGACAGCTTGTTCGGTGCAGAAGTTCGTAAAGATATTTTGCATCGTGTTGTGCGTTGGCAACTCGCTAAACGCCGTGCGGGTACGCACAAGACCAAGACGCAAAGTGAAATTAGCGGCACAACCAAGAAGCCTTTCGCCCAAAAGGGTGGTGGCCGTGCCCGTCAAGGTTCGTTGCGTTCGCCGCAGTTCCGTGGTGGTGCGACCATCTTCGGGCCTGTCGTGCGCAGCCATACACATTCGTTGCCCAAAGCCATTCGCCGTCTCGGCTTGATGAGCGCTTTGTCGGCGAAAGTAAAAGACGGAAAGTTAATTGTTCTTGATGAAGCCAAGCTTTCAAAAGCCAAGACGAAAGATCTCGTCGGCAGCTTTAAGAAGTTGGGCTGGACCTCGGTGCTGATCATTGATGGTCCGCAAATTGACGACGCCTTCGCCCGCGCGGCACGTAACATCAAAGGCATTGATGTGCTGCCCAGCCAGGGTGCCAACGTTTATGACATTCTCCGCCGCGATACCTTGGTGCTCACTAAGGCCGCAGTGGTGAAGTTACAGGAACGCCTGTCATGAGAAAAATGCCGAAGAAAGTAGTGAAGCCGAAAGACGGTCCGATTGATCCGGCGCTGTATGACGTGCTGAGCGCGCCCATGATCACCGAAAAGGCGACCATGGCTTCGCAATATAACCAAGTGATGTTTCGTGTGCCGCTGACGGCCACAAAGCCGGACATTAAGCGTGCTGTTGAATCCTTGTTCAAGGTCAGCGTCACAGCTGTCAACACCTTGATCACCAAGGGCAAAGTGAAACGCTTCCGGGGCATGCCCGGTCGCCGTAGTGATGTGAAGAAAGCGATTGTAACACTGGCCGAAGGTCAGTCGATCGACGTGACGACGGGACTCTAAGCCATGGCATTAAGATCATATAAGCCAGTAACACCTTCTCTGCGTGGCACCGTCCTCGTCGATAAGAGTGAGCTGTACAAGGGCAAGCCGCTGAAGTCTTTGACCGAAGGTCAAAGCTCGACTGGTGGTCGTAATAACTCAGGGCGCATTACGTCGCGCTTCCGTGGCGGTGGTCATAAACACAAGTACCGTTTGATCGATTTCAAGCGCTCCAAGCGCGATGTCACGGCAACCGTCGAGCGTGTTGAGTACGATCCCAACCGCACCGCGTTTATTGCTTTGATCAAGTACGAAGACGGCGAATTGTCTTACATCTTGGCGCCGCAACGCATTAAAGCTGGCGACAAGGTTGTGGCTTCTGATCAGGCCGACATTAAGCCGGGCAACGCGATGCCCCTGAAGAATATGCCCGTCGGCACGATTGTTCATAACATTGAAGTGAAGCTGGGTCGTGGCGGTCAGATTTCTCGTTCGGCTGGTTGCTATGCTCAGTTGATTGGGAAGGACTCTGGTTACGCTCAGTTGCGCTTGTCATCTGGCGAAGTCCGCATCGTTCGCGCCGAATGCGCAGCGACGGTGGGTGCAGTGTCAAATCCTGACAACCAGAACATTAACTTTGGTAAAGCGGGCCGCATGCGCTGGCTCGGTTTCAAGCCGCACAATCGCGGCGTGTCGATGAACCCGGTCGATCACCCGCTCGGTGGTGGTGAAGGTAAGTCGTCGGGTGGTCGTCATCCGGTCACGCCGTGGGGTAAGCCCACCAAAGGCAAGCGCACTCGTAATAACAAACGCACGCAACGACTGATTATGCGCAGTCGGCACGTCGCAAACAAATCTTAGAGACGGAGGACTACAGTGGCTCGTTCAGTCTGGAAAGGTCCGTTCGTTGACGGTTATCTGCTGAGAAAGGCAGAGGCCGTGCGCGGCAAGGGTCGCAATGAGATCATCAAGATTTGGTCGCGTCGCTCAACAATTCTTCCGCAGTTCGTGGGTCTCACGTTCGGCGTGCACAATGGCCATAAGCATATGCCTGTGCTCGTCACCGAGAACATGATCGGCCACAAGTTCGGCGAATTCTCTCCGACGCGCACCTTCCACGGGCACACTGCCGGTGACAAGAAGGCCACCGTCGCCGCCCCAGCCGCAAATAAGAAGAGCTAAAGCGATGAGCAAGAAAGCAACTCCCCGTCGTGTCGGCGATACTGAAGCTCGTGCCTTCGGCCGTTCGATCCGTATCAGCCCACGCAAGTTAAACCTGGTGGCACAAAGCATTCGCGGGAAGTCGGCGGATAAAGCGCTGGCTGAGTTGGAATTCTCTCCGCGTCGTATCTCGCGCGTCGTCAAGACGGTGCTGGAATCGGCCATTGCGAATGCTGAAAACAATCATCAACTCGACGTCGACCAGTTAGTCGTGTCGCAAGCCTTCGTCGGAAAGTCTTTGGTAATGAAGCGCTTCAGCCCACGGGCGCGTGGCCGCGTCGGCAAGATCGTGAAGCCCTTTAGCAATTTGACGATTGTCGTGCGCGAAAAGAGCGAGACTGAATCTAAGGAGCGTGCCTAATGGGTCAGAAAGTCAACCCTATTGGTCTTCGCCTGGGCATTAACCGGACGTGGGATTCTCGTTGGTATGCCGGCCGCAATGAATACGCGAAGCTGTTGCACGAAGATTTGAAAATCCGCGCTTACTTGCGCAAACGTTTGGCCCAGGCCGGCGTGTCGCGCATTGTGATCGAGCGTCCTGCAAAAAAGGCTCGCGTGACAATTCACACGGCGCGCCCCGGTGTTGTCATCGGCAAAAAAGGTGCAGATATCGAAGTGATCCGCAAGGATCTGCAGAAGATGACGGGCAACGAACTCAGCCTGAACATCCTCGAGATCCGCAAGCCGGAAATCGATGCGCAGCTGGTGGCCGAGAATATTACGCAGCAGCTCGAGCGCCGCGTTGCGTTCCGCCGTGCCATGAAGCGCGCCGTACAAGCTGCCATGCGTTTAGGCGCAGAAGGCATTCGTATTAACTGCTCTGGCCGTTTGGGTGGCGCGGAAATCGCGCGCATCGAATGGTACCGCGAAGGTCGCGTGCCCTTGCACACCCTGCGCGCTGATATCGATTACGGTGAATCGACCGCCTTCACCACCTACGGCACCTGCGGCGTTAAAGTCTGGGTGTTTAAGGGTGAGGTCATGGAACATGACCCGATGGCCCAAGATAAACGTATGGCCGAGAATACGACGCCAGCAAGAACCTAAGGAAAACGTAACCCGGGGCGATCCTCGCACCGAGATTATGAGCAACGATCATGCAGTCACCGAAACGAACAAAATATCGCAAGGCCTTCAAAGGCCGCATTAAGGGCATAGCCAAAGGTGGCTTTACCTTAAACTTTGGAACCTTTGGCCTCAAAGCCTTGGAACCCGATCGTATGACCGCTCGTCAAATCGAGGCGGCCCGACGTGCGCTCACGCGCGCACTTAAGCGTCAAGGTCGCGTGTGGATCCGGGTATTCCCTGATGTGCCGGTGTCGACCAAGCCCGCCGAAGTGCGGATGGGTTCAGGTAAGGGTACGCCCGAGTATTGGGTCTGCCGCGTGAAACCCGGACGCATATTGTTCGAAGTGGACGGCGTTTCAGAAGCGGTGGCGCGTGAAGGCTTTACGCTGGCGGCTGCAAAGCTGCCGATTAAGACAAAGATTGTCGCCCGTATTGGCGGCTAAGAAGACTTAAGACAGGACGACGACGATGGCCAAAGCAGCGGATATTCGAGCCAAGACCGACGATGAACTCGCCACACGTATGGGTGAGTTGAAGAAAGCGCAATTCAATATGCGCTTTCAGAAAGCATCGGGTCAGCTCACCAACACCGCGCAGGTCAACGAAGCGCGTAAAGAGATCGCGCAAGTTCAGACCGTGATCGGCGAACGTCGCCGAGCCGTGTCTAAATAAAGCGCGAGTGAAAGGGTAAGGCTATGCCAAAGCGTATTCTTCAGGGTGTCGTGGTCAGCGACAAGCAGGACAAGACAGTTGTCGTGCGTGTCGAGCGCCGGATCATGCATCCGATTTATAAGAAATTCATTCGCCGCTCTAAGAAGTATGCGGCTCATGACCCCGCGAATGCCGGCAAAATCGGAGACATCGTACGTATCCGCGAATGCCGCCCAATTTCGAAGTCGAAGCGGTGGGAACTGGTTGAGGAGCAGGCGAAATAGCGCCTTTCTACTTGGCGTGACGTCCCTCAACGAAGGATCGAAACAATGATTCAGCAACAAACAAATCTCGAAGTCGCCGACAACTCCGGTGCCAAGCGCGTGATGTGTATCAAAGTGCTCGGTGGGTCTAAGCGTAAATATGCCAGCGTAGGCGACGTGATTGTCGTCTCCGTCAAAGACGCAATCCCTCGTGGGCGCGTCAAAAAGGGCGATGTTCATCGTGCCGTCATCGTTCGTACAGCTTTCCCGCTGCGCCGCGCCGACGGAACCATAATTCGGTTCGACCGCAATGCCGCTGTTCTGATCAGCAAGCAGGACGAGCCCATCGGAACCCGCATCTTCGGGCCGGTGACGCGCGAATTGCGCAGCAAGAACTTTATGAAAATCATCTCACTGGCCCCAGAGGTGCTGTGATGGCCAAACTCAAAGTCAAAAAAGGCGACAAGGTCGTTGTGTTGACCGGTCGCGACAAAGGCAAGACGGGCGCAGTGCTCAAGGCGTTCCCGCGCGATAACAAAGTGATCGTGCAGGGCGTGAACATGATCAAGCGTCACACCAAGCCTTCGACGACACAGCAGGGTGGTATTATTCAGCGCGAGGCGAAGATCCACGTCTCCAACATCGCGCATATCGATCCAAAAGATAACAAGCCGACACGGGTCGGTTTCAAGTTACTCGAAGATGGCACTAAGGTTCGCATCTCGCGCCGGACCGGCGAAGTCATCGACTAGATCAAGGACGTACGACAATGGCGCGTTTGCGTGAACACTACGAAAAGACGGTTAAAGCGAACTTGATCACCAAGTTCGGGTATAAGAACGTCATGGCTGTGCCCAAGTTGACGAAGATTGTCATCAATATGGGCGTCGGCGAAGCCTCCCAAGATCGTAAAAAGATCGAAGGTGCGGTCGATAACCTGACAGCGATTGCTGGCCAGAAGCCGATCATTACGCGCTCGAGCAAAGCGATCGCAAATTTTAAGCTGCGTGAAGGGCAACCCGTGGGTTGCACCGTGACGTTGCGCAAAACGCGGATGTACGAATTCCTTGATCGTCTGGTCAACGTGGCCTTGCCGCGCGTGCGCGATTTCCGCGGATTGCCGCCGAAGTCATTTGACGGTTCGGGCAACTACAACATCGGCCTTAAAGAACAAATTGTATTCCCTGAAATCAACTACGATAAAATTGACAAAGTTCGGGGCATGAACATCACCATATGCACGACAGCCAAGACCGACGAAGAAGCATTCGCGCTTCTCGAAGGTTTTGATCTGCCGTTCCAGAAGAACTAGACCAAGCGGAGCTGAGACGATGGCGAAAACAAGCACAGTGCAGCGCAATAAAAAGCGCATCCGAATGACGAAGCAGTTTTCTGCGCGCCGCGCGAAACTGAAGGCGATCATTATGGATCATGACACCGGTGCCGAAGATCGCTTCGAAGCTGTTGTGAAGTTGGCGCAATTGCCGCGCAACAGCGCAGCGAACCGTAGACAAAATCGTTGCGAACTTACTGGGCGCCCCCGCGCAGTTTACCGCAAATTTAAGATGGCTCGTAACAAGCTGCGGGAGTTGGCCTCCAAAGGTCAGATCCCCGGCATGGTTAAGTCGAGCTGGTAAGGAGGACAGGCAGTGTCTCTATCCGATCCGATCGGCGATTTGTTGACCCGTATTCGCAATGGTCAGCAAGCCGGCAAGTCCAGTATTCTGGCGCCCGCATCGAAGCAACGTGAGAACGTTCTTCGTGTTCTTGAGCGCGAGGGTTATATCCGTGGCTTCGAGCGCTCGAATCAGCGCGAGGGCGTGGACGAACTCAAAATCGAGTTAAAGTACAACGAAGGCGAGCCGGTGATCAGCCAGATCATGCGTGTCTCGACGCCGGGACGTCGTGTGTACGCCAAAATCAAAGACTTGCCGAAAGTTTACAACGGCCTTGGAATTTCGATTTTGTCGACGCCACGCGGAATTATGTCCGACGGCGAAGCGCGCCAAGCCAATGTTGGTGGCGAAATTATCTGCCAAGTATTCTAACGAAGGGTACACGCAGGGCTGGTTACCGGCCCGCGAGTGAGGAAAACGAATATGTCGCGCGTAGGAAAAAATCCCGTGAATATCCCGACCGGTGTCACTGCGACGCTGAGTGGCGCCGTCTTGGCGGTCAAGGGTAAGCTCGGCGAGCTGAAACTCAACCTGACCGACCTGGTCGTCACTGAAGTAAAAGACGGCAAGGTGTGGATCAAGAATACGAATGAATCCAAGCGTTCACGGCAGATGTGGGGCACAACCCGCGCACTGGTGAACAACATGGTTCAAGGCGTGAGTCAGGGCTACAAAAAAATTCTCGATATTAATGGCGTCGGCTTGAAGGCTCAGGCGCAGGGCAAAAAAACTCAATCTGAATTTGGGTTTATCGCATGATGTCGTTTTCTCGATACCCGAAGGTATCGATATTAAAACGCCGACAGCGACTCAGATTGAAATTACTGGCGCCGACCGTCAGCGCGTTGGTCAAGTCGCAGCTGAAATTCGCGCGCATAAGGCCCCTGAGCCCTATAAAGGCAAGGGTATTAAGTACAGTGATGAGAAAATCTTGCGTAAAGAAGGCAAGAAGAAATAATCGGGCTGATTGGCTCAAGGACGCATACGATGACCGGCAAGACATCAACTTTCAATCGGCGCCAAGCGCGCAACCGCTTCAAGCTGAAAAGCAGCGCGAAGGGTACGGCACGCCTCTGTGTGTTTCGCTCTGGGCGTCATATTTACGCGCAGATCATTCACGACGTGGACGGCAAAACGCTTGCTGCCGCTTCTTCGGTTGAAGCCGATGTGATTGCGCAAGTGAAAAAAGGCACGGGTAAAACCGCAGCAACGGCTGTTGGAAAAATCCTGGCCGATCGCGCGGTCAAGGCTGGCGTGAAGAAGGTTGTATTTGATCGTGGTGGCTATATTTACCACGGACGTATTAAGGCCCTGGCTGACGCAGCGCGCGAAGCTGGCCTGTCGTTCTAATTGAGAGCTAGAGACGAAGAAGGATTAACTAAGATGGCACGTGCACCTCAAGGCGTGGAAAAATCTGAACGCGGCGGGCGCAAGGAGCGTGGCGGTCGTGATCGTGGCCCAGATCGTGGTGGTCGTGATCGCGAGAAGGGTGAAGACGATCTGATTGACAAGCTCGTTCACATCAACCGTGTTGCTAAGGTTGTGAAGGGTGGGCGCCGTTTCGCATTCGCCGCTTTGGTGGTTGTTGGCGATGGCAAGGGCCGCGTCGGTTATGGGTCAGGCAAGGCACGTGAAGTGCCTGAAGCGATCCGCAAAGCGACCGAACAAGCCAAACGTAATATGATCCGCATTCCACTGCGCGAAGGCCGCACGCTTCATCATGATCTACGTGGCCGTTTTGGTGCAGGTAAAGTAATTATGCGCGCAGCTCCGGCCGGAACCGGCATTATCGCGGGTGGCCCAATGCGCGCCGTGTTCGAAACCATGGGTGTCCAAGACATCGTGGCCAAGAGCGTTGGCAGCAACAACCCCCACAACATGGTGAAGGCGACATTTGCCGGACTTCAACTCATGTCCTCACCGCGTATCGTTGCTGCAAAGCGCGGCAAAAAAGTGGCCGACATTATTGGTCGCCGCGAAGATGCGGGTAAGGAAGCGAAGGAGGCTTAAGTCATGGCGACAAAAAAGAACGATAAGACTGTGACCGTCCGCCAGATTCACAGCGGATTGGGACGATATAAAAACCAGCGCGATACCTTGGTGGGCCTTGGCCTCAACCGGATCGGCGCGGTGAGCACACTTGAGGATACGCCAGCGGTGCGCGGGATGATTAATTGCGTGCAGCATCTGGTGGAAGTTGTTCAAGACGCTAAATAGCGTTGAGTACGTTCATGCGAGATTGAGATAACGGTCGACACATCATCGGCCGTTCTAAATAGGGATGTGACGGCGATGAAGTTAAATCAATTGAAGAACCGCCCCGGGTCGACCCATACCCCGAAGCTGCTGGGTCGCGGAATCGGATCGGGCCTGGGCAAGACCTCGGGTCGCGGCGTGAAGGGCCAGAAGGCACGCACAGGCGTATCCATCAATGGCTTCGAAGGCGGCCAGATGCCCATGTATCGGCGTATCCCCAAGCGCGGATTTACCTCGTTGGCACGCAAAGATTATGCCGTGGTGAATGTGGGCCGTATTCAAGCTGCCATCGATTCTGGTGACCTGAAGGGCGACAAGATTAACGCTGAGGCTTTGATGAACGCTGGCCTTGTGCGGCGTGAACTCGATGGCGTGCGCTTGCTGGGCTCGGGTGTCCTGAAGGCGAAGTTGTCGATCGAAGTTGATGGTGCGACTAAGTCCGCGCTTGCCGCCGTTGAAAAAGCGGGCGGAACCGTCACGATTATTCCGGCACAGCAACACCAGCCGGGCCCGAAGGAACGCAAGAAAAAAGCCGCGAAGTAATCGCAGCTTTCTTCACGCACATCTGAACCGAAAAGAGCATCATCGATGGCTTCAGCCGCCGATAATATTGCAGCAAATATCAACCTAGGAGCCTTCTCAAAGGCGACTGAGTTGAAGCGACGCATTTGGTTTGTGCTTGGTGCGCTGATTGTATATCGCGCGGGCACGTTCATCACCTTGCCTGGGATAGACCCACTGGTGATGGCTGACATTATCAAAACCCAAAGCCAAGGTGTGTTGGGGTTATTCGACGTTTTCGCTGGCGGCGCACTTTCACGCATGAGCATCTTTGCGCTGAACATTATGCCTTACATTTCGGCGTCAATCATCATTCAGTTGATGTCCTCTGTCAGCCCGCAGATGGAGC
>Ga0007762_1031688_pt1 | contig 13716 bp, 10 predicted proteins | sample LauGreFBDMM110DN_FD_61543 | JGI IMG/M metagenome (GOLD analysis project Ga0007762, IMG submission 61543) | Metatranscriptome of freshwater lake microbial communities from Lake Michigan, USA - Fa13.BD.MM110.DN (Metagenome Metatranscriptome) | ecosystem: Environmental > Aquatic > Freshwater > Lake...
CCGAACGTTAACGGCAAAGACTACCGGATGCCTGTTGCCACGGCATCCTCCACCCCTGAAGAACCTGCTCTACACACCGCAGGCGTGCAGAGCAGCAGCCGGATACAAGCGAAAGCGCTGCGTGCACCGTGAGATGCAACGCAGCGCGTGAAACTGTGAACAAGCCGCCGTCAAGCCAGCAGCCGAACGCTGTACTTACCAGCGGTAATGCGAAAACGCCTTGTTAGCATCCGCCATGCGATGGACTTCGTCGCGTCGGCGCACTGAGCCGCCTTGGCCAGACGAAGCGTCCTGCAATTCGGCTGCCAGTTTCTCAACCATGCTCTTCCCACTGCGTGCCCGAGCGAACCGCACAAGCCACCGCATTGCCAAAGAATTCCGGCGATCCATCCGTATCTCGATGGGCACCTGGTAGGTGGCACCTCCCACCCGCCGAGGGCGAACCTCGATGACGGGGGTCGAATTGCGAAGCGCCTGCTGGAACACCTCAATGCCGGGACGCTTCGCACGCGTCTCAACCAAATCAATGGCCCCGTAGACAATCCGTTCCGCGAGCGACTTCTTGCCGCACTCCATCACCTTGTTGATGAACCGTTGAACATCAACATCATGAAACCGACTATCTGGATCAATCTGGCGCTTGGGCGCCTGTCCCCTTCGTGACATGAAAGCCTCACTTGTATGCTGGCAGGTCCGATGAACCCTGTTAGTGCGGGAACCCGGCCACCTGCCGGCCACACGTGACTACCGCCGACCGCGTGCTGGCGCTGCGACAGCCTGACCAGGCTTCGGGCGCTTGGCCCCGTACTTGGACCGGCCCTGCTTGCGGTTCTTCACACCAGTGGCGTCAAGCTTGCCGCGAACGATGTGGTAGCGAACACCTGGGAGGTCCTTCACACGTCCGCCACGAATCAACACCACGGAATGCTCCTGAAGGTTGTGACCCTCGCCAGGGATATACGCCGTGACCTCAATCCCGTTCGACAGACGAACGCGCGCAATCTTGCGCAACGCCGAGTTCGGCTTCTTGGGGCTAGCGGTCTTTACTTGGACACAGACACCCCTCTTGAAGGGAGCCGGGTTGGCACGGGAAGTCCTACCGGTCTGTGCGTTGTAGGTGAAGTGGAGGGCTGGGGCCCGCACTTTCCTAGCTGCGCGGGTTCTCCCGTGCCGAATGAGCTGACTGATTGTTGGCACGCTACCTGCATCCTCCACGGCCACTCTGTCGCCGTTGGTTCGAAGCGATCCGGTTCTCCTGCAGCCACCATCGTCTGCCGACGCGGCCACAACAAGTAAGTATATCCCGTGGTTTATCTAACGGGCAATAATCACCCATGATGTATGCCGCACAGCACCGCCGCGAAGGGTGATCACGCGAAACACCGTCCGCGCAACCACCCAACCGACGTGTTACGCGGCACCTCCTGCAAATGGGAGGAGCAAGTTGTCGTCATCATCTGAAGCTGTACCGACCCCGAGGAATGCGCGGGCCGCCTCCTCGATTGCCTCAGCCTCGCCGAGACGCTCGGCCTGGACCTGTGCGGCCAAGCGAAGCTGCTCGGCACGCTCTAGGCGCTTGATATAGCCCGTCCCGGCAGGGATCAGCTTGCCGATGATGACGTTTTCCTTGAGACCGATGAGCTTGTCCTTGGCACCTGTGACAGCAGCCTCGGTCAAGACCCGCGTGGTCTCCTGGAAGGAAGCCGCAGCCAGGAAGCTCTCTGTCGAAAGTGACGCCTTCGTCACCCCCAACAGGACCGTCTGGGCCGCCGCAGGCTCGCCGCCCTCAGCGAGGACTCGCTGGTTCACTTCCTCGTAGTGGAAGCGATCCACGATCTCGCCCGGCAGCAACTCCGTATCACCAGGCGCATCAACACGCACCTTGCGCAGCATCTGCCTCGTAATGACCTCAATGTGCTTGTCATTGATCGACACGCCCTGGCTCCGGTAGACGCCCTGCACCTCGGCGACCAAGTAGTGCTGAACTGCCTCGCGTCCGAGCACCGCAAGGATGTCCTGCGGGTTCTTCGGGCCATCTGTCAGGGCATCACCGGCACGAACCATCTGGCCCGTGGAGACAAGCAAGCGGGTCGACGGCGGAATCAGGTACTCCCGATCGTCAACCTCCTCGTATCGCACGACAAGTTCGCTGCCCTCCATGGTGAGCACGCCGGCCACTGGAGCGGCAACCTTGTCATCGTTCGACAGCAGGGCGAGGTTCACCGATGAGCTCGATGCTCCAAGACCGTCGACCGCAGACGCCTCGGTGGCGCGATAGGCAACCACGTCACCAGCCGCGACGGTCTTCCCCTCAAGTCCGCTCAGAACAGAGAACCCGTCGGGCAACCGAACCGGCTCAGAGAAGGGCTGCGCCGACACGACCCGGACACGCAACGCGTCACCCGGCAGCAATTCCACGCGTCCCTCAATGTGGCTGATGATCGCCGCACCCTTTGGCACCCGTGCTTCGAACAGCTCCTCGACGCGCTTGAGGCCACCCTCCGCAGTCGTCACGTCGACTGCGACATACTCCTCCCGCTCGATCGTCTTGCCGTCCTTCGCCCAGATCGTGCGCTTCTGCGCATCTGCAGCCGATCCACCGGTGTGGAAGGTTCGCATGGTCAACTGGGTACCAGGCTCACCAATGGACTGCGCAGCAACAATACCAACTGCGGCTCCAAGCTCCACCGGCCGCGCGGTCGCAAGGTTGCGTCCGTAGCAGTCGCTGCAGATCCCGTAGCGGGCCTCGCACGTCAGCGGTGACCGGACCCGGAATACCTGGATCTTGGTCCCTTCGATCGCCTTGATTGCGCGCTCGTCAATCTCTCCTCCGGCCTCGACGATGACTTCGCCGGTCTCGGGATCGACAACGTGCTCAACGGTCTTGCGTCCGAGGACGCGGTTCGCAAGCGTGCTTGCAACCGACCGGTCATCCGGCCGGAGGACCAGGATGCCCTGCAATGTCCCGCAATCGATCTCCCGGACCCCGACATCCTGCGCAACGTCAATCAGACGACGTGTCAGATAGCCGGCTTCCGCGGTCTTCATGGCCGTATCCGCAAGACCCTTGCGGGCACCGTGGGTGGACAGGAAATACTCGAGTGGCATCAGTCCCTCACGGAAATTGGTCTTGACGGGCAAGCCCTCCTTGAGGCGTCCCTTCGTGTCAGCCATGAGACCACGCATCCCGGCAACCTGCCGGATCTGCTGGAACCCACCCTTGGCCGCGCCGGAAGACGCCATCATGTGAACCGGTCCGTCAGGGTCCAGCTCCGCCTTGACCGCCCGCTCGACCTCGGTCATCGCATGGGTCCAGATCTCCACCAGCTTCGAGGACTTCTCCGCTTCAGTGATCAGTCCGCGGTTGAAGTTCCGGTCAGCCCGGTTGGTCTCCTCGTCCGCCTCGGACACGATGCGCTTTTTCTCCACCGGGATGTGGATGTCGCTGATGGCCATCGTGATGCCAGAGACCGTCGCGTACCGGAAGCCGAGGTACTTGAGCCGATCGACGACCTCCGCGGTCTCGCGGAAACGCGCACCCAAGTCGAGAAGTCGCTGAGCGTCATCAAGCAAGGGGTCATGGCGTGACGCCATCATGCAGCTCGAGACGAGACCCTTTACCTTGGTCTTGTCAAGGACGTCGTTGTAGAAGCGCAGGCGCTTGGGCAGGACACTGTTGAGGATGACCCGGCCGACGGTGGTTGGAAACAGTTCCGACCAGCCGTAGGTCACCCCGGCCGCAACGGGAGGATCCGGGAAGTCCTCGTCGGTGACACGTATGCGCACCTTCGCGTGAAGGTCAACCATGCCAAGGTCACGGGCCAGCATGACTTCCTCGAACGAACCGAAGGCACGTCCCTCACCCACCATGCCGTCCCGCTCGAGTGTCAGGTAGTAGAGACCAACCACCATGTCCTTGGTCGGCGCGACGATCGGCTCGCCACTCGCCGGGGAGAGCAGGTTGTTGTTCGCCATCATGAGCTCGCGCGCTTCCCGCTGCGACTGCTCGGAAAGCGGCACATGGACCGCCATCTGGTCTCCGTCAAAGTCTGCATTGAATGCCGTGCAGACGAGCGGATGGATCTGGATCGCACTGCCCTCGACAAGGACCGGATCGAATGCCTGGATGCCGAGGCGATGCAGGGTCGGCGCACGGTTGAGGAGCACTGGATGTCCCTGGATCACCTCCTCAAGAACATCCCAGACCTCGCCTCGCGCTCGCTCAACAACCCGCTTGGCACTCTTGATGTTGGGAGCATGACCGTGCTCGACCAGCTTGCGCATGACGAATGGCTTGAATAGCTCGAGTGCCATCTTCTTCGGCAACCCGCACTGGTGCAGCTTCAGGTCGGGGCCGACAACAATGACCGAACGCCCAGAGTAATCGACGCGCTTGCCAAGCAGGTTCTGGCGGAACCGGCCCTGCTTGCCCCGGAGCATGTCCGAAAGGCTCTTGAGCTTGTGATTGGTCGACCCGGCAACTGCGCGCCCCCGGCGGCCGTTGTCGATCAGTGCGTCACAAGCCTCCTGCAGCATGCGCTTCTCGTTGCGGATGATGATCTCGGGAGCGCCGAGCTCAAGCAATCGCTTGAGACGGTTGTTCCGGTTGATCACCCGGCGGTAGAGGTCGTTGAGGTCGCTCGTGGCAAACCGGCCACCATCTAACTGGACCATCGGCCGGAGATCCGGAGGCAGGACCGGCAGGACGGTGAGGATCATCCACTCCGGCTTCGCCTTCTGGGCGGACCGGCGGAAGTTCTCCACCACACGCAGGCGCTTGATCGCCTTCTTGCGCTTCTGGCTCGACGAGGAATGGACGTCATGCCGGAGTTGCGCGGACAACGTCTCGAGGTCCAACTCGCGGATGATCTCGAGGATTGCCTCGGCACCCATGCCCGCCCTGAAGATGCCTGGCGCGACATCCTGCAGCTCCCGGTACTGAGTGTCAGTCAGGAATTGCATCGGGGCAATCTTGTCGACACTGTCCTTCTTGCTCTGGATGCTCGCCTCGAGCGCCTCGATTTCCTCGTTCATCTTGCGAGCGAGTGCATCGATCTCAGCATTCGCGACAGAGCGAATGCGTTCCTTCTCACGGTCGGTCTCGGATTCGATCCGGCGGACCTCGTCATCCAACTGCGAACCTTCGAGGAAAGCCGACGACTGGGGCTCGCGGTCGACCGCGTCACCCTCCGAGCCAGAAGCCACCGGAGCCGCACCCATGGTGAGCTCCGCAATGCGCTGATGCTTCTCAGCATCCAGCCGATCGAATTCTCCCTGGACCTGGGTCTCGAGTACCCGCTGCTGCTCAGTAGTGGCGACGTCCACTTGGGTCGAACGCTCGGCAACCGCAGCCTCGATTCCCTCGATGGCACGCTGGCGCGCCTCAGCATCCACGGAAATCGTGATGTAGGAGGCGAAGTAGAGGACCTTCTCGAGATTGCGGGGTGAGATGTCCAGAAGGACACCAAGGCGACTCGGCGTTCCCTTGAAGTACCAGATATGGCTCACCGGGGACGCGAGCTCGATGTGGCCCATGCGCTCACGCCGGACCTTCGCCCGCGCAACCTCGACGCCACACTTGTCGCAAACAATCCCTTTGAACCGGACCCGCTTGTACTTGCCGCAATAGCACTCCCAGTCCTTGGTAGGACCAAAGATGCGCTCGCAGAACAACCCATCCTTCTCAGGCTTGAGTGTCCGGTAGTTGATCGTCTCCGGCTTCGTGACCTCGCCGTATGACCACGATCGGATCAGGTCCGGCGACGCAATGCCGATGCGGATAGCGTTGAAATCGTTGACTTCCACGGTCAGTTTCCCTTCACATCGACGCGCAGATCAATCACGGTCCTCAAACCCTTCAAGGTTGATGCCAAGCTCCGGAAGCGAATCGCCGCCACTGTCGTCAATCAGAGGGATCTCCTCCTCATTCTCATTGAGGACCTCAACAGCAAGACCAAGGCTATGCAGCTCCTTCATGAGTACCTTGAAGGACTCCGGCACCCCGGGCTCCATGATCGGCTCACCCTTGACGATTGCCTCGTAGGTCTTGACCCGGCCAACGATGTCGTCGGACTTGACCGTAAGAAGCTCCTGCAGGATGTGGGCAGCCCCATATGCCTCAAGCGCCCAAACTTCCATCTCGCCAAATCGCTGCCCGCCGAACTGGGCCTTCCCACCCAACGGCTGCTGAGTGATAAGGGAGTACGGCCCGGTGGAACGCGCATGGATCTTGTCCTCGACCAAATGGGCGAGCTTGAGCATGTAGATGTACCCGACACAGACATCCTGATCGAATGCGTCACCAGTACGCCCATCGTACAGGCGTGCCTTGCCGTTGGGGTTGAACACTGAAGGGCGTCCTACGTCCTCGCCCTCCTGCGCCGCCAAAGCGATATTCTTCGCCTCTTGGAGGAGATCCTCAATCTGGCTCTCCTTCGCGCTGTCAAACACCGGCGAGGCAACCTTGATGCCTAGCGCGGAAGCAGCCCACCCAAGGTGCGTCTCAAGAATTGAGCCGATGTTCATTCGCGATGGAGCCCCAAGCGGGCTCAAAATAATGTCAACCGGGGTGCCATCCTCGAGATACGGCATGTCCTCAACAGGCATGACCTTTGCGATGACACCCTTGTTGCCGTGGCGGCCCGCCATCTTGTCACCCTCGGTCAACTTGCGCTTGACCGCGATTGACACCCGAACCATCTCATGAACACCAGCAGGCAACTCGCCGGCGCCGGAGTCATCGCGCTTGAACTTCTTGACGTCGACAACCTTGCCGTACTCACCTGAAGGAACGCGAAGCGAAGTGTCCTTTACCTCACGCGCCTTCTCACCGAAGATTGCACGGAGCAAACGTTCCTCAGCCGTCAGCTCAGTCTCGCCCTTCGGAGTAATCTTTCCTACTAGGATGTCCCCAGCACGGACCTCGGCGCCCACGTAGATGATCCCGTCGTCGTCCAGATGCCTCAGAGCATCCTCGCCGACATTCGGGATATCCCGGGTGATCTCCTCTTGGCCAAGCTTGGTATCTCGCGCCTCGACCTCGTACTTCTCGATATGAATTGAGGTGAACCGGTCGTCCTGCACCAGACGCTTGCTGAGAAGGATCGCATCCTCGAAGTTTCCGCCCTCCCAAAACATGAATGCACAGAGCACGTTCTGGCCGAGCGCAAGTTCACCACCATCAGTCGACATGCTGTCGGCAATCGGCTGGCCTGCAACGACGTGGTCGCCCTTTGAAACTATGGGACGCTGATTGATGCAGGTACCCTGGTTGGAACGCACAAATTTCCGCAATGCATGCCGGTGAGGCTGGCCTTCACGGTCAACAACCACAACCTCGGTCGCCGTTGCACTCACTACCTCACCGGTCGCCTTCGCGATCGCAACCTGACCGGAGTCCTTCGCCACCTGGAACTCAACCCCTGTAGCTACCAGCGGTGCCTCGGGCCGAAGCAGCGGAACGGCCTGACGCTGCATATTCGCACCCATCAGGGCCCGGTTTGCATCATCGTGTTCAACAAACGGGATGAGCGCCGCTGCCACGGACACGAACTGCTTAGGAGACACGTCGAGTAGGTTGACACGCTCCGCCGGCGCAGTCTCGAACTCACCTACGTGACGGACAACCACGGTCGATTGAACGATGTTCCCGTTCCGATCAATCTCGGTGTTCGCCTGGGCGATGTAATAGACCTCTTCCTCGTCAGCCGCGAGGTACCGGATGTCATCCGCACCCTTGACGTACGAGCGAACAGGCAACTCGAAATCGCCATGACCAGACGCAGCCGCAACCAAGGCAGCTGCGAGTGCAGCGTCAACCTCAATAGGTTGGCTGGCAACGATCGAAACCACCTGCGCGACGGTATCCAATTCAAAAATCGGAGAGACCGTGGACGGAACTCGTCCGCGGGCATCCACTGCAATCTGCCTGCCCAGCAACTCATGCGTATCCATGGTCGCGGTGATTGACACCGTGCGGTGAACGGCACGATAAGGGGTCTCAATGAAACCATAGTCGTTGATCCGCCCGTAGGTCGCGAGGGATCCGATCAAGCCAATGTTTGGACCCTCAGGTGTCTCAATGGGGCAGATCCGACCGTAATGGGACTCATGAACGTCCCGAACCTCAAGTCCCGCCCGGTCACGCGAAAGGCCTCCCGGTCCAAGAGCAGAAAGGCGGCGCTTGTGGGTCACCTCTGACAGTGGATTCGTCTGGTCCATGAACTGGCTCAATTGCGATCCGCCGAAGAACTCTTTCATGGCAGCAACAACTGGCCGAATGTTGACCAGCTGTGATGGCGTCGCAGAGTCTGGATCCTGGATCGTCATTCGCTCCTTGATGACCCGCTCCATCCGTAGAAGGCCAACGCGGAACTGGTTCTGGATCAGCTCGCCGACCGCGCGGATACGGCGGTTGCCCAGATGATCGATGTCATCGGGACGATCCTGGTCACGGTTCAGGCGGATCAACTCACGGACAACGGCCACAAGGTCATTGACATCTAGGGTCCGCTCGGTACGGCTAAAAGTCCTGAGCCGACGGTTGAGCTTGTACCGCCCGACCCGCCCGAGGTCATAGCGGCGCGAATTGAAGAAAAGGCCGTGGACCGTAGTCTCGGCATTGGACATAGTCGCCGGATCGCCGGGGCGAAGCCGACGATAGATCTCGATGACCGCGTCCTTGTAATCCCTGGATGGGTCACGCCGGGTCGTCGTGCCGATAGTGGAGGCAATGAACTGATGCTCGGGGTCAGTATCCACGTCTTCGAAAAGTGCGTAAATCGCCTCATCGTCCGCGTAGTCGCTTGAAAGCGAGCGAAGCAAGGTCGTAACCGGGATCTTTCGCTTGCGGTCAATCTTTACCGTAAGCATTCCCTTGTTGCTGGTCTCAAACTCAAGCCAGGCACCACGGCTTGGAATCAACTTCGCGGTGTACAGGTAGCGAGCGGTGGCACCATCGAACTCACGGTCGAAGTACACCCCAGGCGACCGGACCAATTGGCTCACAACGACGCGCTCTGCCCCGTTGATGATGAAGGTGCCATGCTCGGTCATCATGGGGAAGTCACCCATGAAGATCTGCGACTCCTTTATCTCACCAGTGTTCTTGTTGCGCAACTCGGCCCGGCAATTCAGGGCCGCGCCGAATGTCAGGTCACGCTCCCGGCAGTAGTCCTCATCGAACTTCGGATCCCCGAAAGGATCGGAATCGACCCACAACCGCAGCTCTAGGTTCTTGCCAGTGAAATCCGTAATCGGCGAAATCTCGTCGAACAGATCGCGCAACCCATCTCGCTTGAACCATCCGAAAGACTTCTTCTGGATCTCCAGAAGATTCGGCATCTCGAGCAATTCGCGGGAACTGCCGAACTGCATCCGACCAACCGCCGAAGGCTTCCCGAGGGCAACGTCAAATACCTGCGGTTCTGCGACCATTCTCGACCACTCCTGTCACCAGTCTCGGAATTACTGACTGTCACCACACATCTGGTGCACAGCCTCGCCGGAAATCGAACCGGGACACATAAATCTCGCTACGGACTCGATGCCCGCCACCGCGTCGGTTCTGCAAACCAACACAAGGCACGACAGCAACAAACTAGATCGGACCAGAACAGATCGCGCCGATCAGCGCAAAACGGCAGGACTCTGCCATAAAGCACATAATGCCCCCAAGCGTCCAACGGCATGGATGCCGGGAAACCTGGAGGCCACCACCGCCAACTTACCAGAAACAATACCACCACATCAAGGCTTGCCGATGTGGTGGGTACGTCATGGGCAAGTTGCTACTTGATTTCAACCTGGGCGCCGACCTCTTCCAACTTAGCCTTGAGAGCAGCGGCCTCTTCCTTCGTCGCGCCATCCTTGACCGCCTTCGGGGCGCCATCAACGACGTCCTTGGCTTCCTTCAGGCCGAGACCGGTGATCTCGCGAACAACCTTGATAACCGGGATCTTGTTCGGGCCAACGGCCACGAGAACCACGCTGAACTCGGTCTGCTCCTCAACGACTGCTGCCGCGGCCGATGCAGGGGCAGCCGAAGCCGGTGCTGCTGCGATAGCAGCCGAGACGCCCCACGCTTCCTGCAGCGCCTTGCTCAGCTCGGCAAGTTCGAGAACCGTGAAATGGTTGAGCTGCTCGATGACGCCCTGGATCTTCTCGCTTGACATTGGTCTTCTCCCCTGTGTTACGCGGCGTGGCCGCTGATTTGCTCGGATCGCGCCTCAAGGGTCGCGACAAACGTCTGGAGGACGGCGTTAAGAACGCCGACCGTGTTGCTGAGCGGCCCGCTGATCGTTCCAACCAGCTGAGCGCGCAACTGGTCGACCGGCGGCAGCGTCGCCAAGCTCGCCACCCCGTCTGCCCCGATGAGGTTCCCGTCAAGAAGCCCACCGCGCACACTCAAAATGCGAGACGTACGTACGAAATCCGCAATCACCTTCGCGGGTTCGACCACATCATCAAAACAGAACGCAATTGCGGTCGGCCCCTTGAAAAGGGTTGGGCCCACATTGATGCCAGCGTCAGCCGCGGCCTTTGTCAGCAGTGTGTTCTTTGCCACCTCGAGTTCGGAGTGATGTCCCCCCAACTGTCGGCGGAGCGAACTGAGGTCCTTGACCTTCAGTCCCCGGTAGTCGGCTACAATCGCCAACTTGGCGCGACCCAGTTTGTCGGCCAGTGCAGCGATCTGCGAGGCCTTGCGGGGCGTGGGCATGCGCCACCTCCTTCCATGTGCTTCCGTCTCGCCAGGTGTTACTCCAGCGAGCGGTCTGCGGATTTGTCTTGGCAAGTTTGACCGAAAACTGGCCCCACTTAACCAATCGGAACAATATAAAAACCCCCGTGCCACAGACACGAGGGTGAAGATTAGCACCAAACCCGAGCAGCTCGCTCAAGAGATACCGCCCCACTCCGCCTCGGCCGGCCCCGATTACTCGGGATTTATGTACCGCTTTAACGGCTACCGGCTGTCTCTGACGTGGTGAATACTGTTCAATTACTGTGAGTGTACCCGAACCCGACTTAGGATGACGAACCCAGAGCTTGCGCAGCTGGCAAATCTATGCGGATGCCCGGAGCCATCGTGCTCGTGATCGTCACGGTGCGGACGTACGTTCCCTTCGCACCCGTCGGCTTGGCAGCTGCCACTGCACCCAGTAGCGCCTTCAAGTTCGACTTGATCGATGCCTCGTCGAAGCTCATCTTGCCAATCGGCACGTGAAGCAGACCTTGCCGGTCAGCGCGGAATTCTACCCGCCCGGCCTTGATCTCACGAAGCACCCGGGAAATATCAAAGGTGACCGTTCCAGTGCGCGCATTGGGCATGAGGCCACGCGGTCCGAGAACACGGCCGAGACGTCCGACGACGCCCATGAGGTCTGGGGTGGCAACCGCGACGTCGAAGTCAAGGAAACCCCCTTCAATATCCTTGGCGAGGTCATCACCACCCACGCGCTCCGCTCCGGCCGCGACAGCCTCAGTCGCCTTGTCGCCTTGTGCGAAAACCACGACACGAACCGCCTTGCCTGTCCCAGCCGGAAGCACAACAGTGCTTCTAACCTGCTGGTCCGCATGCCTCACGTCGATGCCGAGGCGAAGATGCGCTTCAACCGTCGCGTCGAACTTGGCGTACGAGACTTCCTTCAGCAGGCTGATCGCCTCATCAGGTCCATATGCACGTGACGCATCTACCTTGGCCGCTGCTTCGCGGTATTTCTTGCCATGATTTGCCGCCATGAGCGTTCCTCCTGCAGTCCATGCGCACCCAGGAACACTGGATGCTCCTGCCAAATCCCTATCGAACGATGAGACCCATGCTCCGGGCCGTGCCCTCGATCATCTTCTCGGCCGCCTCAAGGTCATTCGCGTTGAGGTCAACCATCTTAGTCTTCGCGATCTCTCGGATCTTGTCCTTGGAGATTGTTCCAACCTTTGTCGTGTGCGGAACCGCCGAACCTTTTTCGACGCCAGCCGCCTTTTTGAGCAAGTCCGCAGCGGGAGGGGTCTTAATGATGAAGGTGAACGTACGGTCCTCGAACACCGTGATCTCGGCGGGAATAACCATTCCCGCTTGGGACGCAGTACGTTCGTTGAATTCCTTCACGAACATCATGATGTTGATGCCGTGCTGACCGAGTGCCGGGCCAATCGGAGGAGCAGGCGTCGCCTTGCCGGCCTGAGCTTGCACCTTGACAATTGCGCGGATTTTCTTCGCCATGATCTCGTGTCCTACTTGTGGGAGTGACGCAGTTTGACGAACAAGAGTAATATCCAGCCTAAACTAGGTATTCCGTCGGTCTCGGCGCTTACAGTTTCTCAACCTGAAGGAAGTCGAGTTCAACCGGCGTCTCGCGTCCAAACATGGAAACCAGCACCCGCAGCTTCGTCTTCTCGCCGTTCACTTCTTCAACCGAACCGAGGAATTCGGCAAACGGTCCGTCAACAATCTTGACGCGGTCACCCTTACTATAGGTGATCCGTATTTGTGGCTTCTCTTCCTCCATGAGCCGGAGAATCGCATGCACTTCCTTGTCATCGAGCGGAAGGGCATCGTTGCTTGACGTCCCAACGAAACTCGTCACGCCCTGCGTCCGTCGCACAACATCCCAGGTTTGAGGGTCAATGCACATCTCTACAAGCACGTAGCCCGGGAACATCTTGCGTTGGACGGTCCGCCGAACACCGTTCTTGACCTCGACCTCATCCTCCGTTGGCACAACCACGCGGAAAACCCGATCAGCAACGTCCATTGAATGGATTCGCTGCTCAAGATACTGTTTGACCTTGTTCTCGTATCCCGAATAAGTATGAATCACATACCAGCGGGTGCCATCGGGACGGTCTTCGGTCAATGTTGTCGCGTTGGGTTCGGCAACCACGGCGGTTCCTCGCGTTACGGTTCGTTAAGTGGGACAGACATTCGCCATCCCACCGGCACTAGCTCACGAACAGGCCAAATATTTTCTCGAAAGCATAGTCAAACGCGCCGAGGATCAAACCCACGGCGAACGTGACACTGATGACGAGCGCGGTCAGGTTAGTGGCTTGCGGACGGGTCGGCCACGTTACCCTCCGCAACTCTCCGAATGCGTCACGAAAAAAGCCGGTGTTGATCCTTTCACTCAGGAGGCTGATCTTCCCCGGCCGTGCGGGCGTCAACCCCGCATTCGCCTGCCGCATCGTCTTGGATGACGACACGGCGGTCACGACACGATCACCCGCCTCGTCACCTCGGTCGGTGCGCGGTGTGGGACCACCACGTGCTACGCGTCCTCGCATCGCCATCGCCAAATTCCTGCCGTGCTATCCCTGACCGGAAATCTTCGACTCGCGGTGCTCCTGATGCTGGCGGCAACGCGGGCAGTACTTCCGGAACGTCATCCGATCCGGGTCATTCCGACGATTCTTTGTCGTCGTGTAGTTTGGGCTTTTGCACTCCGAACATTCCAGTCGGAAGGCGATCCGGTCTTCCCGCTTCGCCACGTCACCATTCCTCTCGATCGAGACCCACGTGCCGGAACATACCCGTCACCGTGCCACTGATGCACTTACGTCATATGGACGCGAGCCGCACACTGGCGAAAGTCCCGCAATCCGCTCGCGTAACAAAAGATGGTACACCCGCCACACTGAACCCGCGTACCATCATCGTTGACCGGCATCCGGCCAGTTGCCAGAATGCTACGCGATGATCTTGGTGACGACGCCGGCACC
>Ga0007762_1018125_pt1 | contig 13557 bp, 24 predicted proteins | sample LauGreFBDMM110DN_FD_61543 | JGI IMG/M metagenome (GOLD analysis project Ga0007762, IMG submission 61543) | Metatranscriptome of freshwater lake microbial communities from Lake Michigan, USA - Fa13.BD.MM110.DN (Metagenome Metatranscriptome) | ecosystem: Environmental > Aquatic > Freshwater > Lake...
CCCCGGCGTTAACGTCTTTGGGTGGCCACCGAATGCAGGCCAACGACGCATGCGGCGCCGTCCCGGTTACCGGGGCTTAGGCCGCCTGCCTCATGGAACCCGCGGGTTGGGGCACTCCCCCAGGCCGGCGGGTTATGTCTGTTAGCAGGTGGTCTCCCAGGTCATCCCGGCAAGGCGGAACGGAGAAGAGAAAGAGGTCCATGCCGACCATCAACCAGCTCATCGCCAAGGGGCGCGAGCCGCAGAAAGTTCGGAACACGGTTCCGGCGCTGCAGGGCTGCCCGCAGAAGCGTGGTGTTTGCACGCGCGTCTATACGACCACGCCGAAAAAGCCGAACTCGGCCTTGCGGAAGGTCGCCAAGGTGCGCCTGACCAATGGGTATGAGGTCGTGAGCTATATCCCCGGTGAGGGACATAACTTGCAGGAGCACTCGGTGGTGTTGATCCGTGGCGGTCGCGTCAAGGATCTTCCCGGCGTGCGTTACCACATCCTGCGCGGTGTGCTCGACACCCAGGGAATCGCCAAGCGTCGTCAGCGCCGTTCGCTGTATGGCGCGAAGCGGCCGAAGTAAGGGAGCAGACCATGTCCCGCCGCCGCCGCGCCGTTAAGCGCGAAATCCTGCCGGATGCCAAGTTCGGCGACGTCGTGCTCAGCCGTTTCATGAACGCGCTGATGTATGACGGCAAGAAATCCACCGCCGAGGGCATCGTCTACACCGCCCTGGATGTGCTGAAGCGTCGTGGTGGCCAGCAGGCCGACCCGGTGCGGATGTTCCATGAGGCATTGGACAATGTGAAGCCGGCCGTCGAAGTGCGGTCGCGTCGCGTCGGTGGCGCCACCTATCAGGTGCCGGTTGAAGTGCGCACCGAACGCCGGCAGGCGCTGGCGATCCGCTGGATCATCGATGCCGCCCGTAAGCGGGGCGAGCACACGATGCAGGACCGGCTTTCGAACGAGCTGCTGGACGCGGTGAACAACCGGGGATCAGCAGTGAAAAAGCGTGAAGACACCCACCGGATGGCCGAGGCCAACAAGGCCTTCAGCCATTACCGCTGGTAACGGCAGCTTTCAGCAACACGAACCCTGAACACGGATTCGCGGAGAAGACGACTATGGGCAAGGCGAAATTCGAGCGCAACAAACCGCACTGCAACATCGGCACTATCGGCCATGTTGACCATGGCAAGACGTCGCTGACCGCGGCAATCACCAAGGTGCTGGCCGAAACCGGCGGTGCGACCTACACAGCGTACGACCAAATCGACAAAGCGCCGGAAGAGAAGGCGCGCGGCATCACGATTTCCACGGCGCATGTGGAATATGAGACCGCGAATCGCCATTACGCGCATGTCGATTGCCCCGGTCACGCCGACTATGTGAAGAACATGATCACCGGCGCCGCGCAGATGGACGGCGCGATCCTGGTCGTGTCGGCCGCCGACGGCCCGATGCCGCAGACCCGCGAACATATCCTGCTTGCCCGCCAGGTTGGCGTGCCGGCGCTGGTCGTGTTCATGAACAAGATCGACATGGTCGATGATCCGGAACTGGTCGAGCTGGTGGAGATGGAGCTGCGTGAGCTGCTCTCGTCCTACGACTTCCCCGGCGACGATATTCCGATCATCAAGGGCTCCGCGCTCTGCGCCTTGGAAGGCAAGCAGCCGGAACTCGGCCATGACGCGATCCTGGAGCTGATGAAGGCCGTCGACGCCTATATCCCGCAGCCCGAGCGTGTGCTGGACCGACCGTTCCTGATGCCGATTGAAGACGTGTTCTCGATCTCCGGCCGCGGCACGGTGGTCACCGGGCGCGTCGAGCGCGGCATTGTGAAGGTTGGCGAGGAAGTCGAGATCGTCGGCATCAAGCCGACGGTGAAGACGATCGTGACCGGCGTCGAAATGTTCCGCAAGCTGCTCGATCAGGGCCAGGCAGGCGACAATATCGGCGCTCTGCTGCGTGGCACGAAGCGAGAAGACGTGGAGCGTGGCCAGGTTCTGGCGAAGCCCGGCTCGATCAAGCCGCACACCAAGTTCAAGGCCGAAGCCTATATCCTGACGAAGGAAGAAGGCGGACGTCATACCCCGTTCTTCACCAACTACCGTCCGCAGTTCTACTTCCGCACCACCGACGTCACGGGTGTGGTGCAACTGCCGGAAGGTGTCGAGATGGTGATGCCGGGCGATAACGTGTCGATGGATGTCGAGCTGATCGCGCCCATCGCAATGGACGACGGGCTGCGTTTCGCAATCCGCGAAGGCGGCCGCACTGTCGGCGCCGGCGTGGTTGCCAGCATCACGGCCTGATAGACACAACGGCGACCGGCGCTCGGCCCAGCCAACTTGTTGGGCAGGGCGCCGGTTTTCGTTTCGGCGGGAAAGCGTAAGAGCGAACGATGGACAACCAGAATATCCGCATCCGGCTTAAGGCCTACGATCACCGCGTGCTCGATAACAGCACGAAGGAGATTGTGAACACGGCCAAGCGCACGGGCGCCAGGGTTCGCGGACCGATCCCGCTACCGACCCATATCGAGCGTTTCACGGTCAATCGTTCACCGCATGTGGACAAGAAGAGCCGTGAACAGTTTGAGATCCGGACGCATCGCCGGTTGCTCGATATCGTCGAGCCCACGCCGCAGACGGTGGACGCGCTGATGAAGCTCGACCTCGCCGCTGGCGTGGACGTCGAGATCAAGATCTGAGGCGGAACCAGAGTCATGCGCACCGGATTGCTGGCCAAGAAGCTGGGTATGACCCGGCTGTTCAAGGATGACGGGACCCATGTCCCGGTCACCGTGCTGCACCTAGACCAGGTGCAGGTTGTCGCCGCTCGCACCCAGGAAAAGGACGGCTACACCGCTGTCCAGATCGGCTGGGGCAAGGCCAAGGTGAAGAATGTCACCCAGCCCAACCGCGGCCATTACGCGAAAGCGAAGGTCGAGCCGAAGCTGAAGCTGGTGGAATTCGTGGTGGCGCCCGATGCGCTGCTGGAACCCGGCGCGACGCTGTCGGCCGCGCATTTCGCGGTTGGCCAGACCGTGGATGTCTGCGGCACCTCGAAGGGCAAGGGCTTTGCCGGCGGCATGAAGCGCTGGAACTTCTCCGGTCTCGAAGCCAGCCACGGCGTGTCCGTCAGCCATCGAAGCCTGGGCTCGACCGGTAACCGGCAGGACCCTGGCAAGACCTTCAAGAACAAGAAGATGGCTGGCCATCTTGGTGTGGAGCGGATCACCACCCTTAATCTCGAAGTCGCCCTCGTCGATGCCGACAAGGGGCTGCTGATGATCAAGGGTGCCGTGCCCGGTGCCAAGGGCGGCTATGTCATGGTCCGTGATGCGATCAAGCGTGCTCGCCCGGCCGATGCGCCCTATCCGGCGGCACTGATCGAGGCGCCGATACCGACGACGATCGAGGCGCCGAACCCGGCGACGCAAGAAACGCCGGCACCGGCCGAGGGCTGAGGATACAGACGATGCAGCTCGAAATCACTACCCTGGATCAGGGCAATGCCGGCAGTGCCGAACTGCCGGACGACATTTTCGGAACGAAGCCGCGTGCCGATATCATGGCGCGGGTCGTGCACTGGCAGCTTGCGAAGCGCCGGTCCGGAAACCATAAGGTTAAGGGACTGTCCGAGGTGTCGGGCACGACCAAGAAGCCGTATCGCCAGAAGGGCACCGGCAACGCGCGCCAGGGCAGCTTGCGCGCGCCGCAGTTTCGCGGTGGTGGTGCGGTTCATGGCCCTGTCGTTCGGTCGCACGAATATCGCCTGAACAAGAAGGTCCGCCGCCTCGGACTGATCTCCGCCCTGTCGCAGAAGGCGGCCGAAGGTAAGCTGGTGATTCTCGACGTGGCCTCGGGCCCGGAGAAGACCGGCGAACTGGCGCGCAAGTTCAAGGCGCTGGGTTGGTCGTCGGCGTTGATCGTGGACAACGTGGTGGACGCGGGCTTCCTGCGCGCCAGCCGCAACATCCATGGCGTCGACGTGCTGCCGACCGTCGGTGCCAATGTCTATGACATTCTGAAGCACGACGTTCTGGCGATTACGACGGCCGGTGTCGCGGGTCTGACCGCCCGGTTGAACGGCGCGCCGTCAGCGCCCGCCGAAGGAGACGCCGCATGAGCGGGACTGCCAAGAAGAAGCCGGCCCTTTCCCGGGAATCGATGTACCAGATCATTCGTGGTCCGGTCATTACCGAGAAGGCAACCCTGCTGTCCGAACACGGCCAGGTCGTTTTCCGGGTCGCCAACGACGCGACCAAGCCGGAGATCAAGATCGCCGTCGAAACCCTGTTCGGGGTCAAGGTGCTCGGGGTCAATACCCTGGTGCAGAAGGGTAAGACCAAGCGCTTCAAAGGACGGCCGGGCCAGCGCTCGGACGTGAAGAAAGCGTTCGTCCGGTTGGCTGAAGGCCAGTCGATCGATTTCACCACCGGCCTCGCATAGGGCGCCCAGAGGGAACCCGAGAGGGCACAGGACTCAGATGGCACTCAGGCAATTCAATCCCGTTACCGCCAGCCTTCGCGGCACGGTCCTTATCGACCGCAGCGAACTCTGGAAAGGTAAGCCCGTCAAGGGACTGACCGAGGGGCAGCACAGCTCCGGCGGTCGGAACAATCACGGGCGCATCACCAGCCGCTTCCGCGGCGGCGGGCACAAGCAGACCTATCGGACCATCGACTTCAAGCGGCGCAAATTCGACGTGCCCGCCACGGTCGAGCGTCTGGAATACGACCCGAACCGCACCGCGTTCATCGCGCTCGTGAAGTACCAGGATGGGGAATTGTCCTATATCCTGGCACCGCAGCGCCTGAAGGTAGGCGATATGGTGATCGCCAGCGCCCGGGCCGACATTAAGCCTGGCAATGCGATGCCGTTGGGGGCGATCCCGGTCGGGACCATCATCCATAACATCGAATTGAAGGTCGGCGCCGGCGCCAAGGTCGCGCGTTCGGCCGGGACTTACGCCCAGCTCGTCGGCAAGGACTCGGGCTACGCCCAGATCAAGTTGATGTCGGGCGAACTCCGCGTCGTGCGGGCCGAGTGCATGGCCACCATCGGCGCGGTGTCCAACCCGGACAACATGAACCAGAAGATCGGCAAGGCCGGTCGCATGCGGTGGCTCGGTTTCCGCCCACATAATCGCGGTGTGGTCATGAACCCGGTCGATCACCCGCATGGTGGTGGCGAAGGCCGGAGCTCCGGTGGCAGGCACCCCGTTACGCCGTGGGGGAAGCCGACCAAGGGCTACAAGACGCGCACCAACAAGCGGACGGATAGCCTCATCATCCGCCGCCGCAACAAGGGCAAGTAATATGGCGCGTTCCGTCTGGAAAGGTCCGTTCGTCGACGGCTACCTCCTGGCCAAGGCCGAGGCTTCGCGGGCATCGAGCCGCAACGAGATCATTCGCATCTGGTCGCGCCGCTCGACGATCCTGCCGCAATTCGTCGGCCTGACCTTCGGCGTCTACAACGGCCACAAGTTCCTGCCCGTGCAGGTGAACGAGAATATGGTGGGCCATAAGTTCGGCGAATTCTCGCCGACCCGCACGTTCACCGGCCATGCCGCCGACAAGAAGGCGAAGCGAGGCTGACATGAGCAAGCCCAATCACCCCCGCGGCCTGGCCGAGAACGAGGCACAGGCAATCGTCAGCAACCTACGCGTCAGCCCCCGCAAGCTGAACCTGGTTGCCGGCATGATCCGCAATCTGCCCGCGCAGAATGCGATCGCCACCCTCACGTTCAGCAAACGCCGCATCGCCCATCAGGTCCGCAAGGCCCTGGAGAGCGCGATCGCCAATGCCGAAAACAACCACCAACTGGACGTCGATCGTCTGGTCGTTACCCGCGCCGAAGTGGGCCGGTCGGTCGTCATGCGTCGCTTCCAGGCCCGTGGCCGCGGGCGCGCCGCCCGGGTCGAGAAATGGTTCAGCCATCTCAAGATCGTCGTGGCGGAGCGGGAACAGGACGCCGGGGAGGCCGCATAATGGGTCACAAAGTCAATCCGATCGGGCTCCGGCTCGGCATCAACCGCACCTGGGACAGCCGCTGGTTTGCCGGCGCCGACTATTCCAAGCTGCTGCACGAAGACCTGAAGTTGCGTGCCCATCTGCGCAAGAAGCTGCACGGCGCGGGCGTGTCGCGCGTCGTGATCGAGCGCCCGGCGAAGAAGCCGCGCGTCACGATCTATGCCGCGCGTCCTGGCGTGGTGATCGGCAAGAAGGGCCAGGATATCGAGGTTCTGAAGAAGGACCTCTCCAAGATGGCCAAGGCCGAGGTCGCGTTGAATATCGTTGAAATCCGTAAGCCGGAAATCGACGCGACCCTGGTGGCCGAAAACATCGCCCAGCAGCTCGAACGTCGCGTTGCCTTCCGCCGAGCGATGAAGCGGGCCGTGCAGTCGGCGATGCGCTTGGGCGCCCAGGGCATCCGCATTAACTGTGGTGGTCGGTTGGGTGGCGCCGAAATCGCCCGGGTCGAGTGGTATCGTGAGGGGCGCGTTCCCCTGCATACCTTGCGCGCCGATGTCGATTACGGTGTTGCCACCGCCAAGACGACCTATGGCACCTGCGGCGTGAAAGTCTGGGTGTTCAAGGGCGAAATCCTGACCCACGACCCGATGTCGCAAGACCGTCGCGCCGCCGAACAGGCGCCGCAGAGGTAGACGAAGATGTTATCACCCAAGCGAACCAAATACCGCAAACAGCACAAGGGCCGTATTCACGGCCTGGCCAAGGGCGGAACAGCGTTGAATTTCGGCACCTACGGCCTGAAGGCGTTGGAGCCGGAGCGCATCACCGCTCGCCAGATCGAGTCCGCGCGACGTGCGATTACCCGGGCCATGAAGCGGGCCGGGCGCGTGTGGATCCGGATCTTCCCGGACGTGCCGGTGTCCACGAAGCCGGCCGAAGTCCGCATGGGCTCCGGCAAGGGGTCCCCGGAATTCTGGGTGGCCCGCGTGGCCCCGGGACGCATCATGTTCGAGATCGATGGCGTGACCGCTGAGCTGGCGCGGGAAGCGTTGACGCTCGGTGCGGCCAAGCTGCCGATCAAGACCAAGTTCATCGCCCGGATCGGAGACGCCTGATATGGCAAAGTCCGTGATGTATAAGGTGGGTGACGTGCGGCTGAAGACGCCGGACGAGCTGTCCACTCTACTGCTGGATTTGCGGAAGGAGCAGTTCAACCTGCGCTTCCAGCGGGCGACCGGCCAGACCGAAGGGGTTGGCCGTGTGCGTGAAGCCCGGCGCGAGATCGCGCGGGTAAAGACAATCATGGCGGAGAAGAAACGCTCCGCCGCGGCCCAGTCGTAAGGAGAGAGGGCGATGCCAAGGCGCGTCCTGAGTGGGCGAGTGACCAGCGACAAGATGGACAAGACCGTCACGGTTTTGGTTGATCGTCGCATCATGCACCCGCTTTATAAGAAGTTCATTCGTCGCTCGAAGAAATACGCGGCGCATGACGAGGCCAATTTGTGCAAGATTGGCGACAATGTGCGGATCGAGGAATGCAAGCCGATCAGCAAGCGCAAGACCTGGCTGGTGGTGGAGCGCAACGGCGCCCCGCTAGCAGATCCGGTTGTCGCCCTGGTTGAAGGAGTCGCGGCATGATCCATCCGGAAACGACACTCGACGTCGCCGATAATTCCGGCGCGCAAAGTGTGCAGTGCATCAAAGTGCTCGGTGGCTCGAAGCGCAAGTTCGCTTCGGTCGGCGATGTCATCGTGGTGTCGATCAAAAAGGCGATACCGCGCGGGAAGGTGAAGAAGGGCGACGTCCACCAGGCGGTGATCGTTCGGACCAGCTACCCTGTCCGTCGTCCGGACGGTTCCGCGATCCGCTTCGACCGCAACGCCGCCGTGCTGATCAACAAGCAGCAGGAGCCGATCGGCACCCGCATCTTTGGCCCGGTCGTGCGTGAACTGCGTGGACGCAAGTTCATGAAGATCATCAGCCTTGCGCCGGAGGTGCTTTGATGGCCGCGCGCATTCGCAAGGGCGATACCGTCGTGGTGATCAGTGGCACCAGCAAGGGGCGCCGCGGTGAGGTACTCTCGGTGGCGCCGCGCGACGATCGTGCGATCGTGCGCGGTGTGAACATCGTCCATCGTCACACCAAGGCGACCGGCCCGGGGCAGCCTGGCGGGATTATCGACAAGGAGGCATCGATTCACCTGTCGAATCTGATGCTGGTCGATCCCACCAGCGAGAAGCCCACCAAGGTTGGTTTCCGAATCCTGGAAGACGGCCGCAAGGTCCGCATCGCGAAAGCGACGGGCGAAGTGGTCGGCAGTTGAGAGACGAGCGATGAGCGGAACGAAGAACGCCCCGAAAGGGGCCGCGTCCAAGGGTGGCGCAAAGAGCGGCGCGCGCGGCGGCCAGGCAGGTCCTCCAGCCGGCAAGGAAGCCCAGCGCGCGGCACGGCGGATTGAGATAGTTGGCGTCGAGAACCCGGCAGCCGCGCCGGATGAGATGCCTCGTATGCGCAAGCGCTACGACGACGAAATCCGGGCGAAGCTGCGGGCCGAGTTCAACTATAAGAACGAGATGCAGGTTCCGAAGCTGGAAAAGATCGTCATCAACATGGGTGTTGGTGACGCCACGTCGGATCAGAAGAAGCTCGACGCGGCGGTGGCCGAACTGACTGCGATCGCCGGCCAGCGCCCGGTCAAGACCGTCGCCAAGAAGGCGATCGCGGGCTTCAAGATACGCAAGGGTCTGCCGATCGGCTGCAAGGTCACGCTGCGCAAGGCCCGGATGTATGAATTCCTGGATCGCTTGGTAACCATCGCCATGCCCCGCGTGCGTGACTTCCGCGGGATCACGGGGAAGGGCTTCGACGGCCGTGGCAATTTTGCGATGGGTCTGAAGGAGCAGATTATCTTCCCGGAAATCAACTACGACCGGGTCGATCAGGTGCGCGGAATGGACATCCAGTTCGTCACCACCGCCAAGACCGATGCCGAGGCGAAAGCCCTTCTCAAGGCTTTCGACCTGCCGTTCGCCAATTGAGGTTTTTGGGAAAACCGCCGGGTCAGGCCCCGGCAGGTTCCGGAGGAAGTAAGTAGGATGGCCAAGGTCTCACAGGTCAACCGTAATGCGATGCGTGAACGGATGGCGAAGCGCGACAAGGCGAAGCGCCAGACACTGAAGGATGTGGTCATGGACCGCACGCTTCCCGTCGAGGATCGGTTCAACGCGTCGCTGAAACTGGCACAGTTGCCCCGCAACGGCGCGAAGGTCCGCGTGCGTCTGCGGTGTGAGCTGACCGGACGGTCGCGTGGCAACTACCGCAAGTTCAAGCTCTGCCGTATCGCGTTGCGTGAGTTGGCCAGTTCCGGGCAGATCCCGGGCATGGTCAAGGCGAGCTGGTAGGGGAATCGTCGATGTCAATGTCTGATCCCCTGGGCGATATGCTCACCCGAATCCGTAACGCGCAGCGTGCGCGTCATTCGGTGTGCGTCGCGCCCGCGTCCAAGCTGCGCCAGAATGTCCTGGGCGTGCTGAAGCGCGAAGGCTTCATCCGCGGTTATGCGGCCGAGGAACTGCGTCCCGGTATCGCGCAACTGCGCATCGAGCTGAAGTACAACGAGGGCGAGCCGGTAATCAAGGAGATCCACCGGGTCTCCAAGCCAGGCCGGCGCGTTTACTCGAAGATCAAGGAACTGCCGCGGGTCTATGCCGGCCTCGGCATTTCCATCCTGTCCACGCCGCGTGGCGTGATGAGCGATGCCGAGGCTCGCGCTGCCAATGTTGGCGGCGAAGTCCTTTGCCGCGTGTTCTGACGGAGGATTGGTCATGTCTCGCGTCGGAAAATATCCGGTCGAAATCCCCGCCGGGGTTCAGATTGCCATCGTCGATGGCATCCTAACCGCGACGGGACGGTTGGGCGTGTTGACGTTGCCGCTGACAGAACATGTCGAGGCGACGGTCGACGGTAACAAGGTCTCGGTACAGCCGAAGGGCAACCTGGCGCAGGCCCGTATGATGTGGGGCACTACACGTTCGCTGATCGCGAACATGGTCAAGGGTGTGTCCACCGGGTTCGAGCGGTCGCTGGAAATCACCGGCACGGGCTATCGCGCCGCGGTGCAGGGCAAGAATCTCGAGATCAATCTCGGCTTCTCCCATCCGGTGGTTTATCCGGTTCCGGAGGGCATAAAGATCACCTGTGAGCGTCCGACGGCGATCAAGGTCGAAGGTGTCGACAAGCGCCTGGTCGGGCAGGTGGCGTCCGAAATCCGGGCCTTCCGTCCGCCGGAACCATATAAAGGCAAGGGCGCGCGCTATACGGATGAGACGATCCGCCGCAAGGAAGGGAAGAAGAAGTGACCTTCAGCGGCAGCGAAGCGCGAGCGGACCAACATTTGCCGAACGGCAGCGAAGCGCGAGCGGACCAACATTTGCCGAACGGCAGCGAAGCGCGAGCGACCATGTATCTGCCGAGCGGCAGCCAAGCATCAGTGGATAAGGGCCAATGAGCGCCAATCAGGATCTGCGGAATCGGCGGCGCGAGCGCCTGCGGTTCCAGTTGCGCCAGAAATCGCATGGGCGTCCGCGCCTGTCGGTGTTCCGGTCGGGCAAGAACATCTATGCCCAGGTGATCGACGACGCACAGGGCAAGACCCTGGCCGCTGCGTCGTCGCTCGACAAGACGCTCCGGGAAGCGTTGAAGACCGGCGCCGACAAAGCCGCTGCCGCTGCCGTTGGCAAGCTGGTGGCGGAACGTGCGCTGGCCGCCGGTGTGACGGAAGTGGTCTTCGACCGCAGCTCTTATTTGTATCACGGTCGGGTCCAGGCCCTGGCCGATGCGGCCCGCGAAGGCGGGTTGGCCTTCTGAAGGGAACGAACGAATGGCACGTGAACCGAGAGAAGGTGGCGGCCGGGGCCGGGAGCGCGACCGTGGTGGTGACCGCGAACCCGATGATGGCGTTATCGACAAGCTGGTAACCATCAACCGTGTCGCGAAAGTGGTGAAGGGTGGGCGTCGGTTTGCCTTCGCAGCACTCGTTGTCGTGGGTGACCAGAAAGGCCGCGTTGGCTATGGCGCCGGCAAGGCGCGTGAAGTGCCGGAAGCCATCCGCAAGGCAACCGAACGTGCCAAGCGTGGCATGATCCGGGTGCCGATGAAGGAAGGTCGCACCTTGCATCACGACGTCGAAGGCCATTTCGGCGCCGGCAATGTGATCCTGCGGTCCGCGACGGCCGGCACGGGCATCATCGCGGGTGGGCCGCTTCGCGCGGTGTTCGAGACGCTGGGGATCGGCGATGTGGTGGCCAAGAGCCTCGGCAGCCGTAACCCGCATAACATGGTGAAGGCGACCTTCGCGGCTCTGCAGAAATGCGCCAGCCCGCGCTCTGTCGCCACCCGTCGCGGCAAGAAAGTGTCGGAACTGTTCGGCCGACGCGACACACCGCAAGGTACGCCGGAGGCTGCCGCCAATGCCTAAGGTGCGTGTTACCCAGATGGCCTCACCCGCCGGTCGCAAGCCTGGTCAGAAGGAAACCCTGGCCGGTTTGGGGCTCAACAAGATCCGCCGCACCCGGGAACTGGAAGATACTCCGTCCGTGCGCGGCATGATCCGCAAGGTCGCCCACCTGATCAAGGTGGAGGAGCTGTCCTGACATGAAGCTGAACGAACTGCGCGACAATCCGGGCTCGCGGCTCAAGTCCAAGCGGCTTGGGCGCGGCATCGGGTCGGGCAAAGGCAAGACCTCCGGCAAGGGCGTCAAGGGCCAGAAGGCACGCGAAGGCGTGGCGCTGAACGGGTTCGAAGGCGGCCAGTTGCCGATCTATCGACGCCTGCCGAAACGCGGCTTCCACAATCTGTTCCGCAAGGTCTATGCCCCGGTCAATCTCGGGGTGCTGGATGCGGCGATCGAGTCGGGCCGGGTCGATGGCAGCCAACCCATCACCGAAGCGGTGCTGATTGCGGCCGGTCTGGCCCATGCGCGCCTCAACGGCGTCCGCCTCCTCGCGGATGGCGAGATCAAGCGGGCGATAACAATCACCGTCTCCGGCGCATCCGCCGCGGCGAAGGCCGCGGTGGAACAAGCCGGTGGCACGGTGACGACCACGGTGGTCAAGCCCGCGGCCGAACCGGCGGTCTGATCAGACTCCGTTGATTTAGGCCACGCGGATCCGGAGGTTGCTCGCCTTCGTGGTTCGTGTGGCCTTTATCCTGACCGCGATGCGGCCTTGCACTCCCCCGAAGCTGGGGGGACAATAGGGCACACTCCAAGAGGATCAGCGTATGGCTTCCGCTGCCGAACAGCTTGCGGCCAATCTCAACCTCGGTGTCTTCTCGAAGGCGACCGAGCTCAAGAAGCGCATCTGGTTCACGCTTGGCGCGCTGATCGTCTACCGCATCGGCACCTATATCCCGGTCCCCGGGGTCGATGCCTCGGTGATGGCGGAGATGATCCGCTCCCACGGCGGCGGCATTCTCGGCATGTTCGACATGTTCACCGGCGGTGCGCTCGGCCGCATGACCGTGTTCGCGTTGAACATCATGCCCTATATCAGCGCCAGCATTATCATTCAGTTGATGACCGCCGCGGTTCCCTCCCTGGAGGCGTTGAAGAAGGAAGGTGAGCAGGGGCGCAAGAAGCTCAATCAGTACACCCGCTATCTGACCGTGTTTATCGCCATGTTCCAGTCCTACGGCATTGCCGTGGGGTTGGAGAGCATGCGCGGCACCTTCGGCTCCGCGGTGATCGATCCGGGCATCTTCTTCCGCGTGTCGTGCATGATCACCCTGGTTGGCGGCACGATGTTCCTGATGTGGGTCGGTGAGCAGATCACCGCGCGCGGCATCGGCAACGGCACCAGCCTGATCATCATGGCGGGCATCGTCGCGAATCTGCCCTCCGCGCTGGCTTCGCTGCTCGAACTTGGCCGCACCGGCGCGCTTTCGCCGTTCTTTATCCTGGCATTTCTGGTCATCGCCGTTGCGACCATCGCGATCATCGTGTTCGTCGAGCGAGCGCAGCGGCGAATCCCGGTCCAGTATCCGAAGCGCCAGGTCGGCAATCGCATGTTCGGCGGCGACTCGACGCATATGCCGTTGAAGATCAACACCTCGGGCGTCATCCCGCCGATCTTCGCGAGTTCGATCCTGCTCATCCCCGCGACAGTGGCCGGTTTTTCCCAAGATGAGCCCGGAATCCTGAACACCATCTCCTCGGCGCTGGCGCACGGCCAGCCCGCCTACATGGCGCTGTATGCGTTCATGATTCTCTTCTTCGCCTATTTCTATACGGCGGTCGTGTTCAACCCGGAGGAGACCGCCGACAACCTGAAGAAATATGGCGGGTTCATTCCTGGGATTCGCCCCGGAAGCGCCACGGCGGAGTATTTCGACCGGGTCCTGACCCGATTGACCACCGTCGGCGGCATCTATCTGGTCGTCATCTGTCTGTTGCCGGAGATTCTGATCTCCAATTACGGGGTTCCCTTCTACTTCGGCGGAACGTCGATTCTGATCGTGGTGTCGGTGACCATGGACACGGTCACGCAAATCCAGTCTCATCTGCTCGCACATCAATATGAAGGCCT
>Ga0007762_1037099_pt1 | contig 12937 bp, 8 predicted proteins | sample LauGreFBDMM110DN_FD_61543 | JGI IMG/M metagenome (GOLD analysis project Ga0007762, IMG submission 61543) | Metatranscriptome of freshwater lake microbial communities from Lake Michigan, USA - Fa13.BD.MM110.DN (Metagenome Metatranscriptome) | ecosystem: Environmental > Aquatic > Freshwater > Lake ...
CTCAAACACGATTTTATCGATCTGCTCACCCCAGAGGAAGCCGGTGTCGCCAGCTTCAGTGATGCGAACCTTGCGCAACATCTGGCGAACAATGATCTCGATATGCTTGTCGTTAATGGTCACACCTTGCAGGCGATACACCTCTTGAACTTCATTCACGAGATGCTCTTGCAATTCTTGAGGTCCGCAGACATCCAGAATTTCGTGCGGAACCACGGGACCTTCAGTCAACTGTTGGCCTTTGCGCACAAAGTCACCTTTAAACACGATGACGTGCTTACCGATAGGAATCATGTGTTCTTCCTCGGCATCCGTCGTCGTATCCTTGATCACCACCGTGCGTTTACCGCGCACACTGGGTCCAAAATCAACGATACCGTCGATCCTTGAAATCTCGGAAGCGTCTTTGGGGCGACGGGCTTCGAACAACTCGGCGACACGTGGCAACCCGCCAGTAATATCCTTCGTTTTCGATGTTTTTCGCGGCGTTTTGGCCATCAAAGTTCCGGCAACAATTCGATCACCTTCGCTCACAACAATGTGTGCGCCGGAAGGGATCGGATAATTGGCGAGCGGTTCGCCCTTATCATCGGAAATAATGATCTGCGGGTGCAGGTCTTCTTTGTGCTCGATGATCACCATTGCCTCTTGGCTCGTGGCTTCATCCAACTCCTGACGCATGGTCACGCCTTGGATGATATCTTGGAAGTGAACCAATCCGGCTTTTTCCGAGAGAATAGGAACATTGTAAGGATCCCATTGCACGAAGGTCTCACCCTTCTTAACAGTAGCCCCGTTCTGCACGGCGATGACTGAACCGATGACGATATTGTGCGATTCCAATTCGCGGTCGTCTGGTCCAAGAATCGAGATCGATCCATTCTTGTTCAGCACGATGTTGTTACCATCTTCGAGTTGCACCAAGCGCAGATCATTATATCGCACCAAACCATCGTGCTTAGCCTTGATCTGCGGTTGTTTGAACACCTGCGAGGCCGTTCCACCGATGTGGAAGGTACGCATGGTCAACTGGGTCCCCGGTTCGCCGATCGACTGTGCTGCCACAATGCCGACAGCCTCACCCAGTTTCACAGCACGTCCCGTGGCCAAGTTGCGACCATAACACGAGATACAAATCCCTTGCTTGCTTTCGCAGGTTAGCACCGAGCGAATCTTGACGCGTTCCACGCCAGATAACTCAATCTGTTTACCCTTAACCTCGTCGATCTCGTGGTTTGCCAAGACGATTTTTGTCTTGGGACTCGAGGGATCAATCACATCATCGCAGCTAAAACGTCCAACCAGACGTTCGCTGAGCTTCACGACTTCATCCTCTCCCTCGTAGATCGCTTGGACCCAAATACCATTGGTCGTGCCACAATCAGGCTCGCGGATGATCACATCCTGCGCCACATCCACAAGCTTACGGGTCATGTAACCCGAATCCGCCGTTTTGAGTGCAGTATCAGCCAAACCCTTACGCGCACCATGCGTCGAGATGAAATACTCGAGCACCGTCAGACCTTCACGGAAGTTCGAAAGAATCGGCTTTTCGATGATATCGCCGCTCGGCTTAGCCATCAAACCACGCACACCGGCGAGCTGACGCACCTGCTGGCGGTTACCTCGGGCGCCGGAATCCACCATCAGCCAAACAGGATTAAACTCCTGCTTGTTCTGGTTGATTTCAAGCGTCTTGAGCATCACGTTCGCAATCTGATCCGTACAATGCGTCCAGATATCGATGATCTTGTTGTAGCGTTCCAATGTCGTGATGACACCTTTACGATACTGCTTCTCAACTTCAGAAATTTGCTTCTGAGCCGTTTCGATTTCCTGCGTCTTCTCCTTCGGGATGATCATGTCATCAATACCGATAGAAATACCCGCACGTGTCGCCTCGTAGAAGCCCAACTCCTTCAGCTTGTCCAGTGTGACTACCGTTTTGTCATGACCGCAGATCTTATAACAATTCCAAATCAAATCGCCGATCTGGCTCTTGCCAACGACCCTGTTAGGAAATCCGAGATCCGTCGGCCAGATTTCACTGAAAATCACGCGACCTACCGTGGTTTCAACCACCTTTTTCTCGCTATCCCCGTACACGGTCTTCACACCGTAATCAGGATTGGCAAGGCGGATACGTGTGTGGGTCTTAACGGCTCCGTCAGCGTGAGCAAAAATGACCTCTGTTTTAGAACCGAACAGCATCGCAGCACCGGCGGGTGGGGTCCCAATCTGGCGGGGGTTAGCCGTCAAATAGTAGCAACCGAGCGTGATGTCCTGCGTCGGAGTCATGATGGGCTTACCGCTCGATGGGCTGAAAATATTGTTCGGCGCCATCATCAGCAGTCGAGCTTCCAACTGTGCCTCCACGGACAAAGGAACGTGCACCGCCATCTGGTCTCCGTCGAAGTCTGCGTTGTAAGCAGTACAAACGAGCGGATGAATTCGGATCGCTTCTCCCTCAATCAACACGGGTTCAAACGCCTGAATCGACAAACGATGCAGGGTCGGAGCGCGGTTCAGCAACACTGGATGACCTTTGGTTACCTCCTCCAAAATATCCCAGACTTCGGGCGATTGCCGCTCGATCATCTTCTTGGCCGAACGCACGGTGTGGACGTAGCCGAGTTCCTTCAAACGACGAATGATGAAAGGCTCGAAGAGAACCAACGCCATCTTCTTCGGAAGACCGCACTGGTGCAGCTTAAGCTCAGGTCCGATCACGATCACCGAACGTCCTGAATAATCAACACGTTTACCGAGAAGGTTCTGACGGAACCGTCCGCTCTTGCCCTTGAGCATATCGCTCAGCGACTTGAGGGGGCGATTGCCCGCGCCAGTCACCGCACGTCCATGGCGACCGTTATCGAACAATGCATCCACAGCCTCCTGCAACATGCGCTTCTCGTTGCGAATGATCACTTCGGGGGTCTTCAGCAATAGCAAGTTCCTCAACCGGTTATTTCGGTTGATGACACGACGATAAAGGTCATTCAGATCCGAAGTCGCAAATCGTCCACCTTCCAGCGGAACAAGCGGTCGGAGATCCGGTGGAATCACCGGTAGCACAGTTAGAATCATCCACTCAGGGCGACTCTTAGAACCATGGAAACCTTGAAATAACTTGATCCGCTTAGCGATCTTCTTACGGATCTGTTTGCTCTTGGTCTCGGTCATGGCGATTTGCAGCGCCTCGACTCCCTTCAGCAACTCCACATTCGCCAAAGCTTCTCGCACTGCTTCCGCACCCATCTTTGCGAGGAAGGCATCGGCCCCGTAGGTTTCGCGTGCTTCGCGGTATTCCATCTCACTGAGCAATTGATGCTGCTTCAATGGAGTCTGTTTAGCATCGATCACGAGGTAATCCTCGTAATAAATCACGCGCTCAAGATTGCGTGCAGTCATGTCCAGCACCAATCCTAAACGGGATGGCATGCACTTAAAGAACCAGATGTGCGTGACAGGAACGGCCAACTCAATATGACCCATCCTCTCGCGGCGAACCCTTGAAAGGGTCACCTCAACACCGCAACGATCGCAGACAACACCGCGATGCTTGATGCGTTTGTATTTTCCACAAGAGCATTCCCAGTCCTTGACAGGTCCAAAAATTCGTTCGCAAAACAACCCGCCTTTTTCAGGCTTGAAGGTGCGGTAGTTGATGGTTTCCGGGTTCTTAACTTCGCCCTTGGACCAAGAGCGGATTGATTCGGGCGAGGCGACAGTGATGGCGACGTAATCCACCAGATTCACCTTATCCAGTCCGATCAATTCACGAACAGATTCTTTGGTATTCATCATAGCTTTCAGGCGGTAGGGCAGGGGAGCCCTTTCCACTTCATCGGGACTAACAAATTGGGTCGCGGGTTTTACCCCGCGACCACTTAAAAACTAAAACACTAATTTTGACTTGCGGCGGTTTGTTCAACCCAAAGATCCGAATAAGGGTGCTTGTGCGGGCTGATCTGCTGGGTTTGAATAACCCACCTTGACGTCGAGGCCGAGAGATTGCATCTCTTTGACCAATACGTTGAACGATTCGGGCACTCCGGCCTCCAAAGAATTGTCACCTTTGACAATGCTTTCATAGATGCGCGTGCGTCCCTGCACATCATCCGACTTGACCGTGAGCAACTCTTGAAGAGTGTAGGCTGCTCCATACGCTTCCATGGCCCAGACTTCCATTTCTCCGAACCGCTGACCGCCGTACTGCGCTTTGCCGCCCAGCGGTTGCTGAGTTACCAACGAGTAGGGACCAACTGCGCGAGCATGGATCTTATCCGCCACCAAGTGTCCAAGCTTCATCATGTAGATGTAGCCGACGACAATCTCTTGGTCGAACATGTCACCCGTGCGTCCATCATAAAGATGGATTTTTGCATGTTCAGGAAGGCCCGCATCCTTCAGATACTTCCGGATATCCTTCTCCTTGATGCCGTCAAACACAGGCGTCGCAAAACGCATGCCCAACAACTTCGCAGCCCAACCCAGATGCGTTTCTAGAACCTGCCCTACGTTCATGCGCGAAGGCACGCCCAGCGGGTTCAGAACGATGTCCATCGGAGTGCCATCCGCCAAGAACGGCATGTCTTCTTCAGCAACAATCTTTGCAACGACACCCTTGTTTCCATGGCGTCCTGCCATCTTGTCACCGACTGAAAGCTTGCGCTTCGATGCGACATAGACCTTCACCGACTTAATAATGCCAGGATCGATATCGTCCCCTGCTTCGGCGCGTCCGACTTCCTCATCATGGTGCATCTGCAAATCTTCAAACTTCCGTTTGAACTGCCCGATGATCTCGTTGATCTTGTTACGGATAGGCGAAGGATCGATCTCGATCCGATCATAAACCCCAGCCAGCTTGCGCAGTAGGGTCTTAGTGATTTTACGGTTTGCCGGGATGATAATCTCGCCGGTCTCCGAATTCACCACATCCAGCGGAATCTTCTCACCTAAGAGGATATTGCTCAATCCCTCGGTCAATTGCTCGCGCAATTCCTCGAGTTTGGCCTTGTGTTCCTCTTCGACCTGTTTGGCATGCTTCTTAATCTCAGGTCCTCCCGAGGCTTTTACGATTGGCTTCTCGCTTTCCTTTTTCGAGGAAACTTTCACATCCATCACAATGCCGTAGGTGCCCGAAGGAACCTTCAGCGAGGTGTCTTTCACATCCGCAGCTTTTTCGCCGAAAATGGCACGCAATAATCGCTCTTCAGGTGCAAGTTCGGTTTCGCTTTTTGGAGTAATTTTGCCGACCAAAATATCTCCAGGCTTGACCTCTGCCCCGATGCGAATGACGCCATCCAATCCAAGATTCCTCAACGCTTCCTCACCTAGGTTAGGAATGTCGCGGGTAATTTCTTCAGGCCCCAGTTTTGTATCACGAGCACCCACTTCAAATTCATCAATGTGAATAGAGGTAAAGACATCGTCCTTTACAATTCGTTCACTGATCAAAATCGCGTCTTCAAAGTTGTAACCATTCCACGGCATGAACGCGCAGAGCACGTTTCTACCGAGGGCGAGTTCACCGCCTTGTGTGCAAGGTCCGTCAGCCAATGCTTGACCCTTCTTGATCGTGTCGCCCTTGCTCACCAGAATCTTCTGGTTAATACAAGTAGCGGCGTTGGATCGCATGAATTTGCGAATCGGATAAACGTGCGTCCCTTCCTCGATATCGGTCTTAATCTTTTTCTTTCCCTCAGGCAATTTGCCATCTCGGGTGATAATGATCTGATTACCAATAACCGACGCGACCTTGCCCGACTCCTCGGCAACAAGCACCGCACGCGAGTCACGAGCCACGCGCTCTTCCAAACCGGTCGCGACCAGAGGTGCTTCCGTAACGAGAAGCGGAACCGCTTGCCGTTGCATGTTCGAACCCATCAATGCGCGGTTCGCATCGTCGTGCTCGAGGAATGGAATGAGACCCGCAGCTACCGAAACCAACTGCTTGGGCGAAACGTCCATGTAATCAACCTTGGAAGGCTCGACATCCACGAAGTCACCTTTGCAGCGGCAAAGAACGCGATCTGTGACAAAATTACCCTTGTCATCGATCATCGAATTGGCCTGCGCCACAGTAAAGGCTTCCTCACGGTCTGCCGTCAGGTAATCCAAATGTGACGTAACGCGCCCATTCTCAACCTTGCGATACGGAGTCTCGATAAAACCAAAATCGTTGACCCGTGCAAAAGTCGCCAATGAAGCAATCAAACCAATGTTTGGACCTTCCGGAGTTTCCACCGGACAAATACGGCCATAGTGCGACGGATGAACGTCACGAACTTCAAAGCCAGCTCGATCACGCGAAAGACCTCCAGGCCCTAGCGCCGACAAGCGGCGTTTATGGGTGAGTTCAGCCAGCGGATTGATCTGATCCATGAATTGTGAAAGCTGACTTCGTCCGAAAAAGTCGCGGACCACCGCAGACAATGCTTTCGGATTAATCAACTTCTGCGGCGTCATGGTGTCCATGCCCTGATCAAATAGGGTCATGCGTTCCTTCACCAATCGTTCCGTGCGAGCTAGACCCACTCGGCATTGGTTAGCGAGCAACTCACCCACAGTGCGGATGCGTCGGCTTCCCAAATGGTCGATATCGTCTAAAGAGCCTTCGCCCTTCTTCAGTCGGAGCAAATATTTCGTTGCCGCGACCAAGTCTTCCTTGGTTAGGATACGAGAATCGTTGCTCGACTTCAGCCCCAGCTTCTGGATGATTTTGTAACGACCGACACGGCCCAAGTCGTAGCGCTTCGAGTCGAAGAACAAACGCTTGATCAATGCGCGGGCGTTAGCTGCAGTGGGTGGATCTCCGGGCCGGAGGCGGCGGTAAATATCCTTCAATGCATCTTCTTCGTTCTTGGTCGGATCCTTCTTGAGGCATTTAATCACCACGCCATCATCGACCGTCGTATCAACGACACGGATCTTCGTGATCCCAAGATCGGCAATCTGCTTGACCACGGCCTTCGACAGTGGCTCAAAAGCACGTGCCACAACAATCCCCTTGTCAGGATCATTGGCATCTTCAACCAAAACTTTGTTTTGAATGTCTTCAAGCGCATCCGCCTGCTTGATGCTCAACTCCTCGATGTTGTAGAACAGCTTCAGGATATCAAGGTCTGAACCATACCCTAGAGCACGGAAAAACGTAGTGGTAAGGAATTTACGGCGGCGTTTTTTACGATCCAGATACACATAGAGCAAATCGCTCGTGTCAAATTGCGCCTCATACCACGAACCACGGTCGGGAATAATCCGGAACGAATGCAGGGTCTTTCCGTTCAGATGTTGAGTTGCCTCAAATGCTAAACCGGGGGAGCGATGCAGTTGGCTGACAATGACGCGCTCCGCACCATTGATGACAAAAGTTCCCTGCGGTGTCATGAGCGGTAGCTCACCCATGAATACCTTCTCCTCCTTCGTCTCCTTGTCCTCCTTCAGCATGAAGGTGACATGAAGAGGCGCTCCGTAAGTAATGCCCTCACGTAAACACTCTAGCCAGTCTTGCTTCGGTTCACCAATTTCGTAATTGTGAAATCCTAGCACGCATTTTCCATCGTAACTCTCGATTGGAAAAACTTCAGTAAACACGGCTTGGAGACCCAAGTTTTTTCGCTTGGATTGAGCAACCTCCGCTTGGAGGAACTCACGATACGAATTGACCTGAATCTCTATGAGATTCGGGGGGGCAATAACTTCTTTGATCTTACCAAAATTTATACGTTCAGCGGTGCGCGATGGCATTTTTTCCTCAATTGCTGGCTGGGCTTGCGGCCTAGCACTATGGATTAATCAAAACGAAAGAAAACCGGCATCCTTGGGGCTCCAAGGATTTCACCGGTCCAAAATTCGTATTTTACTACCTGACGATACAGTCTAACAACTTAATTGATCCTCAAGACAAGTCAACTTAAATCTACGAAACAAAAAGCGAGGAGTGGCGAGATCTGATCGCCACTCCCCATTGAACTTCAAAATTACTTGACTTCGACCTTAGCGCCAGCTTCTTCAAGCTTCTTCTTGGCGGCATCGGTATCAGCTTTGTTCGCACCTTCGAGCAGTGTTTTTGGTGCTTCTTCGACAAGCTTCTTAGCTTCGGCAAGACCCAAGCCAGCTTTGACTTCGCGGACGGCTTTGATGACGGAGATCTTCTTCTCGGGCGGAACTGATACGAGAATTAGGTCAAATGTGGTTTGCGCTTCAGCCACAGGAGCGGCTCCAGCAGGAGCACCAGAAGCGGCGGCGGCAGGTGCCGCAGCACTGACTCCCCACTTGGTTTCGAGCTGTTTCACGAGGTCTGCGGCTTCAAGGACTGTCAGACCACTGAGTTGTTCAACAATTGCTGCAATATCGGCCATGGTAGCTTTCTAGTTTCGTCGTGTAGCGCAGCCGCGCTGGGTTTCAGACTAACAGCCGTTAGTCCGACGATTTACTTTTTCTTTCGGGTTATTTGTGGGTGCTGCCCCGAACCACAAAGCTCGGGGCAAATTAAGTTAAGCAACGGGTTGCACTTCAGCCGGTTGGGCTTCAGCGGGTGCTGCTGGTTCTGACTGCTTGTCAACATGAGCTTTAATGACTCGTGCGAGGCTGCTGGCGGGTGCTTGGATTAAACCGAGCAATGTGCTTCGCAATACCTCGATTGAGGGTAAGTCAGCCAAAGTAAGCAGCGTCTTGGCCTCTAGTCGCTCGTTGCCGATGTAACCAAACTGGATCTGAGGCTTGTTAAACTCGGATTGGAATGTCTTCACAACCTTGGCGGTTGCGGAGATGTCCTTCGTGCCGGTCACAATTGCCAACTGGCCAGCTAAGGTGTTGCCAAAATCGGCAAGAGTTTCCTTCGCAGCGATACGAAAGATCGAATTCTTGACGACATGAACTTCGGCTCCAACCTTGCGGAGACGTTTCCGGAGCTCAGTAAAATGTCCGACCGTTACGGCCCGATAATCGACGACAATAAAGAAGGCCGATTGGTTCAGACGGTTGACGTATTCTTGGGAGATGAATTTCTTTTCAGCGCGCATGGGATTTTCTTTTGATTCAGGTTAGGCGGTGAATTCGCGGGTGTCGATGCGCACCGGTGGGCTCATCGTCGCTGAAATAGTGCAGCTCAGCATAAAAATTCCTTTGACACTCGCGGGGCGTGCCTTCGATACAACCTCGATGACGGCGCGAGCATTTTCATTGATGTGTTCCGCTGAGAACGAAAGCTTGCCAACGGGCACATGAATGTTCCCTGCTTTATCGACTTTATACTCAACGCGACCCGCCTTGACTTCGCGCACTGCCTTGCCAGTGTCGTCCGTCACGGTGCCAGTCTTGGGGTTGGGCATCAAGCCGCGTGGCCCGAGAACCTTACCTAATTTGCGAACTTCCACCATCGCCTCGGGAGTTGCAATAGCAACATCAAAATCAGTCCAACCTTCGACACATCGTTTGATCATGTCATCAAAGCCCACATTCTCCGCTCCAGCAGCCACAGCAGCGTCGGCTGCCGAACCCGGCTTTGCGAAGACCAGGACGCGCACGTTTTTTCCACTTCCATGGGGAAGGGGAACAGTGCCGCGAACCATTTGGTCCGATTGTTTCGGATCAACTCCAAGACGAAAAGCCAAGTCAATCGTCTCATTGAACTTGGGCTTTGGAAACTTGGCGAGGATCTCGACCGCTTGAGCCAAGGTGTAGGACTTCGTCCCATCGACCATGGTCACGGCCTTTTTGTAACGTTTACTAGGCATTTATTGTGGTGCGGTGCATGCGAGTCGTGTTGACTCTCCCGCAGTTGAGGTTAATTGATGATTTGGAAATTATTTCTTAGCCGACGACGTCAATGCCCATGCTGCGGGCAGTTCCAGCGACAATTCGATACCCCGCAGCTTCATCGGAAGAGTTGAGATCTTTCGCCTTGATTTTGACAATATCCAACACTTGTTGGCGAGTGACCTTGCCGACTTTGTCCTTGTTCGGCACTTTGGATCCGGAGGCCACGCCAGCCGCTTTTTTCAGCAACGCTGAGGCAGGTGGAGACTTCGTGATGAACGTGAACGATTTATCCTGATAAACCGTAATCACCACAGGGATAATCATCCCCGCTTGATCTTTAGTGGTGGCGTTGAATTCCTTACAGAACGCCATAATATTGACACCCTGTTGACCCAAAGCGGGGCCGACCGGAGGGGCGGGATTCGCCTGACCGGCTGGAATTTGAAGCTTAATCTGTCCGACAACTTTCTTAGCCATAAAAAACGATGAACTTTAAATTTGAACTGGTTAACAACGCGAAATCAAGCCTTTTCGACCTGCCAATACTCTAACTCGACGGGAGTATTGCGCCCGAAAATGTTTACCGTCACCTTGAGCTTGCCACGTTCGGGGTCGATCTCCTCAATCGCACCACCAAAATTCAGGAACGGACCGTCATTGATCTTGATCAGCTCGCCGACATCGAAGTTGACCTTCGGCTTCTCGGTGTCCTCAGAGTCAGAAATCTGAGCCTTGATCGAGTCAATCTCCTCTTGGCTTGTGGGTGAGGGTCGTTCTCCACCAATGAAGCCGATAATTCCTTGGGTCTCACGAACAAAATACCAAGGCTTCTCAATGATCCTTTTGTTGTCATCGAAGAGCACGAGGTTCACAAAAACGTAGCCGGGGTAGAGCTTGCGGCTAGTGACGGTTTTTTTGCCGGCACGAACCTCCGCCACCTTCTCCATCGGGAGAAGAATTTCCTTCACATACTCGGACATCTCTTCGGTCTTCAGACGCTTCTCTAGGCTGTCTTTAACCTTTTGTTCCTGACCCGCGAGGGTATGTAGCACGAACCACTGGCTTTGCATGAGCAGAATCCTTGTGTATCGGTGATCAGGAATTGATCATCCGCATGAACATCGTCAATACCCAGTCCACGCCGACCGTGAACCCGCCCATCAGAGCGATTGTGATCATGACCACGGTCGTCGAGCCCTTCAGCTCGTCCGTCGAGGGCCAGGCGCATTTTCGCAACTCCTCCTTGGTCTCAGCGATGTAGTCGCGAATTTTCACCAAATAACCCCGTTTCCAGAGGAAGGCAAAAACGCCACCGATTACGGCGGCCCAGATGGCTAGTTTAAGATATTCGTTTTTCACGTTACGTTTGGCGGAGGGGGAGGGATTCGAACCCCCGAAGGTGTTAAAGCCTTAGCGGTTTTCAAGACCGCCGCGATAGACCACTCTGCCACCCCTCCGGCTTGTTGGCGAATTTTTGGCAGAGCAGGAGGGAATCGAACCCCCAACCAACGGTTTTGGAGACCGCTACTCTACCAATTGAGCTACTGCTCTAACTCCAAATCCAAAAATTCGCGACTGAGTCTTCTATCTTGTATGTATTGTTTTCATTCCGCCAGAACAAAAGAGGCAACGAGGAGGATTTCCTCCTCGTGCTCCTTGGTAATGCGGTTAAATAGGTTAGGAAACGATGTCGCTAACGCGACCCGCACCGATCGTTCGTCCACCTTCGCGGATGGCGAAGCGTAGTCCTTTTTCCATGGCCACAGGGGCGCCGAGCTCGATATCCACCGAGACGTTGTCGCCGGGCATGACCATCTCCACTCCCTCAGGCAAGGTCACGCTACCGGTGACATCCGAGGTGCGGAAGTAAAATTGAGGACGATATTTGTTGAAGAATGGCGTGTGACGGCCTCCTTCTTCCTTCGACAGGACATACACCTCAGCTTTAAACTTAGTGTAGGCTTTGATAGAACCTGGCTTGGCGAGAACCATGCCGCGTTCCACGTCTTCTTTCTTTGTGCCGCGCAGAAGCACGCCGACGTTGTCGCCAGCGCTGGCTTTATCGAGCAATTTGCGGAACATTTCGATGTCTGTGGCGGTCGTCTTGCGGGTATCTTTGAGACCCACAATTTCAACCTCACTCATCTTCAGCAACTCACCGCGTTCCACACGACCGGTCACAACTGTGCCGCGACCTTCGATGTTGAACACGTCTTCGACGCACATCAAAAATGGCTTGTCGATTTCGCGAGGAGGGAGGGGGATGTGCTTGTCAATCGCTTCCATCAGGTCGGCGATCGCTTTTTCACCTTCGGGTTTAGCTTCGAGCGCGGCAGTGGCGGATCCACGAACCAACGCGGCAGTGTCGCCCGGAAATTGGTATTTGTTGAGCAGGTCGCGAATTTCCATTTCGACCAAGTCCAAAAGTTCTGCGTCATCAACGAGGTCAACCTTGTTCAGGAAGACGACGATGGCTGGCACACCCACCTGGCGGGCGAGTAGAATATGTTCGCGGGTCTGAGGCATTGGGCCGTCGGCCGCGCTGACCACAAGAACAGCTCCGTCCATCTGAGCAGCACCCGTGATCATGTTTTTGACGTAATCGGCGTGGCCTGGGCAGTCCACGTGCGCGTAGTGACGCTCATTCGACTGGTATTCCACGTGCGACACCGCAATGGTAACCGTCTTAGTTGCGTCGCGGACGGTTCCACCCTTGGTGATGTCCGCATACGAGATGGGGGTCGCCAAGCCTCTGCGGGCTTGAACGGCCACGATCGCAGCGGTGAGAGTTGATTTACCATGGTCAACGTGACCGATGGTTCCAACATTCACGTGCGGTTTAGTTCTTTGAAACGCTTCCTTTGCCATTGCGATCCCTGATTTTAGTTATGTTCTCTTGTTAAATTACACTGCGGTTAGGCGTCGTCTTATGGAGCCCACGATCGGGTTTGAACCGATGACCTCGTCCTTACCAAGGACGTGCTCTGCCAACTGAGCTACATGGGCTTGTTTGCACACTGCAAAATTTCAATCTTCCCCACAAAACGACAAAAACTCGTTGTCCCACGTTTGCTTGCGCAATCCTCCGGGACCCAAGTTTTAGTATTTTCTATCCGTTTACTGCCCGCCAATATACGCCCAGATGGTCGAGTGTCAAATGTTTTTC
>Ga0007762_1059296_pt1 | contig 12878 bp, 21 predicted proteins | sample LauGreFBDMM110DN_FD_61543 | JGI IMG/M metagenome (GOLD analysis project Ga0007762, IMG submission 61543) | Metatranscriptome of freshwater lake microbial communities from Lake Michigan, USA - Fa13.BD.MM110.DN (Metagenome Metatranscriptome) | ecosystem: Environmental > Aquatic > Freshwater > Lake...
GTTCCTCTGGGTGAGATGTTTGGATATGTTGGAAATCTGCGCTCGATCACATCGGGCCGGGGGACATATTCAATGGAGTTTGCTCACTACGAACCAGCATCTGCGTCTGTTGCGGAGACAGTGGTTGCCAGATCGCGCCGATAGGTGCGCCTGGACTGTCGAGTAACAGATCAGGAGACGGTAATCGCGCCGGTCAGTTGATGGCTGGCGTTGAACCATTTTCCTGAAAAGAATAGGGTCTGTTGCTTTGCATCGAGTCGTTGTGCCTGCATTTTTGGCTGCAGGTGGCGAGCTTGATAATGATCATTGCGGCTGCCTCGCAGTGGGCTCTGCCCCGCGAGGGGTTTTCCGCGTGGATGCTTTCTGGCGTGCACCGTATGGTGCTGAGGAGACGAGGTCGATGGCGAAGCAGAAGTTTGAGCGGAACAAGCCGCACGTGAATGTGGGGACGGTGGGGCATGTGGACCATGGGAAGACGACGCTGACGGCGGCGATCACGAAGGTGCTGGCGTTGCAGGGTCGGGCGAAGTTCACGAGTTTCGCGGACATCGACAAGGCGCCTGAGGAGCGTGAGCGCGGGATCACGATTGCGATTGCGCATGTGGAGTACGAGACGGAGGCGCGGCATTACGCGCACGTTGACTGCCCAGGGCATGCGGACTACATCAAGAACATGATCACCGGGGCGGCGCAGATGGATGGGGCGATCCTGGTGGTGTCGGCGCCGGACGGGCCGATGCCGCAGACCCGGGAGCACATCCTGTTGGCGAAGCAGGTCGAGGTGCCGTCGATGGTGGTGTTCCTGAACAAGTGCGACATCATGGATGACGAGGAGCTGCTTGAGCTGGTGGAGCTCGAGGTGCGGGAGTTGCTGACGAAGTACGGGTTCCCGGGTGATGAGGTGCCGGTGGTGCGCGGGTCGGCGTTGCGTGCGCTTGAGAGCGCGAGCACGGATCCGATGTCGCCGGACTATGCGTCGATCATTGAGCTGATGTCGTCGGTGGACAACTACATTCCGACGCCGGCGCGGGCGATTGACCAGCCGTTCCTGATGCCGATCGAGGATGTGTTCGGGATCAAGGGGCGCGGGACGGTGGTGACGGGGCGGATCGAGCGCGGGCAGGTGAAGACGGGGGAAGAGATCGAGATTGTGGGGATGGGGACACCGACGCGCAAGACGGTGGTGACCGGGGTGGAGATGTTCCGGAAACTGTTGGATTACGGGCAGGCCGGGGACAATGTGGGGTGCCTGTTGCGGGGGGTGGAGCGGGCGGACGTGGAGCGAGGGCAGGTGCTGGTGAAGGCGGGGTCGATGAAGCCGCACACGACGTTCATGGGGCAGGTGTTCGTGCTATCGAAGGAGGAGGGTGGAAGGCATTCGCCGTTCCTGCGGGGATACCGGCCACAGTTCTACATCCGGACGACGGACGTGACGGGGTCGGTGACGTTGCCGGAGGGGGTGGAGATGGTGATGCCTGGGGACAATGTGGAGTTGCAGATCGAGTTGATCGTGCCGGTGGCGGTGGAGGAAGGGTTGCGGTTCGCGATCCGCGAGGGAGGCCGGACGGTAGGTGCCGGCGTCGTCACCAAGATCATCGCGTAGCAATGGGTGGCTCTGGCAGTACGGTGTTCCTGAGAGGACAATACTCGTGGCGAAGCAACGAATTCGCATCAAACTGAAGGCATTTGACCATCGGATCCTTGATCAGTCCGCCCGGCAGATCGTCGAGACGGCCCAGAGGACCGGTGCTGATGTCGCCGGCCCGGTGCCGCTTCCGACGGAGATCAAGCGGTTCACGGTCATGCGATCGCCGTTCATCGACAAGGACTCCCAAGAGCACTTCGAGATGCGCACTCACAAGAGGCTGATCGATGTCCTTGAGCCGACACCGAAGACGGTTGATGCGCTGATGCGCCTCAACCTTCCGGCTGGCGTAGATATTGAGATCAAACTGTAGGCACGCTTCAGAGGCGAGTGGCATCGGCTGCTGATTTTAACGCCACGTGAAGGTTGCAGGAACGGATACCGATGAGTACCGGGTTGATTGGTCGCAAGGTGGGTATGACCCAGGTGTTTGACGAGGCTGGGAATGTCATTCCCGTTACCGTCATCGAGGCTGGGCCATGCTGGATCACCCAGGTGAAGACGGCGAAGGTTGACGGGTACGAGGCCATCCAGCTGGGTTTTGAAGAGACCCGGCGGGTGAAGGATCCGCAGGAGGGTCACTTCAAGGCTTCGCAGACCCCAATGCTCAGGCACTTGCGCGAATGTCGCGTCCGTGACGCAAGCGAATTTTCGCTTGGCCAGCGTCTTGACGCGAGCTTGTTCAGTGCTGGCGAGAAGGTCAAGGTGACGGGCACGTCAAAGGGAAAGGGCTTCCAAGGAGTTGTCAAGCGTCACGGATTTGCCGGTGGCCCCAAGACACATGGCCAGTCGGACCGCCTCCGTGCTCCAGGCTCTATTGGATCGGGCACGACCCCGGGTCGAGTCCTCAAGGGCTTGCGTATGGCTGGCAAGATGGGGAATGAGCGCGTGACCGTGAGCAATCTTGTGATTGTTCGTGCCGACCTCGATCGTAACCTGCTTCTTGTCAAGGGCGCGGTTCCGGGTCCACGGGACGGTCTGGTGATGGTTAGTAAGGGGCATGATCATGCCTGAGACAAGCGTTTTTAGTTCGTCCGGCGCGCGTGGAACGTCCACCGTGCTTCGCGATGATGTCTTCGGGGTTACTCCGAACGTACCGCTGATGCATCAGGCTGTTCAGCGACAGCTGGCCAATGCCCGGCAGGGTACGCACGACACCAAGACGCGCGGTGAGGTTGCCGGTAGCACGAGGAAGATGTGGCGCCAGAAGGGCACCGGTCGTGCCCGCCAAGGTGGCAAGCGTGCACCTCATTGGCGGAAAGGCGGCGTTGTGTTCGGCCCTCATCCACGCAGTTACCATCAGGATTTCCCGAAGAAGATGCGTTCTGGCGCCATTCGTTCGGCGTTGTCCGCAAAGCTTCTCGCAGGAGAGGTGGTGTTGATTGAGGGTTTTCCGCATCTTGATGCACCGAATACCAAAGCCGTCAGGGCGTTGCTCGACACGGTTGCGTTGGCGACATCCCGGTTGGTCGTTCTCGACGGTCCTAATGCTGTGATTCGGTTGTCCGCCAGGAACCTTCCCAAGGTCAGGGTGATCACGACTGAGAACATCAGCGTGTATGACATCCTGAGGCACCAACGTGTGGTCATGCTCGTAGGTGCAGCCCGGCAGCTTGAACAGCGGTATGGATTGCCGATGGATGATGGGCATGGCCACGATCGTGGTCACTCACATGATGAGGGAGCGGAGTAGGACAAATGCCAGTTAGTGATATCTGGGAAGTGCTCCGCCGTCCTCTCATCACGGAGAAGGGAACGGCCCTCGCTGCTGAAGGGAAGTTCCTCTTTGAGGTTCATCCCGACTGCACGAAGGCTCAAGTCAAGCAGGCGATTGAGCGGGCGTTCAAGGTGAGTGTCGTTGCTGTCAACATCGCGGTGATGCCTGGCAAGTCTCGTCGCTGGAAGCGCTGGACTGCGTATCAGTCGGACTGGAAGAAGGCGGTCGTGACCCTGAAGCCGGGGGAGCGCATCGAGTTGTTTGACGCGTAGGGCGTCCGCCGCACCAGCTGACCGTAAGGATTGTTAACCATGCCCGTGCAGCTCTATCGTCCGACATCCCCTGGCCGCCGTGGGGCGACTGGTGCTTCGTTTGATGAGATTACTGTTGATAAGCCATATAAGCCGTTGACCGAGCGGCTGTTTAAGCACGCAGGTCGTAATAACCAGGGCAAGATCACGGTTCGGCATCGTGGTGGCGGTCACAAGCGCCTCTATCGGATTATCGACTGGAAGCGTACGAAGGTCGGTGTTCCGGCGAAGGTCGAGACGATCGAGTATGACCCCAACCGGACGGCTCGGATTGCTTTGATCTGCTACCACGACGGGATCCGCAAGTACATCCTTGCGCCAGTTGGCCTCAAGGTTGGGGACACGTTGATGAATGGGCCGCAGGCGGAGATTCGACCCGGTAATGCCATGCAGATGAGTGCTATGCCAGTGGGCACCGTCATCCATAACATTGAGATGCATCCTGGCAAGGGTGGACAGCTTGTTCGCTCTGCTGGAACCTCGGCGCAGTTGATGGCGAAGGACGGCGGGTACGCCACCATAAGGCTGCCTTCAGGTGAGTTACGTCGCGTGCACGCTTCGTGCATGGCGACAATCGGACAGCTGAGCAACGTTGATCACAAGAATGTCAAGCTGGGCAAGGCTGGTCGGTCACGTTGGATGGGCCGTCGCCCGAGTGTCCGCGGTTCTGCGATGAACCCGAGCGACCATCCGCATGGTGGTGGCGAGGGCAAGTCGCCGATTGGTGGTCAGCCGAAGACGCCTTGGGGGAGGCCCGCAATGGGACTTCGGACGCGCAAGCGCAAGGCGAGCGATCGGCTCATTATCAGCAGGGTTCGCGACAAGCGACGGTAGTCTCCGTCGCCCTATCAGAAGGAAGAGGTCACAGTGTCCCGTTCAGTCAAGAAGGGTCCGTTCGTTGATGCGCGGTTGCTTGCGCGGATCGAGTTGCTTACTCGCAATAACGAAAAGCGTGTATTGAAGACCTGGTCTCGCGACTCGACCATCTTTCCCCAGATGGTCGGTCACACGATTGGTGTCCATGACGGGCGTAGGCACGTGCCCATTTTTGTGTCTGAGAATATGGTCGGTCACAAGCTCGGAGAGTTTGCGCCGACGAGGCATTTCCGTGGCCATACGAAGACGGAGCGCAGTAGTCGGTAGCGGTTCTCAGTTGCAGGTTTGATGGTTGTGGCTGTTTGCCTTGGCATCAGCGCGTGGATCGGTCGCTTCCGGATCGGAGATTTCAATGCAGGTACGAGCGCTCGCACGCGGGGTGAGGATGTCGCCCCAGAAGGCACGGTTGGTTGTTGACGCAATCCGCGGCCGTGCAGCTGTTGAGGCTTTGGCATTCCTCGACACGTCGCCCAAGGCGGCGTCGGAGGTGGTTGCCAAAATTCTCCGTTCGGCGCTTGCAAATGCGGCGAACAACTTCAGCCTGAACACTGACGGCATGGTTGTCGTCAACGCAACTGCTGACAAGGGTCCGACACTTCCTCGCAGGTTTCGCCCCCGCGCTCGCGGTCAGGCTGGCGTGATCGAGAAGAAGACGACGCACATCACCGTTGTTGTCAGTAACGATATCGAACCGACGCGTCGTGGATACAAGCGCAAACCGGCGTAGCGCTCGTTGCGTGACGTCACCAGGCAGGGTCCGGCACGCGAGTGTCGGTAGCGAAAGCGTGAGGGGCTAGAGTGGGCCAGAAGGTACACCCGATTGGGTTCCGGCTCGGAGTGATCCGTGATTGGGAGAGCAAGTGGTTCGCTGACAAGGCTGGATATACCCAGTTGGTTGGCGAAGATCTTGATATACGTCAATTGATCACGCGTCGCCTTGCAAATGCAAGTGTGAGCAAGACGGAGATCGAGCGTCACTTGAATGAAGTCAAGGTCACAATCCATACCGCCAAGCCGGGCATTGTGATTGGGAAGCAGGGCGCAGCAGTTGAGGAGCTGCGCAAGCTTCTTGAGGCGATGACTGGCAAGAAGGCTCGTGTCAATATCATGGAGATTCGGAACCCGGAGATTGATTCTCGCTTGGTTGCTCGCAGTATTGCTGAGCAACTTGAGCGTCGGGTTGCGCATCGCCGGGCAATGAAACAGGCTGTCCAGCGGGCTGAGCGTATGGGTGCCAAGGGCATTCGTATCAAGGTCGGTGGTCGACTTGGTGGGTCTGAGATGTCGCGCAATGACAAGGAGGCTCACGGCAAGGTTCCGCTGCAGACGCTTCGCGCGGACATTGACTACGGGCAGTCAGAGGCGGCAACAACGTTCGGCCGTATTGGCGTGAAGGTGTGGATCTACCGGGGCGATGTCGCACCTGGCCAGAAGGTCGTTGACCCGGCTGTCCAGGAGCCGCGCCGGTCGAGCGACAGCCGGTCTGGCGGGCCTCGCGGTGGGGGGAGTGGTGGTTCTCGTGGTGGTTTTGCTGGTGGCGGTCCGCGTGGTGGTAGTGGTGGCCGGAGTGTCGGACAAGGCCGGGGCGCAGGCACGGGGCGAGGCGCTCCCCCGGCACGATAGTTTGTTGTCGAGCTTAGCCGGGCGCTACTGTTCGGCTTGGCGCGATGAGCGATTTGGACGGGATTGAGGAGATCACGACGCGATGTTGATGCCAAAACGCGTCAAGTATCGGCGGGTGCACCGCGGGAATATGCGCGGAGCTGCGAGCCGTGGCAATTTCATTGCGTTTGGCCAGTTTGGCCTTCAGGCGCTTGAGCCGTGCTGGATGGATAGCCGACAGATTGAGGCTGCCCGAATCGCAATCACGCGCTACATGAAGCGTGGAGGCAAGGTTTGGATACGGGTGTTTCCGGACAAGTCGGTCACCGCCAAGCCTGCGGAGACACGCATGGGAAGCGGCAAGGGCGCACCTGACCATTGGGTCTGTGTGGTTCGGACGGGTCGGATGCTCTTTGAGGTTGAGGGCGTTCGGGAGGACGTAGCACGCGAGGCCATTCGCTTGGCGCAGTATAAGCTTCCTATAAGGACTAAATTTGTCACTCGTGCCGATTTCCCTGATCATGAGCAGGCATCGGAAGCTCAGCAGGCTCTTGATAGTGGAGCGACGGTCTCGGCGGTTGTTGAAGAGGATTCTGAGTAATGGCTACGACTGCCTCGGAGTTGCGTCAGTTGACGGCTGCAGAGCTGGCCGAACGCCTTGGCGAGGCTCGTCAAGAGTTGTTCAATCTTCGGTTCCAGCTGGCGACCCGCAAGTTGGAGAACCACAACCGGCTTGGCGAGGTGCGGCGCCAGATCGCGCGCATTTTGACCATTGCTGGGCAGCAGCGCCAGAGTTGACGGCGCGGTGGCGTGGGTTTGTGCGCCGCAGGCGTGCAGTTCTGTTCTAGGGAGTATCTGGTTGTGCGTGAACGCAAGAAGGTTCTGGTCGGGCGGGTTGTCAGCAATAAGATGCAGAAGACGGTAGTTGTAGCGGTCCAGTCACTTCGCCGTGACCGGTTGTATCAACGAATGGTCCGCCATACCAAGAAGTTCCTCGTCCATGATGAGCATGCGTCGAGTTCAGTGGGGGATATGGTTCGTATCCGTGAGTCACGTCCGATTAGCAAGCGCAAGCATTTTGTCGTGACGGCAATTGTGGAGCGTATTGCTGATCGAGGTAAGCGGGTTGCGTTGCCGGCAACGCCGGCGCCGATTGTTGGCGTCGAGTAGACGTCGTTCGCGTGGTCCGAAACGGTTCCACGGTGAGTGCGTTTCCGGCTGAGGGAATGAGCAAGTGATCCAACCGCAGACGAGGCTCAGGTGCGCCGACAACAGCGGCGCCCGCGAGTTGATGTGTATACGTGTTCTGGACGGTTCCGCTAGGAAGTATGGCCACATTGGTGATGTCATCGTGGCTGCGGTGAAGGAGGCAACTCCTGGCGCTGGTGTCAAGAAGGGTGACGTGGTTCGGGCGGTAATCGTGCGAGTTGCCAAGGAGTTTGGGCGCCCGGACGGTTCCCATATTCGGTTTGACGACAATGCTGCAGTTGTTCTGAATCCTCAGGGCAACCCTCGCGGGACTCGGATTTTCGGGCCTGTTGCCCGTGAACTTCGCGACAAGAATTTCATGAAAGTCATTTCACTGGCGCCAGAGGTTCTGTAGCCGTCTGGCGGGCGGGATAGGTGGTTCGGGGTCGGTGTTCACATCGGGCTCGACTGCGGAGAGTGTGAGGATACGAGCATGGCCGCAAGGGTGGTCAAGAATGACACGGTGGTTGTGCTCACCGGTCGTGACAAGGGGAAGGAGGGCACCGTTACCAAGGTGCTCATCGCTGACAACCGCGTCGTTGTCGAGAACATCAACACGCGGATCAGGCATGTGAAGGCTCGACAGCCAGGGCAGCCTGCGGGGCGTATCGAGTTCTTTGCGCCAGTCGCCATCTCCAACGTCGCAGTCGTCTGTCAGTCGTGCAAGCGTGGTGTCAAGGTCAGCTTCAAGCTGCTCGCGGATGGCACTAAGGTTCGCGCGTGCCGCAAGTGTGGCGATGTGATCGAGAAGAAGGTGGTCAAGGATGGCTGATCGGAAGGGCTCAGGGTCGAAGGGTAGTTCGTCCAAGGGTTCGTCATCCAAGGGGTCTGCCAAGGCGCCTCGGTCGCCGGCGCGGGGCGCGCCTGCGATGGCGTCGACCTCTCGTGCTTCGCGGGCGGGTGGCGGGACTGGAGTGCGTCGTGGTGCCCAAGGGCTGCCTCCGGTTCCGGTCGGTCCGCGCGAGGTTCCTCGCTTACGGGTGAAGTACGACGCCGAGATCCGCCCGGAGCTCGTCAAGGAGTTCGGCTATCAGAGCGTGATGCAGGCTCCTGGTCTCCACAAGGTGGTGATCAATATTGGCATGGGCGAGGCACTTAGCAACGCCAATGCCATGGCGGCGGCGGTTGGGGACCTAGAGACCATTGTTGGCCAGAAGGTCGTCATTACCAAGGCGAAGCGTTCGATTTCTCAGTTCAAGTTGCGTGAAGGGCAGTCTATTGGCTGCATGGTGACGCTTCGTGGCGCTCGGATGTTTGATTTCATTGACAAGTTGTTCAACGTGGCGCTTCCGCGTGTCCGTGACTTCTCTGGGGTTTCGCCAGATTCCTTCGATGGTCGTGGTAACTACACGCTTGGCCTTCGAGAGCAACTCATTTTCCCCGAGATTCAGTACGACGAGATCGATCGACTTCGTGGCATGGAGATAGCGATCGTCACGACCGCATTGTCTGACCATGAAGGCCGGAGGCTACTCGAGCTGATGGGGATGCCATTCCGGACCCAACCCACCGAGCGCGCTGACCGGTAGCACTACTGATCATTCACGTGAGCAGCGGGCTTGATCCGCGCAGAGTAAGGACAGGAATCCGTGGCCAAGAAGTGCAAGATCGAGAAGTCCAAGCGACCATTCAAGTTTGAGGTCCAGCGGCACAATCGTTGTCGTCGATGCGGGCGTCCGCGTGCGTTCATCCGCAAGTTTGGGCTTTGCAGGATCTGCTTTCGCGAGCTCGCGCTTGTTGGACAGCTGCCGGGCGTTACGAAGGCTAGCTGGTAGTAGACCTCTTAGTTTGGCGCGTCTCACTCTATCTGGATGAGTCCAACGGCGATACACGTGTGTTGTTGAATATTTCGGACCGGCCACGTGACCCAGGCGGGTTACACGAGTCAGGAGATCACCGCCCATGATGACCGATCCTATTGCTGACCTGTTGACGCGGTTGCGAAATGCTTCGCGTGCACGGCATGTATCGACGTCGATACCTGCATCCCATTTGAAGCGCAGGATTGCTGAGATCTTGAAGTCTGAGGGGTACATCACTTCGTTTGAAGTGGTGTCTGAGGGCCCTCAGGGCACGCTGAACGTGACCTTGAAGTACGATGAGAATCGCCAGCCTGCGCTTACCGGATTGAAACGAGTGAGCAAGCCAGGATTGCGTGTGTATCGCGGTCACGACAGCATCCCGCGCGTGCTAGGTGGGCTTGGTACCGTCATCATTTCCACACCGCGTGGCTTGATGACCGGACGGGACGCCTGGCGCGGTGGCCTCGGCGGTGAGGTTGTGGCGTACATCTGGTAAGTAGTGCGTGTGAATGAGGCGACGTTGTAGTCGTTGACGCACGCATGGAGGGTGTTTAGACATGTCCCGTATTGGTAGGCAGCCGGTCATTCTTCCGGCTGGAGTTCAAGTCACGCTAGGGGCTGGTGTGGTTTTGGTCAGTGGTCCGAAGGGGAGTCTCTCTCAGGCTATTCCGGCGCCGATTGGTGTCTCCATTGTTGGTGGCGAGATACTAGTTACGCGTCCGAGTGATATCAAGCAACATAAGGCGTTGCACGGTCTTTCCCGCACGCTCATCGCCAACATGGTTATTGGGGTTACCGCGGGCTATCGCAAGACCCTTGACATCACAGGTGTTGGGTTTCGTGTTGCGAAGCAGGGCCCTCGACTTACCTTGCAGGTAGGGTTCTCTCACCCAGTTGAGGTTTCGCCACCAGCTGGCGTGTCGTTTGAGGTCGAGTCCCCGACGAAACTCCATATTCTTGGCATTGACAAGCAGCTTGTGGGTGAGGTTGCTGCGCAGGTTCGGGGTATCAAGCCACCGGAGCCGTATCTTGGCAAGGGTATTCGCTATTCTGATGAGAAGATTCGACGCAAGGCGGGCAAGGCCGGCAAGGTCGGCGGGAAGAAGTAGGCTGGCGGGACGATGATAAGAAAACGTAACAGCGTTCACGCTCGGCAGAAGCGTCATCGGCGGATCCGCGGTCGGGTTTCAGGCACTGAGATCCGTCCCCGCTTGGCGGTCTTCCGCAGTAGCAAGCACATGTATGCGCAAGTGATCGATGATGACCAGGGCCACACGCTTGTGTCTGCTTCGACACTCGATGCTCCCTTGAAGGCAATCCTTGCGGAGACGCCTAAGTTGGAGGAGGCGGCCTCGGTTGGGCGCCTTGTTGCTGAGCGAGCTTTAGCAGCAGGAATTACCAAGGTTGTGTTCGATCGTGGTGGGTACCTCTACCACGGACGGGTCCAGCGTCTCGCCGACGCGGCGCGCGAAGCCGGTCTGGATTTCTAGGAGCTACGAATGCCACGTCTTGACACGAACAGGTTGGATCTCAAAGAGCGTCTTGTCTTGCTCAATCGTTGTGCGAAGGTCGTGAAGGGCGGTCGCCGCTTCAGTTACTCTGCGGTCATGGTCGTCGGTGACGGTCAGGGGCACGTCGGTGTTGGCATGGGCAAGGCGCGAGAGACGCCAGAGGCAATCCGCAAGGGGATCGAACAGGCCAAGAAGAACCTGTTCAAGGTCCCTGTCGTCGGTCGCACCATCCCCCACGAGGTGCTGGAGTCATTCGGCGCCGCGAAGGTCATGCTCAAGCCTGCTGCACCCGGTACGGGTGTGATCGCCGGTGGGGCGGTGCGTGCGGTCGTCGAGGCTGCGGGTATCCAGGACGTCCTTAGCAAGTCACTGGGATCTTCGAATAAGGTCAATGTGGTTCGTGCCACCGAGGCCGCCCTCAAGAAGCTTGTAACGGCAGAGCAGGTTGCTCGCAGGCTCGGCCGGCCGCTTCCTGCGTCGGCAGCTGCGCCCGTCGATGCCGTCGTCGGAGCGGAGTAATAACCGATGTCTGGGGTTTTGCGCATAACGTATCGCAAGAGTTCAATTGGGTATAGCGAGAGGCAGAAGCAGACCGTTCGCTCACTTGGTCTGCGGAAGCTTGGCCAGTCTGTGGAGCGGCCTGACACAACCACGGTCCGTGGGATGGTATTTCATGTCAGGCACTTGGTGACCGTTGAGGAAGTTCCAGGGCCCGCTACCCTCCATAGTGCTGCGGCGTCTGTGTGACGCAGTTCCGCGCATCGTTGACTGCGGTGGCGACAGAGAGGTCGAGTTGCTATGAAGTTGCATGAGTTGATTCCAAGTCCTGGCTCGCATCGCAAGGCGAAGCGCGTTGGGCGTGGCCACGGTTCCGGGAAGGTAAAGACCTCTGGCCGTGGGCAGAAGGGCCAAGGTTCTCGCGCTGGCAAAGGTCCTAAGGCGTATTTCGAAGGCGGGCAGAACCCTTGGACGATGAAGATCCCGCACAAACGGGGCTTCAGCCGGGCGCGTTTCCGTGTGGACGCTCAGGTGGTCAATCTCGACGATATCGAGAATCATTTTGAGGCGGGTTCTACGGTAACGATCGAGGCACTGGGTGCTCTCGGCCTTATCACTGATTCGAGTGGACGTACTCCCGTCAAGCTTCTTGGGGACGGTGGCGTCTCAAAGGCAGTTACGGTGCAAGTCCATCGTATTTCTGGTTCGGCCCGCATTGCCGTTGAGGCGGCCGGTGGGAACGTTGATTTGCAGATTGTTCGATGGGTTCGTTCCATGAACCAGGCCGAGAAGGCTGTCGCTTTAGGATTTTCGACCGAATCCTAGGGAGACGCCGTAGTTCGCTGGAGAGGTGCCAGGCACGATACGGGGAATAGCGTATCGTGTCTGGCATTGTTCGTTAGATGGTCAATCGTTGCCGATGGGTTTCCCCTCAGGAGGGGATCCTGTCTCGCTGGTGTGGAGAGGGTTAGTCCGTTGTTCGAAGCGGTGATGCGGGCGTTCCGTTTGCCTGATGTGCGGCGGAAGATTCTTTTCACGTTCGCGATGCTTGCTGTCTTCCGCGTTGTAGCTCATGTCCCCCTGCCAGGAGTGAATCTCGATAGCTTGAGACAGTTGCTTGAACAGAACCAACTTTTGGGAATGTTGGACTTGTTTTCCGGTGGGTCGCTCACAACGTTCTCGATCGCGGCGCTTGGGGTGTACCCCTACATCACTGCCTCGATTGTGATGCAGGTTCTGGCTCCGGTAATCCCACAGCTGCAGGAGATGCAGAAGGATGGTGAGGCTGGTCGTACGAGGGTTGCTCAATACACCCGAGTACTCACAGTCCCTCTGGCTATGCTTCAGGCGTATGCTCAGGCTACGTTGCTGGCGCGCGAGGGGATTATCTCCAACTTCGGCTTGATGAGCGCGACCACTTTTTTGCCCACGGTATCAATGATTCTTACCCTAACTGCGGGGACAATGTTCCTCGTTTGGCTCGGGGAGATCATTACCGAGAAGGGTGTTGGAAACGGCATGAGCCTGCTGATTTTTGCAGGGATCATCGCGCGTCTGCCGGGGTCTATCGGTCAGTCGTTTGTTTCGGGGACGAGTTTCCTCGGTCTGATCTTTTTGGGTGTAATCGGTCTTGGCATGGTCGCCGCGATTATTTTCATAAATGAGGGC
>Ga0007762_1078788_pt1 | contig 11706 bp, 4 predicted proteins | sample LauGreFBDMM110DN_FD_61543 | JGI IMG/M metagenome (GOLD analysis project Ga0007762, IMG submission 61543) | Metatranscriptome of freshwater lake microbial communities from Lake Michigan, USA - Fa13.BD.MM110.DN (Metagenome Metatranscriptome) | ecosystem: Environmental > Aquatic > Freshwater > Lake ...
TTTACTGAAAAAAAACGTATTCGTAAAAGTTTTGCGAAACGTATCGGCGCTTTGCCGATACCATTTTTGCTGTCCACACAACTGGAATCTTACAGTGCTTTTCTTCAGGCTAATAAGTTGCCGGAGCAGCGCATCAACGATGGTTTGCAGGCAGCATTTCATTCTATTTTTCCGATTGAAAGCCATAATAAATATGCGCGCCTTGACTTCGTTAGCTACAGCTTGGGTATGCCGCCCTTCGATGTGAAGGAGTGCCAGCAACGTGGCCTGACTTATGCTTCCCCAATACGTGCTCGTGTGCGCTTGACCTTATTCGATAAGGAGGTATCCAAGCCGACCGTCGTGAAAGAGGTGAAAGAGCAGGAAGTATACATGGGTGAAATACCGCTTATGACCAATACTGGTTCATTCGTCATAAATGGCACCGAGCGCGTTATCGTATCTCAATTGCATCGTTCGCCTGGCGTATTCTTTGAGCATGATCGTGGTAAGACACATAGCTCCGGTAAGTTGCTATTTTCTGCGCGCATCATTCCATATCGCGGCTCATGGTTGGACTTTGAGTTCGATGCAAAGGATTATGTCTATTTCCGTATAGATCGTCGCCGTAAAATGCCGGTCACTATTCTATTGAAATCACTTGGTTATACGCCAGAACAGATACTCGCGGCGTTTTTTGAGTTCGATACTTTTCACCTTGGTAAAAAAGGCATCCAGTTTGAGGTGGTGCCAGAACGGCTACGTGGTGAAGTGGCACGCTTTGATATCCTGGACAAAAGTGGCAAGGTGATCGTGGCCGGTGCCAAGCGCATTACTGTCCGCCATATACGTGAAATGCAGGAAGCTGGCATCGACAAGTTGGCGGTAGGGGTGGATTTTCTGTTTGACCGCGTGCTAGCGCACAATGTAATAGATAAGGATAGTGGCGAAATCATCGCTAATGCCAACGATGAGATTACTGAAACACTGATGGCTAAGTTGCAGGCGGCGGGAGAGAAAAAAATCCGCACGCTATACATCAATAATCTGGATCAAGGCGGCTACATTTCGCAGACTCTGCGTGCTGACGAGACTACCGACCAGTGGACAGCGAGAGTCGCTATCTACCGTATGATTCGTCCCGGTGAGCCGCCAACAGAGGACGCGGTGGAGAACCTCTTTAACGGCTTGTTCTTTTCTGAAGAGCGCTATAACTTATCAGTTGTAGGGCGTATGAAATTCAACCGTCGTATTGGGTCGGATGAGCTGACAGGGTCAGTCACGCTATCTAACGAAGATATAGTGGCAGTAATCAAGATTATGGTTGAGTTGCGCAATGGTCGTGGCGAAATTGACGATATTGATCATCTTGGCAACCGACGTGTGCGCGCTGTGGGTGAGTTGGCTGAGAACCAGTTTCGCACCGGGCTGGCGCGCGTCGAACGTGCTGTAAAGGAACGTTTGGGTCAGGCCGAAGCGGACAATCTGATGCCGCATGACTTGATTAATGCAAAACCGATTTCTGCCGCAGTAAAGGAATTTTTCGGCTCCAGCCAGTTGTCGCAATTCATGGATCAGACCAATCCCTTATCCGAAGTGACTCATAAACGCCGTATTTCTGCACTTGGTCCTGGCGGATTGACGCGTGAACGTGCTGGCTTCGAGGTGCGTGATGTACATCCGACACATTATGGTCGTTTGTGCCCGATCGAGACGCCAGAGGGTCCGAATATCGGTTTGATCAACTCGTTGGCGCTATATGCGCGCATCAATAATTATGGCTTCATCGAAACCCCATATCGTCAGGTGGCCAAGGGTAAGGCGACTGATGAAGTTAAATACTTATCCGCGATCGAGGAAGGCAAGTTCACCATTGCTCAGGCCAACGCAGAGCTAGACAGTAAGGGAAAATTTACCAGTGACGTGATTTCATCCCGGCAGCACAATGAATTTGTGCTGGCTTCGCCCGATCACATTGAATACATGGATGTGGCACCTGCCCAAGTGGTGTCGGTGGCAGCGGCGCTGATACCTTTTTTGGAGCATGATGATGCAAATCGAGCTTTAATGGGTGCAAATATGCAGCGTCAAGCTGTACCTTGTTTGCGTGCAGAGAAAGCGTTGGTCGGGACTGGAGTCGAACGCACAGTGGCGGTTGATTCCGGCACCACAGTGCAGGCATGGCGTGGCGGGCGAATAGATTATGTGGATGCAGGCCGCATTGTGGTGCGCGTTAATGATGATGAAACTACGCACGGCGAAGTCGGCGTGGATATATATAATCTGACCAAATATACCCGTTCCAATCAGAATACCAATATCAACCAGCGGCCGCTCGTCAAGATGGGGGACGTGATTGCGCGTGACGACGTGATCGCCGATGGTGCGTCCACTGATATGGGCGAGTTGGCTCTGGGCCAGAATATGCTGGTGGCGTTCATGCCCTGGAATGGCTATAACTACGAGGACTCGATTCTGATTTCCGAACGCGTTGTGGCGGAAGATCGCTTCACCTCTATTCATATCGAAGAGCTTACAGTAGTTGCACGCGATACCAAGCTTGGTTCCGAAGAAATTACTCGCGACATTCCTAATCTGTCCGAAGGGCAAATGGCGCGTTTGGATGAGTGCGGCATTGTGCACATCGGCGCGGAAGTTGGAGTTGGTGACGTGCTGGTTGGTAAAGTCACGCCTAAAGGTGAAACACAGCTAACGCCGGAGGAGAAGCTGCTACGTGCAATTTTTGGCGAAAAGGCATCCGATGTTAAGGACACAAGTTTACGCGTGCAGGCGGGTATTTCCGGGACAGTGATTGATGTGCAGGTGTTTACGCGAGAAGGGTTGCAGCGTGATCAGCGTGCGCAGCAGATTATTGACGATGAATTGAAACGTTACAAAAAAGATTTGGCGGATCAAATGCGCATCGTTGAGGCCGATGTATTCACCCGCCTGGGTAAGCTGTTATTAGGCAAAATTGTTAATGGAGGGCCGAAGAAGCTGGCTAAGGGCGACAAGTTGACCAAGGATTACCTGGCCAGTTTGGAGCGACATCAGTGGTTCGACATACGTCTCAGTAGCGAAGACACTGCATCGCAACTGGAGCAGGTCAAAGAAGGTTTGGCGCAGAAGCGGTTGGAATTCGATGCGGCATTCGAATTAAAGAAGCGCAATTTGACCCAAGGCGATGAGCTGCAAGTTGGTGTGCAGAAGATGGTTAAGGTGTATGTGGCGGTAAAACGTCGTTTACAGCCTGGCGACAAGATGGCTGGCCGTCATGGTAATAAAGGCGTTGTGTCACGAATTGTGCCGGTAGAAGACATGCCTTACATGGCGGATGGCACGCCAGTTGACATCGTATTGAATCCGCTTGGTGTTCCATCACGTATGAATGTAGGGCAGATATTGGAAACTCATTTGGGTTGGGCAGCCAAAGGCTTGGGGCAGAAAATCGGCAAGATGCTTGAGTCGCAAGTAAAAATTGAAAAATTACGCACATTTCTCGGCAAGATTTATATGCAAGATCAGGCTGCGGAGATTGCAGCATTCAGTGATGAGGAAGTGCTAGACCTGTGCCGTAATCTGGTCGGTGGTGTGCCCTTCGCCACGCCAGTGTTCGATGGTGCGAATGAAGATGAAATTAAGGATATGCTAGAGCTAGCAGACTTACCACGTTCTGGCCAGATAACCTTATATGATGGGCGCTCTGGAGTTGCATTTGACCGGTCGGTCACAGTTGGTTATATGCACGTGCTGAAGCTGAACCACCTGGTGGATGACAAGATGCACGCTCGTTCCACTGGTCCATACAGCTTGGTGACTCAGCAACCGTTAGGCGGCAAGGCACAGTTCGGTGGTCAGCGTTTCGGTGAAATGGAGGTGTGGGCGCTGGAAGCATATGGCGCAGCCTACACGCTGCAGGAAATGCTTACGGTCAAATCAGATGACGTGGCAGGACGTACCAAAATTTACGAAAGCATTGTTAAGGGCGATCACAAGATTGATGCCGGCATGCCGGAATCGTTCAATGTGCTTACCAAGGAAATCCGCTCCCTGGGCATTGATATCGATCTTGTTCGTCATCGAGAGTAGGGGGCTGTGCGCTGTGCGCACCGCTCAAGATTGGTGCGCCGGGCGCACCCTACATTGCTGCCGAATATTTAGGAGTTACATATGAAAGCATTGCTAGATTTGTTCAGGCAAGTAACACAGAAGGAGGAGTTTGACGCGATCAAAATCGGGTTGGCCTCACCGGAAAAAATTCGTTCTTGGTCCTACGGCGAAGTGAAGAAGCCGGAAACCATCAACTACCGAACCTTCAAGCCGGAGCGTGATGGTTTGTTTTGCGCCAAAATTTTTGGTCCGACCAAGGATTATGAGTGCTTGTGCGGCAAGTATAAGCGTTTGAAACATCGTGGTGTGATCTGCGAGAAATGCGGTGTCGAAGTAACGCTATCTAAAGTGCGTCGCGAACGTATGGGCCATATCGAGCTGGCAAGTCCGGTGGCGCATATTTGGTTCTTGAAATCATTGCCGTCCCGCTTGGGAATGGTGCTGGACATGACGTTACGCGACATAGAGCGCGTACTATATTTCGAGGCTTACGTAGTGACCGATCCTGGGATGTCTACACTCGAACGAGCTCAGCTGCTCTCTGAAGATGATTATCTTGCCAAGCTTGAAGAGTACGGCGATGAGTTTTCAGCAGTAATGGGTGCGGAAGGCATACGCACTCTATTGCATGCGTTGGATGTACCCGCTGAGGTAGAAAAACTTCGCGCTGGTCTTGAGGCGACCAGCTCCGAAACCAAAATCAAGAAATATGCGAAACGGTTAAAAATCCTTGAGGCATTTCTGGTCTCGGGCATCAAACCCGAGTGGATGATCATGTTGGTGCTACCAGTGTTGCCGCCAGAGCTACGCCCGTTAGTGCCGCTGGATGGAGGACGCTTTGCGACTTCTGATCTGAATGATTTATATCGTCGTGTCATTAACCGGAATAACCGACTGAAACGCCTTTTGGAATTGAAGGCTCCGGAAATTATTGTGCGCAACGAGAAACGTATGCTGCAGGAATCAATTGATTCGCTGCTGGATAATGGTCGTCGCGGCAAGGCAATGACTGGCGCCAACAAGCGTCCACTGAAGTCACTTGCTGACATGATCAAGGGTAAAGGTGGTCGTTTCCGTCAGAATTTGTTAGGCAAGCGTGTAGATTATTCCGGTCGTTCCGTAATTGTGGTGGGTCCGCAACTGAAATTGCATCAGTGTGGTTTGCCCAAGAAAATGGCGCTGGAGCTATTTAAACCATTCATTTTCCATAAACTGGAAGTTCTCGGGCTGGCCACAACCATTAAGGCGGGCAAGCGCATGGTGGAAGCTGAAGAGCCAGTTGTGTGGGATATACTGGAAGATGTCATCCGGGAACATCCGGTGCTGCTGAATCGAGCGCCTACACTACATCGTCTTGGTATTCAGGCATTCGAGCCGATACTGATCGAAGGCAAAGCAATTCAGTTGCATCCATTAGTTTGTACGGCTTTTAACGCCGACTTCGATGGCGATCAGATGGCAGTCCACGTGCCACTATCACTGGAAGCTCAGATGGAATGCCGCACCTTGATGTTGGCCTCCAATAACGTGTTGTCGCCTGCTAATGGTGAGCCTATTATTGTTCCGTCGCAGGATATCGTGCTGGGGCTGTATTATATGACACGCGAAAAAATCGGTGCACTTGGCGAGGGCGCGTTGTTTGCTGACGTGTCAGAAGCACTACGTGCCTACGATTCTGGTCATGTTGACCTGCATGCCAAAGTGGTGGTGCGAATTAAAGAAATTTTCTTTGATGAAAAAAATGAGCGTCAAGAAAAGCGTACACGTTATGAAACTACCGTGGGACGTGCCATTCTGTCAGATCTTTTGCCGGCCGGTCTGCCGTTCAGTTTGATCAATAAAGCATTAAAGAAGAAAGAGATCTCTCGTCTGATTAATATCAGCTTTAGCCGTTGTGGTTTGCGCAACACCGTGATTATGGCTGACAAGTTAATGACCACCGGCTTTACTTATGCTACCCGTGCCGGTATCTCAATTTGCTTGGATGACATGTTGGTGCCACCGCAAAAAAATGAGTTAATTGACGCGGCTGGGAAAGAGGTGCGTGAGATTGACGTGCAATACACATCCGGTTTGGTGACTCAAGGCGAACGTTACAATAAGGTGGTGGATATCTGGGGTCGTACGGGTGATCTGGTGGCCAAGGCTATGATGGATCAGCTGGGTAGCGAGCCAGTGATTGACCGTGCCAGCGGCAAACAGCTTGCTGATAAAAAGGGCAAAGTAGTAATGCAGGAGTCTTTCAATTCCATTTACATGATGGCTGATTCTGGTGCGCGCGGTTCTGCGGCTCAGATTCGTCAGTTAGCAGGTATGCGTGGCTTGATGGCCAAGCCAGATGGATCTATCATTGAAACCCCGATTACCGCTAACTTTCGCGAGGGGTTGAATATGCTGCAATATTTTATTTCCACTCATGGTGCGCGAAAAGGCTTGGCCGATACTGCATTGAAGACCGCAAACTCTGGTTACCTGACACGTCGTCTGGTAGATGTGACCCAGGATTTAGTGGTGGCCGAGGAAGATTGCGGCACCATCAACGGCGCCGCATTGAAGGCATTGGTTGAAGGTGGCGAGGTGATTGAAGCGTTGCGTGAGCGCATACTCGGTCGCGTTGTTAGCAGGGATGTCGTCAATCCAGAAAGCAGCGAAACATTATATGAGGCGGGCACACTGCTGGATGAAGATATGGTGGAAAACATTGAGTCGCTGGGTGTCGACGAAGTACATGTGCGGACGCCCCTGACATGTGAAACTCGTTATGGTTTGTGCGTCAAATGTTATGGCCGCGACTTAGGTCGAGGTGGCCCCGTGACGGTAGGTGAGGCAGTTGGCGTAATTGCTGCGCAGTCAATCGGCGAGCCAGGTACCCAATTAACTATGCGTACCTTCCACATCGGTGGTGCGGCATCACGTACCGTGGTGGCTAGTCAGGTCGAAGGTAAGTCTAATGGCCAGGTGAAATACAGCACGAACATGCGTACCGTCAGCAATACCCGAGGTGAGTTAGTGGTGGTAGCGCGTAGCGGCGAAATAATGGTTACCGATGATCATGGACGCGAGCGCGAGCGTCACAAAGTACCGTACGGTGCGATGTTGACTGTGCGTGAGGGCAGCCCGGTTCGTGCAGGCGAAGTGCTGGCTACATGGGATCCCCATACGCGTCCCATTATTACCGAATATGCCGGTCGGGCGCGTTTCGAAAATGTAAAAGAGGGCGTTACCGTTACCAGAGAGATTGATGAAGTAACCGGATTATCCACTCTTGTGGTTGATCCTAAGCTTGCTGGTACGCAAGGGAAGGGCGTGCTACGGCCATTGGTGCGCTTGCTCGACGAGGAAGGCCACGAGATTAAGATTGCCGGTACCGAATTGCCAATTTCGGTGACCTTTCAGACGGGTTGTATCATCACTGTAGAAGATGGTCAGCATGTTGGCGTGGGTGAGGTGCTGGCACGTATTCCGCAGGAGAGCAGCAAGACACGTGACATTACTGGGGGTCTTCCGCGTGTTGCGGAGCTTTTTGAGGCTCGTTCGCCTAAGAATGCTGGTATGTTAGCGGAAGTTACTGGAACGGCGTCGTTCGGCAAGGATACCAAAGGTAAGCAACGTTTGGTTATCACCGACATGGAAGGTGTAGCGCATGAATTCCTGATTACCAAGGACAAACATTTGCTAGTGCACGATGGACAAATGGTAACCCAAGGCGAAATGATTGTGGACGGTCCGCGTGATCCGCATGATATTTTGCGCTTGCTGGGCGTGGCAGCGCTGGCGCGATACATTGCCGACGAAGTGCAGGATGTTTACCGCCTGCAGGGCGTTAAGATTAACGACAGGCACATTGAAGTGATAGTGCGCCAGATGTTGCGTCGAGTGCAGATTGTGGATGAAGGTGATACTAAGTTCATTCCCAAAGAGCAGGTGGAGCGTGCAGATTTGCTTCAAGAGAATGAACGCGTTGAAAAAGAAGGCAAGCAGCCGGCAACTTATGAATATATGCTGCTGGGAATTACCAAGGCTTCACTGTCCACTGATTCGTTTATTTCTGCAGCATCCTTCCAGGAAACCACGCGTGTGCTGACCGAAGCCGCGATTATGGGCAAGAGAGATGAGCTGCGTGGGCTGAAGGAGAACGTCATCGTGGGTCGCTTGATCCCGGCGGGTACAGGCTTAGCCTACCATGCCGCGCGGCGTAAGCAGCGGCTGGGGTTGGGTGTGGCAGCGACGGTGTTGAGTGAAGGAGAGCAAGCCGCAGAAACACAAGATAACCAGCTTGCTTGACAGGTTGGGTATTCCTCAATAGAATGCGCGGTCTTTTTGTCCGCCCACGACTGGAGGAAGTAGTATAGTTTAGGCGGCTGTTTTTCATATTGTTGATACATAAGAATTTTTAGGAAAATTTAGATAATGCCAACCATCAACCAATTAGTGCGCAAGCCTCGTGTTGCCGAACCTATAAAAAGCAAAGTTCCCGCTCTGGGTGGGAGTCCCCAAAAACGGGGGGTGTGTACTCGTGTCTACACTACAACACCAAAGAAGCCAAACTCTGCCTTGCGTAAGGTTGCCAAGGTTCGTCTGACTAATGGTTTTGAGGTTATCTCTTACATTGGCGGTGAAGGCCACAACTTGCAGGAGCACTCGGTAGTGCTTATACGCGGTGGCCGTGTAAAGGATTTGCCCGGTGTTCGTTACCACATGGTGCGGGGTAGTTTGGATACCGCTGGAGTAAAAGATCGTAAGCAGTCCCGTTCCAAGTACGGTGCCAAACGGCCCAAAAAGGCTTAACTTAATTGCCAAGCCAGTTTTTGAATTAGCCAGTTAACATGAGGTTTAAGATATGCCAAGACGTAGAGAAGTTCCAAAGCGCGAAATCCTGCCGGATCCAAAATATGGCAACCAAGATCTATCTAAGTTCGTTAATGTTTTGATGACCGCTGGTAAAAAATCTGTTGCCGAGCGCATTCTTTATGGTGCTTTGGAGCAAATAGTTAAGAAAAGCGGCAAAGATCCGATCGAGGTGTTTAATCTTGCGTTGACCAATGTCAAGCCTCAGGTTGAGGTAAAGAGCCGTCGCGTCGGGGGTGCTAACTATCAGGTTCCCGTTGAGGTTCGTCCTTCGCGCCGAATGGCATTGGCCATGCGTTGGCTAAAAGATTTTGCACGCAAGCGTGGTGAAAAATCCATGGGTATGCGGCTGGCTGGCGAATTGCTCGACGCCTCAGAAAGTCGTGGTGGCGCAGTTAAAAAGCGTGAAGAAGTTCACCGCATGGCTGAGGCGAATAAAGCCTTTTCGCACTTCCGTTTCTAGAAGTTTTTCGGTTGATCTTGAAAGTTTTATAAGTTAGGTAATTATTGTGGCACGGAAAACATTAATCGAGCGATATCGAAATATCGGCATTAGCGCACATATAGACGCGGGTAAAACTACGACCACTGAACGTGTATTATTTTACACAGGCGTATCGCACAAGATCGGCGAAGTGCATGATGGCGCCGCTGTGATGGACTGGATGGAGCAGGAGCAGGAGCGGGGTATTACCATTACATCGGCTGCGACTACTTGTTACTGGAAGGGTATGGACTCCAGCTTGCCTGAGCATCGTATTAACATCATTGATACGCCAGGGCACGTTGACTTCACTATTGAAGTTGAGCGATCAATGCGCGTGCTGGATGGCGCATGCATGGTGTATTGTGCTGTGGGTGGTGTGCAGCCGCAGTCCGAAACAGTGTGGCGGCAAGCCAATAAGTATGGTGTGCCGCGCTTGGCCTTTGTTAATAAGATGGATCGCTCTGGAGCGAATTTCTTTAATGTTTACGAACAAATGCGCGCTCGCCTGCGTGCCAATGTGGTGCCGATTCAATTGCCGATTGGCGCAGAGGAAAAGTTTGAGGGTGTGATTGACTTGGTACGGATGAAGGCGATTTACTGGGATGAGGCTTCTCAGGGCATGAAGTTTGAGTTGCGTGATATTCCTGCCGATCTCTTGGTGCTAGCGCAAGAGTGGCGTGCGAAGATGGTAGAGAGTGCTGCTGAGGCAACCGAAGAGATGATGAACAAGTATCTCGAGGAAGGCGACTTGTCTGAACTGGAGATTAAGCAATGCTTGCGTATCCGTACTATTGCCAGCGAAATAGTGCCGATGTTATGTGGCTCCGCCTTCAAAAATAAGGGTGTGCAGGCCATGCTGGATGCAGTGGTTGACTACTTGCCTGCTCCGACTGACATTCCGGCAGTTAAGGGCGAATTGGAAAATGGGACAATAGGGGAGCGTAAGGCGAACGACGATGAGCCGTTCTCTGCGTTGGCGTTTAAAATCATGACCGACCCATTCGTTGGGCAGTTGATTTTTTTCCGCGTGTATTCCGGTCAGTTGAAAGCGGGCGATACAGTTTACAATCCGATCAAGGGCAAAAAGGAGCGCATTGGCCGTATCTTGTTGATGCATGCTAACGAGCGAGAAGAGATTAAAGAGGTTTTTGCAGGTGATATTGCTGCTGCGGTGGGTTTAAAAGAAGCGACTACTGGTGAGACTTTGTGTGACCCGGCCAATGTGATAACGTTGGAACGCATGATATTCCCTGAGCCGGTAATTCATATTGCTGTTGAGCCGAAGACTAAGGTCGACCAAGAAAAGATGGGAATGGCGCTGAATCGTTTGGCGAAAGAGGATCCGTCTTTCCGCGTGCATACTGACTTGGAGTCTGGTCAAACCATTATTTCTGGTATGGGTGAGTTGCACTTGGAGGTTTTGGTTGAGCGCATGAAGCGAGAATTTGGTGTGGAAGCTAATGTAGGCGCACCACAAGTAGCTTATCGCGAAGCGATACGTAAGACGGTTGAGGTTGAAGGCAAGTTCGTTAAGCAATCAGGTGGTCGCGGCCAGTTTGGTCATGTGTGGTTAAAAATCGAGCCAAATGAAACGGGTAAAGGCTTTGAATTTGTGGATGCCATTAAGGGTGGGTCGGTTCCGCGCGAATTTATCCCGGCAGTAAAAAAAGGCTTGGAAGATACCTTGCCGAATGGTGTGTTGGCGGGATTCCCTGTGGTGGATATTAAAGTCACTTTGTTTGATGGCTCTTACCACGATGTGGATTCTAATGAAAATGCATTTAAGATGGCTGCTTCTATGGGCTTCAAAGATGGCATGCGTAAGGCCAGCCCAGTGCTGCTGGAGCCTATGATGTCGGTTGAAGTGGAAACCCCTGAAGATTATACGGGCACGGTAATGGGTGATTTGTCATCCCGTCGCGGTATGGTTCAAGGCATGGAAGATATGATTGGTGGTGGGAAGATTGTGAAGGCCGAAGTTCCGTTAGCAGAAATGTTCGGTTATTCTACTGCGCTGCGTTCCGCAACCCAAGGTCGGGCTACATACACGATGGAATTTAAGCATTACACCGAAGCGCCAAAAAATGTGGCCGAAGCGGTGATGAGTAGCAGAAAATAGTTTTTAGATAACTCGTGAATCGTCAAATAATCAAGGAAATTTAAATCATGGCAAAGAGTAAATTTGAGCGAACCAAGCCGCACGTAAATGTGGGCACAATTGGACACGTTGATCATGGCAAAACCACCCTGACTGCAGCGATTACCACTGTGCTGTCCAAGAA
>Ga0007762_1003076_pt1 | contig 11605 bp, 13 predicted proteins | sample LauGreFBDMM110DN_FD_61543 | JGI IMG/M metagenome (GOLD analysis project Ga0007762, IMG submission 61543) | Metatranscriptome of freshwater lake microbial communities from Lake Michigan, USA - Fa13.BD.MM110.DN (Metagenome Metatranscriptome) | ecosystem: Environmental > Aquatic > Freshwater > Lake...
ATTACATGTCTTTAATAAAGTTGATTTGCTTGCTCAGCATGCCTATGTAAAAGAGCAAAATGACGAATGTCACATTTATCTATCTGCCAAAACAGGCGAGGGGCTTGAGTTCCTGCGTAATAAGTTGCTGTCATTGCTGGGCTGGCATCAAGAAGCAGGCATATTTATGGCACGTGAACGTCATGTTCATGCGTTATTGGGCGTGCGTGATCATCTGCAGCGGGCTGCAGATGAAGTAAAACGTCCAGAACTTTGCGCGGAAGAACTGCGACTTGCTCAAGAGGGACTAAACTCTATTACAGGTGAGTTTAGTTCGGATGATTTGCTCGGTGAAATATTCAGCCGGTTTTGTATCGGAAAATAAACGTTAAAGATTTACATCTTAAGTGTGGCGTAATTTATTAAGGTATATTATTTTTTTTGCTTGGCCTCCGCCAGCCCGGCAGAGTAATTTGTTTTGCACGTGACAGGGTTAATTCACCTACCGGTGCATCGCTCGTAATGGTGGAGCCCGCGCCTATGGTGGCACCTCGTCCAATTTTTACTGGTGCGACCAGTTGTGTATTTGAGCCGATAAAAACATCATCCTCGATGATAGTGCGATGTTTGTTTGCGCCATCATAATTGCAGGTGATTGTGCCAGCGCCTATGTTGACGCGGCTACCGACGCTGCTGTCGCCAATATAGCTCAAGTGGTTAGCCTTGCTGCTGGCGGCAATTTCGCTGTTTTTCACCTCGACAAAGTTTCCAATGTGCACCTCGTTATGTAATTTGCTGCCCGGTCGCAGGCGGGCATAAGGACCAATACGGCAGTTGTCGCCGATCTTCACTTGATCAATATGGCTAAATGGTTCGATGTAAGTATTGGCGCCAATGCGAGTGTTTTTTATTACGCTGTAAGCGCCTACTCGCACGCCATTTCCTAGGTAAACATCGCCTTCGAAGATGCAGCCAACATCAATTTCAACATCACGTCCGCATACCAATTTGCCGCGCACATCGAGGCGCGCAGGATCAGCCAAGGTAACACCCTTCACCAATAACTGTTGCGCCTGTTCATATTGCCATATACGTTCCAGTTCGGCCAGTTGTGCTTTGCTGTTGACACCTGCGACTTCCCACGCATGAGCAGGTTGTACCGTCTGCACTGCAACTTCCTGCGACACGGCCATGCCGACTATGTCCGTCAGGTAGTACTCACATTGTGCATTTTCATTGCGCAATTTTGACAACCAGTTACGTAGCAGATGGGTGGGAACGGCAAGGATGCCAGTATTCACTTCGCGTATGGCGCGCTGCTCGACAGTGGCATCCTTTTCCTCCACGATGCAGTTTACGTTGCCTGAGCTATCTCGCACGATCCGTCCATAACCGGCGGGGTTGTTAAGGTGAGTGGTGAGCAGAGTGAGTGCTTGCTGCGCAACCAACATTTTTTCCAATGTTCCAGGCTGAATAAGCGGCACGTCGCCATACAGCACCAGCGTAAACGAGTCATCATTTAAGTGTGGAAGTGCTTGCTGTACCGCATGACCAGTTCCGAGCTGCGGCTCCTGCAAAACAAAACTAGCCTTATACTTCGCCATCGCCTGCGGCACCGCTTCTCCTCCATGGCCATATACCACGCAGGTTATACCGGTAGCAATTTGGGCGGCGGTATCGATTACGTGTTGCAATAGAGGACGACCAGCCAAGGAATGCAGCACCTTTGGCTTATCAGAGTGCATGCGCTGTCCCCTGCCAGCAGCAAGAATAACGATATTGAGCGAAGTCATGTTATATGCGATATAAAATTTGATTATAAAGTATAAACAAAAAAACGGCCTAAGCCGCTTTCATTGTAAATCACATTAATCCAGTAGACTTAGTGTGGTTGTTGCTTGCGCATTTTCTGAATTGCTTGCAACTGAGCAAGCGCCTCAGATAGCTCGGCTTGCGCGGTAGCGTAGTCAATATCAGAAGCGCGGTTCTTCATTGCTTCTTCCGCTGCACGCTTAGATTCGAGTGAGCGCGCTTCATCCAAGTCTGCACCGCGAATGGCGGTATCAGCTAATATCGTAACTACGCTGGGCTGAATTTCCAACATTCCACCAGAAACGTAAATCAGCACAAATTCGCTTTGATCCGGTAGTTTGAGGCGTACCGAACCTGGTTTAATGCGTGTTAGTAGTGGTGCATGGCGCGGGTAAATCCCTAGTTCGCCCATTTCACCTGGAACGACAACCATTTCTACAAGGCCAGAGAAAATAGACTCTTCTGCGCTCACCACATCAACATGAACTGTCATTGCCATAAATTTCCTTATTACTACGACACTTGGCCTAATTACAGCGTTAAATCTTACTGAAGAGTTTTGGCTTTTTCAATCGCTTCATCAATAGTGCCGACCATATAGAATGCCTGCTCGGGCAAGTGGTCGTAATCGCCATTAACAATGCCTTTAAAGCCCTTGATGGTCTCTTTCAAAGTCACATACTTCCCGGGGCTGCCGGTAAACACTTCGGCTACATGAAAAGGTTGAGATAAGAAACGTTGAATCTTACGCGCACGGGCTACCGCCAGCTTGTCTTCGGGCGCCAGTTCGTCCATGCCCAGAATCGCGATAATGTCGCGCAATTCCTTGTAGCGTTGTAATGTCTGCTGCACGCTACGGGCAACATTATAATGTTCTTCACCTACTACCAAGGGGTCAAGCTGGCGTGAGGTTGAGTCCAACGGATCTACAGCGGGGTAAATACCCAATGAAGCGATGTCGCGTGACAGTACCACAGTGGAATCTAAGTGAAGGAAGGTAGTCGCAGGAGACGGGTCGGTCAAGTCATCTGCCGGCACATACACAGCCTGGATCGAGGTAATCGAGCCGGTTTTAGTTGAGGTAATACGCTCTTGCAAACGGCCCATTTCTTCTGCCAGCGTTGGCTGGTATCCTACCGCTGAAGGCATACGCCCGAGTAAAGCAGAAACTTCGGTACCCGCTAGCGTAAAACGATAAATGTTATCTACGAAGAATAGGACATCGCGGCCTTCATCTCGGAAATACTCCGCCATAGTCAGACCAGATAACGCCACGCGTAGACGATTGCCTGGGGGCTCGTTCATCTGGCCGAATACCATTGCTACTTTGGACTCTGGCAGATTATCCAACTGGATTACACCCGCTTCCGACATTTCATGATAGAAGTCATTTCCTTCTCGGGTGCGCTCACCCACACCGGCGAACACGGACAAACCGGAATGCTGTTTTGCAATATTATTAATGAGTTCTAGCATATTCACGGTCTTGCCAACACCAGCGCCACCGAACAGGCCCACCTTGCCGCCCTTAGCAAAGGGGCACACCAAGTCAATTACCTTAATCCCAGTTTCCAATAAGTCGACCGATGGAGATAATTCATCGAACTTTGGTGCTTTCTGGTGAATAGAGCGACGCTCCTCGCACTTAATTTCACCCACCTCATCGATAGGGCGTCCCAATACATCCATGATGCGGCCCAAAGTACCATGGCCAACTGGCACAGTAATCTGGTTACCCGTATTGACCACTCCCATTCCGCGACGCAGGCCGTCGGAGGAACCCATCGCAATGGTGCGGACCACGCCGTCACCAATCTGCTGCTGTACTTCCAAGGTCAGGCCTTTTTCAGCGACAGAGCTTCCATCGTCCTGTACTACCAGCGCATCGTAGACTTTAGGTATATGATCACGCGGAAACTCGACGTCCACCACCGCACCAATACACTGAACAATTTTTCCTTGACTCATCTTGAGGTTCCCCACTTTATATTGATTCTGTACTCGTTGTCGCAAACAGTAGAGCACATCTCTAATTCAAATTCTATCGCGATATGATTTTGCTAAAAAATTTACATATACCATTAGTTATTTGCACAGAATAAAGACCCAGCCAATTGCATGCACTAACTTACAGCTGCTGCGCCACCTACAATTTCTGATATTTCCTTAGTAATCGCTGCTTGACGCGCTTTATTGTAAATCAGCTTAAGTTCGCCTATTACTTCCTTCGCATTATCTGATGCAGCCTTCATGGCCACCATGCGTGCACTCTGTTCGGACGCCTGATTTTCGGTCACCGCGTTATAAACCAATGATTCAATATAGCGCACCAGCAATTCATCCACTACGACCTTGGCATCAGGTTCATAAATGTAATCCCATGTACTGTCATTCGCAGGTTCAAGACTTTCACTCGAGAGCGGTAGTAATTGCTCCATTCTTGGCTCTTGCTTCATGGTGTTAACGAAACCGTTATAACTAATGTAAATCGCATCAATCTCGCCGGCATTGTAAGCATCCAGCATCACCTTTACCGCCCCAATTAGTTTCTCGATGTGCGGAATGTCCCCCAGTCCGATCATATGCGATTTAACTTTTGCACCGATACGGGACATAAAGCCAAATCCTTTATTACCAATAGCGCATATGCTGATGCCTTTGTTCTCGCCTTCCCATTCCTTCATCCGCGCCACCACCAGACGCAGGATGTTGGTGTTGAGACCCCCGCACAATCCTTTGTCAGAGGTGATAATAATCACAGCGACATTCTTGATGACATCGCGTTTGACCAGAAATGGATGCTTATATTCCGGATTAGCGCGCGATAAATGCGCTGCAACCTGACGAATTTTTTCCGCATAAGGGCGAGCGGCACGCATACGTTCCTGAGCCTTACGCATCTTGGAAGCTGCCACCATTTCCATGGCTCGAGTAATCTTGCGCGTATTTTCTACGCTCTTTATTTTAGTTCGTATTTCTTTGCTGCCAGCCATTATCTTGTCCCCAGCTTAGTAAACTGCAGTGGACTTGAATTTATCAATTGCAGCGATCAAGATTTTTTCGTTGTCGGCAGACAGATCCTTACTGGATTCGATGGCCTCCTCTAAGGTCTTGTATTGGGATTTTACGAACGCGTGCAGCCCGATTTCGAATGCCAGAACCTTGTTTATCGGCACATCATCGAAGGAGCCCTTGTTGATCGCGAACAGCGTTATTGCCATTTCTGCAACGGATAAGGGTGCGTATTGCGGCTGCTTCATCAATTCCATTACCAAACGGCCACGTTCTAGTTGTTTGCGAGTGGCTTCATCCAAATCAGAAGCGAATTGCGCGAATGCGGCCAATTCACGGTACTGTGCCAACGCCAAACGAACGCCGCCACCTAGTTTTTTGATAACCTTGGTCTGCGCCGCGCCGCCCACGCGAGATACTGAAATGCCGGCGTTGATCGCAGGACGGATACCCGCATTGAATAAATCCGTTTCTAGGAAAATCTGACCGTCAGTAATGGAAATTACGTTGGTGGGCACAAAAGCGGACACGTCACCTGCAGCAGTTTCAATCACCGGCAGCGCGGTCAGCGAGCCAGTCTTGCCTTTAACCTCGCCATTGGTAAACTTTTCAACATATTCTTCATTCACTCGGGCACTGCGCTCCAGCAAACGGGAGTGCAAGTAGAACACATCTCCAGGATAGGCTTCTCGGCCCGGTGGTCGACGTAACAGCAATGATATTTGGCGATAAGCCCAAGCTTGTTTGGTTAAGTCGTCATAAACAATCAGCGCATCTTGGCCACGATCGCGATAGTACTCGCCCATTGTGCAACCGGCGTATGGCGCCAGAAATTGCATCGCCGCAGAATCAGAGGCGGTTGCCACAACCACAATTGTGTATTCCATCGCGCCGTGCTCTTCCAGCTTGCGCACTACGTTGGCGACAGTAGAAGCTTTTTGGCCGATCGCAACGTAGATACAGGTCATGTTCTGACCCTTCTGGTTGATGATGGCATCTACTGCTACTGCAGTCTTTCCGGTCTGGCGATCACCAATGATCAGTTCGCGCTGTCCGCGACCTACCGGAACCATAGAATCAATGGCCTTGAGGCCAGTCTGCACTGGTTGGGAGACCGACTTGCGGTCAATTACACCAGGCGCAACCTTCTCTATCTTGTCGGTCATCTTGGCGTTGACCGGACCTTTGCCGTCAATAGGTTGCCCGAGGGCATTCACTACGCGACCGATCAGTTCAGGGCCGACAGGCACTTCCAAAATTCGGCCAGTGCACTTGACAGTATCGCCCTCGGTAATATGCTCATAGTCACCCAGCACCACTGAGCCAACGGAGTCGCGCTCTAGATTGAGAGCCAGACCGAAGGTATTGCCGGGAAACTCTAGCATTTCGCCCTGCATCACGTCTGATAGACCGTGAATGCGTACGATACCATCGGTTACGCTAACCACAGTACCTTCCGTGCGCGCTTGGGATAATGCCTCGAAATTCTCGATGCGGCTACGAATCAAATTACTAATTTCAGAAGGGTTGAGCTTCATCTACTTTTCCTTAATTTCAATATATCTGTCATCAAGCCAAGGCGTTGGCCAACTCGGAAAGGTGTGTGCGCGCAGAACCATCTATCACCTTGTCACCGGCGCGGATAATTACTCCGCCTAATAATTTGCGGTCAGTTGCACAGCTAAGCCTGATCTCACGTCCCATGCGGTTTTTTAGCGCAGCAGTAATTTTTTGCTTTTGCGCTTCGCTCAAATCGAAGGCGGAAGTCACCACAACGTCCACATTTTTTTCTGCATCAGCACGCATTATCTCGAACAGCATTACGATTTCAGGCAACAAAGTGAGACGCTGGCCTTCTATCAGCAACTTGATAAAGTTACGTTGTATTTCGCTTGCCTTGCCGCCGGAAAGTGCCAGCATTAACTCGACTAGTTGACTTTTGATTATGCGCGGGCTGGTAATAATAGCGCGAACTTCTGGGTTAATCACTGCTTGAGCTAGAGATTGCAGTATGTCCGACCAACTCTTTAATTCACCAAGCTCGCGCGCTTCATCGAATGCAGCTTGAGCATAGGGGCGTGCGACAGTAATAGCTTCAGCCATAATATTTAAATTTCCGCGACTAGCTTATCAAGTAAGTCGTTATGCGCCTTGGCGTCTATCTCACGACCAAGAATTTTGCCTGCGCCAGCCAATGCTATAGCAGACACCTGTGTACGCAATTGCTCTTTGGCGCGGAATACTTCCTGCTCAATTTCAGCCTTAGCCGCCGTAACAATGCGCTCACCTTCGATTTTGGCTTGTGCTTTGGCTTCTTCGACTATTTCACTTGCTCGCTTGTCACCTAGCGCAATGATTTCAGCTACTTTTTCCTTTGCTTCGCGGAGAAGCTCTGTGGAGCGCTTGGCAGCCAACGCCAAGTCATTCTTGCCCCGCTCCGCAGCAGCCAAGCCATCTGCAATCCGCTTATTGCGAGCATCCAGCGCTGCCATAATGGGCGGCCACACAAACTTCATGCAAAACCATACGAACAATGCAAACATGATCGTTTGGCCGATAAGGGTCGCATTAATGTTCATGCAAAAACCTTTCCTTGATTAAACGCACGCACGCAGGCTTACTGACCTGCCACTGCGAACAGAACATACATGGCAATACCGACCGCAATCATCGGGACAGCATCAACCAAGCCCATGACCACGAAGAACTGGGTACGTAGCATCGGAATTAGTTCAGGCTGACGAGCCGCGCCCTCAAGGAAGCGGCCGCCCAGAATGCCAATACCTACTGCGGCACCCAATGCTCCGAGTCCCATCATGATCGCGCCGGCGATATAAAGCAGTGCTTGTGCCGTATCCATTTGTTTCTTCTCCTGTCAGTAAAAGTTAAGTGTTTAAGAAAATAAAGTTATAATTTTTTAATGATGTTCCTGATGAGCCATGTCCAAATAAACGATAGTCAGCGTCATGAAAATAAATGCTTGCAGCGTGACAATCAGAATATGGAATATCGCCCATCCCAAAGATAGAATAACCTGTGAACTGAACAGTAGCGTACTGGCAAAAGAAAAGCTCATCCAAGATGCGCCCATGATCGCAATCAAGATGAATATCATTTCGCCTGCATACATATTCCCGAACAAACGCAGTGCTAATGAAACCGGCTTGGCAATCAGGTTGACTCCTTCTAGAAACAGATTGACTGGCAGGCCAAATTTACCAAACGGCTGCAGCGTCAATTCACCGATAAAGCCACCCAGACCCTTAACCTTAATACTGTAAAAAAGTACCAGTAGAAATACGCCAATGGCCATACCTATCGTAGCGTTCGGATCCGTGGTAGGAACCAGTTTAAAATGACCAATGCCCAGTGGTTGGGTAATCAACGAAATATAGTCAATAGGCACCAAATCCATAAGGTTCATAAGGAAAATCCAGGCAAAAATGGATAGCGCTAGCGGAGCAACCAAGGCGCTGCGCCCGTTAAATGAGCCGCGCACGCTGCTGTCAATAAATTCGACTACCCATTCCACGAAGTTTTGCATGCCACTTGGTACGTCGGTGCTTACACTCTTTGCTACCCTGCTGAAAAGAAATAAGAACATTAGTCCTAGCAACAGCGACACCAAAATGGTATCCATGTTGATTGCCCAGAACCCCATTGCTTTAGCCTCTTCGGCTGTATGCGCACAATGGAAATGACCTTCCTGAAAGGAGCAGGTCAGGTTTTGAAGATGGTGCTTAATATAAGCGGATGTTGTCAGGCCTTCAGTGCTCATAAACTTTACACAAAAATTAATGCTACCCAGTAAACCATCAACGTTGCAATATATGCCATAAACAGCGGCAACACATGCACTTCCTTAAATTGCGTGAAGACCAAAGAGAACAATAGAATTGTAAACACCAGCTTGTAAGCTTCGGCGCGGTAATGCGCCACAATTATTGTTTTTGGTTCGCTGCCTAGTGGCGCGAACATTTTTTTAGCGTAAACCAAGCTGGTTAGAAAGCCTACCGCTCCTCCAACAAAAGCCGAGGCCGCGGCAACTGCGTTCAGGTACATCAGCATCAAAAATGCCATCGCTACGGTTACCGCTAGCTGAATCCAAATAATTCGGCGAACCGCACTGCCCACAAGCGCCCCTAACTTCTTCGAAGCCCATCATTCTACTCAATCTCGCTTGCTGGCGTCAACGATTTATTTTCAGGGAGCTATTTCCAGCGTGCGATTAGCTCAGCCAAATGGTCATGACTGGTGTAGTTGATAACCAACTTGCCCGTGCCTTTTTTACCGGCCTTGATTTGTACGTTGGTGCCGAGGCGCTGGGCAATGTCTTCTTGCAATTGCAGGATATCGCGGCTGGGTTTGATTTTTTTGTGTTTCGGTATGGGACTCAGCAAATTCTGCACCATTTTTTCTGCCTCGCGCACTGACAGCCCGTCCGCTACAATTTTGGTGGCGGCAGTGATCTGCTGTGCAGCATCCAGTGGCAGTAGCGCTCGGGCGTGGCCCATATCGAGGCCGCCCCCCGTCAACATGCCCTGCACTAACTGTGGTAGCTTGAGCAGCCGCAAAAGGTTGCTGGTCGCGCTACGCGAACGTCCCACCGCATCGGCCGCCGCCATGTGTGTCATCTTGAATTCATCTATCAGGCGCTGAATACCGACGGCTTCTTCTAATGGATTGAGATCCTCACGTTGAATGTTCTCGATCAATGCCATGGCCAGTGCTGCGTTGTCCGCCACCTTGCGCACCAATACCGGGACCTGAGTCAGACCAGCCAGCTGAGCGGCACGCCAGCGGCGTTCCCCAGCAATAATTTCGTGGCTACCATTGGGTAACAAACGCGCCAGGATTGGCTGCATTACGCCCTGCACTTTGATCGAAGCGGCCAGTTCATTGAGTGAGGCTTCGTCCATATGGCTGCGCGGCTGATATTTACCGGGTAAGAGATCCTCAACCTTCATTTCACTCAATACGTCACCCTGCTCTTTGCCGTTGCCAGACAGTAAGACGTCCAAGCCGCGCCCCAATCCTTTGTTTGGTTTTGCCAAGTCAATTCCTTCTAGATTAAGCCAGTGTGGATTGTGCCGCCTTATTGAGCAATTCGCCAGCCAGAGCTAGGTAGGCCTGAGCACCTTTTGAAGATTTGTCATGGTGAAGCACTGGCACACCGTAGCTAGGCGCTTCCGCCAACCGCACATTACGCGGGATGATAGTACGGTAAACTTTCTCGCCAAAGTGTTGTTGCAATTGTTCCGATACCTGCAAAGCCAATGTATTACGTGGATCGAACATGGTGCGCAGCAAACCCTCGATTTCAAGATCCGGATTAAGGTGTGCTCGCACCTTTCGAATGGTGTTGACTAAATCGCTAAGCCCTTCCAGGGCATAATACTCGCATTGCACTGGAATCATGACTGACCTTGCGGCGCACAGCCCGTTGAGGGTAAGCAGATTTAAAGCGGGAGGACAGTCAATCAATGCATAATCATATTCGGCCGTCACGGCCTGCAGAACTTGCTTAAGCCGGGTTTCACGCTGTGGTAAATCAACCAGTTCAATTTCGGCACCGGCCAGATCACGGTTCGCCGGTAGCACATCATACTTTCCGGCTTCCGAATAAAGCCGAACTGCATCCAGAGTTTTGCTTCCTAGCAACACGTGGTAAATGGTTGCCGACAAATCACGCTTGTTAATACCGCTGCCCATCGTGGCATTACCTTGGGGGTCAAGGTCAATCAGCAATACGCGCTGCTTGACGGCTGCCAGACTTGCAGCCAGATTAATTGTGGTGGTAGTTTTACCCACCCCCCCTTTTTGATTGGTAATCGCTAGTATTTTGGCCATATTCAAGTGAATTTCAACATAATCAGGCAACGTGCGGCGGCTAGCCCCGGCACCTGCAACGGAATAACTCGCTCCACTCGTACATCGTTCGGCAACCGTTCCAGCTCTTGCTGCGAAACGCCCTTCATGGCAACCCAGCGCCCTTCTTGATCCAGCAAATGGCGCGTTAGCATAACAAATTTTGCAGTCTCTGCGAAAGCTCGGGAAATGATGCCATCGAATTTCTCATCCGCCTGCCAGGTTTCAACACGTGCGCAGTAAATGCTTACGTTGCGCAATTCCAGTTCTATTTTTGCTTGCTGAACAAAACTGGTTTTTTTGCTGTTGCTATCCAGAAGGGCGAATGTCCATTCCGGACGCATTAGCGCCAGTATCAACCCGGGCAGACCTGCACCGCAACCCACGTCTAGCCAACGGCCAGGCCATAAATGTGGCAACACGGCAAGGCTGTCGAGTAAATGACCCATTACCATCTGCTCCGGTTGACGAATTGCCGTGAGGTTATAAACCCGGTTCCATTTTTGCAATAATTCAAGGTAAGTCAACAGCTTGTGCTGTACTTCTGGCGTGACATCCAGCCCCAGTTGCGTGATACCAAGCGCCAGATCTTTGGCTTGATTCACGCGCTTTTCTGCGCTTTCTCGCCTTCTGGTGGGTCTTTAACTTCTGGTGCCATTGCAACGCTCCGAAATCCGCGTTTCAGGTGTACCAATAACAAGGAGACCGCCGCTGGTGTTATTCCGGAAATACGTGCCGCTTCTCCTACCGTCTCTGGCATATGTTGATTAAGTTTTTGCTGCACCTCAATTGACAGGCCTATTACCGTACGATAATCCATTACTTCAGGTAACCGCGTGTTTTCATTGTGCTCATTGCGTGCTATCTCGTCGCGCTGTCGCTCAATGTAGCCGTGATATTTAGCTTGAATTTCTACCTGTTCTGCCACTTTTTC
>Ga0007762_1560173_pt1 | contig 11605 bp, 8 predicted proteins | sample LauGreFBDMM110DN_FD_61543 | JGI IMG/M metagenome (GOLD analysis project Ga0007762, IMG submission 61543) | Metatranscriptome of freshwater lake microbial communities from Lake Michigan, USA - Fa13.BD.MM110.DN (Metagenome Metatranscriptome) | ecosystem: Environmental > Aquatic > Freshwater > Lake ...
ACGGCTTGCCACCTCGCTGGAATCTGCCAGGGGGAAGTGTTTGACGTGACACCCTATGCGAAAACCGTCGCGCTCCATCTCTTGCGGAACCCGCTCAATCAGAGCTTGCCCCGCAAATTTAAAATTGCCTTTTCCGGCTGTAAGCAGGACTGCGCCCTCACGCCGATTCACGATGTCGGATTGCTCGCCGCGAAGCGCGCGGATGGAGCGATTGGCTTCCGCATGGTCGCAGGCGGCGGGCTCGGGTCGGCTCCCAGGCTGGCGCAGGTCCTTCGGGAATTTACGCCGATGGACGAGCTCATCCCGAGCATCGAAGCCGTGATCCGTGTGTTCGATACCCTGGGCAATCGAAAGAATCGCACCAAGGCCCGTATGAAGTTTGTCATCGAAAAGCTGGGCTTCGAGGAATTCAAGCGCCGCTGGGAAGAGGCCTATGTGTCGATGGGGCATGATCGCCCGACCCAGGAGCCAATCAAGCTATTGTCTTATCCGGATGAGCCGGTTGCCCTCATCATGCCGACGTCCGCCAATGGATCGAAGCAGGCGGCGGGACCGACCAACGGCCATGCCAACGAGGCGCCGGGTGAGACCCCGTTCGAGATGTGGCGCCGCACCAACGTGGTGCGTCAGAAGCAAGAGGGCTACGTCGCAGCCGTGACCAAATTGTTCATGGGCGATCTCACGGCGGAGCAGATGCTGCACATTGCCGATCTGGCAGAGCGCTACTCCAACGGCAACATCAGGACGACGATCAATCAGAATATGGTTATTCGATGGGTGCCGGAGTCTCGCGTTGCCGACCTCTATGTGGACCTGGCCTCGCAAGGCTTGGCCGATCCAGGAGCAGAATTGGTCGAAGATATTATCGCCTGCCCGGGCACCGATACGTGCGGCCTGGGGATTACGTCCTCCAAGGGACTCGCGCGGGCTTTGGCGGAAGTATTTCCGGCAGGGCGGGTACCGGAGGATCTGAGCGATGTCACAGTCAAGATCAGCGGCTGTCACAATTCCTGTGCCCAACACCATATCGCCACGATTGGTTTGCATGGCGTAGGGAAACGCATCGGCGAGCATGTCGTGCCATTTTATGAATTACATGTGGGCGGGCGGGTCGATGGAACAGCGAAGATCGGACAGTTAGTGGTCAAGCTGCCGGCCAAGAGCGTATCGGCTGCGATTACACATTTGATCGCCGTTTATCGGCGCGACCGTCTTGCCGGCGAACGACTGCCGGCTTTCGTGGATCGTGCCGGCAAGGTCAAGCTCAAGGACGAGCTGATTCCCTATACCATCGTCCCTTCCTTTAAAGAGGACCCGACGTTCTACTACGACTGGGAAGGTGAAGAGGAGTTTGTGCTAGAGGATCTTGGTCCGGGCGAATGCGCCGGCGGCGCGCTGGAGATGATCGAGAACGGCATTCTCGAAGCGGACCAGGAGCTCTATCAGGCGAAGCTCCTCGTGGATAACCATCAGTATTCCGTGTCGGTGAACAAGTCCTATCGTGCGGTCCTGTCGGCGGCCAAAGCCTTGCTGGTAACGGAAGGACTGGAGCCCTCGACCGATGCGGAAACCTTTACGGAGTTCGACAGCCGGATTGCGCAAAAGGGTATTGTCCCACTGATGTATCGGGACTTGCGGAAACGAGTCGGCGATTTAGGGCCCAAAGAGACGACGGGCGAGTCGGCTCGCGAGAAGATGGTCTTTGCCAAGGGTTTCGTCGATGCTTGCCGTGCCGCGACAGAGCAGATGGGCAAAGACCTGAAATTGGCGGCAGTGGGTACAGCAGCGGAAGTCGCGGCTAGCGCCCCGCCAGTCAAGGCACCGGGTGCTTCTGTCGCAGCGCCGGTCTCGTCCAGCGCGCCGGTGTACGATTTGCGTGGCGTAGCCTGTCCGATGAATTACGTGAAGACCAAGCTGAAGCTGGAGATGATGGATGCAGGCGAACAGTTGGAAGTCTGGCTGGACGCGGGCGACCCGATCAAGAACGTGCCGCTCAGCTTGAAGAACGACGGACACAAACTGTTGCTGCAGGAACCGCTTGAAGCAGAAGCGGCTCATTACCGGATCGTGGTCGAAAAAGTCGAGTAGTGCGGTGGAGGGATGATCCTCTTGCTCGCAGAACGCGCACGATGAAATGGTGCTCGTTCGATGCGCGCAGTGGATGGCACCCTGGGCCGCGCTCTTCAAGTGATGGAGTGAGGAGGAAAGAGAGAATCCAATGGCCAGTATGTCACCGGAAGAATTGAGCGCCTGGGGTTTGTCGTTCGAGGCGAAGCAGCCGCAAGAGGTGTTGACTGCTGCGATCGAGCGCTATGCGCCGAAGATCGTACTGGCTTGCAGTTTCGGAGCGGAGGATGTGGTGCTGTTGGATATGGTGCACCGTATCAATCCCTCCGTGCCGCTGTTTTATCTGGATACGGAGTTTCTTTTTCCCGAGACCTATGCCACCCGCGACCGCGTAATCAAGCATTATGGATTGCAACCACAGCAGGCCATTCAGGTGAAGTCATTGCTGACGCCGGAGCAGCAGGCCGCTCAGCATGGCGAGGCGCTCTGGACGCGCTACCCCGATCAATGTTGCGAGTTGCGTAAAGTGGAGCCCCTCACACGCGTGCTCAAGGGATTCGACGTCTGGATCACTGGGATCAGACGAGATCAATCTCCCACGAGAGCCGATGCCAAGCTGATCGAATGGGACCAGAAGTTTCAGGTGGTCAAAGTGAATCCCCTCGCGGCCTGGACGTGGGAGGATGTCTGGACCTACATTCGCGTCCACGAAGTGCCCTACAACGAATTGCATGACCGCAACTATCCCAGTATCGGCTGCACCTATTGCACGAGCCCAGTGAATCCCGGCGATGACCCCCGCGCGGGACGATGGAAGAATTTCACCAAGACGGAATGCGGGTTACATAAGGCCCCGTAATGTCGATGCAGGAATTTATCGCGAAAATTGCCAAGGGGCCAAGGGCTGCCAAGGACCTCACGTGGGATGAAGCGAAGCGGGCGATGAAGGCCCTCATTGAAGGGGAAGCCACGCCGGCTCAGGTCGGGGCTTTTCTCATTGCCATGCGGATCAAGATGGAGTCCGTCACGGAACTGGCGGCAATGACCGCAACGGCGCGTTCCTATGTGGCGGCAGTGCCGATTCCGCGCGAGCTCGGCGTTGTGGATGTGCCGAGTTATGCGGGGAAGCAGGAAACCTTCCATGCCTTGGCGGCGGCTGCCATCGTGGCGGCCTCGGCCGGCGCATCGGTCTTGATGCATGGGTACGACGGGATTCCCGGTCGTTCAGGGAATGCCGGGGCACTCAAGGCCTTGGGGCTGCCGATCGACATGAATCCAGACGCGGTGGGAGAGACAGTGACGAAACATGGATTTGCCTACCTCGATATCGCGCTCTATCATCCCCCGGTCTATCGGTTTTTAGAGATGCGCCAAGAGCTGGGCGTGCGGAATGTCTTTCATCCGATCGCCAGATTGTTGAATCCGGCCCGCGCCTCGTCGCAGGTCGTCGGCCTGTCCCATCCTCCCCATTTTGAAAAGACGGCTGAAGTGTTGCGGATGCTGGCTTGCCCGAGGGCTCTGGTGGTCAGCGGCGTGGAGGGCGATCCGGAGCTGTCGATTTCCTCCCTCACCCGGGTGCTGGAATTGCGGGACGAGCGGATCACGCCGTTGTCGTTCGCGTCGAAAGATGTCGGATTGCCGCTGGGCACGCCGCGCGACATGGCTGGATTCCCCTCGGATCAACGGGATAAGGAAGCGGATCTGCTCCGACGGATTCTCCACAATCAAATGCCGGGTGGGTCCTGCAACTGGGTGCTGATGAACGCGGCGTTGATTTTGTACGCGGCCGGCAAAGAGGCGACATGGGCTGCCTGCGTTCCGCTGGCCCGTCGGGCGCTTGAAGAGGGAGCGGCAGCCAGAAAGTTAGAGGAACTGACTCAAGAGCCGGTAGGTGCCAACGTCACCGGCCGAACCCATTGACTAGAGGAGAGGATCGAGTTCGTGCAACACCTTCGTCAATTAGAAGACCAGAGCGTTTACATCCTCCGGGAAGCCTATAAGCATTTCGACAACCTGGCGATGCTATGGTCGATGGGGAAAGATTCGACCGTGCTGTTATGGCTGGCCAGAAAAGCTTTTTTCGGCCATGTTCCGTTCCCGCTGTTGCACGTCGATACGAGTTTCAAAATTCCCGCCATGATTGAGTATCGAGATCGCGTGGCCCGCGAGTGGGGCCTCAAATTGGTCGTGGGGCAGAATAAGGAAGCGCTCGCGGCTGGGATGAATTCTGCGATGGGCCGCGTGAATTGCTGTACGGCCTTGAAGACCAACGGGCTCAAGCAGTTGATCGAGCAAAAGGGCTACACGGGCATCATCCTCGGTGTGCGGGCCGATGAGGAAGGGACGAGAGCCAAGGAACGGTATTTTTCGCCGCGCGACAAACATGGCGATTGGGACTTCCGCGATCAGCCGCCGGAACTCTGGGATCAATTCAAGACGACCTTTCCTCCGGGAACCCATATCCGGATCCATCCCTTGCTGGATTGGACGGAAATCAATATTTGGGAATACATCAAGGCCGAGAACATTCCCTTCATCGACCTCTATCTCGACAAGGGGGATGGAACCCGTTATCGCAGCCTCGGCTGCGCGCCCTGCACGACGCCGATCAAATCGACGGCGAAGTCCGTGGACGATATTATTAATGAGTTGCGGCATACCACGACAGCGGAGCGATCGGGTCGCGCGCAGGATGAGGGGCGCGGGATGGAGTTGCTTCGCAAAGACGGCTACATGTAGCGAGGATGATGGGAAAGACCCCCAGCCTCGTTCTCGGCTCATCGAAATCCTCAACGTACCCCAAAAGGTAGCCTCCGGTTTCGATTCGCCTCGGGCCTCGTTGGATGGTCTTTTTGATCATCCTCAAGAAAGTAAATGAGTATGGACAATCTCACGCAGAAACCATCGGACAATTTAAATATCGTCATCGTTGGGCATGTGGACCATGGTAAGTCCACCTTGCTGGGTCGGCTCTATGCGGACACAGGGTCCTTGCCGGACGGCAAGCTTGAAAAGGTTCAAGCCATCTGTCGGCAGCAGGGGAAGGAATTCGAGTACGCCTTCCTGTTCGATGCCTTTCTGGAAGAGCAGGAGCAGGGCATCACCATCGATACGGCTCGGACCTTCTTTGGCTGGAAGGGCCGGCAATACATCATCATCGATGCGCCGGGCCACAAGGAATTTCTCAAGAATATGATCTCCGGGGCGGCGCGGGCCGAAGGGGCCTTGCTCTTGATCGATGCCTTGGAGGGAGTAAAGGAACAGTCCAAGAAACATGGCTACCTCCTCTCGCTCTTGGGTGTGCGCCAGTTTGCCGTCGTTGTAAATAAAATGGATCTGGTCGGTTACCGGCAGGATGTGTTCGACGGGATCGAAAAGGAATATCGGGAGTTCCTCGGACAGTTCAAGGCGGTGCCCTTGCAGATCATCCCGGTCAGCGCCAAGCTCGGCGATAATATCGCCAACCGGAGCGAGCAGATGCCCTGGTACAAGGGCCCGACCGTGCTGGATTCGCTCAGCGCCTTCAAGAAAGAGCCGGGACGGTCTGAGCAGCCGCTTCGTATGCCGGTTCAGGACGTGTATAAGTTCGATGCCCGTCGCATCATCGCCGGCCGTGTGAACGCTGGCCGCGTGAAGGTCGGCGATGCCCTGGTATTCTCGCCATCCAACAAACGGGCGACGGTCAAATCCATTGAAGCCTTCAATGTTGAGTCTTTGCCAGTAGAAGGCCATGCAGGCCAGTCAGTCGGTATTACGCTCGATGAACAGATCTTTGTCGAACGGGGCGAAGTCGCCTCGCATCAAGAGGCGCTCCCCTTGGTGTCGACGGCTTTTCGCGCCAATGTGTTCTGGCTAGGTCGGAAGCCCCTGGAACGCGGGCGGCGCTATCAGTTGAGAGTGGCGACGAAGGAAGTAGATTGTGAAGTTGCCGCGATTCACCGGATCATCGACACGATGGATCTGTCCCAGCAGCAAGGCAGTAATGTAGTGAACCGGAATCAGGTCGCGGAGTTGACGATCCGGGCCAAAGTTCCGGTTGCGTTCGATCTTTCTGCTTCGTTTGAGGCGACGGGCCGGTTCGTGCTGGTAGACGAGTATGATATTGCCGGCGGCGGCATCGTAACGGAACTGGTCCATGACGATCAGGAGTTTCTCCGCGAAGAAGCGCGGCAGCGTGACTTTGCTTGGGTGAAGGGCGAAGTCGGCGTCGAGGATCGCGCCCAGCAGTATGGCCATCGGGCTGCCATCGTGCTGGTGACAGGGGGGCGCCATACAGGGAAGTCCTTCCTTGCCAAGACAATCGAAGCCAGGCTTGTGGCGGACGGACGGCATGCGTACCTGCTTGACGGAGGGAACCTCCTCCGTGGGCTCGATGCGGACCTCTCCGAGGGAGAGCGAGGCCAGGCAGCAGAGATGGCTCGTCGTTATGGGGAAGTGGCGCGGCTGCTCGTCGATACGGGGTTGATCGTGGTATCGACGACGAATCCCTTTGGCATGGCCTATGGTGAGGCGGCCCAGGCGATTCGGACGCTGGTCCATCCGGTTCCGGTGATTGCCGTGCATATGAGCAAGGTGCTGGAAGAAGCTCCGCCGAATACGGATATCGTGCTGTCGGGCCCGACGGATTTCGATGAGGGCACTCGCCGGATTCTGGATGAGCTCAAGCGGCGTGGAGTACTAGCCCGGGCGATCGGGGCGAAGCCGACCTTCCAGTACTCCATCTAGCAGGATGCTTTCGAGGATGCAGCCTTGCTGGAGGGCCTTTTTAAGCATCCGCGCATCGTGCGTAATGTCTGTGAATGAGCCAGGGGCATGACTTTCCCGCGTATGCCAGTTTGTTTTGTGACGGGTTTTCGCTGGTTTGACTCTCCCGAAACCCCTGTGGTACCGTTTAAGTGTTCTCTATTCGCATAGTTAACGAGGGGCATCAGTCATGGCAGTCGAGAAAGATTTGAAAGCCATCCTTGGCAAGTTAAAGTTCTCAGACGACGCTAAAGTTCTCGCGCAGATTTCTGAAAATACTAAATTGGTCCATGCCCGCATGGCCAGCATCAAGCATAAGCTGGTGGTCATGAGTGGCAAGGGCGGCGTCGGCAAGAGCATGACCGCTGTCAATCTGGGGTTGGCGTTTGCGCGGCAGGGCGCAAAGGTTGGACTGTTAGATGTGGATTTGAACGGACCCTGCGTGCCCCGCATGCTGGGCATGCATGGCCAGTCATTGACCATGAGGCCTGAGGGGGCGATTCCTCCGGTCGGGCCGCTTGGAGTGAAAGTCGCGTCGATGGATTTCTTCCTGGACGACGCGTCGCCGGTTCGCTGGAAGGGGCCGATGGACGTCAGCCCTGTCTGGTTGGGGCTGATGGAGATGAACGTCATCCGTGAATTCCTGGCGGATGTGGTCTGGGGCGAGCTCGATTATCTGTTGGTCGATCTGCCTCCGGGGGCCGCGGCAGACAAGCCGCCAGTGATCGCCGGGTTTATTCCGGACTTGGCGGGCGCGATCGTCGTGACGACGCCGTCGGAAGTGGCCTCGGACGTGGTGCAGAAGTCGGTGACCTATGCTCGTGATATGGGCATCAAGGTCCTGGGCATGGTCGAGAATATGAGCGAGTATCGCTGCCCCTCTTGCGGCGAAGTGAACGAGTTGTTTGAGGGCAACACCGAGGCGATGTGCGAGGCGTTGGACCTGCCGTTGCTCGGACGAGTGCCGTTCGACCGAAAAATCGCTCGCACCTTCGACAAGGGAGAGCCATTGCTGGACGAAACCTACCCGACGATTCAACGATATCAAGAAATCGCTGGGCGCATCAGGACCTTGCTGGATTACAAAAAGCTGCTGGCCGATAAACTGTGACGTCACGCACCTAAGAGGAGATGCCATGAAATTCGTGTGCCTCAACTGTGAAACCTACATGAACTTTGAGAAGGTGGAAAAGCCCGGTGAAGGCACGCTCGGCGTGTTCTTTGGCTGTCCATCTTGCAGCGCTAAGTTCTCCATGGTGACCAATCCTGGCGAAACCCAGATGGTTAGCTCTCTCGGGGTGCAGTTGGGCGGGCGCACGGTTGCGGCCGAGCCATTCGAGATGACGCGGGGCACGTTGAAAGATGAGGCCACAGCAGGCTCTGGCCAGATGGCGGCCTATTTGAATGAGAAGATCCAAGGTGGTCAGCCGGCGGCAGCGGCCGCTACAGCCGCACCGGCTGGCAAGCCGGGCGAGAAGCCCAGCGGCGGTTGTCCCTTCTCCGCGATGGTGGCGGAAATGGGGCTTACCTCGGGAGGTAAGCCAGCCACCGGTGGCGCGGCTACCTCGGATTTCACCTGGTCGGCCGATGCAAAAGAGAAGCTCGATCGCTTGCCTTCATTCGTGAAGCCAATGGTGCAGAGCAGCGTGGAAGCATTCGCGCGCAAGCAGGGCTACCAGACGATTACGTTGCAAGTGATGGACGATTCCAAGAGCGAGTCGAGCAATGGGATGCCTTGGACGCCCGATGCGGAAAAGCGGCTTGAGAATATTCCTGACTTTATCCGTCCCATGGCTCGCAAAGAAGTCGAGCGGGTAGCGAAGGAGCGAGGGTTGGCCACCATTACGGCGCAAGTGATGGATGAGGTCAAAGAGAAGTTTATGAAGTTCATGTAGGCAGATGCGCAAACATACGAGCGTAACGGTACGAGGGCTCATCCGGTCAACCGGATGGGCCTTTCCTTTAGATGCAGATAGCAGTTGTGATGGTGGTACCCTGCGGAGACTGCATCGAGCACCATGGCGGGAACGGCCGGTTCCTCCAAGCTGCTATCCGACGGGTTGAGGGCTCCAGCTGCTCGTGTAAGCAGAGTAGGCGCTCTCGTTGCGCTGTTCCTTCCCTCGCATAATTGACACTTTTCCGCGCCCTGTGCTACGAGTACCACCTCTTATCGATTGACTTCACCTTCTTGTGCGGTCGGTCCTTCTGAGTCCGGCCATAGGAAGTGAATATGGGTGGACATAGCCATTGGGCGACGGTTAAACGGCACAAGGGTGCCATGGATGTTAAGCGCGGGAAGATTTTCACGCGCATTATCCGCGAGGTCACGATCGCGGCGCGCACCGGCGAGGATCCGGATGGCAACCCCCGCCTTCGGCTGGCGATCTTGAAGGCCAAAGAAGCCAACATGCCCGGCGATACGCTGAAGAAAGCCATTCAGCGAGGCACGGGGGAGTTGCCCGGTGTGATGTATGAAGAGTTCCACCTGGAAGCCTATGGCCCAGGCGGGACCGGCATCTTTTTGGAAATCACAAGCGACAATCGCAATCGCACCGTTGCCGAGTTGCGCAACCTCCTCACGAAGAATCATGGCAACATGGCAGAAGCCGGCGCTGTCTCCTGGCAGTTCCATAAAAAGGGATTGCTCACGGTCGAGAACGGCAAAGTCGACGAAGATACGTTGTTGGCCCTCGCGCTCGACGCAGGAGCGGAGGATGTGAAGGTGGGGGAGGCGAGTTTTGAAGTTCTCACGGATCCGCATCATTTTGAAGCCGTGAAGAAGGCTCTCGCCGATGCAAAGATCCAGACAGTGTTGGCGGAAGTCACCTTTGTCCCGCAGAACACGATCAAACTCGAGGAGAAGGCTGCCGAGCAAATGCTCAAGTTGATGGAAGTCTTGGACGAGCATGACGATGTGCAGAAGGTGCACGCGAATTTCGATATTTCCGACGAGGTGATGGTGAAGGTGGCCGCTGCCGGATGAACGGAGCACCCAAGATATTCCTCTTTCGTTCGGTTTTTGCGCACCACACCTTGCCGCATCATAGAGTATGATCGCCTCACTGACAGGCCGATTGGCCTTCAAGTCACCGACCTCCCTGGTTCTTGATGTGCATGGGGTCGGCTACGAAGTGTTTATTCCTCTCAGCACCTACTATGGGCTAGCGAATCTTGGCGAGAGCACATCTCTGAGCGTGCATACCCATGTCCGCGAAGATGTGATTCAGCTCTTTGGTTTTCTGACTTCGCAGGAAAAAGAGGCCTTCGTCCTACTGACCAGCGTGTCCGGCGTTGGGCCGAAGCTGGCGCTCAGCGTCCTATCGGCTCTTCCTGTGTCCGATCTTGTTTTTGCGATTCAGTCTGACAATGTTGAAAAACTGACGACGGTTCCCGGGATCGGGAACAAATCGGCCAGCCGTCTTGTGCTAGAGCTCAAGGATAAAGTCGGTAAGCTCCAGCCTGGCCCCGCTCCGGCCAGCGATTCACCTAGGCACGGGCAGGATGCGACGTTCGACGATGCCCTGTCGGCACTTGTGAATTTGGGCTACCGCCCGCAAGATGCCAAAGAGGCGTTGAGGCAGGTGAGAAGGTCCAATCCTGAGTCCATCCTGCTCAAAGACATGATTCGCGAGTCCCTGAAAGAGCTCGCCAGGGGGTAAGGATGTGAACGTTATCCATCGGACTTGTTCTGTTTCTCGTGGGGTTGGGGGCTATTCCCAGCTTCGCAGGAGAGGCGAGCGAGCCGGGAAGCATTCGCAAGACTTGCGGTACGTGTCCCGAGGGCTACCGTGAAATAGGCAGCTCGTCTGCGCCGGCCCGCTATGGCAGTCAGGACAGGGACGCAACTCATGCAATGTCAGTTGGAGAAGATGAAGCTGAACTTTCCTGATTCGACCCAGGGCAGTAAGACCTGCTCTCCTGATTGCGGGAGCACTGCTACGACGGGGCAGGGGGCCTTGCCTCCTCCACCCAAGCGTTTCCCCACGCCTGAGAAAAAATAAGACCAGGAGAGGTTCTGTTACGATGACCGAGCGAGTTGTCAGCACACAGATCACGGACGAGGAGCGCAGCATCGAGAATGTGCTGCGCCCACAGACTCTGAAGGAATATGTCGGCCAGGAGCGGATGAAGGAGTCCCTCCGGATTTGTATTGAAGCGGCGAAGCAGCGGAAGGAAGCGCTCGATCACACGATCTTTTATGGCCCGCCAGGACTGGGGAAAACGACGATTGCCCATATCATTGCTCGCGAGATGGGGGCGTCGATCCGCTCGACATCCGGTCTCGTCTTGGCTCATGCGGGAGATCTGGCCGCCATTCTGACGAATCTTCAAGAGCACGACGTCTTGTTCATCGACGAGATCCACCGCCTCCCTGCCTCGGTTGAAGAGGCGCTCTATCCGGCTATGGAGGATTACCAGCTCGATCTGGTTATCGGTCAGGGGCCTGCAGCCAGGACGGTGAAGTTGGATCTTCCGAGATTTACATTGGTGGGGGCCACGACCAGAGCCGGCGCCCTAACCTCTCCGCTCAGGGACCGGTTCGGTCTTGTTCACCGGTTAGAATTTTACTCGCCATCAGAGCTCCAGACCATTGTGACCCGCTCGGCGGGAGTGCTCGGGATTCCAATTGATTCCGAGGGAGCGAGGGAAATCGCCTGTCGTGCCAGGGGAACTCCCCGCATCGTGAATCGCCTGATCAAGCGGGTGCGCGATTATGCCCAGGTCAAGGCGCAGGGCTGCATCACCCAGACCGTTGCCCAGGAGGCGCTCGCCTGGCTGGGAGTCGATACGGCGG
>Ga0007762_1678318_pt1 | contig 11466 bp, 6 predicted proteins | sample LauGreFBDMM110DN_FD_61543 | JGI IMG/M metagenome (GOLD analysis project Ga0007762, IMG submission 61543) | Metatranscriptome of freshwater lake microbial communities from Lake Michigan, USA - Fa13.BD.MM110.DN (Metagenome Metatranscriptome) | ecosystem: Environmental > Aquatic > Freshwater > Lake ...
CAAAGCAAGGCCGGCAGCCCGGATGCTATTCGGCTGCACGACCGGTGGTGATCTGCGGCGTTTCCGTGCGCAGGCCCTTCGCCTGGTCGCGCCCGGCAGCAATAGCGCGCATGCGGTTCATCACCGCACCCGTGCCGGCCGGGATCAGACGTCCGACGATCACGTTCTCCTTGAGCCCCATCAGCGTGTCCACCTTGCCGGCCGTTGCCGCCTCGGTCAGCACGCGTGTGGTCTCCTGGAAGGAGGCCGCGCTGATGAAGCTGTGGGTCTGCAACGAGGCCTTGGTGATGCCCTGCAGCACCGGCATCGCGGTGGCCGGGCGTTCGCCTTCGCCGATTCGCTTGTGGTTCTCCTGGTCGAACTCCATGCGATCGGTCTGCTCACCGGTCAGATAGGTGGTGTCGCCGGGTTCGATGATCTCCACCTTCTGCAGCATCTGGCGGACGATCACCTCGATGTGCTTGTCGTTGATCTTCACGCCCTGGAGCCGGTAGACGTCCTGGATCTCGTTGACCAGATAGTCGGACAGCGCCTCGACGCCCAGCACCTTGAGGATATCGTGCGGCACGCGTGGACCGTCGACCAAGGGATCGCCACGGCGCACGAAGTCACCTTCCTGGACCGAGACGTGCTTGCCCTTCGGGATCAGGTACTCGCTCTCCTCCATCGTCTCGTCGTTCTTCACAATCACCCGGCGCTTGGCCTTGTAGTCCTTGCCGAACTCCACTCGCCCATCGATCTCGGCGATAATCGCATGGTCCTTAGGGCGCCGGGCCTCGAACAACTCGGCAACACGGGGCAGACCGCCAGTGATGTCGCGCGTCTTGCTACCCTCGCGCGGAATGCGCGCCAGCACGTCGCCCGCCGCCACCTGGGCACCGTTCTCGACCGAGAGGATCGAGTCGGGGCTGAGGAAGTAACGTGCATCAGCACCGTTCGGCAGCTTGATGACCTCGCCGCGGTCGTCCTTCAGTTGCAGCCGCGGCCGCAGGTCAACCCCGCGTGCGTTCTGCTTGTAGTCGACGACAACCTTGGAGGTCAGGCCCGTCACCTCGTCCATCCGCTCAACCAGGGTCACGCCCTCGAGCAGATCGAGATACTCAAGTTTGCCGTTGCGCTCGGTGATGATCGGCAGGGTGTAGGGATCCCACTCCGCCAGCTTCTGGGTCCGCGTGACCGTCGCGCCCTCGTCAACCAGCAAGCGGGAGCCGTAGGGCACACGGAACCGTGCACGCTCACGGCCCTTATCGTCGTTCAGCACCATTTCGCAATTGCGGCTCATCACCACGGGCACGTTGGAGCTGTTGATGACCACGTTGCGGTTGCGAATGGTCACCACGCCGTCATGGCTGGCTTCCACGCTGCTCTGCTCGGCGCCACGCTGAGCAGCGCCACCAATGTGGAAGGTGCGCATGGTCAGCTGGGTGCCGGGCTCGCCGATCGACTGGGCCGCAATGACGCCCACAGCCTCGCCGATATTCACCGGCGTGCCGCGCGCCAGGTCGCGTCCGTAGCAATGGCCGCAAACCCCAACCTTGGCCTCGCAGGTCAAGACCGAGCGGATCTTCACCTGCTCGACACCGGCCTTCTCGAAGCGCTCAGCGGCCTCTTCCTCGATCAGCATGTTGGCGGGCAACAGGATCTCATTGGTCAACGGATCCAGCACATCCTCGGCCGTGGTCCGGCCCAAGGTGCGCTCCGCCAAGCTGGCGACGACTTCGCCGCCATCCATCACCGGCCGCACCGTAAGGCCGCGCTCTGTGCCGCAATCCACCTCGACGATGATGCAATCCTGCGCAACATCGACCAGACGACGCGTCAGATAGCCGGAGTTCGCGGTCTTCAGCGCGGTATCGGCCAGCCCCTTGCGGGCGCCATGGGTGGAGTTGAAATACTCGAGAACCGACAAGCCTTCCTTGAAGTTGGCGATGATCGGCTGCTCGATGATCTCGCCCGAAGGCTTGGCCATCAGCCCGCGCATGCCGGCCAGCTGGCGCATCTGCGCCGGTGACCCACGTGCACCTGAATCCGACATCATCCACACCGAATTGGTGGGATAGCCGATCTCCTGCCGCTTGATCTCCTTCATCATCGCACCGGCAACCTCGTCGGTGCACTTCGACCAGGCATCGACCACCTTGTTGTAGCGCTCGCCGGCGGTGATCAGGCCGTCCTGATACTGCTGCTCGAACTCCTTCACTTCGCCCTGGGTCTTCTCGATCATCGCCTTCTTGCTCTCGGGGATGATCATATCGTCCTTACCGAACGAAATGCCGGCCTTGGCGGCCTGGCCGAAGCCCAGGCCCATCAGACGGTCGGCGAAGATCACGCATTCCTTCTGGCCGCAATGGCGATAGACCGCGTCAATGACGTCGGACACGTTCTTCTTGGTCAGCTGGCGGTTGATCAGGCTGAACGGAATCAGCACGCTCTTGGGGAGCACCTGGGCAATCATCATGCGCCCGGCAGTGGTATACACCGCCTGCCGAATGGGATTGCCGTCGCCATCCACAGTCTCAAATCGCGCCCGGATCTTGTCGTGCAGCTTGATCACGCCGGCATGCAACGCATGCTCGATCTCACCGATGGTGGCAAAGGCTCGCGCCTTCGCGTCTTCGGCGGCGCGGAACTCCGGCGTCTCCAGGCTGAGGTAGTAGATGCCCAGCACGATATCCTGGCTCGGCACGATGATCGGCTTGCCGTTGGCGGGGCTGAGGATGTTGTTGGTCGACATCATCAGCACGCGCGCCTCCAGCTGCGCCTCCAGGCTCAGCGGCACGTGCACCGCCATCTGGTCACCGTCGAAATCGGCATTAAAGGCGGTGCAGACCAGCGGGTGCAGCTGGATCGCCTTGCCTTCGATCAGCACGGGCTCGAACGCCTGAATGCCCAGCCGATGCAGTGTCGGCGCCCGGTTCAGCATGACGGGATGCTCGCGGATCACCTCCTCGAGGATGTCCCACACCTCCGGCCGCTCCTTCTCCACCATCCGCTTGGCGGCCTTGATGGTGGTGGCGTGGCCGTATTTTTCCAGCTTCGAGTAAATGAACGGCTTGAACAGCTCCAGCGCCATCTTCTTCGGCAGCCCGCACTGGTGCAGCTTCAGCTCGGGCCCCACCACGATGACCGAGCGGCCGGAATAATCCACGCGCTTGCCCAGCAGGTTCTGCCGGAAGCGGCCCTGCTTGCCCTTCAGCATGTCGGACAACGACTTCAGCGGGCGCTTGTTCGCCCCAGTGATTGCCCGCCCGCGGCGGCCATTGTCGAACAGCGCATCGACCGATTCCTGCAACATGCGCTTCTCGTTGCGCACAATGATATCCGGCGCGCGCAGCTCGATCAGACGCTTCAGACGGTTGTTGCGGTTGATCACCCGACGATACAGGTCGTTCAGGTCGCTCGTCGCGAAGCGGCCGCCGTCCAGCGGCACCAGCGGGCGCAGTTCGGGCGGAATCACCGGCACCACATCCAGGATCATCCACTCCGGCTTTGCCCCGGACTCGGAGAATGCCTCGATCAGCTTCAACCGCTTGACCAGCTTCTTGCGTTTGGCTTCGCTGGTGGTTTCCTTCAGATCGGCCCGCAGCTGCACTTTCTCGGCGTCGGCATCGATCACATGCAGGATGGTCTTGATCGCTTCCGCGCCGATTCCGGCCTGGAAGGCGTCATCGCCAAACTCGTCCTGCTTGGCCATCAACTGATCTTCGGTCAGCAACTGGTGCATTTTGAGGTCGGTGGTGCCAGGCTCCAGCACCACGTAGCTCTCGAAATACAGGATCTTCTCCAGCTCCTTAAGCGTCAGGTCGACCATCAGGCCAATCCGGCTGGGCAGGGACTTGAGGAACCAGATATGGGCCACCGGGCTGGCCAGCTCGATATGCCCCATGCGCTCACGCCGGACCTTGGCCAGCGTCACCTCGACACCGCACTTCTCGCAGATAATCCCGCGGAACTTCATGCGCTTGTACTTGCCGCACAGGCACTCATAGTCCTTGATCGGCCCGAAGATCCGCGCACAGAACAACCCATCCCGCTCCGGCTTGAAGGTGCGATAGTTGATCGTCTCGGGTTTCTTGATCTCGCCATAGGACCAGGAGCGGATCTGCTCCGGCGAGGCCATCTGGATCCTGATCTGGTCAAAAGTCTGCGTCTGACCCGTCTGGCCCAGAATCTTCATCAGCTCGTTCATGCCGTCACCTTTTCAGGAGTCAGTGGGCAGCAGTCAAAATTCAGACAAGGAAGAATCTTCTTTTTCTGAAGAAAAAGAAGCAAAAAGACTTTCATTCACTTGCTTAAGTGCCGAAAGTTTTTTGGTTCTTTTTTTCAAAAAAGAACATCCTTCCTGTTCCGTTCAAGTCGGCGCCATATCCAGATCCACGTTCAGGCCCAGGGATTTCAGCTCCTTGACCAGCACGTTGAAGCTCTCGGGAATGCCGGCCTCGAAGGTGTCCTGCTCGCGCACGATCGCCTCGTAGACCTTGGTGCGGCCCGACACGTCGTCGGACTTCACCGTCAGCATCTCCTGCAACGTATAGGCGGCGCCATACGCCTCCAGCGCCCAGACCTCCATCTCGCCGAAGCGCTGTCCACCGAACTGCGCCTTGCCACCCAGCGGCTGCTGGGTCACCAGCGAGTAAGGACCGATCGAGCGGGCATGGATCTTGTCGTCAACCAGGTGGTGCAGCTTGAGCATATAGATGATGCCCACCGTGACCTTGCGCTCGAACGGCTCGCCGGTGCGCCCATCGGTCAGGATCACCTGGCCGGAGGTGCCAAGGCCCGCCTTGGTCAGCATGCCCTCGATGTCGCCCATGCGGGCCCCATCGAACACCGGCGTGGCGATCGGGATGCCCTTCTTCAGGTTGTCGGACAACTCCATCAGCTGCGGGTCGTCCATGCCGGCGATCTGCTCGGCATAGACCTTATCGCCGTAGATGTCCTTGAGCCGTGCCAGCAATTCGTCCCGCGCATGGCCGGTCCGGCGATACTCTTCGACGAGTTCCCCAACCTGCTTGCCCAGCGTGGCACAGGCCCAGCCCAGATGCGTCTCCAGGATCTGGCCGACGTTCATCCGCGACGGCACGCCCAGCGGGTTCAGCACGATGTCCACCGAGGTCCCGTCCTCCAGGAACGGCATGTCCTCAACCGGCACCACGCGCGAGCAAACGCCCTTGTTGCCATGACGACCGGCCATCTTGTCGCCCGGTTGCAGCTTGCGCTTCACCGCCACGAACACCTTGACCATCTTCATAACGCCAGGCGGCAGCTCGTCACCGCGCTGCAGCTTCTCGACCTTGCCCTCGAACCGCGCCTGCAACCGGGCAACCGCCGCATCGTATTCGCGCTTCAGAACCTCGATCTCGGCCATCACCGCATCGTCCTGCACGCCGATATGGCGCCAAGAGCCGCGAACGTGTTCAGCCAACACTTCCTCGGTGATCACCGTGCCGGCCTTGATGCCTTTGAAACCACCGCTGGCCTTGCCGGCGAGCAGTTTCTCGCGCAGCCGGTTCAGGAACGACCGCTCCTGGATCGCCTTCTCGTCGTCACGGTCCTTGGCTAGGCGCTCGATCTCCGAACGCTCGATCGCCATCGCGCGCTCGTCCTTGTCCACACCACGGCGGCTGAACACGCGCACGTCCACGATCGTCCCGCTGACACCCGGCGGCAGCTTCAGCGAGGTGTCGCGGACATCGGACGCCTTCTCACCGAAAATGGCGCGCAACAGCTTCTCTTCCGGCGTCATCGGGCTCTCGCCCTTCGGCGTCACCTTGCCGACCAGAATATCGCCCGGGTTCACTTCCGCTCCGATATAGACAATGCCGGCCTCGTCGAGGTTCTTGAGCGCTTCCTCGCCAACATTGGGGATATCCCGCGTGATCTCCTCCTGGCCCAGCTTGGTATCGCGCGCCATGACTTCGAACTCCTCGATATGGATCGAGGTGAAAACGTCGTCGCGCGCAATCCGCTCGCTGATGAGGATGGAGTCCTCAAAGTTGTAGCCATTCCAAGGCATGAACGCGACCAGCACGTTGCGCCCCAGCGCCAGTTCGCCCAGCTCGGTCGAAGGACCGTCGGCGATGATGTCACCCTCGGCCACCCGGTCACCCACCCGCACCAGCGGACGCTGGTTGATGCAGGTCGACTGGTTGGAGCGCATGAACTTGCGCAGCCGGTAGATATCCACGCCCTTGGTCGTGCCATCCTCCGCGGTCGCGCGCACCACGATGCGAGCACCATCGATCTGGTCAATCACGCCCTCGCGCCGCGCCACGATGGTCGCACCGGAGTCGCGTGCCACCGCCGCTTCCATCCCAGTCCCCACCAGCGGCGCATCGGCGCGGATCAGCGGCACCGCCTGGCGCTGCATGTTCGAACCCATCAGCGCGCGGTTGGCGTCGTCGTTCTCCAGGAACGGGATCAGCGCCGCCGCCACCGAGACAAGCTGCTTCGGCGACACGTCGATCGCCGTCACGTCCTCTGGCTTCACCAGCCGGAAGTCACCCTGCCGACGAACCGAGACCAGGTCGTCGGTAAACCGCCCGTCGCCATCCATCTTGGCGTCAGCCTGGGCAACGACGAGCTTTTCCTCCTCCATCGCCGACAGATACTTCGGATCGCGCTGAACCACGCCATCCTTGACCAGCATGTAAGGCGTCTCGATGAAGCCGTACTTGTTGACCTTGGCATAGGTCGCCAGCGAGTTGATCAGGCCGATATTCGGCCCCTCCGGCGTCTCGATCGGGCAGATGCGGCCGTAATGCGTCGGATGCACGTCACGAACCTCGAAGCCCGCCCGCTCACGCGTCAGACCGCCCGGTCCAAGCGCTGACAGACGACGCTTATGCGTCACTTCCGACAGCGGATTGGTCTGGTCCATGAACTGCGACAGCTGCGACGAGCCGAAGAACTCGCGCACCGCAGCCGCCGCCGGCTTGGCGTTGATCAGGTCGTGCGGCATGACGGTATCGATATCCACCGAGCCCATGCGCTCGCGGATCGCGCGTTCCATGCGCAACAGCCCGACGCGGTACTGGTTCTCCATCAGCTCGCCGACCGAACGAACGCGCCGATTGCCCAGATTGTCGATGTCATCGATCGTGCCGCGGCCATCCTTCAGCTCGCACAGGATCTTCACCGTGCGCAGGACATCCTCCTTGCGCAGCACCCGCACGCTGTCCTCAGCATCCATCGTCAGGCGCATGTTCATCTTGACGCGGCCCACGGCGGACAGATCATAGCGGTCGCCGTCGAAGAACAGCCCGCGGAACAGCGCCTCGGCGGTATCCGGCGTCGGCGGCTCGCCCGGGCGCATCACCCGGTAGATGTCGATCAGCGCGTCATCGCGATTACTGTTCTTATCCACCGTCAAGCTGTTGCGGATCCACGGACCGTTCGACTGGTCCACCGCCAGCGTCGGCAGTGTGTCGATCCCGCGGTCTTCCAGCGATGCCAACTTGGCCTCGGCCAGCTCCTCGCCAGCCTCGGCATAGATCTCGCCGGTCTCGACATTGACCAGGTCCTCGGCAACATAACGGCCCAGCAGATCGGCACGACCAACCAGCACCACCCGCGTGGTCTCGGCAATCTTGCGCGCCTGACGCGCCGTCAGCTTCGCCTCGGCCTCGGCCACCACCTCGCCGGTCTCGGCATCAACCAGCGACTCCAGCAGCTTGATGCCACGGAAGGCGTCGGGATCGAACGGCCGCGCCCAGCCCTTGGGCGTGCGGCTGAACACCACCTGGCCATAGAAGAAGTTCAGGATCTCCTCGGCATCCATGCCACGGACCTCACCGGGCTCCACCTCTTCACCCTTGGCCGCCCGCGCAGCGCGCAGCGCCTCGGTATTGGCGGACTCAAGCGCATAGAGCAGCGTGGTGACCGGCAGCTTCCGCTTGCGGTCAATGCGGACGTAAACGAGGTCCTTGGAATCAAACTCGAAATCGAGCCATGAGCCGCGATACGGGATCACCCGGGCCGAAAACAGGTACTTGCCCGAGGAATGCGTCTTGCCTTTGTCGTGGTCGAAGAACACGCCGGGCGAGCGGTGCATCTGGCTGACGATGACGCGTTCGGTGCCGTTGATGATGAAGGTGCCGTTATCCGTCATGAGCGGCATGTCGCCCATGTAGACCGGCTGCTCCTTGATGTCGCGGATCGAGCGCGCGCCCGTATCCTCGTCAAGATCCCAGACGATGAGTCGAAGAATAACCTTCAGCGGCGCGGCATAGGTCATGCCGCGCTGGATGCACTCCTCAACGTCGTATTTCGGATCTTCCAGCTCGTAGTAGACGAATTCCAGCCGACCGCGGCCAGCGAAGTCGTCGATGGGAAAGACCGACTTGAACACTTCCTGCAAGCCCGTCGGGGTCCGGCTGTCATACGGCGTCGCCATCTGCAGGAACGCCTCATAGCTGGCGCGCTGCACATCGATCAGGTTCGGCATCTGCGCCAGCTCGGGGATACGCCCGAAGCTCTTGCGGATGCGCTTCTTGCCGGTAAACGAACCAGTAATCGCGTTCATGCCCGTATCCTGCACAGTTGGTCAGTCCATAACCCCGGCCGCGCCCAAAAGCGCATGCCGTCAGTCAAAGTCGATGGTCAATCCCACTCGGTCGCAAAACCAAGTCGATCGCAAAGTCTAGTCGGCCGCAAAGTCTAGTCGGCCGCAAAGCCAAGCCAGTCGTCAGAAACGCCGATACGAACGGGGGCCGCACCCCTTTCGGGGGTGACCTCCGTCCGATCAGCAACAATGCGCGGCAACGCGGCCGCGCGAGAACTCACTTGATCTCGACAGTGGCACCTGCCTCTTCCAGCACCTTCTTGATCTTGCCAGCCTCTTCCTTGTTCACGCTTTCCTTCACAGTCTTCGGCGCGCCCTCAACCAGGTCCTTGGCTTCCTTCAGGCCCAGGCCGGTGATGGTGCGGATTTCCTTGATCACGTTGATCTTCTTGTCACCGGCGGTGGCAAGGATCACGGTGAACTCGGTCTGTTCCTCAACCGCGGCAACAGCGGCGGCGGCAACCGGCGCGGCAGCAGCAGCCGGCGCGGCGGCGGACACGCCCCACTTCTCCTCAAGCATTTTCGATAGCTCGGCAGCCTCCAGCACGGTCAGGCTGGACAGCTGCTCCACCAGGTTCGCAAGATCGGCCATGTCTCTATTCCTTAACTTAGTCTCTGGTCGGTTCCAAGCAAGCCCATCGACTGGACCTGCCACTCACATGCGTATGCAGCCGGTCAGGCCGCCTCGTACGTCGCCGCTTCGTCCTTTCGGGCGTAAGCCGCAAGAACCCGCGCGATCTGTCCGCCCGGCGCCTGGAGGATGCTCGCGATCCGCGTCGCCGGGGCGGCAATGAGCCCCAGCAAGTTGGCGCGCAGCGCGTCCAGCGACGGCAACTCGGACAGCGCCTTGACCCCGGATGCATCCAGCATCTGGTTGCCAAGCGCTCCACCGAGCACCACGAACTTCTCGTTGGTTCTGGCGAACTCGACAGCAACCTTCGCCACAGCCACCGGGTCCCGAGCCCACGCAAGCGCGGTCGGTCCCTTCAGCATTGGCTTGATGCCGTCAAAGCGGGTCCCATCCAGGGCGAGGAGGGTCAGCCGGTTCTTCGCAACCTTGTAGGTCGCACCCGCGTCACGCATGCGGCGGCGCAAAGTCGTCACATCAGCCACAGTCAACCCGTTATTCTGGGTGACTACAACCATGGACGTCTCGGCGAACACCGTCGCGAGCGAGGCGACGAACGCGTGCTTCTCCGTACGGTCCAAATCTCGTCTCCGTCGGTAGCCAGTCGTGGCAGCGCCACGATCCAGCTGGGTTGCCCAATGGGCCAGCACGCACGCCACCCACCTTGCGATGAGTATCAGGCGCCCGGACCAGCCCGGTTCGCCTGTCCCCGACATCGGCCGAAGCCTCCGCCAGTGAGTCGGAACCACCAGGGACTTACATCCTTGGCATCCCCGTCTCCCGCGCGCGGACCCTAGGGTCCCTTAATGCTCCGAAGAACAACGAGCGGTCTCGGACAGGTTCGGGGGCTCCCGCCCCCTGCCCGCCACCGACCTTGCGGCTGGCGGCGAATTTCTCAAGGCAAGGAAGGCCTTCTTTTTCTGTAGAAAAAGAAGCAAAAAGACTTTCATCCATTGCCCAGCGGCAACGCAGCGCTTTCTAAACGGATGAAAGTTTTTTGGTTCTTTTTTTCAAAAAAGAACGTTCTTCCTCGCTTCTGCTATCTCTAGGCCAGCGTGCCCACATCCACCCGCACGCCCGGCCCCATCGTCGAGCTGACCGCAACCTTCTGCACATAGGTGCCCTTGGCCCCGGTCGGCTTGGCCTTCACAATCGCATCGGCAAATGCCTTCGCATTCTCCAGCAGCTTCTCCACCGGGAACGACGCCTTGCCGATCCCCGCATGCACGATGCCCGCCTTTTCCGCCCGGAACTCCACCTGGCCAGCCTTGGCCGCGGTGATCGCGCCCTTGACGTCCATGGTCACGGTGCCCAGGCGCGGATTCGGCATAAGCCCACGCGGCCCCAAAATCTTGCCCAAACGCCCCACCAGACCCATCATGTCCGGGGTTGCAATGCAGCGATCGAACTGGATGTCGCCGGCCTGAATCTTCTCGGCCAGGTCGTCGGCCCCCACCACATCGGCCCCGGCGGCCAGCGCTTCCTCGGCCTTGGCACCCCGGGCAAACACGCCCACGCGCAGCGTCTTGCCGGTGCCGTTCGGCAGCCCGACCAACCCGCGCACCATTTGGTCGGCATGCCGCGGGTCGATGCCCAGGTTCATGCTGATCTCGATCGTCTCGTCGAACTTTGCCTTCGCATTGGCCTGCACCGTGGCGATCGCATCGGCCAGCGAATACGACTTGGTCAGGTCAACAGCCTTATAGGCGGCCGCGAGGCGCTTCTTGTGTGCCATCGGATCAGCCCTCCACCACGGTCAGGCCCATCGACCGGGCGGAACCCGCGAGCATGCGCACGGCCCCGTCAACGTCGTTGGCGTTCATGTCCTTCATCTTGACGGCCGCAATCTCGCGCAATTGCTCAACCGTCACCCGCCCGCTCGCAGCCCCCTTGCCCGGCGTCGTCGTGCCCTTGGTGATCCCGGCCGCCTTCTTCAGGAAGTAGGTGTTCGGCGGCGTCTTGGTGATGAAGGTGAAGGTGCGGTCGCCGAACGCGGTAATGACCACGGGGACCGGCATCCCGGGCTCCATCTGGGCCGTCACCGCGTTGAATTCCTTCACGAAGGACATGATGTTCAGGCCGCGCTGACCCAGCGCCGGGCCCACTGGCGGCGACGGATTGGCCTTGCCGGCCGGAATCTGCAACTTGATGTAGCCGACGATCTTCTTCGCCATGATCCCTTGACTCCTGTTTCCGGGCTTGCGCCGCGAAAAGGTTGGGGACCGCGGTCCATACGACACCCAGCGCAAGCGACTGCGCCAGGATGTCTCCCGCG
>Ga0007762_1078028_pt1 | contig 11243 bp, 24 predicted proteins | sample LauGreFBDMM110DN_FD_61543 | JGI IMG/M metagenome (GOLD analysis project Ga0007762, IMG submission 61543) | Metatranscriptome of freshwater lake microbial communities from Lake Michigan, USA - Fa13.BD.MM110.DN (Metagenome Metatranscriptome) | ecosystem: Environmental > Aquatic > Freshwater > Lake...
AAAAAAGGCATTAATAGATTTCCACTTGAGAGAGAGGCTTGCCTCACCCTCACTTAGCCCTGGCGTTGCTTGTGGCGTGCATCACTACTGCAAATCACGCGTACCACCCCTTTACGCCGCACTACTTTACAATTACGACAAACTTTTTTTACCGATGCTTGCACTTTCATTTCTTTCTCCTCAGTACTATACGCAACCACTACTTGGCGCGAAACGTAATGCGCCCTTTTGTTAAGTCATAAGGTGTCAGTTCAACTGTAACCTTGTCACCGGGCAAAATACGAATATAGTGCATACGCATCTTACCGGAGATATGACCCAACACAATATGACCATTTTCTAGTTTCACACGAAAGGTTGCATTCGGAAGGGACTCTACAACCTCTCCCTGCATTTGCATCGCATCTTCCTTGGCCATCAGCGAATCAATCCACCCTTAAAATTTGCCTTCTTTAACAAGCTTTCGTACTGATGCGTCATCAGATAAGATTGAACTTGTGCCATAAAATCCATGGTCACCACTACCATAATTAATAACGAGGTGCCACCAAAGTAGAATGGTACGTTCCACTTTACAACCAAAAACTCTGGCAAGAGGCACACCAACGTCACATACACCGCACCAACTAACGTTAGGCGTAGCATAATATTTTCAATATACTTGGCAGTCTGATCACCAGGACGAATCCCAGGCAAAAAAGCACCACTTTTCTTCAGGTTCTCAGCCGTTTCTTTTGGATTAAAAACTAGTGCCGTATAAAAAAAACAGAAGAAAATAATTGCTGTCGCATACAACATCACATAAATGGGCTGACCTGGGGACAGCTTGTCACTAATATCTTTCAACCAAGCCAACCCTTGACCGCTAGCAGACCAGCCAGCCAAAGTCGCCGGAAATAATATTATGCTAGAAGCAAAAATCGGCGGAATCACACCAGCCATATTCACTTTTAACGGCAAATGCGAACTCTGACCACCATATACCTTATTTCCCACCTGACGCTTGGCGTAGTTGACGAGAATTTTTCGCTGACCGCGCTCAACAAACACCACCAACGCTGTTATTCCAACCGAACCAAATAAAAGCAATAAAACCAACGGAATAGAGAATGCACCGGTACGCGCTAACTCTAGGGTACTACCAATTGCATTAGGCAATCCAGCAGCAATCCCAGCAAAAATAATCAGAGAGATGCCATTCCCCAAACCACGTTCAGTAATTTGTTCCCCCAACCACATCAAAAACATAGTGCCTGATAACAAAGTAATTACCGTGGTCATCTGAAACATCATGCCTGGATGCAACACCAATCCTGCTTGTGATTGCAGTGCAACAGACATACCAAATGCTTGAAACAATGCCAGCACCATGGTGCCGTAGCGCGTGTACTGAGTAATCTTACGACGTCCCGACTCACCATCCTTCTTCAACTGCTCAAGATGCGGCACCGCATGCGTGGCCAGTTGCATAATAATGGAAGCTGAAATGTACGGCATAATACCCAGCGCTAGAATCGTAAAGCGCGAGAGGGCACCGCCTGAAAACATATTGAACATACCTAAAATGCCGCTCTTTTGGGTATTGAACAAATCGGCCAACACCACAGGGTCTATGCCTGGCACCGGTATATGCGCCCCAATGCGATAAACTACCAATGCGCCCAACAAAAACCATAAACGGCGGCTAAGATCGCCATACTTTCCGGTATTCAAACGCTTTTTAGATACCGCATCCACGGAGCCCACCATTACTCTGCAATACTACCGCCAGCTGCTTGAACAGCAGCACGAGCACCTTTGGTAAGCAACAAGCCTTGTAATTTAACGGAACGCCTGATCTCGCCAGACATCACCACTTTAGCGATCAGTGCTGCAGCGGGAACGAGTCCAGCTTGTTTCAATGCTAACAAGTCAATCACATCAACTGCCATTTTTTCCAAGTCAGATAAGCGCACTTGAGCGCTGTCATAACGAGTCAAGGAAATAAAACCGCGCTTCGGCAAACGACGTTGCAGCGGCATCTGACCACCTTCAAAACCAACCTTATGAAATCCGCCAGAACGCGATTTCTGACCTTTATGACCACGACCACAAGTTTTTCCCAAGCCGCAACCAATACCACGTCCAACGCGACGCTTAGCGTGCGTAGAACCTTCTGCAGGTTTAATTTTATTGAGTTGCATTTATGCCTCGCACTTAACCAAGTAATAAACCTTATTAATCATACCTCGTACAGCAGGCGTATCTTCCACCAAGACGGTATGATTCAAACGGCGCAGACCTAACCCACGCACACACGCACGATGCGATTCTTTAGTGCCGATCACGCTTTTAACCAGCGTTACTTGAAGCATGCCAGCTGTTACTTTAACTTTCTGTTGAGACTGTACCATTGCATTACCCCTGAATTTCTTCAATGCTCATACCACGCTTGGCAGCAATTTCAGATGGAGAATTGATAGCCTGCAGACCATTAAGAGTTGCGCGCACTACGTTGTACGGATTACTTGAACCAATGCATTTAGCCAATACGTTATGCACACCCACAGCCTCAAACACAGCGCGCATCGCGCCACCTGCAATAATTCCGGTACCTTCTGACGCTGGCTGCATGTAAACCTTAGCAGCGCCATGACGCCCAATCACCGTATGGTGTAGAGTGCCCTTATTTAAATTGACATTAATCATTTTTCGACGTGCCTCTTCCATCGATTTTTGTACGGCAACCGGCACCTCTTTGGATTTCCCCTTACCCATGCCTATGCGACCATCGCCATCTCCAACCACGGTAAGCGCAGCGAATCCCATAATGCGACCCCCCTTCACCACCTTAGTTACACGATTGATCGAAATCATCTTCTCAATAAGACCATCACCACGATCTTCTGATTGCTGCATTCTTCCCTGCGCTTTAGCCATCATTCACCTCAAGTTAGAACTTCAAGCCATGCTCACGCGCCGCAGCAGCAAGCGCTTTTACGCGACCGTGATATTTATAGCCAGATCGGTCAAAAGCGACTTCTGCAATACCAGCGCTTTTGGCTTTTTCAGCGATACGCTTTCCCACCAATATTGCCGCAGCAATATTGCCCCCATTAGCAAACTCTTTTCGCACTTCCGCCTCTAAAGTAGAGGCACTCACCAACACTTTACTGCCGCAAGCAGAAATTACTTGAGCATAAATGTGTAAATTGCTGCGACGAATCGCCAAACGAATCGATTTTTGACCAGCAATTTTAGCACGCGTTTTACGAGCCCTGCGCTGACGCGCATCATTCTTGATAAACATTATCAGCCTCAATTATTTTTTCTTGGTTTCTTTCAACTTCACCACCTCTTCGGCATAACGAACCCCCTTACCCTTGTAGGGCTCGGGTTCACGGAACGCGCGAATTTCAGCGGCGACTTGCCCAACCTGCTGCTTATTTGTGCTTTTTAATACTACTTCAGTTTGAGTCGGCGTCGAAACTGTCACACCAACAGGGACTTTATAAACCACAGGGTGGGAAAATCCAAGAGTCAGATTAAGAGTATCGCCAGTGGCTTGAGCACGATAACCGACGCCAACCAAGGTCAGCTTGCGCTCAAAACCCTTGGTCACACCCTGCACCATATTAGCAATCAGCGCACGAATAGTGCCAGACATAGCATCCGCATTCGCAGATTCATTACCAGCTTTGCACAGCAACTCCTCGCCTTCATGCTGCACAATAACATCGTTGCTCAGCACTTGTTTCAACATTCCCAATGGGCCTTTAATAGAAACCTCATTGGCAACCAGCGTCACTTCAACACCAGCAGGCAAAGCTATAGGATTTTTAGCAACTCTAGACATAATTACCCCGTTACGCGACTATGCACAACACTTCGCCACCAATTCCATTGGCACGTGCTTTGCGGTCAGTCATCAGCCCCTTTGAGGTAGACACAATGGCAATACCCAAACCGTTCATCACTTTAGGTATATCATCGCAACCCTTGTACATTCGCAGACCAGGGCGACTAACGCGCTGTATCTTCTCAATCACCGGTCGTCCAGCATAATATTTCAGGCCAATTTCCAAAGTAGGCTTACCTTCTACACTGGAAATATTATACCCATCCACATAACCCTCATCCTGCAGCACCTTGGCGATCGCCACCTTTAGCTTGGAAGAAGGCATCCTTACATTTATTTTTTCCGCCATTTGCGCATTTCTAATACGCGTCAGCATGTCGGAAATCGGATCACTCATACTCATAGATTCACTCCTACCAGCTTGCCTTGATTACACCAGGGACCTCGCCACGCATTACAAATTCACGCAACTTGATACGACCCAGACCAAACTTGCTGAAAACACCGCGCGGACGCCCAGTCAACGAGCAACGATTACGCAAGCGTACCGGACTAGCGTTTCGCGGAAGCGCCTGGAGCTTTTGGCGCGCGACATAACGATCCTCATCACTCAATTTAACGTTAACTATAATTGCCAACAGCTCAGCACGCTTAATTGAGTATTTCTTTACAATGTCGCGACGTTTTTGTTCGCGATTAATGACAGCTGCTTTAGCCATTTTGCCCTCAGTTCTTCAACGGAAATTTGAAAGCCAAGAGGAGCGCACGCGCCTCTTCATCGGTCTTCGCACTAGTAGTAATAGTAATATTCATGCCCCGCAACGCATCAATTTTGTCATATTCAATCTCAGGGAAAATGATCTGTTCCTTGATACCCATATTGTAATTGCCACGACCATCGAACGCCTTACCAGATATACCACGAAAGTCACGGATACGCGGGATAGCCACCGATACCAATCGATCTAGAAATTCATACATGCGCGCTTTACGCAACGTAACTTTGCACCCGACAGGATAGTTTTCACGAATCTTAAAACCTGCGATAGATTTCTTGGATTTAGTCACCACCGGCTTTTGTCCGGCAATTTTCTGCATATCGCTAACGGCATGCTCCATAACCTTCTTGTCTGCCACCGCCTCACCCACTCCCATATTCAGGGTGATTTTTTCTATGCGCGGCACTTCCATAATGGACTTGTAGCCAAATTGCTTCATCAGGTCTGGAGCTACCGTACCCTTGTAAAAATCATATAGACGAGCCATGCTTTCCCCCCCTTTACGCGTCAATCACTTCGCCACTCGACTTAAAGACGCGCATTTTGCGACCATCTTCTAAAACCTTAACACCCACACGATCAGCCTTTTTTGACGTCGCGTTGTAAATAGCAACATTAGAGGAATGGATTGACATTTCAATAGCCACAATTCCGCCAGTTAAACCCTTTACAGGATTCGGCTTCTGATGTTTCTTAACCATGTTAATGCCACTTACCAGCAAACGATCACCAAGTACACGCAGCACACTGCCACGATTACCCCTGTCTTTTCCAGTAATGATAATCACATCATCATTTTTTTTAATCTTGCGCATAACTCATCCTTAGGCTACGTTATATCGTCGCAGACATTACTTCCCGCAGTTCACAGAACCTCAGGGGCGAGCGATACAATTTTCATAAATCGCTCAGTACGCAACTCACGCGTAACCGGGCCAAAAATTCTAGTACCAATCGGCTCAAGCTTCGCATTCAGCAGAACTGCCGCATTCCCATCAAATTTTATTAAAGAACCATCGGGACGACGCACACCCTTAGCTGTACGCACCACCACTGCACTGTACACTTCGCCCTTTTTTACTCGTGAGCGCGGTGCAGCATCTCTAATACTAACCTTAATAACATCCCCAATAGCCGCATAACGACATTTGGATCCACCCAATACTTTGATGCACATAACAGAACGCGCGCCAGTATTGTCGGCTACACTCAAAACAGATTGCATTTGTATCATAATTTATACTCCAACTTTATCCGCACTGTAGCGGCTAGTCTTGGAACCCGTTTGGGTTAGGTCGCCGCAAATGAAAGCAGCAATGAAACGAAGTTCAACATTATATGCAAGATTGCCAAATGACACAAGCATTAAATCTAATTTAGCTTGGTTATTTTTTCTAACCAAAATAAAATATACGTTAAACCGCTTGAGATTTTTCAACCAGCTTGGTCACACGCCAACTCTTGGTCTTGGCCAAAGGACGGCACTCTTCTATGAAAACCAAATCACCCTGATGAAACTCATTATTTTCATCATGAGCGTGGTACTTTTTCGATACGCGCAAAACCTTGCCCAACAGAGAGTGCTTAATCTTGCGCTCAACCAATACGGTAACCGTTTTATTCATTTTGTCGCTTACAACCATGCCAGTCAGCGTTCGTTTCAAATTTGTTGCACTCATTGTTGAGCACCCTTTTCTGTCAATATGGTTTTCACGCGAGCAATGTCACGACGCACCTTGAGAAGCTGGCTATTATTACTCAACTGCTGTGTAGCCATCTGCATACGCAAGCCAAATTGAGCTTTGGTCAGGGACAGCAACTCTTGATCCAGATCCGTTATGGATTTCACTCTTAATTCATTCGCCTTCATAATTATGCCCCTACCTGTCTAATTACAAACGTAGTGGCAATAGGCAGCTTAGCTGAGGCCAAACGAAACGCCTCGCGCGCTATCAATTCCTCCACGCCATCCATTTCATACAGCATCTTGCCAGGCTGAATTTCAGCGACATAATACTCAGGATTACCCTTACCATTACCCATACGTACTTCAGCGGGTTTTTGCGAAATCGGCTTGTCTGGAAAAATACGAATCCAAATACGTCCACCACGTTTAATGTGGCGGGTCATGGCGCGCCGCGCCGCCTCTATCTGACGTGCCGTTAAGCGACCACGTGCAATAGCCTTGAGACCAAACTCACCAAAGCTAACTTTATTGCCGCGTGTCGCAATGCCAGTATTACGACCCTTTTGCTCCTTGCGATATTTTCTTCTAGCTGGCTGTAGCATGTTTTGCCCCCGACTTTCTTACTCTTTTTTCAGGTTCAGATGCTATTGGCGCAGATACTTCTTCTACTCCGGTATGATCACCCTTGTAAACCCAAACCTTAACTCCAATAATGCCATAAGTCGTTTTAGCTTCGGCAGTACCATAGTCAATATTGGCACGCAAAGTATGCAATGGCACACGCCCTTCGCGATACCATTCGGTTCGCGCAATTTCGATCCCATTAAGACGGCCAGCACTCATAATCTTGATACCCTGAGCACCCAGACGCATGGCATTCTGCATAGCCCGCTTCATCGCACGACGGAACATGATGCGCTTTTCCAACTGCGAGGTAATGCTTTCCGCAATCAACTGAGCATCTATTTCAGGCTTCCGCACTTCCTCAATGTTTAATGCGACATCGGGCAACCCCATGCGTTTTCTCAGTTCAGTCCGCAGAGCTTCGATATCTTCGCCCTTCTTGCCAATCACTACACCAGGACGAGCGGTATAGATTGTGATTTTAGCATTTTTGGCCGGTCGTTCGATGACGATCTTGGACACACCCGCACCAAAAAGTTTTTTCTTCAGATAATCACGTACTTCAATATCCTTAAGAAGCATTCCGGCAAAATTCTTGCTGTTAGCGTACCATTTTGAAGTCCAGTTTTTTTGAACGCTCAATCGGAAACCGATTGGATGAATTTTCTGTCCCATATCTGCTTTAGCTCCCGACGATAATCGTAATGTGGCAGGTCTGCTTTTCGATGCTATTGCCTCGACCCTTGGCACGAGCCGACGTCCTCTTCAGCGAGGCTCCTTTATCAACATAGATAATAGAAACCTTTAAATCGTCAATATCAGCACCATCATTGTGCTCAGCATTGGCGATTGCAGATTCCAAGCCTTTCTTGATAATTACAGCTGCTTTTTTAGGGCTAAAAGCTAGTGTATTTAAGGCCTTATTAACAGGCAAGCCACGGATCTGATCCGCCACCAGTCGGCCCTTCTGAGCCGACAGGCGAACACCCTTTACTACTGCGATTGTGTTCATCATGCCTCCTTATTTTTTCTTGACCACTGCTTTTTTGTCAGCAGCATGTCCTTTGAAAGTGCGAGTCAGCGAAAATTCACCAAGCTTATGGCCCACCATGTTCTCAGAGATATACACAGGAATATGCTGCTTACCATTATGCACGGCTATAGTCAGACCGACGAACTCAGGCAGTACCGTTGAACGACGTGACCAAGTTTTCACTGGTCGCTTATCGTTACTGGCGCGCACAGTTTCAATTTTTTTTACTAAGTAAGCGTCGACGAATGGACCTTTTTTAATGGAACGTGCCATAATTTTTACCCCTTAAGTCTGAAAGCGGCGGCGTACTATCATGCCGCTGGTACGCTTGTTGCGACGTGTACGAAAGCCCTTGGCTGGAACACCCCATGGACTAACCGGGTTGCGACCAGCAGCAGTCTTTCCTTCACCACCTCCATGCGGGTGATCGACAGGATTCATCGCCACACCACGTACGGTCGGGCGCACTCCGCGCCAACGCATCGCGCCAGCCTTACCAATAGAACGCAAGCTGTGCTCAGCATTGCCAACTTCACCTATCGTTGCCTTACAATCCACGTGAACCTTACGAATTTCTCCGGAACGCAAACGTAATTGCGCGTACCCACCCTCTCGTGCCAGTAGTTGCACGGAAGTGCCAGCCGAACGTGCCAACTGCGCACCCTTACCTGGCATCATTTCAATGCAGTGTATAGTCGAGCCTACTGGAATATTGCGTAACGGCAAAGCGTTACCAGCCTTAATTGGAGCTTCTGAACCGCTCACCAGTTGTGCGCCCACAGCCACCCCCTTAGGGGCGATAATGTACCGGCGTTCGCCATCGGCGTAGCATAAAAGTGCCACATGCGCGCTACGGTTCGGGTCATATTCCAAATGCTCAACAGTTGCCGAAACGCTATCTTTATCTCTCTTGAAATCAACTATACGGTAATTTTTTTTATGTCCGCCACCCATATGACGGACGGTAATATGGCCATTATGGTTACGACCAGCCGTTCTGTTCTTTTTTTCCAGTAACGGCGCATGAGGTTTCCCCTTATGCAGGTCACTGTTGACCACACGGACAACAGCGCGTCGTCCCGGTGAGCTTGGTTTAAGTTTTATCAGTGCCATAATTTATCCTTGCTCACTCTCAGAAAAATTGATTTTCTGACCAGGCGCAAGGCATACATATGCCTTCTTCCAATCTTTGCGCCGGCCCATGAACTTGCCAAAACGCTTTTGCTTACCTTTGACAATGGCAACTTGAACGCTCTCGACACCCACCTTGAACATCAACTCGACAGCAGCTTTAATTTCTGGCTTCGTAGCAGTAGAGTCCACACGAAAAATTACTTGCTCATGTTTTTCAGCTACATATGTTGCCTTTTCAGATATCTGCGGAGCTTGCAATACATTCATCAAGCGCTCCTGGCTGAATTTTTGGTTACTCATGCCAGCATCTCCTCAATTTTTCTCATAGCATCAAGTGTCACAAGTACTTTTGGGAAACGCACCAAACTCACTGGATCTGCCTGATGCGCTTCTAACACAAGCACATTTGGCAAATTACGGGAAGATAGATATAAATTATCATCAATATCATTGACAATAATCAACACACGGCTCGAATCAAAACCCATATCCACCATTTTCTTCGCAAGCAGTCTTGTCTTGGGCGCCTCAAGCGTCAGACTATCCACTACTGTCAAACGATTCTCACGCACCAATTGCGAAAAAATAGAAGCCAAGCCAGCGCGATACATCTTGCGGTTGACTTTCTGTGTATAATTTTCGTCCGGACTGTTCGGAAAAATTTTGCCGCCACCGCGCCACAGCGGACTAGATGCCATACCAGCACGCGCACGGCCAGTCCCTTTTTGTGCCCAAGGCTTACGTGTGCTCTTAGCAATTTCACTACGGCCTTTTTGTTTACTACTGCTAGAACGAGCATTAGCCTGATATGCGATCACCACCTGGTGAATCAACGCCTCATTGTAGTCGCGACCGAACAGCTCATCGGAAGCTGACATACTGGCGCTCACCTGGCCTTTATTGTCAATAACTTTAAGTTCCATTATGCACCCACCTTTACTGCTGGACGCACAACAACGTCCCCACCTTTTGAGCCAGGAACAGCACCCATTATCAGCAATAGTTGACGATCAGTGTCGATACGGACTATTTTAAGATTTTGTACAGTTCGCTGCACATCACCAAGGTGCCCGGCCATGCGCTTACCTGGAAACACGCGGCCCGGATCTTGCGCCATACCAATAGAACCAGGTACATTGTGAGATTTGGAATTGCCGTGCGTGGCACGGCCGGAACTGAAATGGTGACGCTTGATTACGCCGCTAAAGCCCTTGCCAAGTGTGACACCAGTTACGTCTACTTTCTGACCAACTTTAAATAGATCTACGCTCAGCACACCACCAGCCTGCAGACCACTCAATTCATCAGGTGTAGCAGTAAATTCTTTTTGCAGACTACCCGCCACCACGCCTGCTTTAGCATAATGACCTGCCGCCGCTTTTGTGACACGACTTGCACGTCGCACGCCAAACGCAATTTGAACTGCGCTATAGCCATCTGTATTATAGGTTTTAATCTGGGTAATGCGATTATTGGACACGTCCAACACTGTCACCGGCAAAGATATTCCATCGTCGGTAAAAATGCGGGTCATGCCAATCTTTCGACCGACAAGTCCTAAACTCATTCTTATATCCTTCTTAAGGGGCTGACTACAATTGGCCAACCGATTCAATTACTACAACTACTGTAATTTAATTACGACATCCACGCCCGCAGGCAAATCCAATTTCATTAATGCATCTACAGTTTTCTCGGTTGGATCAACAATATCCAGCATACGTAGATGTGTTCGAATCTCAAATTGATCGCGTGAGGTTTTATTGACGTGTGGAGAACGCAATACATCAAAACGCTCAATTTTCGTAGGCAATGGAATTGGACCTTTTACCACCGCTCCAGTGCGCTTCGCTGTCTCTACAATACGCGATGCGGACTGATCAATCAGACGATAATCAAATGCTTTCAGGCGTATACGGATATTCTGACTTTTCATATTATTTATTCTATTTTCTGGCAACTATTGTTGCAATAGCGGATTAACGGAACATTATACAATAATGCTGTATCTTATTGCACGTATTATTATTCAATCACCTTAGCCACCACACCGGCACCAACGGTACGACCGCCTTCGCGTATCGCGAAACGCAGACCTTCTTCCATCGCAATTGGGGCAATCAAATTCACCGTCACCGACACGTTGTC
>Ga0007762_1665928_pt1 | contig 10289 bp, 17 predicted proteins | sample LauGreFBDMM110DN_FD_61543 | JGI IMG/M metagenome (GOLD analysis project Ga0007762, IMG submission 61543) | Metatranscriptome of freshwater lake microbial communities from Lake Michigan, USA - Fa13.BD.MM110.DN (Metagenome Metatranscriptome) | ecosystem: Environmental > Aquatic > Freshwater > Lake...
ATCGACATCACCGAATGGAACCACCGCACGACTGACGCGCTTCAGCGCCTCGTCGTCCCCGCTGGTGTGTTTCTCAGAATCAAGGCCTAATCAAGGCCTAAAAAGCCCTTAAAAAGCCTAGAAAGGACTTCGCGCGCAACTTCTGGTTGTTGCGACGAAGCCAAAAGACAGAGGGCAGCAACTGCCCGCCACCGTTTGAGGATGGTCCTCGCACGGTTCACAGCAAACGTCATGTACGTCACCACTCACGGTGACGAACCCCTGACGGAAACAAGACTCCGCCGCGCCGTGATTCACTCCACGTGCGCGACAGCTGAAAGCAAGTAGTAGAACAATGAGCAATAAGCCATGCGAAGTCGCCATCCTCGGTAAGAAAGTCGGCATGACCCGATTCTTCCTGCCCGATGGAAAAAACATTCCTGTGACTGTGATCGAAGCTGGTCCTTGCGTCGTGACGCAAGTGAAGACCGCTGATCGCCACGGATACTCCGCGGTTCAAATCGCGTTTGAGGACATCAAGGCACGCAACTCGTCTATGCCGATGATCGGCCACGATCAGAAGGCCAGCACTTCGCCAAAGCGCATGCACCGCGAAATGCGCGTCACTGATGACGCCGCCGCGAATGCATTTGAGCTCGGCCAAGTCATCGATGCCAGCTGCTTCGTCGGCACCGCCTTTGTTGACGTCATCGGCGTGAGCAAAGGTAAGGGTTTCGCCGGTGTGATGAAGCGCCACAACTTCAAAGGTATGAGCGCGACTCACGGTACGGAGCGCAAGCACCGCACTTCGGGTTCCATCGGATCGCACGGTACTGACCGTGGTCACGGTGCGAAGATCAAGAAGGGCAAGCGCATGGCCGGACAGATGGGTAACGAGCGGGTCACCGTTCGCAGCCTTGATGTCGTCAAGATCGATGCGGAGCGCAATCTGCTCTTGGTCAAGGGTCCGATCCCTGGCGCCAACGACGGATACGTCTTCATTCGCGCGGCAACGCGTGTGTTTAAGCGCAAGAGCAAGCGAGTCGCTGCAGTGAAAGCTGCCGCCGGCAAGTAAGCAATTTCCTGAGTATTCCGACTGCGCGCGTCTTTGCTCGCGCAGTCTCGACAGATCGCAATCACATGCATTCATCCCGCGACGGCGTGTAAACCGTCGGGGTCAAGTCAGGTGACAAGTCCTAACTGTCTGAGGCTGCTTGCAGTGCTCAGAAGCCAACAAGGCCGCTTGCGGAACCAGTTGGCACCACAAAGTATTCCCGCGCAGACGAATCACTCGTCTGCAACGGATGGATTCACCAAGTTGATTCCTACTCCGTGCCATCAATAACAGGCACGCAGAGGATGACGCGAAGAAGCGGGCTCAACCCCGCAAGAGGCGAAATATGATCGAACTCCCGATCTACGATTCCAACGGCAAGAAAATCGACACCCTGCAAATCGATGCAGCGACGCTCGGCGGCGAAGTCCGCTACGCGCTGCTCAAGCAGGCGTATGTCATCACCCACGGCAACCAGCGCCAAGGCTCGGCTCGCACCAAGAGTCGCGGCGATGTGCACGGTTCCACCCGAAAACTTTATAAGCAGAAGGGCACCGGCAACGCACGCGCCGGTGCTTCGCGTACCCCCATCCGTAAGGGTGGCGGCGTGACCTTCAAGAAGACTCGCACTCGCGAAGACTTCCGCACCGAACTCCCGAAGAAGATGCGTCGCCTCGCCAACCGCAATGCGCTGTTGGCCAAGCTCATCGACAACGAAGTCAAGTGCTTCGCTGCGCTTGATTTCAAGGCTCCGAAGACTTCGGACTTCGCCAAGCTCATGGCCTCGGTCGGCATCGATCGCACCTGCCTCGTGGCAACCGACAAGGGCAATCGCAACGCGATGCTCTCCGCGCGCAACGTCGCTGGCGTTGATGTGTGCCGCATCGATCAGCTCAACGCTTTCGAGTTGCTGAACCACCGTTACTTGGTGGTCGACAAGGCGGCGCTTGTTTCGTTCCTCGAAGGAACATGCTTCGACAACACGCCCGAGACTGACGAAGCCGAGACCGTAGTGGCAGCCGCCGCTGCGCCGAAGGCTGCGAAGGCTCCAAAAGCTGCGAAGGCAACGTCTGCAGCAACGTCCGCAGCAACGATCGACGCGCCAAAGGCCGTCGCGCCAAAGGCCGCCGCGACTAAGACTGCGGCTCCTAAGGCCAAGAAGGAGAACGCCTAATGCATCACATCCACGTCATCATGCGCCCCATCGTCACCGAGAAGGCAACTTGGGCATCTGGTCACTTCAATCGCTTCGCGTTTGAGGTCTCCAAGATCGCGTCCAAGACGCAGATCAAGAACGCCATCGAGGCGATGTACAAGGTGCGCGTCCTCGGGGTTAACACCCAGACGCGTCGCATTCGCAATCGTTCGTATGCCTACGGACTGGTGATCGGCAAGACTTGGAAGCGCGCGATCGTCAAGATTCATCCTGACGACAAGATCGAACTCTTCTGATCCGCACGCGCCGACACTCACTGACTGCTTCAAGAAACGACACGCTCTAACGAGCTCACTCTCAGAGCAATAGAGGCCACAAAAATGACGATTCGAGTTTACAAGAGAACCACCAACGGACGCCGCAACGCGTCGGTGAATCTCCATACCGAAGTAACCAAGAAGTTCCCTGAAAAGTCGCTCCTCGCGCCACTCGTGCGCGGTTCCGGACGCAACGTTCAGGGCAAGATCACCATCGCTGGTCGCGGTGGAGGCCACAAGCGTCGCTACCGCAAGATCGACTTCAAGCGCAACAAGGATGCCGTGATCGGAAACGTGGTGGGTATCGAATACGATCCCAACCGTTCGTCGCACATCGCGCTGATTGAGTATCCCTGCGGCGATCGTCGCTACATCATCTCGCCTAAGGGCCTCACCGCGGGTGACACCGTGATGAGCTCGGCCGAGCAAATCGACCCCAAGGTCGGCAACTGCATGCCGATCAAGCACATCCCCACGGGTATGGCGCTGCACAACGTCGAGATGGAACCCGGAGCCGGCGGCCGCATGTGCCGTGGCGCTGGTATGTACGCCCGCTTGACCAACAAAGAAGGCCGTTGGGCCACGATCGTGCTGCCTTCGGGCGAAGTTCGTCAGGTCTCGATGGAATGCCGCGCCACCATCGGTGAAGTCGGCAATTCGGATCACGGCAAGGTTGTGCTCGGTAAGGCCGGTCGCAATCGTTGGCTCGGTCGCCGTCCCACGACTCGTGGTATCGCGATGAGCCATCACGCCCATCCTCACGGCGGAGGTTCGGTGTCCAAGGGTGGTCGCGAACCATGTAACTATTCGGGAACGTTCGCCAAGGGCGGTCGCACCCGTCGCTACGGCAAGTCCAGCGACGAGCGCATCATTCGTCGTCGTCGTAGCAAGCGCTACGGCCAGCTCAAACTTTGATAAGGCTCTAAGCACCCGACCACACGTCGAGTGTTGAGCAACCGCCCGACACTCTGCGAAGTCTGCTGCGCAATCACGTTTCGAAAAACTCAGACTGCAAACGTAGTTCCAAGCACAGTCTGAAAGTTAGTTTCGCTAGATCATCTAGCCAGTCACGAATCCAGCGCCACGTAAGTGGTGCGAACACCTCGAGAATCAATCATGTCGCGTTCGCTTAAGAAGGGTCCATACGTCGTCGAAGCGCTCTACCGCAAGGTCGAGAAGCAGGCGGCGAACACCAAGCGCGTTCCGATCAAGACCTGGTCCCGTGCTTGCACGATCGTCCCGGAGTTTGTCGGCTTCACGTTCTCTGTGCACAACGGCCGTCAATTCATTGACGTCTACTGCACCGAAGACATGGTCGGTCACAAGCTCGGTGAGTTCTCGCACACCTGCACCTTCCGCGGCCACACCAACAAGAAGGAGAACCTCAAGACCTGATGAACGTGTCGGACTTCGGTCCGGCTTGCGCGAAATGCGCAGTTCGTCAGCGAGGTAAACCACCTATGGCTACTCAGCCCAAAGCTGCCTACCAAGCGAGTCACCGATTCGCACGTATCGCGCCCCGTAAGGCACGTCTTGTTGCGGATCTCATCCGTGGCAAGCGCGTCGAAGAGGCGCTCACCGAGCTCGACTTCTCCAAGAAGCGTGGCGCGGCGTTCATTGCTGTGGTGCTCAAGAGCGCCATCGCCAATGCGGAAGAGAAGAATGCCGACCCAGCCAAGCTCATCGTGAGCGTGTCGCGCATTGACGAGGGACCAGTCCTCGATCGTTTCCAACCCAAGGACCGTGGCCGCGCGCATCCGATCATCAAGCGCATGAGTCACATTCACATCGCCGTCGAGGAGCGCTGAGCGTTACAGCTCAGGAGAAACACTATGGGACAGAAGGTCCACCCGTTCGGATTCCGTGTTGGCATCACCGAGGCTCATCGCTCTCGATGGTTCGCCCCGAAGGCACTCTTCGGTGGCTTGCTCATCGAGGACTACAAGATCCGCAAGTATGTTGACAAGCAGCTCAACCGCCTGATGTCGGCAGCCGTCAGCGATGTGCTCATTGAGCGCACGCGCGATGAGCTCACCGTCATCATCAAGACGGCGCGCCCTGGCGCGGTCGTTGGCCAACGCGGCGCTGGTATCGAGTCGCTCACGAAAGACATCCAGACTCTGACCGGCCGTAAGGTCGTCATCCGAGTTGTGGAGATCAAGAATGCCGACCTCGATGCCAAGCTGATTGCCGAGAGCATCGCCGAGCAGTTGAAGAAGCGCGCGAACTTTCGCCGCATCCTCAAGATGCGCGCCGAGAGCTCGATGCAGAACGGTGCCAAGGGCATCCGCATTCTGCTCGCCGGTCGCCTTGGTGGCGCCGAGATGAGCCGAACGCTCGACACCCGACTCGGCTCCATTCCGCTGTCGACCATTCAGGCCAACGTCGATTACGCGTTGGCGCAGAGCTTCACTTCGACAGGTTCCATCGGCGTCAAGGTGTGGGTCTTCAAGGGCCTCTACACCGAGCACGATGAAGACCAGACCCATTCGAGCGCCGCCGGTGGCCGTGCTCGCGCCCGCGGTCGTCGTTGATGTATGTATGAGTATTGCTTCGTTTCAAACGCAGCGCGCGTCTTCAACCGCACGCGCTGAGAACTCCCGACTGAGATTGACTGAGGACTGACTATGTCCAACCTGATGCCAAAGCGAGTCAAGTTCCGTAAAGAGCAGCGCGGCAAGCTGAAAGGCAATGCCTCGCGTGGCAACTATGTTGCCTTCGGCGATTACGGACTTCAAACCCTTGAGTCTCACTGGCTCACCGGACGACAGATCGAAGCGGGCCGCATTGCGGCTCAGCACTTCCTTCGTCGCCAGGGCAAGATCTTCATTCGCGTCTTCCCGCACAAGCCGATTTCGAAGAAGCCACTCGAAACCCGAATGGGTAAAGGTAAGGCTGAAGTCGACTACTGGGCTGCCTGCATTCTGCCTGGCACCATCCTCTTCGAGATCGCGGGTGTTCCCGAGGATCTTGCGAAGCAGGCCATGGCGCGCATCGCTTACAAGATGCCGGTGAAGTGCCGATTCGTCGGTCGCCGAATCGCAGTCTGATCATGATCTTCACTGCGTAAGCACTGCGTAAACACTGCTTAAACACTGCTTAAACATCGAGTGCTGAACTGGCTGATCACAACCTGATCGGCACTCAAGAACGAAAAATACGGCTCCCTTCAACCGGAGCCACTCCCAACGGGCGCGACAGCAGCACCCATTAGCAAAGTACGAGAGGCACTCACATGACGCCTGCCGAAGTTAAGAAACTTTCGATCGAAGACCTTCGCGCCGAGGCCACGCGCCTTCGTCGCGACATCTTTGAACTCCGTTGCCGGACGACCTCTGACAAGATCCCGGACAACTCCCGCATTGGTAAGTCCCGCAAGGACCTCGCCCGTGTGCTCACCGAACAAACCGCGCGCAGGGCGGCAACCAAGACCGCGGCCACAGCCGCGAAGAACTGAGACGAACTATGCCGACGAAGAACGAACTCGTCATTCCAGAAAACTCGCCGCGCCGCATTGGCATCGTCGAGAGCGACAAGGCTTCCAAGACCCGCAAGGTGGTCATTGCCTATTCGGGTAAGCATCCGAAGTACGGCAAGTACCTCCGCAAGCGCACCGTGCTTCATGTGCACGACGAAGCCAATGATTCCAAGCTCGGCGATCGCGTCGAGGTGGCCGAGTGCCGCCCGATTTCGAAGACCAAGTCGTGGGTGCTCATTCGCGTCATCGAGCGTGCGCCGCAAGCGGTGTGATTCGGGATGACCGAGTGAGACAGTGTTAGAGAAGCGGCAAAGTTAGCGAAGCAGCAAAATTAGCCAAGCAGCAAACAACACGAAGCATCGCGGTCCTCAGTGCCAGTCATCGAACTGCACCCTAAGCCCGTGACGCCTCGAGCGAAATGAAAGTGAATTGACGCTGACCTCGGTTGGCGTCGGAGCAAAGCAATGATCCAAAAAGAATCACGACTCGACGTGACCGACAACAGCGGTGCCAAGGAAGCCATGGTCATTGGCGTCCTCGGAGCATCGACTGCGACTGGTCGCTTCACCCGCCTCACCATGGGCATCGGCGACACCGTTGTCTGCAGCGTCAAGAAGGCGCTTCCAAACGGTGAAGTCAAAGCCGGTGACAAGGTGCAAGCCGTCATCGTCCGCGTCAAGTTTCCAACCCGCCGCGATGACGGTTCGTATGTGCGCTTCGATTCGAACGCATGCGTGCTCGTCGACAAGGACGGAAATCCCAAGGGCACGCGCATCTTCGGTGCCGTCGCTCGTGAGCTCCGCGAGAAGAACTTCATGAAGATTGTGTCGCTCGCGACGGAGGTAATCTGAACTATGCCACGCCACATTCGCAAAGGTGACAACGTCATCGTTACTAAGGGTGCTTCGAAGGGAATCGTGGGAGAAATCCTGCGTGTGATCGACGAGGGTGAGCGCGTCGTCGTGCGTGGAGCCAACATCCGCACGATGCACATCAAGCCAACCCAGGCTCGTCCGCAAGGCCAGATCCTCAAGGAGGAAGGCCCAATGCATAAGTCGAACGTCAGCCCAATCGTTGACGGAAAGCCGAGCCGCGTGCGGTTCGTCTCCAAGCCCGACGGTTCGAAGTCCCGCATCGCTGTTCGCGGTGGTGGGGAACTGCACCAACTGCGCGGTCCTAAGGCTGCTTCAACTGGTGCCAAAGGCGCGTCGGCGGCGTCCACCAAGAGTGCGTCGAGCCCAGTTGCCAAGGTTGCTGGTAAGAAGACCAACAAGCCCGCGAGCAAGACTGGAAGCAAGAAGCTCTAAACCGATTGCGATCGCTGCCTAAGCCCTCATTCGTGAGCTAAGCACATCACACACGATAGTCAAGCGCCGCAGCAATGCACGCGCAACTCAGAACGCCAAGGTCGCGCTTCCCGCGACACAGCAGAAAACGAAACTCACCATGGCACACGTCACTCGTACCAACCCCCGCCTGCAACAGGCCTACATCGACCAAGTCGGTCCGAAGGCCATGGAAGCATTCGGGCTGAAGAATTCGCATGAGCTTCCGAAGCTCACGAAGATCGTGATCAACGCCGGTATCGGTAAGTTTCTGGACAACCAGAAACTGAAGCCCGAGATCCGCGATCAGATCATCGCCAACTTCCGCACGATCTCCGGCCAGAAGCCGATCATGCTCAAGGCCAAGAAGGCCGTCGCGCAGTTCCGCGTTCGTGAAGGCATGCCTTCCGCGTTCATGGTGACTCTCCGCCGCGATCGCATGTGGCACTTCATGGATCGACTGATCAACCTCGCGATTCCTCGTATTAAGGACTTCCGCGGAGTCAAGGACAAGTCGTTCGATCAGGGTGGCTCGTACTCGTTCGGTCTGACCGAACAAGCGGTGTTCCCCGAAATCAACATGGCCAACGCCACCATCACCCACGGAATGCACGTGACCTTTGTGTTCGAGAAATCGAATCCGAAGATCAGTCGTTTCGTTCTCTCCGAACTCGGAATGCCGTTCGTCAAGCCTGACGAAACCAAGAAGAAGCTGAGCTGACCCGCAACGCATGACTGCGCTTCGTGCGCGGTAGACACGGAATCACACTATGGCAAGCAAGCGAACGTTCAACAAGATGGCGCGCAAGCCGAAGTTCAGCTCACGAGCTGAGGTTCGATGCGAAATCACCGGCCGCAAACGCGGCGTTTACCGCAAGTTCCGCATCTGCCGTCACCAACTCCGCGAGTTGGCACTGCAGGGAATGATTCCCGGCATGCGCAAAGCGAGCTGGTAAGCACGCGCTCGCGAGAGTGCAAGAACGAACTATTCACGAAGTACATCGACCCGCCCTGCGCAACATGGCAGGGGACAGGAGCCTAAGACAATGTCCATTCAAGACCTCACCGCTGACATGCTGACCCGGATTCGCAATGCTGTGCGCAACCGCGAGAAGTCTGTCGTCATCATCAGCAACAAACTCAACCGCGGTGTCGCCGTCGTCCTCAAGGACGAGGGTTACATCACCGACTTCGAGTGCATCGCCGACGGCCGTCAAGGCCTGATTCGTGTGAGCCTCAAGTACGGAGTGCGCGGCGAGAACATCATCAACGAAATCCGCAGGGTTTCGACTTCCGGCTGCCGAACCTATTCGGCGGCGGGCGAATTGCCACGACCGCTTCAAGGTCTGGGCATCTCGATCGTCTCGACCAGCAGTGGAATTATGTCCGACCGCAAGGCGCGCGAGTTGCGCGTGGGCGGCGAAGTTGTGGCCACGGTCTGCTGACGACGTTTGGTGTTCGCTCGCCTGTGCTTCAACGAACGAGTTTCGTGCAGCATGAATCGAGTGCGACCCACAAACGCGACAGTTCGAGCATGTGAAAACGTAGGCAGTCAAGAAACCGCAACACGCGCCCCGCACTCATCGCCGTACTCAGACTTCTAAAGCAGAGTCCGACAGGAGCCAGTCATGTCCCGCATCGGTAAGAAACCCATCCTCGTCCCCGCCACTTGCAAGGTTGCTGTCAACGCCGCAACTCGCGAGGTCGCTATCACGGGCCCTAAGGGCGAAACTCTTAAGGTGATTCATCGCCCTGAGGTTTCTGTCGCATGGAACGAAGCTGATCGCATGATCGTCTGCACGACGGACATGACTCGCCTCGACCAGGGCAATCGCAAGGCGTTCTGGGGTACCACCCGCGCCAACATCGCCAACATGGTGAAGGGCGTCACTGACGGCTACACCGAGAAGCTCGAGATCGTCGGCGTCGGTTACTCGGCCAAGATGGTCGGAACGCGCTTGGACCTCAAGCTCGGATACGCAAACATCATTTCGCTGGCGATTCCAACGGGCGTGAAGCTCGTGATCGCCACCGAGAACGGCATCTTCCTCACCATCACCGGTGCGGATCGCCAGCGCGTGGGCGAGTTCGCTTCGGCGATTCGTTCCAAGCGCAAGCCTGAGCCATACAACGGCAAGGGTGTCAAGTACGTCGGCGAAGTCATCATTCGCAAGCAGGGCAAGGCGAGCGGCGGCTAAGAGCGCGTCGTTCTGGACAACGGCCGGCGCTGCGCGCTTGGACCGTCTCTTCAAGTTCATTCTGCGGCATGTGTGCCGCATCTCACGAGAAGGCAGATCCCCATGAATCGCATGTCACTCAAGGTCGTCCGCAGGAATCGCCGCAAGGCTGGAATTCGCAAGGCTATCCTCGGCTGCCCCGACCGACCACGTCTGTCGGTGTTCCGCTCGCTCAATCACGTCTACGCGCAAGTGATCGACGACTTGACGGGCACCACGCTCGCGTCGGCGAGCACGCGCGACAAGGGATTTCCCGACGCTGGCGCCAAGATGTCCGAGGCAACCGCTGTGGGCAAGCTCGTCGCCGAGCGCGCGATGGCCAAGGGCGTGTCGAAGGTTGCCTTCGATCGCAACGGCTATCTCTTTCACGGCCGCGTGAAGGCTCTCGCTGAGGGCGCCCGCGCCGCAGGTTTGTCGTTCTAAGAGCAATTTCGTGCTCGAACGCGTGTGACCCACGCGTTCAAGCGCATTCTGAGAAGTAAGTGTGAGCGAAGGTTCGAAGCATCAACCGCCTCAAACGCCTGCAACGGCGCGACAGGCCTGAAAACTGGTTCTACCCATGGCAGAGATCATCGACGAAAGTTCATCCATCGAGTCGACCACGGTCGGCGTCTACCGCACCTCGTCGACCGTCGCAGGCGGTCGCCGCTTTAGCTTCGCCGCCATGGTGGTCGTCGGTGACCGTCACGGTCGCGCGGGCGTCGGCTACGCGAAGTCGAATCAGGTGCCGCAGAGCATCGAGA
>Ga0007762_1074875_pt1 | contig 9991 bp, 21 predicted proteins | sample LauGreFBDMM110DN_FD_61543 | JGI IMG/M metagenome (GOLD analysis project Ga0007762, IMG submission 61543) | Metatranscriptome of freshwater lake microbial communities from Lake Michigan, USA - Fa13.BD.MM110.DN (Metagenome Metatranscriptome) | ecosystem: Environmental > Aquatic > Freshwater > Lake ...
CGTGTCACTGTTCTGCTCAATCGTTCTCGCCAGCGCCTCTCGGTCCACGCCGGGGGCAGGAATGTGTACCCCAAGCCGGAAAACGGCCAGCATGCCCAGGGCGAACAGCACCCGGCTGCGCAGGTCCGGCATGCTCCAGATCGTCGTAATCCAGCGGGTCATGCCATCCTCTGGCGGGAAGGGCTAAGCGCGGCTAGCCCAAAGGCAAGCACGCGAAGCCACAGGTTCAGTCTCCGCCCTCGACCGTGCCGCCGGCGGCCTCGATCTTGGCACGAGCACTCGCCGAGATCCTGGCCACGCGAACGGTCAGCTTGACGCTCACCTCGCCGACGCCGAGCACCTTGACGCCATCACGACCAATGCGCGAGATGATGCCCGCCGCCTTCAGCGAATCCGCATCTACCACCGCTCCATCGGCCAACGACCCCAGCTTTCCGAGGTTTACACACTCGAAATCTTTCTCGTTGAAATTGCGGAACCCCACCTTCGGAAGGCGACGTTGCAGCGGCATCTGACCGCCTTCAAAGCCCCAACGACGGGTGTAGCCGCCGCGAGCCTGCTGGCCCTTGGTGCCACGACCAGCGGTCTTGCCGAGACCGGAGCCCTGGCCACGGCCGACGCGCGTGCGCTTCGTCTGCGAGCCCTTGACGGGCTTCAGGCGACTAAGTTCATCCGCCACTGGACACCTCCGCCACCTCGACGAGGTGGATCACCGACTTCACCATTCCACGAACGCTGGGAGTGTTTTCCAGCAGGCGCGAACCACCAATCTTCCGCAGCCCGAGGCCATGGAGCGTAGCGCGCTGCCGTTCGCTGCATCCGATCTGGGACCGCAGCAAGGTCACCTTCAAGTGGTTCATGCGTTCTCCTTCGAGCCGGCAGCCTTCGACCACACGCGGTGCGCGAGATCGTAGTTGGCGATGATGTGTTCCACGGGCTTGCCGCGGCGGGCCGCTACCATGTCGGGGGACTCGACCAGCTTCAACGCCACAACAGTCGCCTTTGCGACATTGTAAGGGTTGGAGCTGCCGAGGCTCTTCGTAAGCACGTTGTGGTAGCCGGCGGCATCCAGAAGGGCGCGCACCACAGGACCGGCGATGACGCCCGTACCCGGGTTGGCCGGCCGCAGAAGCACCTTTCCGGCGCCGAAACGGCCTTCGATCACATGAGGCACAGTGCCGTCCACAACAGGCACGTCGAACATGCTGCGACGAGCGCGCTCGGTCGCCTTGCGAACGGCCTCAGGAACCTCATTCGCCTTTCCTTGGCCGATGCCGATTCGGCCATCGCCGTTCCCCACCACCACCAGCGCAGCAAACGAGAAGCGACGACCGCCCTTCACGACCTTCGCAACGCGGTTGACGTAGATGTTCTTTTCGATGAGCTGCGCGTCGTCCGAAACCTTGCGGGGCGGACCACTCTTCTTACGATCTGGCATGGACATGGGAGCTCCGCAGCGCCCAGGGGCGCCGACGTGAAGGGTCTAGAAGTCGAGTCCCGCTTCGCGAGCGCCGTCGGCCAGGGCCTTCACGCGCCCGTGGTAGAGGAAGCCATTACGATCGAACACGACCTTGGAGATGTTCGCGGCGATGGCCTTGGACGCCACCAGACCGCCGACAGCCTTGGCGGCATCGGCGTTACCGCCGTAGCCACCGCGAGCCTTCAGCTCCGGGGAGAGCGTAGACGCCGCCGCGAGGGTGACCCCCGCATCGTCGTCCACAAGTTGGGCATAGATGTGCTTGTCAGTGCGGTACACCGACATGCGCGGACGTGCCGCCGTGCCGTGTACGCGGCCACGAATGCGAGCCTTGCGGCGACCGCGGGCAAGGAGCTGATCTTCACGAATGGTCATGAGCGACTCCTACTTCTTGGCCGTCTTGCCGGCCTTCAACTTGATCTTCTCGCCTTCGTTGCGGATTCCCTTGCCCTTGTAGGCATCAGGAGCGCGCAGCGCACGAAGCTTCGCAGCGGTCTCACCGACCACCTGCCTGTCGGCCCCCTTGATGATCAAGGTGGTGCCCTTTTCAACTTCCAGCGTGACACCGGCGGGGAAGCCCACTTCAATCGGGTGCGAATATCCAAGGGCGAGCACCAGGCTCTTTCCCTTGATCTCACCCTTGAAGCCGACGCCCGTGATGGTCATCCGCCGTTCGTAGCCCTTGGAGACTCCCATCACCATGTTCGCCAGCAGAGCGCGGGCGAGACCGTGGTTGGAGTACGCCTGCCGGTCCTCTGCGACGCGGACCACCGACGCAGAACCTGCGTCCTGCTCGATCTTCACGCCGGAAGGCAGCTTCTGGGTGAGCTCGCCCTTCGGACCCTTGACCTTCATCTCTGAATCGCCTGCCGACACGGTCACCCCGGCGGGAACGACGATCGGCTTCTTTCCAATGCGCGACATCTCGTGCTCCTACCAGACGTAGCAGATGACTTCACCGCCAACGCCGGCCGTACGGGCGGCCTTGTCGGTGAGCACGCCGCGAGGCGTGGTGAGGATCGCGACGCCGAGGCCGTTGCGAACGCGCGGGAGCTCATCCTTTCCGACGTAGAAACGCCGGCTGGGGCTCGACACGCGTTGGAGGCCCTGAATGACCCCCGCCTTGCCGTCTGCGTACTTGAGGAACACCTTGACGCTTGGCCGCTCATCGTCAGCCTGGTCGATGTAGCCCTCAATGAAACCCTCATTCTTGAGGATCTTCACGATCTCGAGCTTCATCTTCGAACGCGGAATAACCACCGCCGTGTGGCGGGCGGAAAGTCCGTTGCGGATGCGTGTCAGCAGGTCCGCGATTGGATCGGTCGTAACCATCTACGCCCCCTACCAGCTCGCCTTCATCACGCCCGGAATCTCGCCATTGAGGGCGAGGGTCCGGAAACAGATGCGGCACATGTTGAAGTTGCGGAGGAATGCGCGAGGACGGCCGCAGAGAGGACAGCGGTTGTACTTGCGCGAGGTGAACTTCGCCGGGCGGGCTGCCTTGGCGATCATTGACTTTTTGGCCATCTGGCGCCCCTACTGTCGGAACGGAAGGCCAAGGTGCTGCAGCAGCGCCTTGCCTTCCGCGTCGGAGTTCGCGGTAGTAACGAAGGAGATGTTCATCCCGGTGACTTTCGCCACTCGGTCGTAGTTGATCTCCGGGAAGATGATCTGCTCGGTGACACCAAGCGAGTAGTTTCCACGCCCGTCAAACGCTCGCGGGTTGATACCCCGAAAGTCGCGCACCCGAGGAAGCGCGATGTTGATCAGCCGGTCGAGGAATTCCCACATGCGGCGGCCCCGGAGGGTGACCCGCGCGCCGATGGGAATGCCAGCCCGAAGCTTGAAGTTCGCGATCGCCTTGCGGGCCCGACGAATCTGCGGCTTCTGGCCACAAATCAGAGCGAGTTCTTCCGCTGCGGTCTCGAGCACCTTCACGTTCTGAGTGGCCTCCTTGACGCAGGTGTTCAGAACGATTTTTTCAAGGCGCGGCACCTGCATCACGTTGCCATACGCAAACTCCTTGAGGAGCGCGGGAGACACCGTGGAGCGGTACTGATCCTGTAGCCGGAGCGCCATGGATTACCCCTTCGCCTGGTCGAGGATGGTCCCAGTCTTCTTGTCGACGCGCACCTTGGTGCCGTCTTCCTGGGTCTTGTAGCTCACCTTCACGCGACGCTTTTCGTCGGCGTTCCAGAGAGCGACGTTGGAGATGTGAAGGGGGCGTTCCTTCTCGATGATTGACCCGGCCTGCTCGCCCTGGGCCTTCATGTGCCGCTTCTGCAGCGCCACGCCCTCGACGACCACGCGCCCATCTTCGGGAATGACGCGGACAATCTTGCCCACGCGGCCCTTGAACTTGCCGGCGATAACGACGACAACGTCGTCTCGGTGGATCTTAAGTTTGATCTTCATGGCGACCTCAGATGACCTCGGGGGCCAAAGCAACGATCTTCATGTAGGCCTTGGTGCGCAGCTCGCGCGCCACGGGGCCAAAGATGCGCGTGCCGACGGGCTCGCCCTTGGCATCGATGAGCACCGCGGAGTTGGTGTCGAACCGGATGTAGGAACCATCCGCGCGGCGAACCTCCTTGGCGGTGCGAACGATGACCGCCTTGGCGACCTCGCCTTTCTTCACCTTGCCGTTAGGAATGGCTTCCTGGACGGCAACCACAATGACATCGCCCAGCGAGGCGTACCGGCGCTTGCTACCGCCGAGCACCTTGATGCACATCACTTTGCGGGCCCCAGAGTTGTCGGCCACATCGAGCGTGGACTGCACCTGGATCACGAACCACCCCCCGCGGGACGACGTTCGACCACGACCCAGCGCTTGGTGCGGCTGAGCGGACGCGACTCTTCGATGACCACGAAGTCATTGAGCTTGCAGTCATTGCCTTCGTCGTGCGCCTTGAACCGACTGCTGGTCCGCACATACTTGCGGTATGTGGGGTGCTTGTAGGTCCGCTCCACTTCCACGACGATCGTCTTGTCCATCTTATCGGACACAACGCGCCCGAGGAGAGTTCGACGAGCACCAGAAGTAGCGCCGGCAACCGGTTGGGTTCCCTCAGCAGCCATAAAACACCTGTTTGGTGGTAGATTCTCCCGCAGGTCTCCACGGTCCGTGGACTTCAGCGGGTTGGGGAGCGCTTAGCACACCCCCCGGAAGGAGCCGCGGCTTTACTCCGCGGCCTTGGTTCCGTCAAGCATGTTCTTCAGGAAGCCGCCACCGGCTTCCTGTGTCGTGCTCATGGACCCGGGCTTGAACGAACCCAGGTGCTGAGACCGAAGTGCGCCGGTGTTGAGACCAGCCGCCAACTCGCGCCGACGAATCTCGGTCTGGGACCGCGCGATCTCTCGACGCGCCTTTCCGAGAAGGGAGTTGTTTTCCAGCTTGCCGGTCACATGCCGAAGCTGGTGTCCGGCCAGAACACGCTGGCCGTTGAGCTCGTTGTGTACGAGCGCCTCGTCCGACAGCTCGGACAGGTCGATGGTTTTGCTCATCCGACGTGCTCCTCCCGCTTGATGAAGCGGGTGCCGAGGGGCAACTTGTGGCTCGCCAGGCGGAATGCCTCGCGGGCGATCTCTTCCGTGACACCCTCAATCTCGTAGAGCACGGTGCCGGGCTTGACCACGGCCACCCAGAACTCCACGTTGCCCTTACCGGTACCCTGGCGGGTTTCGGCGGCCTTCTTGGTGACTGGCTTGTGCGGGAAAACCCGAATCCAGATCTTGCCGCCACGCTTCACATAGCGGGTAAGCGCCACACGACCGGCTTCAATCTGGCGCGCGGTGAGGCGCCCCGGATCGGTGGATTGGAGTCCAAACTCACCGTAAGAAACGTCCCCGCCCCGATGGGCGAGCCCGTTGCTACGGCCTTTCTGGACCTTGCGATATTTTACACGTTTCGGGACTAGCATTACACGAGCCTCTCAGAGCGAGCGGTCTTCATCGCCGGGCGAAAGTTCGCCCTTGTAAATCCAAACTTTGACGCCGATGACACCGTAGGTGGTCTTGGCCTCGGCGAGGCCGTAATCGACATCGGCGCGAAGCGTATGCAGAGGCACGCGGCCTTCCCGATACCACTCCGTCCGACTCATTTCGGAACCGCCGAGGCGGCCCGAGCACATCACCTTGATGCCCTTGGCACCAGCCTTCTTCGACTGGGTCATGCCCTTCTTCATCGCGCGACGGAAGCTTACGCGCTTCTCGAGTTGCGCCGCGATGTTCTCGGCCACGAGGAGCGCGTCGGTATCCACCTTGCGCACTTCCATGACGTTCAGGAAGATTTCGGTCTTCACGAGCTTCTGGAGGTCAGCGCGGAGCTGGTCTAGACCCTTGGCGCGCTTGTCGATCACCATGCCGGGCTTCGCCGCGAAGATGAACACCTTCGCTTTGTTCGCCGCCCGCTCGATGCGGATCTTGGAGATCCCCGCAACGAAGAGCTTTTCCTTCAGGTACCTACGAATCTTGATGTCTTCGTGGAGGAACTGCTGGTACTCTTTTTCAGCGTACCACTTGGATTCCCACGGACGGGTAATGCCGACGCGGAACCCAATGGGATTGACCTTCTGACCCATGTTTAAGCCTCCTCGCCGATGACGACGGTGATGTGGGCGGTCTTCTTGACGATGGGAGTCGCACGACCCTGCGCACGCGGGCGGAACCGCCGCATGCTGGAGGCCTGCCCGACTTCGATGCGCTTGATGACCAGGGTGTCCAAGTCGAGATCGCGATTTGCCAACTTGGCGGCCTGTTCGGCGTTCGCGATGGCGGACTCGACCAACTTAGCGATCATCGGCGCAGACTTCTTGTCGAGGAACTGCAACGACTCGACCGCAGCCCCGGCCGGCTTCCCGCGAACGACATCCGCCACGAGGCGGGCCTTCCGCGGACTGATCCGGGCGAAACGCAAGGAAGCGGTGGCATCCATCACTTCACCTTCGTCTTGCGATCGGCCGCGTGCCCATAGTAGGTCCGCGTGTGGGCGAACTCACCGAGCTTGTGGCCAACCATGTTCTCGGAAACGTACACCGGAACGAACTTCCTTCCGTTGTGCACGGCGAAGGTCAACCCAATGAAGTCAGGGAGGATGGTGGAGCGACGGCTCCAAGTCTTGATTACACGGTTCGCGCCGCCCCCCGCTGCTCTCGCAGCGACGGTCTTCGCGAAGATGTGTTGGTCAACGAACGGACCTTTCTTTACGGAACGTGCCATATCGGGCGGCTCCTATCGACGACGCTTGACGATAAAGCGGGTGGTGGGCTTCTTCTTCGAACGGGTCTTGTACCCCTTCGTCGGTTTGCCCCAGGGAGTGACCGGGTGACGACCGCCTTTAGTGCGGCCCTCACCACCGCCATGCGGGTGGTCAATGGGATTCATTGCAGTACCACGAACGAAAGGACGCCATCCGAGCCAACGGGCGCGACCGGCCTTGCCGAGACGCTCGTTCTCGTGATCGAGATTGCCAACCTGGCCGATTGTAACTCGGCACTCACCGAGCACTTGGCGGAGCTCGCTGCTCGGCAAGCGGAGAAGGACATACTTGCCTTCCTTCGCCATAACCTGAGCGTAGCTTCCAGCGCTGCGGCACATCTGCCCACCACGACCGATCTTCAGTTCCACGTTGTGGACGAAGGTGCCGAGCGGAACGCTGGTGAGCCTCATTGCATTTCCCGGCTTGATGTCCGCTGTGTCGGAGGCGAGGATGGTGTCCCCGACCTTCAGACCGAGCGGTGCCAGGATGTAGCGCTTCTCGCCATCGGTGTAGTGCAGCAAGGCGATTCGCGCCGTGCGGTTCGGATCGTATTCGATCGTCGCCACGTTGGCCGGAACATCCAGCTTATTACGGCGGAAGTCGATGATGCGGTAGGAACGCTTGTGACCACCGCCCATGCGGCGTTGGGTCATGCGGCCCGTGTTGTTTCGCCCGCCAGTCCGCTTGAGCGGAACGGTGAGCGAAGGCTCGGGGCTGTCGGTGGTGATCTCGGAGAAATCCGCGGACACCAGGAAGCGCGTACCCGGGGTGACCGGACGGAAGCGGCGGGTTCCCATCTCAGGCCTCGAAGAAGTTGATGGAGTGGCCAGAAGCGAGCTTCACATAGGCCTTCTTCCAGTTGGAGCGCTTGCCGTAGAACCGGCCGAAGCGTCGGTACTTGCCACGAACGCACACGGTGCGGACGTCCTCAACCTTCACGGAGAAGAACGATTCCACAGCCGCCTTGATCTCGTGCTTGTTGGCGGTCTCGCCAACCTGGAACACATAGGTGTTCTCGTTCGCTTCCGCTTGCGCGGCACGCTCTGTGACCAGAGGGCGAAGGATGATTTCGTGGATCTCAGCCATGGGCAACCTCCAAGCGTTCGACGATGGCGCCTATCGCGTCGCACGCAACCGCCATGTTCTTGTGACGGAGCACGTCGTACACGTTCAACCCCTCCACCGGAAGCACGGTCACGCCTGGGATGTTGCGCGCCGCCAGCGAAACAGCTGGGTCAGCGGCGGGCAGGACGACGAGCAGGCTTTCGAAGCCGAACGCCTTCATGAAGGTACGGAAGTGGCGGGTCTTCGCCTCGGCGAGGCTGAACTTGTCCAGCACCACCAGAGCGGATTCGCCGGCACGACGGCTCAGGGCGCTGCGCAACGCTGCCCGACGAACTTTTTTGTTCGTCTGGAAGGCGTGGCTTCGCGGCTGAGGGCCGAAGACCGTGCCGCCGCCACGCCACTGGGGCGAACGAGTCGATCCCTGGCGGGCTCGGCCCGTTCCCTTCTGCTTCCATGGCTTCCGGCCACCGCCGGCCACCATGGCGCGCTGCTTGGTTGAGTGCGTGCCTTGACGCCGAGCTGCAAGCTGGGCGCGCACGACGAGGTGGAACAAATGTTCTTTAACCTCAACATTGAAAACCGCGTCGACAAGTTCGGTGGAACCGACCTTTTCCTTCGCGAGATTGTATACATCGACCTTGGCCATGACGTTCCTCTCGGGCCTACGAAAGCTTGATCTCGACGTGTACGCCAGCGCTGAGATCGAGCTTCATCAGCGCGTCTACAGCCGCTTGCGTTGGCTCGAGAATGTCGAGCATGCGGTGGTGAGTGCGGCGTTCAAACTGTTCACGCGACTTCTTGTCGACGTGAGGGCTGCGCAGAACGGTCCATCGCGAGATGGTCGTCGGCAGCGGAAGCGGGCCACGGATGCTGACACCCGCGCGCTTGGCTGTATCTACGATCTCGCGTGCGGACTTGTCCAGCAGCTTGTGGTCGTACGCCTTGAGGCGAATGCGAATACGATTGGAGGCGGCCATTCTTGCTCCTACGAGATGATCTCGGCGACCACACCGGCGCCGACGGTCTTTCCACCTTCGCGGATGGCGAAGCGGAGCTGCTTCTCCATCGCGATGGGGGTGATGAGCTCAATGGTCATCTCCACGCGATCCCCAGGCATGACCATCTCCACGCCTTCCTTCAGCGCGATGACGCCGGTCACGTCGGTCGTGCGGAAGTAGAACTGCGGACGGTACCCGTTGAAGAACGGCTTGTGGCGGCCACCTTCGTCCTTCTTCAGGATGTAGGCCTCTGCCTTGAACTTCTTGTGAGGCATGATGCTCTTCGGCTTCGACAGCACCTGACCACGCTCGATGTTCGTACGGTCCACGCCGCGAAGCAGCAGACCCACGTTGTCTCCCGCTTGGCCCTGGTCCAGCAGCTTCCGGAACATTTCCACGCCGGTCACCGTAGTGGTCATGGTGTCCTTGAACCCCACGATCTCGATGGTCTCACCGACACGCACAATCCCGCGTTCCACGCGGCCAGTCGCCACCGTGCCACGGCCCGTGATCGTGAACACATCTTCCACCGGCATCAGGAACGGCTTCTCCACATCCCGGATCGGCTGCGGAATGTGTTCATCCACCGCCGCCATCAGCTTCAGGATCGCGGGCTTCCCGATCTCCGACGTGTCCCCGTCCAAAGCCTTGGTCGCCGAACCGCGGATGATCGGAAGGGTGTCGCCAGGGAAGTCGTAGGCCGAAAGAAGTTCCCGAACTTCCATCTCCACCAGCTCCAGGAGCTCAGGATCATCCAGCATGTCGCACTTGTTCAGGAACACCACGATGGAAGGCACGTTCACCTGGCGAGCCAGAAGCACATGTTCCTTCGTCTGGGGCATCGGACCATCCGCCGCGCTCACCACCAGAATCGCGCCATCCATCTGCGCGGCACCAGTGATCATGTTCTTGATGTAGTCGGCGTGACCAGGACAATCGACGTGCGCGTAGTGACGATTCTTCGTCTCGTATTCCACGTGCGCCGTGTTGATCGTGATGCCACGAGCCTTCTCTTCCGGAGCCTTGTCAATATCCGCGTACGCCATGAACTTCGCGCCGCCAGACTCCGCCAGAACCTTCGTGATCGCCGCCGTGAGCGACGTCTTCCCGTGGTCGACGTGACCGATCGTGCCGATGTTGCAGTGCGGCTTGTTGCGCTCGAACTTTGCCTTGGCCATGGTGATTCCTCGA
>Ga0007762_1012179_pt1 | contig 9833 bp, 13 predicted proteins | sample LauGreFBDMM110DN_FD_61543 | JGI IMG/M metagenome (GOLD analysis project Ga0007762, IMG submission 61543) | Metatranscriptome of freshwater lake microbial communities from Lake Michigan, USA - Fa13.BD.MM110.DN (Metagenome Metatranscriptome) | ecosystem: Environmental > Aquatic > Freshwater > Lake ...
CATCACCTGCCAATGTCCTCGATAGACACCGTTTTCGGATTGATCGGTGCCCCGGGGATCTCGACCCGACTACAGGTGCCGGGGCACCCCGAGATCTTGATGGACATAATCGAACTTAGCGGATCTCAGGATGGGAAATCGGTCCAACCGCTGGGGTCGATCGAATCAACGCATATGGCGTTCACCATCGAGGACTTAGAGCCCGTAGTTGCTGAGTTACTGGCAAACGGGGTCTCGTTTGTTTCTGATCCAGTCACATTCCATCTGACCGATGGCTTGACGATGTGCTTCATGTGCGACCCGGACGGCAATTACGTCGAACTCCAGGAAGTGCACAGCATAGGCGACTGAGTCATGTCACGGCTACGTTGGGGACTACTCAGCACTGCTCGGATCAATGAGCGCATCATCGATGCAGTCCATCGCTCGGACCGCTCCGATCTGGTGGCAGTCGCGTCGCGCGATGCGCAGCGGGCGAGGAAGTACGCTCGTCATCACCAGATTGCGACCTCGTATGGCACGTACGAGGAGTTGGTCGACGCCGTAGATGTGGACGCGGTCTACATCTCATTGCCAAACCATCTTCATGCCGAGTGGGCGGTGCGGCTTTGCGAGGCTGGCAAGCACGTGCTCTGCGAGAAGCCGTTAGCGTTGAGCCTAGCGAACGTGGACCGGATGGCCCAGGCCGCCCACGAGGCTGGGGTCATCCTGCAGGAAGCGTCGGCCACGCGCTTTCATCGGCAGACATCGGACATCGCCCGGATCGTGTCCTCGGGTCGGCTTGGCAGGATCCTGTTCTGTCAGGCAACCTTCGAATTCACCCTACCGGCAGCCACGGATATCCGTCTCAATGCCGACATGGGCGGTGGGGCGATGTGGGACGTCGGCTGCTATCCGGTGGCTTTCTTCCAGGCGGTCCTCGCAGAGAATCCGATCAGCGCGTATGCGCGTGCTGTTATGGGTCCGACCGGTATCGACTTAGCGTTCAGCGGATCCCTTGGATACGAGTCCGGCACTACTGTGCAGTTCACCGTCAGCATGGCAACCCCCATGGCGCGTTCGGCACGGATTGTCGGTGAGCGCGGCAGTCTCGAGCTCGACCAACCTTGGCTTACCAATGTGGGAGCAACGACGACGGTGCGACAGCAGTTGATGCGGGCGGCGGCCGGCTCAGGAACCTTTGGTGATGGATCTGACCAACTCGAGTTGACGCAGTGGGACTATGGACGAAGCGATGTATACTTCGATGAAGTGCGTGGATTCGAGGAACTTGTCCTTGATGGTGCGAAGTCACCCTGCTCCTTCGCAGACAGCCGGGTGAATGTGCAGGTCATCACGGCTCTGCACGAGGCAGCACGCACGAGGCGAGAGGTTGTCATCGCTTCCCAGCGCTGACTGCTAGACAACAAGGAGGATCATGAGCACGAGCAGCAGCGAGCACTCCGGTTCGACGACGAATCGCATTGGCTACGGGGTCATCGGCGCCGGGTGGATGGGGCACGTCCATGCGCGTGCGGCGGCTCGACTAGCCCATCACTACGCGGACCTGCCCCTGCGGCCGGCACTGGTGGCGGTGGCCGACACATTGCCTGAGCACCGAGATGCCTTTGTCAATCAACTCGGCCCAGTGCAGGCGCATGAGGACTGGCGTTCGATCGTCGATGATCCAGACATTGGCATCGTCAGCGTGACTGTCCCGAATGCCTTACACGCGGAGATCGGCGAGGCGGTAGCCCGGGCTGGCAAGCATCTGTGGATCGAGAAACCAGTTGGACTGAGCGCAACGGACTGCCAACGAGTAGCGACGGCGGTACGCGAATCCGGGGTGCAAGCGGCGGTGGGCTTCAACTACCGCAACTTTCCAATGGTTGAGCGGGCTCGTGAGCTGATCGTCTCTGGCGCGATTGGCAGTCCAACCCATGCGAGTTTTCGCACACTTTCGGACTACGCGGCCGATCCTGGCGGGACACTGTCGTGGAGGTATACCCACGCCCAAGGAGGACACGGGATTCTCGCCGACCTTGGTTCCCACGGATTCGACCTCATTCGGATACTTCTTGGGGATATAGATGAACTCGTGGCCGACACATCCACCTTCATCGAGCGAAGGCCGATTGCCAAGCCTGGATCGAGCCACTTCGCCATAGTGGACTTGCTGGACTCAGGTATCGACTTTGGTGACGTCGAGAATGAAGACTATTTCTGCGCGATTGTTCGCATGTCCAACCGCGCTCTAGTCACCTATGAGGCTGGTCGCACAGCGGTTGGGGACCAGTGCAACTACGGATTCCATATTCATGGCGCGCACGGTTCATTGAGTTGGGATTTCCGCCGCTCCGATGAATTGTCGATTTGTGTGGGGGATGGTCACCAGGGCCGGCCGACCCAGGTTGCCTACGGTGGTCCGGGGGACGGTGAATATCACCGATTCCAGCCTGGGGCCGGGGTCGCGATTGGCTACGACGACTCCAAGGTCATTGAGTTGGCCCGCCTCATGCAGTCAATTGCTTTGGGCAAGCCGATTGGGGCCACTATCGAGGATGCGCTCTGGGCTTCACGTGCCAACGAAGCAGTGGTGGCTTCAGCATCCTCCCGGAATTGGGAGAGGGTGACATGACCGAGTTGGCACTGCTACCGACTGGCTTTGGTGAGGTGCCGAGTGCGATTCCGACAATCGTCTGCGTGGTGTCGGACGGCGTCCGGGCCGTCGGCACAGCGTCGAAGGATAGCGCTGTTTCCTCCACAATCGCGCCAACGCCCACCTTTGGTGCGCCCCTAGCCAAGCAGTCCGCCGTGGCCGTGTTGGCGCCGCGGACGACGGCTGTCTTCCATCAGAGGGTATTTTTATCCGTCTGGGGATTAGCGGGCTGCATTGCTAAGTTCGAAGCCGACGCCAGCAGGCGCCAGTAGCGAGGGAATGTACATGGAAAAGATACGCTACGCCGAGATGATGCCGCTTGAGATTGTGGCCCGCCGCCGAAAGTACCCCGCTGCGTTCATCGGGCTCGGCGGGCTCGGCGGGCTCGAATGGCATGGCGAAGATCAGGCCGTCGACCTCGATGCGCTGTAATCCGAAACTCTGTGCGAGCTGGCCGCCGCGCGCTCGGGCGGCTTCGAGTTCCCGACCCTGTGGTACGGCGAGCCGCGGGTGCACTGGCTGATGGAGTTCACGTTCGATCGCGACCCGGCGCACTTCGCGGAACCCGACCGGCTGGACATCACCCGCACGGATCACCGTCACACCGCGTTTGGTTACGGCATCCACTTCTGCCTGGGCGCTCCGCTGGCGCGCCCGGATGCGCCCATCGCGTTTGCGGCCGTGTTGAGCCGTTTTCCGCGGCTGCGGCTCACTGACCGGGAGCCGGAATTCAAGCCCGACATCACCGTGCGCTGTCAGACGTCAATGTGGGTGGCGTATTAGGCCGTGCGCGCTTCTTCCTAGGACCAACCGGAGGCGGGCGGAAATCCCCGCCTCCTCATCCAATTAGTAAGAGAGGCACCGCTATGAAGAACCATCTGAAGGAATTGATCGCGACGGGCAGGGTGGCGTTGGGCGCGCAGCTACGCATGGGCGTCCCCGCCATCGCCGAGCTGTTCGCCGCGGCAGGGTTTGACTACCTCGTCCTCGACGGCGAGCACGCGCCGCAGACGCCGATCGGCATCCAAGCGCAGCTGCAGGCGGTGAACGGCTATAACTGCACGCCCCTCGTCCGATTCGGGCGCAACGATCCGGATGAGATTCGGCTGGCGCTGGATATGGGCGCGGGCGGCGTGGTGATACCCTTGCTCAAAACCGCAGCCGAGGTCGAAAAACTGGTCCAGGCCTGCCACTATCCGCCGCGCGGCACGCGAAGCTATGGCCCATCACGGGCCTACCGGTACGGCTTTGACCGCGAGTACTACCCGCGCAGCCAGCCCAGCCTGGTCACGATGATCATCATCGAGACCGGCGAGGCGGTGGACAACATCGATGAGATCCTGGCTGTTGACGGTCTGGACACGATTTTTCTCGGCCTCGCCGACCTGTCCGTGGCACTGGGCGCGCCGCTGGACTATGGGCATCCCAGGGTGGAAGCTGCGGTCGAGCGGGTGCTCGCCGCCGCCCACGACGCCGGCAAGCCGGCGGGGGTGAGCTTCTACCCGGACAACATGCCTATGATGCGGAGGCGCGTCGAGCAGGGCGCACGGGTGTTTATGGTCGGCGGCGATGAGTGGATGCTGTACGAGAGCTGCAAGAAGATGATCGAGAGCGCCGCGTCTCTCAGAAAGTGAGCCTCACCGATGCGACGAATTCGAGTGTTGTGGCTGCCCGAAATACATCTCCATCTGATGTGGCACGAGAAGTTTAGGGAGACGGTCGGCCGCGCCACAGACGTATGGGGCCGCGTGGCGGTGGGCGGTGGCCCGGAAACGATGCGCCAGTGGGTACAACGCCGGGTGAAGTGGCTGACGCCGGGCGGCCATTTGAGCTTGATGACGGGCGCCGCGTTTCAGGGCCTCGACCAGGTGCGCGAAGGCTTTTCCCCAGTAGCCACCCAGGAGGATTGGCCATGAAACCCTTCAAAATCGTTCTGGTGGACTTCGACCAAGAGGCGGTGCCCGCTTGGGTTGAAGCCGCGCTCATCAAGGAGGGCATCGCCTTCGTGGCGCGAAAGTGCCGCAGTTCGGAGGAGGTCGTCCAATATGCGGGCGATGCCGAAGTGGTCTGGAATTTCGGTAGCCGCATCATCACGGCGGAAACTCTGGCCCTGCTTCCCAGATGCGGCGCCATCATCCGCACGGGAAGCGGCACGGACAATGTCCCGGTGGAGGAGGCCACCCGGCGCGGCATCGTGGTCGCCAACACGCCGGAAGCCCACAGCGACGCGGTATCGGACCACGCCATCGGCCTGCTGTTCGCGGTCGTGCGTCAGGTCGTGGTTCAGGATCGGGCGGTGCGTGCGGGGAAATGGGCGGTGGCGGATTGCTTGCCCGGCTGGCACCTGCGGGGGCAGACCCTCGGTTTGGTGGGCTTTGGGCTTGCAGCCCAGCTCGTGGCCCGGAAGATGCGTGGATTCGAGATGAACGTGCTGGTCCACGACCCATACATCCGTGCCGAAGTGCTGGCCAGGGAAGGGGCCCGCGCTGCCGACCTCGACGCGCTGCTCGCCGGCTCAGACTTCGTGCTGCTACACTGCCCGCTGACCACGGAAACGCACCACCTCATCGGCGAGCGTGAATTGCGGCAGATGAGGCCAACCGCGATATTGGTCAACACCGCCCGCGGCCCGGTGATCGACGAGCCGGCGCTGGTGCGGGCCTTGACGGAAGGTTGGATTGCCGCTGCCGGGCTCGATGTGCTCGAGCAAGAGCCGCCGGCACCGGACCACCCACTGTTCAAACTGAACAACGTCGTCATTACGCCGCACATCGCCGGCTATTCCGACGAACATCAGGAAAAGGGCTGGCGTTTGTCGATCGAGGCGGCCATGGCGCTGGCCCAGGGCCGTTGGCCACGCTCGTGCGTTAATCGCGCCGTGAAACCGCGCTGGGACCTCGCGTGAGGCAGCCACAGGAGAGCGGATAACATGCACAACCGCCTGGGCGCGAACACCGGTAGTTACCATCATCACAGCGTGGCGACCGCCCTGGAAGGCATTGCGGCCGCCGGTTATCGCTACGTCGAACTGGCTGCGATCCCGGGAGTGGTCGAGCACGTTCCGCTTGGGGCCGACGAGCGGACGATCGGCGGACTGCTCCGCCAATTGAACGCCGCCGGCTTGATCCCCATCAGCCTGAGCGCACATTCCGATCTGACCACCCCCGCGGGGCAGGCAGATGCCCGGCGGTTACTGCGGCTGTGTGAGCGGCTGGGCGTGGGGGTCATGAACACCGCCGTCGGCGGCCCCTTCAACGAGGAGGAAGACGAATCCGCCTTCCTGCACGGCATCCAGGGGCTCGCAGACGAGGCCGCCACCCGGCGGGTGGTCATGGGGCTTGAGATCCATGGCTCGCTGACCGGCACGGGCCTGAAGACGCGCCTGCTCCTCGAAAAGGTCAACCACCCGGCGGTTCGGATCAACTACGACACCGCCAACAGCGAGTTCTTCGCCGGCATCCCGGCCGAGGCCGATCTCCCAGAGGCGCTTCCGCTCGTCGTGCATTGCCATCTCAAGGACAAAGTCGGTGGGATGCGCGAGTGGAATTTCCCCGCGCTGGGTGAGGGCCATGTGAATTTCGGGGAACTGCTCAGCCTGTTTCAACAGGCCGGCTATGCGGGCCCCTTCAGCGTCGAGGTCGAGTTCCAGGGTGGCGAGGGGCCGCCGCTGGAGGCCATCCACCGGGCCATGAAAAAATCGCGCGAGTACCTTGCACAATTCGGCCTGGCCTGAGTGAACTCCAGATGCGCCCCCGCTTCACCTGTGTGGATTACAACGCCGATTGGGCCTTGAAAGAGCGCTTCTTTCACCCTAAATCCGTTCCAGGCTATCTCACGCGGGAGGAGGTGATCGTCTTCTATGGATCGCTCGGGCTGGCCGGCGTGGAGCTGATGCACGGCTATTGGGACGACTATCCGGCGGCGCAGTTGAAGGCGCTGGCGGCCGCCACGGGCCTGCCGATCGTCAGCTATATCATTTTTGTGGATCTGATAACGCCGCCGGCCGTGCGGCAGCCCTCTCTGGACACCGCCTTCGCGCTTCTGGACCGGACGGCGGAGTTGGGCGCGCCCTTTGCCATGCTCGTCGCCGCCACGCAACCAAGCAGCGCGCCGCTTTCGCAACAGCGTGGCTGGCTAGCCGAAGGGCTCCGCACATGCGCTGAGCACGCCGAGCAGGTTGGGGTCACGGTGCTGGCCGAGAACATCGACTTTCCGCCGCTGCGCCCTTTGATGGGCCGCGGCACCGATTGCCGGGATATGTGTGCGGAGGTGGCGTCACCCGCCTTCCGGTTGATCTTCGACGCCTGCGCCTCGGTCTTTGTCGACGAAGACCCACTCGAGACGCTCCACGTGATGTGGCCGTACGTCGCGCACGTGCATGTAAAAAACTGCCACCGGCTGGCGGCCGGGGAGAGCGCCGCGCGCGCACTGGCCGCCGACAACGGGCGCCAGTATGCCGGCACTGACCTGGATCACGGCGCGATCGACATCCCGTCGATTTTGCAGGAACTGCGGCGTCTGAAGTACGACGGCGACCTGCTGTTTGAGTACCAAGGCGAGGCCGATCCGCGCGTGGCGATGCCGCACAACCTCTCTTATCTACGCCGCCTTCTTTCAGAAACAGGATAGCAAGCCCATGACTGATATGCGAAGGATGGAGGGCAAGCGCGTGCTTGTCACCGGCTCGGACACCGGCATCGGCCGCGGCGTGGCGCTGGAGTTCGCCCGCGAGGGCGCCGCCGTCGCGCTGCACTATCCCCACGACGGCGCGGACGCCTACACCACCGTCGAGGAGATCCGGGGCGTCGGCGGAAGAGCGGCGGCGTTCAAGGCCGATTTCAATGACATCGCCCAGGCCAGGGCGCTGGTCCCGCATGCCCTGGAGTTCCTCGGTGGGTTGGATGTGTTGGTCAACAACGCGGGCATCACCATGAACCGGCCGTTCGAGCAGGTGACCGTCGAGCAGTTCGACCTGCTCTACAACGTCAACATCCGCGCCATGTTCTTTGTCACCCAGGCCGCCGTGCCGCAGATGATCGCCCAGGGGAATGGCGTGGTCATCAACCTGGCCTCGAACCACGCGTTCTACGCCATGACCGAGCACACCGTGTACGCCGGCACCAAGGCGGCGATCGTGGCCTTTACACGGGTGCTGGCGCTGGAGATGGCACCCAAGGGGATCCGCGTCAACGCCATCGCGCCAGGCTGGATCCTGGTGGAGAACCACCTCAAGGTCCTCAAGGACTTCGACGAGGCCGCCTCGGCCAGCACCATCCCGGCCGGCTTCATCGGCAAGCCGCGGGACCTTGGCCGGCTGGCGATCTTTCTGGCCTCCGATGACGCGCGTTACATCATCGGGCAAACGTTGTCCTTTGACGGCGGCCAGGGCGCGATCATGCCGCTGACCGGCGACTTCCGCGAGCCGCGCAAAGAGCAGTGGGGCCGTGGCTTCGTGCCGGGGATCTGAGCAGGAGCCTCCCGCGTGCCGCCACCCACCGTCACCGAGACCATCATCGGCCGCGCCTGTCGGGCGCTGGTGCTGGAGAACGACTGGCTCTCCACCACCATCCTGCTCGACCAGGGCGCGAACATCCACACCCAGGTCTATAAGCCGAAAGGCGTGGACGTGCTGTGGAAACCGCCTCGGCCCTCGCGTGAGACGGCAGACTTGGATGGGGAAGCAACGCACGGTCTGTTGATGCACGCTGCGGACTTGGGCGCTCAGCCGATCCCGGAGCTGGAGTTCGACCAGACGTTGGGACAGGCCACATGAACATCCGAATTGGCACGGCGCCGGACTCCTGGGGCATCTGGTTCGCCGACGATCCGCAGCAGGTTCCCTGGCCACGATTCCTCGATGAGGTCGCCGAGGCCGGCTACGAATGGATCGAGCTCGGGCCGCCTGGCTACCTGCCCACGGTGCCGGCCATCCTCTTGGCTGAGATCGAGCGGCGCAGCCTGAAGGTGGCCTCCGGCTGGATCCACGGCCGCTTCGAGGCCGCCTCGGCCTGGCCTGAGATCGAGGCGCAGTTGCTGGCCGTCGGAGAGCGCCTGGCCGCTGTCGGGGCCGGACACCTGGTGCTGATCGCCGACGCCTACACCGACCGCACCGGTCAGATGACGCGCTCCGCCCGGCTGACCGACGACGAACACCGGCGAATGATCGCCACCCTCCACCGCATCGCCGATCTGGCGCGCGCGCGCTTCGGCTTGCGGGTGCTGGTGCACAACCATGCGGAGTCGTGCCTCGAGCACGTGGCCCAGCTCGAGGCCCTCTTGGCGCAGACCGACCCGAGCCTGGTATCGGTCTGCCTGGATACCGGCTGGCTGGCCTACCTGGGCTACGACGTGGTCGATTTTATGCGGTTGCACCATGCCCGCATCCCCTACCTGCACCTGAAGACCGTCCAGCGCGAGGTGCTGGCCCGGGTCCAGGCCGAGCGCCTCCCGATCGTCAAAGCTGTCGGCCTAGGTGTGTTCTGCGAGCCCGCCCACGGGATCGTAGACTTCCCGGCGCTCTACGCCGTGCTGTGCGAGATCGACTTTGACGGCTGGGCGCTTGTCGAGCAGGATATGTACCCCGCAACCTTTGACAAGCCCTTGCCCATCGCGAGGCGCACCCGCGCCTATCTACGCGAAATTGGGTTGGGATAACCACTAGGGAGAGATCTATGAAAATCGGACTATTCACCGACAGCCTGCCAGATCTGACTTTCAACGCCGCGCTCGACTGGATTGCTGCTCAGGGGATCGAAGCGGTGGAGATCGGCACTGGTAACTTCTCGCAAGCGGCGCACTGTGACGTGGCGCGGCTGCAAAGAAGCGCCGAAGTGCGGGCGGAGTTCACAGGGGCGATCACCAGCCGCGGCCTGACCTTGAGCGCCCTCAACTGCAACGGCAACCTGCTTGACCCGCACCCCGAGCGGGGTGAGCGGTCGCGCGCCACGTTCTACCAGACCGTGGAGGCGGCCAGCCTGCTCGGGCTGGGCACGGTGGTCACGATGAGTGGCTGTCCTGGCGACCCCAGCGGCACGCCCTATCCCAACTGGGTGACGCATCCTCATCAACCGGAGTTCGGCGAGCTGTATCGCTGGCAGTGGGAGGAAGTCGCGCGGCCGTTCTGGGCAGAGGCGGGGCGCTTTGCCGCCGATCACGGCGTGCAGATCGCGATCGAAATGCACCCGGGACAGATGGT
>Ga0007762_1072787_pt1 | contig 9740 bp, 8 predicted proteins | sample LauGreFBDMM110DN_FD_61543 | JGI IMG/M metagenome (GOLD analysis project Ga0007762, IMG submission 61543) | Metatranscriptome of freshwater lake microbial communities from Lake Michigan, USA - Fa13.BD.MM110.DN (Metagenome Metatranscriptome) | ecosystem: Environmental > Aquatic > Freshwater > Lake ...
CGTACACATCTGGCGCTTCATCTTCGGGGTCCTCTAAAGATAGCTGACCATCGCCAGAAACTCCGTTCGCGCGTCCGCCGCTATGCAGGTACCACTGCTGCTCCGCAGTCGCGAGCGGCCAGTCCTCTGGCGTCAGCCAGCGCTCTTCCCCGGTTCGATAGACGGACACTGCATCACCGAATCCCGCATCATCATCGAACAGCCAGCGTCGAAAGAAGGCAAGCTGCGCATCGTCGATATGACGCGGATTCCCAGGAGGCGTAGAGGTGCGCGGATTGTGGTGCCACGGACCGATCATCAGCTGCTGTGAGGAGCGAACCTCAGCGCTAGCCGCACCGCCACGCAACCCGAAGAACGCCTCGATGGTCGAGTCGACGAATATGTCGTCCCAGCCCCCGATGTGGAACGCGGGGATGTCAATATCCGCCCATCTCCCGGCCACGGACGTCCGATCTGCGCCGCCCATCTGCTCCATCCGATCAAGCCAGTCGCTGAAGAACGGCGTGACACCCGACCCTACCAAGAGGTCGTGCCCGCGAAGCGGCCTACTCGCGTAGTGCGCTGCGCGCGCTGATCCGGCCGCGAGAAATGCCGCTGTGAGGTCGGGGCGGGTCCGACGCGCCAAGTCCACTCCGAGATCCAGAGCCCACCCGATCGTGTGCCCCAAGGCGAACTCCCCGCCATGGCGAAGGATTCGCTCAAGGCCAACCGGGGCAAGTCCCGGCGCAATCGCCATCAAGCCGTCGGGGCGCTCGGTTGCTGCCTGCATCTGCAAGAGCCCAGGGTAGGAGAAGCCGTACATGCCGACCCGGCCATTCGACCATGGCTGCCCAACTGCCCAGCCGACGGTATCAGCACCATCCGCAGCCTCATGCAGCAGGGGCTCGAAGCTGCCCTCCGAGCCGAAACGGCCGCGTACGTCCTGGACGACAACCGCGAAGCCCTGCCGTGCGTACCACGACGGATGCGCGTAGACCATGGTCTCAGCCCGACGTCTGTCGTAGGGCGTGCGCATGATCAGAACCGGGCTGCGGGTACCCGACTGCTCGCGATAGATATCAGCGCAGAGAGTGACGCCATCACGCATTGGAATACGAACCCCAAGATCGAGCTGAATCGCCATCCCCCCTAGCCTCCCCGTCCGCGGCGATCGTCTTCCGGTGGCAGCACGGGATCTCTGAACAAGTCTGGGCGCCCATAGTGCCCTGCAATATCGAGTTGGAGCTTGGCCTTCGCCACCTCACGGAGCGAGCCTTGCGCGACAAGTATTCCCGACTCGTCATGTAATGGGCCCGCCAAAACGTGGCCGCTGGGCGAGATGATCATACTGTCACCGGTACGGGGTATCTTGATGTACGAACGGAGTGCGTCCGGAACGTCCTGAGAGCGCCAGAGCCCTCCCACCGCGATCACGTAGCAGGCCGCCTGGGATGCGAACGCACGAGAAAGCAGGGACATGCGAGGCCAAAATGCGGGGGCGAGGTCGACCCTTGCGCTCGCTGCCTCGGGCTCCCAGCCGGGCCAAGCCGCGACGTGAATCTGCGTGCCCTGCATTGCGAGGGAATACCCGGGCAGCATCATCTGGTGCTCCCAGCAGTTGAGGCCGCTGATTCGGCCATAGGGACGCTGATAGGCAATCAGCCCCGCCAGATCGCCATCGGCCCAGACGAGCCGCTCTAGGTACGTGGGCTTCAGCTTGCGGTGCCTTCCGAGGAGGTTCCCCTGATTGTCGAAGAAAAGGATCGAACAGTACACGCTGCCGGACGATCGGCTTCGCTCTGCAGCGCCAATCACGACGTCAACGCCATGCTCTGCCGCGGCCGCTCCAATCGCCGCAGTGTGTGGGCCGGGAACCTCAACCGCATTCGCCAGATAGTTCAGCGCGTGCTCCTGCGCCTCCGGGCCCGGCAGTCCTTGGATGAAGAATGGGTAGCCAGGCAGCCAGCTCTCTCCGAAGCACACGATATTCGCGCCCATCTGGGCGGCGTTCGAGATCAGCTTGCATGCGAGATCGGTGGAGGCGTCTAGATCCCAATAGACAGAGGAGTGCTGCACCGCTGCCATCGTGAACGTGTCGGAATGAGCGTCGTCAGTCATCATCATGCAGTACCCCATCGCCAGGCCCCGCCTCGTGGAGGTCCGCCTTCTCCTCCGCTGTCAGATGGCCACGCCCGTCGGGCGGCAGAATTCCGCCCACCAGGTCGAGTAGTTCGCTCCACGCTCCGCGATCGACGAGGACGTGGTCAGGAGCCGATCGCAACCGACCGCCGGACGGTGACAATCCAAAGCGACTGGTACCCGTCATGGCAGGCCTTGAAACGCTCGTCACCGAGAGATAGACCTCGCCGACGGCGTCCGGGGCAATGCTGACCATCGCACCCGATGTCGCATGGTCCTCGTCTTGCGAGGCGGTCGCCATCAGGGGCATGACGATCGTGCGCCCAGACAATCCGTTTCTGCGAGGCGTTCCATACCGGATTGTGACGATCGACTCGAGTTGCTGCTTCGCCACGCTAACCACCAATGCGAGCGCCAGCGGGAATCCGGCGACGCCGATCATGCGCAGGCTTGCAGACCCACTTCTCCGTGCAGTCACGACCACGTAGTCGATCGCAACCGGAGCTATAGAGAGCAGGTTTACGTTGCCGGCATCGATTGATGCTTCCAGACCGGACTGATCGACCACCACCGACTTGAGAACCGTCTCACGAATACTCTCAACGTTTCCGAGCAGCCAGGACAAGCCGGTACCCCACTTCGACTCCGCGGCAGCGACCAGCTGCGCGCCTTCTGAGACATGGCCGTGCGGCAGATTCAGCGCCGCCAGCGAATAGCGACAGAGGAGTTCAAGCTCGCGTCGGCTGACGCGTAATCGCTCTTCACTCACGCGCCTGCCACCCGCGGTCCGAAGCCATCGCCAAAGATACGCTTCCAGTTCCCGCCCAGAATCGCACCCATCTCCTTCTCAGAGAACCCGTGCTTGCGCAACCCGTCAGCGATATTAGGGAAGTCGGCAGGCGTTTGGAACCACGCGGGCCAGATCGGCCAGGAATCACTTCCGGAGACCGTTCGGCCGAGCGCGGGATCGTGCCCCCAGCGACCAAGACGCACCCATTGGAGGTGGCTATCCTCCCACTTCCGGCTCGCATCCGTGCCGATTCCTACGTGCTCTACGCCGATCAGGTCGGCAGCCCGCGCCACGATATCAATCCACGATTCGAGCGTGACGTCCTTGCCACCGATCAATGGCGGGTAGATCGTGCATCCGAGGACGCCGCCGTTGGCCGCAAGTTTCTTGAGCACCTGGTCCGACTTGTTTCGTGCGTGCCCGAAGGAGCTGAGCGGGTTGGAGTGCGTGATCGTGACGGGCCGCTCGGACAGCGCGATCGCCTCGAGGCTCGTCCGCTCGCCGACGTGGGAGAGGTCTACGAGCATCCCAACACGGTTCATCTCAGCGATCACCTGTCGTCCAAAGCGCGATAGCCCGCTATCATGCTCCTCATAGCAGCTGCCACCGACCAAGCTCTGGTTGTTGTATGTCAGCTGCATGATGCGGACGCCGAGCATGTGAAACATCTGGATGAGATCAAGCTCATCTTCGATCGGCGAAGCTGCCTGAAACCCGAGCACGACGGCAGTTCGCCCCGTCTCGACCGCATGGTCGATATCAGCAGCGGTGAGAGCCAGGAGTACGATGTCCGAGTTGTCTCGAATTCGGCGGTGCCACTTGCCAAGCGTAGTCAGCGTATCGCGAGCGCTTTCCCAGAGCGCACACGTGACATGGACGACGTCGATGCCTCCGCGCCGAACCTCCTCTAGAAGTTCGCGATCCCAGTTGCTGGAATGAAGGGCGTCAATGTTGAGCATGCTGTTCCTCATTTTTGTTGCGGTAGTCTTGGGAAGATCCAGTCGTCGGTGGTCCCCGCACCGACCTCGAGCGCAGTCGGGGCGCCCTGCAGCAGCACGCCCCGGATCCAGATGTTGTTCTTGGGACTGGGCTTCTCAAGGCCCTTCAACGCCCAGAGGACGAACCGGCCCAGATTGATCGGCACAAAGTCTCGGTCGAACATGTTCATATGGGGCGAATGGTACGGCAGTCCTGCCACTGACTGAACGCGTTCCACTGTCGCACGCAGGTCCGGGCGCCGATTGAGCAGATCGGCGACATCCGCCCCAGGAACCGCCGCTCGCAGTGCCCGGCGCAGCTCCTGCACCTCCCCCGGAATGTCGAGCGCGACATTGCGCAGCGCCGCGTCGCCGGCAGCACCCCTCCGGGTCATCCGCGGCTCGCCGCCGATAGCGGTCCGGTACCACATCCAATAGTAGGCGCTCTCTTGCGCGAGATCGATCCGCAGCGCCCACTCGTACTCCGATTCAACAATCTCGAGGAGGACGCGAGTCGGCATCTCGGGTGACAAGCCGTAGGTCTCCTTGATGATCTGCAACGGGGCGAGCCGAGCCGCCACCTCGGGGCGGAGCTCGACCAAGATGGAGTTCAGGGTCTCTGCTGACTCCATGTGCCCGGTCGCCTCGACCGTCTCTGCTAGGTAGTCCCATGGTTGATGGTGCCGCAACCCATCCATCGTGCTCTGCATATCAAACTCCCGGACGAGACCCAGAGCGCAGGTCAGGTCGTAGGCAATAGCCGAGCTCGGCATGAAGAAGCCGTTGTCAGTGCGATCCTCGCGGAGGTAGATTGTGGCCCGGTCGAGCAGAGCGAGCAGTCGCTTCGAATTCTTGGCGCAGTCGATGGGTTCGGACTGCCTAGCGTAGGCCAGAGCCGTCTCCCTCAGGGTGATCCACTGGTTGATGAGAATAGGATGGCGGTTGACCATGAGTCCGAGGCCGACGCCTGTCGAGTTGCCAACCCCGATATGTCGCCGAATCGACTGGCAAAGCTCGACGGAACCTCTAGATCTATGTCGTGCGATCGCATTCACAACGTCACAGCCCGCCTCCCGCACCAGGTAGCAGCCAAACATCTGAGCGAAGTACGGGCCCTTCAGTGGATGGTCGACCTCCATCGAGTCGAACATCCGCGTCCCCATCATGCCGTTGGCAATGTAGTTGATACCGCGCAACAGGTAGCCGACTTGGCCGAGATCGACCACGTTCGGCTGTTGGCCAGTGGCGAGCGCCTCCACTGCGTGGTCGAAGACCCTATTACTGCGGTTGGCACACACGATGAGCAGGAAGCCTTCGTCGACTCGGCCAAGCCTCAGGTCGGCTCCCGACCCTCCGTCCCGAGGGGGGGCGGCGGCGAACCGGGCGACTGCTGCGTCGTCGAAGCAGCGCTCGCTGACGCCCACGGTCATGTCCCACCGAGTGCCGACAGCGCGATCCGACTGCATCTCCTTCGGAATCGAGTCGGAGAGGATCAAGGTGTGCAGCGTCCTCGTCGGCGTCGTAGTCTCGTACATCAAAACACCGACGCCTCGAGGATCGAGCTGGACACTGACCTGTCGAGTCTCCCACCGCTCAGCGATCATGCGGCTGAGCAGCAGGCGAACAAAGCTCAGCCGCATGGGCTTCTGGGCACTAAGGCGCTCGGGCGTCATCAGCAGCTCGGGTGGGCGCAGCCGGAGGGCCTCTCCCGACGGGAGCGACGCGCCTTGGTGCAGACCACTCATGACTGCGACTGCCGCTCGTGGCGGGTTTCGCGGTTCAGCATACCCACGAGGATGAAGATCATGAGCCCGGCTAATAGCAGGACCGTTGAAACAGCGGCAATAGTCGGGTCAAACTCGTACTCCAGCGCAGCGACCATCCGCAGCGGCAGCGTCTGTGTGCTCTGGCCCGCGAGAAACGTGGCGAGCACGACGTCGTTGAACGAAATCATGAATGCGAGCACAGATCCTGCGGCGATTCCAGTGGCGATCAGTGGCAGCGTCACCTCGAGAAACGTCCGCAGAGGACTGGCCCCGAGGGTCTGCGATGCACTGCGCAGCTGCGAGTCAAACTGGCTCAGAGCACTGCTGACCGACAGGAAAGTGAATGGCAGCCCGAGCAGCGCGTGCGCAAGGACAAGCCCAAGCAGCGAGCCTCCTACACCAACAGAGATGTAGACGCTATAGGTCGCGATGCCAATGATCACCAACGGGATCAGCAACGGCGCCATCAGAAACAGGATCAGGAACCCCTTGCCGCGGAATCTGGATCCGTCTAGGCCGAGTGCGCTAAGAGTGCCGAGCACCGTGGCAATTCCGGCCGCAGCCGTGGCAATCTTCAGGCTCGTGAAGAACGGCGTCGTCCAGCTCTCGCTTGTCAGGAACTTCTCAAACCAGCGCGTTGACAGTCCCGGCGGCGGGTAGACGAGGAAGCTGGCAGATGAGAAGCCCACGGGAATGACGATCACGAGCGGCACCGCTAGGAAGCAAAGGGCAAGGAATGCAACGAGTGAGTAATTGAAGATGTTCGCCCTGCCCATGGCTGCCGGCCCAGTTAGATGTCTCGCGACCAGAAGCGCTTGAGACCGACCAGCCTGTCGACCGCGGCAAGGACAACCACGACGACAAGCAGCAGACCGAGCGTCTGCGCTGCGGCAAATGGTACATCATTTCCGGTCCGCACGGTCCAAAGGATGTACTTGTTTTTTATGTTCTCACGCTTGCCACCGAGAAGCTGTGGAACGATGAAGTAGCCCACGGTGGTGATGAACACTAGCGTCATGCCGGCGACCGCTCCCGGAAGACTCAATGGCAGGAACACCGAGCGGAATGCTTGGGAGGGCGTGGCGCCGAGGGATTCTGCCGCAAGGCACAGGGACCGATCGATATTGCGCATCGCAGCGTATAGCGGCAGCACCATCAGCGGCAGCCCAATATAGACGAACCCCACGACAACACTAAACGATGTGAAAAGTAGCTTCGCAGGCTCCTCCACGATGCCAGTTGCGAGCAGGAAGCGGTTGATCGGGCCATCACGGCCAAGGACAAGCTGGAAGGCGAAGATGCTAACCGTCAGGCTCGTCCAGAAAGGCACGGTCACCAGCAGCATCGGGCCTGCAGAGAACCTCGCCCTCATCTCCGCGAGCCAGTAGGCCAGCGGATAACCAAGGAGCGTGACAAACACGACTGTTGCAAACGCCAACCGGAGCGAAGTAAGATAGGAACGGAGAATGGGCTCGCTGGCCAGAAGGTCCCTGTAGTTCGAGAGTAGCCCCGCTCCGTCGGTGCCCTCGGTGAAGCTCCGCAGTAGCAGCAATGCGAGCGGGATATAGATGACGAGGACGAGCAATAGCACCGACGGCAGAATCATACCGATGCGCATGAGTCTCCAGTACGCCATATGCCGACGAACCGGCGGCGACCCGAGCCGAGCAACTAACTGGACGCCGACGCTCAATCTCGCATTCCAAGCAGCTTCATATCGCCCACAGTCCATGATGCCACGACCCGTTCCCCCGCACGGGGCACTGCCCCCTGCTCCTCACCTCGAATGCCACGAATTGTCTGACCGCTTGCGAGGCGAATGCCGATCAACCACCACATGCCCCTGTAGATCGTTTCCTCGACGACACCCGTAACCACAATCGCACGCCCACTCGTCGGAGCATCCAGGGAAGAGATCAGGACCTTGTAGCAGTGAACGGCTGCCGTGGCGGCGGAACCGGCCTTGAGCAGCCCATGCGATTCGATGCCCACCATCGGTAGTCCCTCTCCATCTCCCAGCATCATCTGGGCAGTCGGCCCCTCTCCCGCCACCACGCCTCGCAGGATATTCGTATCACCGAGGAAGGTCGCTACGAACTCCGTCTTCGGATGCTCGTAGATCACCGTCGGAGTGTCGAGCTGCTCGATCCCGCCATCGCGCATGACTGCGATAGAGTCGCTCATGGCGAGCGCCTCTTCCTGGTCGTGCGTGACGTACAAGATGGTCAGGGCCAGCTCCTCGTGCAGCCGCTTAATCTCGATCTGCATCTCCAATCTGAGCTTCTTGTCGAGCGCCCCGAGTGGCTCGTCCATCAGCACCAGCGAAGGCTCGAACACGAGCGCCCGGGCAAGCGCGACTCTCTGCTGCTGACCGCCGGACAGCTCACGCGGATAACGGCCACCGAGTCCCTTAAGCTGCACTAGCCCTAAGGCTTCCTCAGCCTGTCGGCGCATCGCTTCGCGCGAGATACCCCTGACCTTGAGCGGGTACGCGATGTTCTCAAGCGCTGTCCGATGTGGGAACAGGGCGTAGTTCTGGAAGACCACTCCTATGTTTCGCTTATGGGGAGGGACATGCGTGATGTCCCTCCCTTGCAAAGTGACATGACCGCCGCTAGGCTCGGTCAACCCCGCGGCAATCATCAGAGTCGTAGTCTTGCCAGAGCCACTCGGACCAAGCAGCGTCAGAAACTCCCCACGCTGAACCTTCAAGTGGAGTGAGTTGAGAACCTGCTGGTCCCCGTAGCTCTTGGTAACCCCCACAAACTCGAGTCCGTCATTTTTCACTGTGGCTCTGGAATGCTGCACTAAATCCCTAGTGCACTCGCAAGAGCGGCCTCAGCCTTCGGCTCGTTATCGAGCCAGAACTGACTGTTGCTCTGCAGCTGAACCTTGATGTTGTCGGGCGAGGTCGGGATTTTCGCGACACGGTCTTTGTCAATGTGCTGGCTCGTGGCAGGATTCGAGTAGCCAACGGACACCTTGTTCGAGATCAGTGCCTGCACCTCTGGCTTGCATCGCCAGCTGAGGTACTGCTGACAGGCATTGACGTGCTTGCCGCCCTTGACGATGCAGTAGCCACCGAGCCGATAGATACCCTGATTCCACGTAAAGCCAATCGGGGCACCTTCGGAGATTGGCGTAAACACCCGCGACAGCCAGACAGCGGCAATATCGACCTCGCCGTTCAGCAGGAGCTGCATCGGCTCGTCACCACCCGACCAGAACTTGGTGACATTCGACTGGATCTGCTTGATCTTCGCGAGAGCCGCATCAATGTCGACCGGATAGAACGCGGCATCGTCGACACTCCTGCCCGACGCCATCGTCGCGATGTCAAGTAAATCAGCAGCGCGGCGAGGGAGACTTCTTGGTCCAGGGAAGCGCTTTACATCCCACACGTCAGCCCAGCTCTGCGGCGGGGAGCCTGCAAACTTGTCCGTCCGGTATACGAGCCCTAGCGAATACCCGTCCGTGGTGACCATTCGCTCGAACTGCTGGTCGGCTGGAATCGCCCCAGCCTTGACAATCGAATAATCGATACTCTCAAAGGTCGGATTTGGATTCGCGAAGATAGTTGGCGGAAAGTCCGGACCGGCAGTCCAAAGATCCCACTCGACGGCGTTGTTCCTGATCATCTCCTCCAGCTTCGCCGTGTCGGGCCCCGGCACGAATTTCGCTTTGCAGCCTGTCTTCTCTTCGAATAGGGTGTTGACACTCTCCTGCACGACGTCATCAAAGGGCCCGCCCCAGCCGGGGTAGACGATCTCCTGCCCCTTGATGCTCGGTAGATCCGTGGGCCAGCTAAACAACTCAGCACTCTCAGCAGCACTCTCCGAGTTAAGCGCTTTGGCCTCGGTTGCTGCCGGAGCATTTGTGGCAGGTTGACAACCTATCAGGGCGATGCTGGCACCGGACAAACCAGTTGCCCTCAAAAAATCACGGCGACTAAAGTGATACATTTGTGCTTTCTCCTTGTTAATCTATGAATTGGACAGGCAGTAATGGGTGACCGTTATAGATTGGCAACCCAAGATTGGAATAGTTTTATGACATATGAACCTCTTATTTGTTTGCCGAAAGATCCGG
>Ga0007762_1011882_pt1 | contig 9671 bp, 6 predicted proteins | sample LauGreFBDMM110DN_FD_61543 | JGI IMG/M metagenome (GOLD analysis project Ga0007762, IMG submission 61543) | Metatranscriptome of freshwater lake microbial communities from Lake Michigan, USA - Fa13.BD.MM110.DN (Metagenome Metatranscriptome) | ecosystem: Environmental > Aquatic > Freshwater > Lake ...
CGCGCGCGCCGGAATGCGACATCATCCACACCGAGTTGGTGGGAACGCCGGGTTCCTGCTTGCTGATCTCCTTCATCATCGCGCCGGCAACCTCATCGGTGCAGCGCGACCAGGCATCGACCACCTTGTTGTAGCGTTCGCCCGCGGTGATCAGACCATCCTGATACTGCTGCTCGAACTCCTTCACCTCGGCCTGGGTGGAGCGGATCATGCCGCCCTTTTCCTTCGGGATGATCATGTCATCCTTGCCGAAGGAAATCCCTGCCTTCGCCGCCTGACTGAAGCCAAGGCCCATCAGGCGATCGGCGAAGATCACGCATTCCTTCTGACCGCAATGGCGATAGACCATGTCGATCACGTCGGAGACGTTCTTCTTGGTCAACTGCCGGTTGATCAGGTCGAACGGCACATTCGGGTGCTTCGGCAGAATCTGGGCGATCATCATGCGGCCAGGCGTGGTCACGACCAGCGAACGCACCGGGTTGCCGCCGGCGTCGATCGTCTCGAATCGCGCCTTGATCTTGTCGTGCAGGCTGACGACCTTGGCGAACAGCGCGTGCTCGATTTCCCCAATCGTGCCGAGGGCCGGGGCCTTCTGGTCGTCCATCTCCTGGAACGCCGGGGTTTCCAGCGACAGGTAATAAATACCCAGCACGATGTCCTGGCTCGGCACGATGATCGGCTTGCCATTCGCCGGACTGAGGATGTTGTTGGTCGACATCATCAGCACGCGGGCCTCGAGCTGCGCTTCCATCGAAAGCGGCACGTGCACCGCCATCTGGTCGCCGTCAAAATCCGCGTTGAAGGCGGTGCAGACCAGCGGATGCAACTGGATCGCCTTGCCCTCGATCAACACCGGCTCGAACGCCTGGATGCCGAGGCGATGCAGGGTCGGCGCCCGGTTCAGCATCACCGGATGCTCGCGGATGACCTCTTCCAGGATATCCCACACCTCGGGACGCTCCTTTTCGACCATCCGCTTGGCGGCCTTGATGGTGGTGGCGTGGCCGTATTTTTCCAGCTTGGAGTAGATGAAGGGCTTGAACAATTCGAGCGCCATCTTTTTCGGCAACCCGCACTGATGCAGCTTCAGCTCCGGCCCGACCACGATGACCGAGCGGCCGGAGTAATCGACGCGCTTGCCCAGCAGATTCTGGCGGAAGCGGCCCTGCTTGCCCTTCAGCATGTCGGACAGCGACTTCAGCGGCCGCTTATTGGCCCCCGTGATCGCGCGTCCGCGACGGCCGTTGTCGAACAGCGCATCGACGGATTCCTGCAACATGCGCTTCTCATTGCGCACGATGATATCAGGCGCGCGCAGCTCGATCAGCCGCTTCAGGCGGTTGTTGCGGTTGATCACCCGGCGATACAGATCGTTCAGGTCCGACGTCGCGAAACGGCCGCCGTCAAGCGGCACCAGTGGGCGCAATTCCGGCGGGATCACCGGCACCACGTCCAGGATCATCCAGCCGGGATGGCAGCCGGATTCGCCAAACGCCTCGATCAGCTTCAGGCGCTTGACCAGCTTCTTGCGCTTGGCCTCGCTGGTGGTTTCCTTGAGTTCGGCCCGCAGCTTCACCCGTTCGGCGTCGGTGTCGATTCGATGCAGCAGCTTCTTGATCGCCTCGGCGCCAATGCCGACCTCGAACTGGTCGTCGCCGAACTCGTCCTGCTTGGACAGCAGTTGGTCTTCCGTCAGCAGTTGCAGCATCTTGAGATCGGTCGTGCCGGGTTCCAGCACCACATAGCTCTCGAAATACAGGATCTTTTCGAGTTCCTTCAGCGTCAGGTCGACCATCAGGCCGATCCGGCTGGGCAGCGACTTCAGGAACCAGATATGCGCGACGGGGGAGGCCAGTTCGATATGGCCCATCCGTTCACGGCGCACCTTGGCAAGCGTGACCTCGACGCCGCATTTCTCGCAGATAATGCCGCGGAATTTCATACGCTTGTACTTGCCGCACAGGCACTCATAGTCCTTGATCGGGCCAAAGATGCGGGCGCAGAACAGCCCGTCCCGCTCCGGCTTGAAGGTGCGGTAGTTGATGGTCTCGGGCTTCTTGATCTCGCCATAGGACCAGGAGCGGATCTGCTCCGGGCTGGCGATCTGAATTCTGATCTGGTCGAACGTCATCGCCTGGCCGGTTTGGCCGAGGATCTTCATCAGCTCGTTCATGCGTTTGTTACCTCACGTGGGTGCGTAACGCGTGTGTCGTCGTCAAATGCGATGCGCCCACCCCAGGGTGGGCCCATCGGTCTCAGGCCGCCCGGTTGTCCAGATCGACGTTCAGGCCGAGGGATTTCAATTCCTTGACCAGCACGTTGAAGCTTTCCGGAATGCCGGCCTCGAAATTGTCCTGCTCGCGCACGATCGCTTCGTAGACCTTGGTGCGGCCGGAAACGTCGTCCGACTTCACCGTCAGCATTTCCTGCAAGGTGTAGGCGGCGCCGTACGCTTCCAACGCCCAGACCTCCATCTCGCCGAAACGCTGCCCGCCGAACTGCGCCTTGCCGCCCAACGGCTGCTGGGTAACCAGGGAGTACGGCCCGATCGAGCGCGCGTGGATCTTGTCGTCGACCAGGTGATGCAGCTTCAGCATATAGATGTAACCGACCGTCACCTTGCGTTCGAACGGCTCGCCGGTGCGACCGTCCGTCAGCCAGACCTGGCCCGAGGTGGCCAGCCCGGCGCGGGTGAGCATGCCCTCGATATCCGACATGCGGGCGCCATCGAACACCGGCGTCGCGATCGGGATGCCCTTGCGCAGGTTCTCGCACAGCTCGATCAGTTGGTCGGTGGTCAGATCGGCGATCTGATCCTCGAACACCTCATCGCCATAGACCTCCCGCAGCCGCGCCAGCAGATCGGCATGACGCGCGCCGGTGCGCTGGTATTCGTCCACCAGGGCGCCGATCTGCTTGCCGACCGCCGCACAGGCCCATCCGAGATGCGTCTCCAGAATCTGCCCCACATTCATCCGGCTGGGCACGCCCAGCGGATTGAGCACGAGGTCCACATGCGTGCCGTCATCGAGGAACGGCATGTCCTCCACCGGCACAACCCGGGACACCACACCCTTGTTGCCGTGACGACCGGCCATCTTGTCCCCGGGCTGCAGCTTGCGCTTCACCGCGATGAACACTTTCACCATCTTCATCACGCCAGGCGGCAGTTCGTCACCCCGCTGGAGCTTCTCGACCTTGCTGTCGAAGCGGGCCTGCAAGCGGCCGACCGCGGCATCGAATTCGCGCTTCAGGACTTCGATCTCGGCCATCACCGCGTCATCCTGCACGCCGATATGGCGCCATGACCCACGCGGATGTTCGGCGAGCACGGCCTCATCGAGGATCGTGCCGGATTTCAGGCCACGGAACCCGCCGGCGGCCTTGTGTCCAAGCAGCTTCTCGCGGAGGCGGTTGAGGAAGGAACGTTCCTGGATGGCCTTTTCGTCGTCGCGGTCCTTGGCGAGGCGTTCGATTTCCGACCGCTCGATCGCCATCGCGCGTTCGTCCTTGTCGACGCCGCGGCGGCTGAACACGCGCACATCGACCACAGTCCCGGTCACGCCCGGCGGCAGCTTCAGCGAGGTGTCCCGCACGTCGGAGGCCTTTTCGCCGAAGATCGCGCGCAGCAGCTTCTCTTCTGGCGTCATCGGGCTTTCGCCCTTTGGCGTGACCTTGCCGACCAGGATGTCGCCGGGGTTCACTTCCGCGCCGATATAGACGATGCCGGCTTCGTCGAGGTTCTTCAGTGCTTCTTCGCCCACGTTTGGAATGTCGCGGGTGATTTCTTCCTGGCCCAGCTTGGTGTCGCGCGCCATCACCTCGAATTCCTCGATGTGGATGGAGGTGAACACGTCGTCGCGCGCGATGCGCTCGCTGATCAGGATCGAGTCCTCGAAGTTGTAGCCATTCCAGGGCATGAACGCGACCAGCGCGTTGCGGCCCAGGGCCAGTTCGCCGAGTTCGGTAGAGGGGCCGTCGGCGATGATGTCACCCTCGTCGACCCGGTCGCCCACTTTCACCAGCGGGCGCTGGTTGATGCAGGTGGACTGGTTCGAGCGCATGAACTTGCGCAAACGGTAAATGTCCACGCCCTTGGTCGTCGCGTCCTCATTCGTCGCGCGCACCACGATGCGGGCGCCGTCGATCTGATCGACGATGCCCGGGCGCCGGGCCACGATGGTCGCGCCTGAGTCGCGCGCCACCGCGGCTTCCATGCCGGTGCCGACCAGCGGCGCATCGGCGCGGATCAGCGGCACCGCCTGCCGCTGCATGTTGGAGCCCATCAGCGCGCGGTTGGCGTCATCGTTCTCCAGGAACGGGATCAGCGCCGCGGCGACCGAGACCAACTGCTTCGGCGAGACGTCGATCGCGGTCACGTCTTCCGGCTTCACCAGCCGGAAATCGCCCTGCTTGCGGACGGAGACGAGTTCCTCGGTAAACCGTCCATCGGCGTCCATCGGCGCATCGGCCTGGGCAACCACGAGACGCTCTTCCTGCATCGCCGAGAGGTATTGCGCGCCCTTCTGTACGACGCCGTTCTTGACCAGCATGTACGGCGTCTCGATGAAGCCGTATTTGTTGACCTTGGCATAGGTCGCCAGCGAGTTGATCAGGCCGATATTCGGCCCTTCCGGCGTCTCGATCGGGCAGATACGGCCGTAATGCGTCGGGTGCACGTCGCGCACCTCGAACCCGGCACGCTCCCGCGTCAGACCGCCCGGCCCGAGCGCGGACAGGCGGCGCTTATGCGTCACTTCCGACAGCGGGTTGGTCTGGTCCATGAACTGGCTGAGCTGGCTGGACCCGAAGAACTCCCGCACCGCCGCCGCCGCCGGTTTGGCGTTGATCAGATCGTGCGGCATCACGGTATCGATATCGACCGAGCCCATGCGTTCGCGGATTGCCCGCTCCATGCGCAGCAGGCCGATGCGGTACTGGTTTTCCATCAGCTCGCCGACCGAACGCACCCGGCGATTGCCGAGATTGTCGATGTCGTCGATCTGCCCGCGGCCGTCCTTCAGGTCGCACAGGGTCTTGACCGTGCGCAGCAGGTCTTCCTTGCGGAGCGTCCGGACCGTGTCCGCGACATCGGTGAAGTTCAGGCGCATGTTCATCTTCACCCGCCCGACCGCCGACAGATCGTAGCGATCGTTGTCGAAGAACAGACCGCGGAACAGGGCTTCGGCGGTTTCCGGGGTCGGCGGTTCGCCCGGGCGCATCACGCGGTAGATGTCGATCAGCGCGTCGTCGCGGTTGCTGTTCTTGTCCACCGTCAGCGTGTTGCGCATCCACGGACCGTTCGACTGATCGACCGCGAGGGTGGGCAGCTTCGTCACGCCGGCGTCTTCCAGCGCGGCCAGGCGGGCTTCGACCAGTTCCTCACCGGCTTCGGCGTAGATTTCGCCGGTTTCGGCGTTGACCAGATCCTCGGCGACATAACGGCCGAGGAGATCGGTGCGCCCGACCAGCACTTCCTTGGTGTTTTCCGCGATGCGGCGCGCCTGGCGGGCGGTCAGCTTCGCCTCGGCTTCGGCGACGACCTCACCGGTCGCGGCGTCGATCAACGGCTCCAGCAGCTTGACGCCGCGGAACGCATCCGGCTCGAACGGACGAGCCCAGCCCTTGGCGGTGTGGTCGAAGACCACCTGACCATAGAAATAGGTCAGGATCTCTTCCTGATCCATGCCGCGGACCTCCCCCGGCTCGACCACTTCGCCCTTGGCTTCGCGCGCGGCGCGCAATGCCTCGGTATGGGCGCCTTCCAGCGCATACAGAAGGGTGGTGACCGGCAGCTTCCGCTTGCGGTCGATGCGGACGTAGACGAGGTCCTTGCTGTCGAATTCGAAATCGAGCCACGACCCGCGATACGGGATCACCCGCGCGGCGAACAGGTATTTGCCGCTGCTGTGGGTCTTGCCCTTGTCATGGTCGAAGAACACGCCGGGGGAACGATGCATCTGGCTGACGATGACGCGTTCCGTGCCGTTGATGATGAAGGTGCCATTGTCCGTCATCAGGGGCATGTCGCCCATGTAGACGGGTTGCTCCTTGATGTCGCGGATCGACCGGGCGCCGGTGTCCTCATCGACGTCCCACACGATCAGTCGCAGGATGACCTTCAACGGCGCGGCATAGGTCATGCCGCGCTGGATGCACTCCTCGACGTCGTATTTGGGTTCTTCGAGTTCGTAGTAGACGAATTCCAGGCGACCGCGGCCGGCGAAATCGTCGATCGGGAAGACCGATTTGAAAACTTCCTGCAGGCCGGTATGGGTCCGGTTGTCCGGGTGGACATTCATCTGCAGGAACGCTTCATAGCTGGAGCGCTGCACATCGATCAGATTTGGCATCGGCGCCACTTCGGGGATGCGTCCGAAGCTCTTTCGGATCCGCTTGCGCCCGGTAAACGACCTGCTGATCGCGTTCATGGCCTGTCCTGCCTTAGCTGTGTCTGTGTCGGTGCCGTCAATCCAACCCGCGACGCGCCATTCTGGCCCACACGGGTCGTTCCGCCGAAAACGGGAATGCGGGCGGGAATCATGCGATTCCCACCCAATCCCGACTCAAACGCACGAACGGTCCGGCGGACCCGTTCGTGCGGTCTGTGATGCGTCCAGACCGCGTTACTTGACCTCCACGGTGGCGCCCGCGTCTTCGAGCATCTTCTTGATTTTCGCCACTTCGTCCTTGCCGACGGCTTCCTTGACCGCCTTCGGCGCCGCTTCGACCAGGTCCTTGGCTTCCTTCAGGCCAAGCCCGGTGATCGTACGGACTTCCTTGATGACGTTGATCTTCTTGTCTCCAGCGGAGGCCAGAATCACGGTGAACTCGGTCTGTTCCTCAACCACGGCAGCGGCGGCGGCAACCGGGGCGGCCGCGGCGGCCACTGGCGCGGCCGCGGAAACGCCCCACTTCTCTTCGAGCATCTTCGAGAGTTCCGCTGCTTCGAGCACGGTGAGGGTGGAGAGCTGGTCCACCAGGTTCTGCAAGTCAGCCATTGTCTGTATCCCTTAATGTAGCGCTTGATAGGTTCGATGCAAGCCGTTGTTTCCGGCTGCGTTCGGTCTTGGCGGCGGCCTGATCCGCGATCAGGCTGCCTCGGCTGTCTCATCCTTCTTGGCGAAGGCCCCAAAGACCCGGGCGAGTTGTGCGGCCGGCGCCTGCAGAATGCCCGCGATCCGCGTGGCGGGGGTCGAAATCATCCCCACCAGCCTGGCGCGCAGTTCATCCAGCGACGGCAGTTCGGCCAGTGCCTTGATCCCATCCGCATCCAGCGTCTGGGTCCCAAGCGCGCCGCCGATCAGCACGAACTTGTCATTGGTCTTGGCGAACTCGACGGCGGTCTTGGCCACCGCGACCGGATCCATCGACCACGCAAGCGCGGTCGGGCCGGTCAGCATTGGCGCGATGCCTTCGAATCGGGTCCCTTCCAAGGCGAGGTGAGTCAGCCGGTTCTTCGCGACTCTGTAAGTTGCCCCCGCGGCTCGCATCTTGACCCGAAGCGCCGTTGCGTCGGCAACCGTCAGACCCGCATTGCGGGTGACAACGATCATCGACGTGGCGGACAGGGCCTGATTGAGCTCGGTGACGAACTCCCGCTTCTCCGTACGGTCCACGTATCGTCTCCGTCCCCCGGAAATCCCCCGGAGGCTTTTGGCTCGCCGCGATCGAAACCGCGCCGAACCGGGTTGCCCAAGGACCACAACGCCGGCCGGGATACCCCGACTTGCGGCATGGTCCGGTTCGCCTGTCCTGGAGTCCTCACCACCCAAAGGTGGCGACACCCCTGCAAGCCGGAACCACCAAGGCTGTTCCGGAAACCGGTCCCAGGGGGCATTTGCCCCGCGTTCCCGTCTCCATCATCACCTGGCTTCCCCGTCTCCCACCCGCGGACCGAGGTCCCTTAAGATCCCCGATCGGGGATCACGTGCGGTCTCGGACAGGTTCGAGAACGCCGAAGCGTCCCCTGCCCGCGGAGCGAACCTGCTCCGCGTATCTCTCAGACGCCGATCGACGCGACATCCACGCGCACGCCCGGCCCCATGGTGGAGCTGACGGATACGCGCTGCACATAGGTGCCCTTGGCGCCGGTCGGCTTGGCCCGCTGGATCGCATCGGCCAGGGCGCGCGCGTTTTCCAGCAGCTTGTCTTCGTCGAAGCTCACCTTGCCGATACCGGCATGGATGATCCCCGCCTTTTCCGCGCGGAATTCGACCTGCCCGGCGCGGGCCGCGGTGACCGCGCCCTTCACGTCCATGGTCACGGTGCCCAAACGCGGGTTCGGCATAAGGCCGCGCGGACCCAGGATCTTACCCAGGCGTCCGACGATGCCCATCATGTCGGGCGTCGCGATGCAGCGGTCGAACTCGATCTGGCCGGCCTGGATCTTCTCCATCAGGTCTTCGGCGCCAACCACGTCGGCGCCGGCGGCCAATGCCTCATCGGCCTTCGGGCCACGCGCGAACACGCCGATCCGGACATTCTTGCCGGTGCCGTTCGGCAGGCTGGTCAGACCGCGCACCATCTGGTCCGCATGGCGCGGATCGATGCCCAGGTTCATCGACATCTCGATGGTTTCGTCGAACTTGGCCTTCGCGGTGGATTTCACCAGCTTGATCGCCTCGACCAGGCTGTAAGCCTTGTTCCGGTCCACCATCGCCGCCGCCGCCGTCAGTCGCTTGTTCTTTGCCATGGCTCAGCCCTCCACCACGGTCAGACCCATCGATCGCGCCGATCCGGCCAACATGCGGACCGCGCCGTCGATATCGTTCGCGTTCATGTCCTTCATCTTGATCTCGGCGATCTCTCGCAACTGGGTCATGGTGACCCGCCCGGCCGAGGCGCCCTTCCCGACGGTGGGGCTGCCCTTGTCGATCTTGGCGGCCCGCTTCAGGAAATAGGTGTTCGGCGGCGTCTTCGTGATGAAGGTAAAGCTGCGATCCGCATAGGCCGTGATCACCACCGGGGTCGGCGTGCCTGGCTCCATGTTCTGGGTGAAGGCGTTGAATTCCTTCACGAAGGCCATGATGTTCAGGCCGCGCTGGCCGAGCGCCGGGCCGACGGGGGGAGATGGATTGGCCTTGCCGGCCGGAATCTGTAGCTTAATATAACCGACGATTTTCTTCGCCATTATCCCTGGTCCTTACCGTGCCTAGGGACCGTGGTGCATACGAGGCCCGCCGCTTCACGCGCGGTTCGGCCTCTCCCACGTTCCGATTGAGCGGCGGCGTTTACCGGCTGGGGTCGTCGGTGTCCAGCGGAATCTCCGCCTCCGCGGTATCATGCGGCGCCAGGCGAGACACCAGGTCCCACGCGAAGGCGTCGAGTTCCTTGCGCAAGGCCGCGACGGTGGCGGTGGCGGACATATTGTAAGCGTGGGGAGACGACGGGAATTCAAACATGGGCGCGGACCTCCGGGGCATTGTGCAATCGGATTTGTCGGCAAAGTCCCATTCGGCGGCGTCGATCGGCATCGGGGACCTCCTCTCCGTCATGTCTACGATCCCTAACCCAGTTTGGATCGCCGGCGATGATGTGGATCACCGGTTCCGCGCCGAGGCTGAAAATCGTTTGCCGCCGGGTGCGGCGGGACTGCGTGGCGTGATCCAAGCCGGTCATGTTGCGCGACGGTTCCGTCTGGTCCCCACCCTTCGCTTACCGCCCGC
>Ga0007762_1014025_pt1 | contig 9547 bp, 9 predicted proteins | sample LauGreFBDMM110DN_FD_61543 | JGI IMG/M metagenome (GOLD analysis project Ga0007762, IMG submission 61543) | Metatranscriptome of freshwater lake microbial communities from Lake Michigan, USA - Fa13.BD.MM110.DN (Metagenome Metatranscriptome) | ecosystem: Environmental > Aquatic > Freshwater > Lake ...
AATCTATCCCTTTCAGATTGATTCGCACAAATAAGCATAGTAAATGCTTAAGCGATGTTAATTCGTTTTAAATTACCTGTAGTAATGTGGTATGCATGTCGATGTTGTCTCGGTCGGCAGTCTAATTGTTTGTTGGGGGAGCTACTTACGATGTATTATTTTTTACGTTTGTCCGTTCTGCTTGTTGGATTGATTGTTTCCGCCGGCAGCTACGCCGTTAATGAGGTGCAGCCACTCACAACAGCTGACGACTTGGGTCCTAAAGTCGAGCAGCCAATTGAGTTTCCCCATGACCGCCACGCTGGTGACGCCGCAAAAGGCGGTATGCAGATAAATTGCATGTACTGTCACACTTATGCGCGTCGTAGCATGGTGGCGGGCATTCCTCCATTGCAGAAATGTATTGGTTGCCATCAAAGCATCGAGTCGGTGCGGGAAACCCCGCGTATCAAAAAATTGTTCGAATATTGGGAAGCTAAAAAAGCAGTACCATGGAAAAAGGTGCATGACCTTCCTGATTTCGTACGCTTCAACCACGAGCGTCACATCCAGCGTTTTGTTTTCGCGCAGAATAAGCCGGTGCAGGAAGCTTGCGGTTATTGTCACGGCGATGTGAAAACAATGACGGTCGCACGTCGCCAAAAGCCACTCTCCATGGGTTGGTGCGTGAGCTGCCATCAGAAAGATCATCCAGTAGATGCAACATCCACAAAGACGACTCACGGCCCGAACGACTGCTGGCAGTGTCATAAGTAATCGGTGCGTTCACAAGATAAAGATTTCCAAGAGGTATCAGCAATGATTGAAAATAGTTTTAATCGGCGAGGTTTTCTGAAGGTGCTGGGGTGGGGTGGTGCGACGGTCGCGTTAAGCGGATGTGGCAATACCTCAGTTGAGGATGGAAAGGAATTTGTAACTTCCTATGTCCAGACAGCGGACTATATCATTCCCAGTATTGGCACATACTTTAACTCGACTTGTGCGCAGTGTAATGCCGGGTGCGGCATTATGGGGCGAGTGCGAGAAGGTCGCGTGCTTAAGCTGGAAGGTAATCCAAAATCCCCCATTAATAACGGCAAAATGTGCGGTTTAGGGCAGGCCGGCGTACAGGCGCATTACAATCCAGATCGTATCCGAGAGCCGCTGTTGCGCAATGGCGATAAAGGCGAGGCGATAACATGGGAAAAGGCACTGGCGTTAATCAACGAAAAGGTTGGCGGTGTGAAAGCGGAGAATGTCGCCTTCTTGACAGGTGGTGTTAGTGGTCATGTCAAAGCATTGTTGAAAAATTATTTAGATGCGCTCGGTTCTGGTCATCATTATGTTTATGAGGCAGTTGCACCGTCAGTTGTGCGTGTAGCTAATAAGAAGGCTTATGGAGTAGAAATGCCGCGACTACGTCTGGACAAGGCCAAGGTCATCGTTTCATTCGGAGCAGACTTCCTCGGTGCGTGGATCTCACCGGTACATTTTTCCCAGCAGTATGCTCGGTTCCGCAAGGCTGATAAAGGCGAGCGCGGGGTGCTGGTACAGGTTGAATCCAAGATGACATTAACTGGTGCGAATGCGGATCGTTGGTTGGCGATACGTCCCGGTACTGAGGGCATCCTCGCGCTGGGATTGATTAATGCCCTAGCTGCTGCAGGGAGGTCTGTCCCTGGAGATGTGGTTGCTGCTGTAAAGGAGTACACCGTAGATCGGGTGAGCAAAGATACCGGCGTGTCTGCTGAACATATAGGCAAGCTTGCCGCATTGCTAAAAGAGCGCAGCCCTAGCTTAATAATTGCGGGTAGTGCTGTTGAGGGCTATGCGCACGGTTCACAGAATGCCACTGCTATCGCATTGTTGAATCAAGTATTAGGCAACGTTGGTAAGACGGTAGAAGCTCCATCTAGTGTTCCGTTCCCGCAAATGGCGCCTACTCCGGGCAACCGTTTTGCGTTACAGGCACTCAATGACAATATGGCGCAAGATAAGGTTAAAGTGCTATTTAGCTATGGTGCAAACCCGGTGTTCACTGCACCTGCTTCCATGAAACTGAAAGAGAACTTAAAGAAGGTACCGTTCAAGGTGGCTTTCGCCCATTACATGGATGAAACCGCAGTAGAGGCCGATTTGGTGCTGCCGTTGAATTCTGCTCTGGAAGACTGGGCAACTGCGATGCCGGAATATATTGCCGAAGGTGCGCAGCTGAGTATTCAGCAACCGCTGATGGAAAAGTTGTACCCCGGTACGCTTGGCATGGGCGACATCCTGCTTGCGTTGCTCAAGCAGCGCCGGCCAGATGAATACAAAGGCTATGAAGATTTTTATTCTTACTTGCGCAGCGCAATGGTATCGATCAAGGGTGTATTGGGTGGTGCGAATGAGGATGATGATACATTTTGGGATACGGCTCTAAGCCGTGGTGTGGTCAAGTTGGTGGGCGCACCTGTCAATATCTCAAGTAATGCATCTGCCAAAGGTTTGGTGGTGCCCGCCCCGTTTGTGGAAGATAGTGCGTATCCATTGCACCTGATTCCGGCAGTGAGTGCCAGCATGCGTGATGGTCGCAATGCCAATGAACCTTGGTTGCAGGAATCACCGGATCCGCTAACTACCATCGTGTGGGATAGTTGGGTAGAGATGCACCCAAAGACCGCCGCCAAGTTGGGCATTGTGGAAGGTGACATTGTCGAAGTGGCTTCAAAAAGCGGCGCTATTAAGGCGCAGGTCTATGTATTTACCGGTATTCATCCCGATGTTATATCAGTGCCGCTTGGCTATGGTCATGAGGCGATGGGACGTTATGCAAAGGGTGTCGGTGTTAATGCCTTCAAGATTCTTGATCCAATTTTCGACAAAGAAACCGGAGAATTGGCAATGCATGAGACGCGCGTTAAAGTCACCAAGGCTGGGCAACGTGTGGTTATAGTTAAAGATGAAGGCCCTGCCGGTGGCAATCAGATGGGTAGAAAAATCGCGGTCAGGATGTCATCTAGTAAAGTGAATCTTTCGGAGGAGGTGTAAAAGGTGTCCATTACCAATTTATTAGAAAACTGGTCTGACTTCCGCCAACAGCATCCGTCGGAGGACAGGCCGCACCGGGAATACAAATGGGCGATGAGCATAGACTTGGATGCATGCACCGGCTGTAATGCTTGTAGCGTGGCATGCTACGCAGAAAACAATCTGCCCGTGGTTGGCAAGGAGAAATTTGCACATGGGCATTCCCACCATTGGATACGTATCGAACGTTACTGGGATAATGATGGCCGCGAATTTGCTGATCAGGGGGCGCAGTTTCTGCCCATGTTGTGTCAGCAATGTGAGTCTGCACCGTGTGAAACGGTATGCCCTGTTGGTGCTACCAATCACACGGCGGATGGTCTGAACTCGCAGGTTTACAACCGCTGCGTCGGCTCACGTTACTGTAACGCGAACTGCCCATATAAGGCCCGGTACTTTAATTGGTATGACTATCCAACCACAGACAATGTGTGGCCGGAGCCAATGAATCAGCAGCTCAATCCAGACGTGACCGTGCGCGGCAAGGGTGTGATGGAAAAATGCACATTCTGTGTGCAGCGATTGACTGTCGCCAAGAGCAACGCGCGTAGCGAAGGACGAAGTGTACTCGATGGTGAGGTGCAGACGGCCTGCCAGCAAGTTTGTCCGACTGGGGCTATATCGTTTGGTAATCTGGTTGATCCATCGGCCAAGGTTGGTAAGCAATGGAAGCAGCAACAGGTTGAACTGAACAAGGATAAACAAGCAAAGGATGCAACAGAATCGGCCGCCAAGCTTCGTGGCTATCGTATTTTGGAAGAGTTGCGCACTTATCCGTCGGTGATGTATCTGGAGCAGTTGCGTGAAAGCGCTATTTAAGCAGCGCAATGGGGATGCCGCGTGGGAAGCGGCATTGAAGTTACTTTCACGCAGGCACAAGGGGAGGAAATAGAATAATGGGAAAAGATATACGCGAAGATATAGCTTGGGCACAGATCAACAAAGATGTGCTTAAGAGTTTGGAGAGTCCAAGAAAGTTGTACTGGGTGATTTTATTTATCGCGCTTGCCATGATAGGTGTAGCCGTGGGATGTGAGATTTACCAGTATACGAGCGGCATGGGTGTTTCCAATAAAAACAATTCCCATGTATGGGGTTTGTACATCGCCACCTTCATTTTTTGGATAGGCATGAGCCATTCCGGAACTTTGCTGTCGGCGATTCTGCATTTAATGCATGCTGATTGGCGTAAGCCAATCTACCGTTTCGCCGAGGCAATGACAACCTTCTCGTTGATGACGGCAGGCTTGTTCGTCCTGGTGCATTTGGGCCGCTTATGGCAGGTCTATTATGTGATGCCTTACCCTAACGAGCGTTGGGTCTGGCCAAACTTTCAGTCCCCGCTAGTATGGGATATGTTCGCGATCGCCACCTATTTAAGCTCTTCCGTTCTATTTCTTTACGTTGGCATGATTCCTGATCTGGCAATTTGCCGTGACAATATCCATTCAGGTTGGCGTAAGAAGTTGTACACAGTAATGTCACTTGGCTGGGAAGGAACTGATCGCCAATGGCGCAACTTCCGAATCACATATCTAACGATAGCTTGCTTCCTGATTCCGCTGGCAGTTTCCGTTCATTCCATCGTGGCTTCTGATTTTGCTATGTCGAATATGCCGGGCTGGCATGTAACATCGTTCCCTCCATACTTTGTTGCGGGTGCCTTGTATTCCGGTTGTGCGGCGATCATCACGCTTTTTATTATCCTGCGATATGTGTTCAGGTTTGAAGAGTACATGACGTTGCCGATAATGAAAAAGCTGGTACGCCTGACCTTCGCTATTGCGATGGTGTGGACTTACCTCAATCTGATCGAGTTTGCTTCAGTATGGTATGGGCATGACCAGACAGCCAAGGATCAATTAATTTTTAAAGCTACTGGCCCTTATGCACCATTCTTTTGGGCAATGATCTTCTTTGGCTCTATTTTGCCATTAATGCTTGCCTTTAAGCGTATTCAAACTCATCTCCCGATATTGCTCGTAGTGTCGATATTGCTCAACGTGGGTATGTGGCTGGAACGCTGGATGATCATCGCGCCGAGTTTTGCGCACGGTCACTATCCCTGGACTTGGGATCATGATCAATGGCCAAGCTTAGTGCAGTGGGGCATCGTGTTTGGTAGCTTTGGCTGGTTCACCTTATTGTTTATGGTGTTCTGCAAGGTATTCCCATCCGTTTCAATGTATGAAGTCAAAGAAATGGTGTATCACCGCAGTCTAGCACTGAAGCACAAACCTGCTGTGAAGGGAGATTACTAAATGAGCAAACGTCATTTACTGGCACTATTTAACGACTTTGATGAAGCCGTGGCTGCAATTGCCGAGTTACGTGCGGCCAATATCAAGGGGTTTGACATGGACGACCTGATACTCAAGTCGCCCATTGAGCACCCTGAAGTTGAAAAAGTGTTGGGCGACAAGCCAGTCCATGTGCAATGGTTTACTTTGATTGGAGCCTGTATGGGTGGCCTACTGGCTTTCTTTCTTATTTCAGGCGCGCAGGCCAATTTTTTCTCTCAAATAAAAGGTGGCAAACCAATTGTGCCATTGCCGCCAGATTTCGTCCTGACGTATGAAATGTTTATTCTGGGTGGCGTATTCATCACCGTATTGGGTTTCTTGATCTGCGCAGGCTTACCGGCTAAGCGGTCTTCGTTATACAGCACTAAGGTATCGGAAGACCAAATTGGAATTTTGGTGAAAGGAGATGAATCGGCACTGGCTGCTTTCAAGACGATTTTTACCAAGCATAAGGCACTTGAGATTCAGGAAGAGGCGGGAAAATGATGAGATTATCCTTGGCAATTGTATTGTTGTTAGCACCTGCGTTGGCGCAAGCTTGGCCATGGTCGAATGACATGGCGAACCAGATTAGTATTAAACCGCAGGAAAGTGTGGATTTGAAAAACCCTGGAATGACGCCATATCCTAAACATTCAGTTCCAATTCCTGGTACTTCATCTCTGGTGAAGGACATGGGCGCGGCTGAAAAGCAGTTGAATCCAATTCCAGCCGACGAGAAGTCAGTGGCGCTTGGCGGGAAGCTTTTTCAAATTTATTGTACTCCTTGTCACGGATATTCCGGCAAGGGCGATGGATTAGTTGGAGCAAAATTAATATTAAAGCCGTTTGACTTGACAGCTGAACAAACAAAAGGGCGGGCTGATGGTTTCATCTGGGGCTACATGACGTTCGGCGGTGCGGTTATGCCATCGTATGCTAATGATCTGTCAGTTAACGAGCGCTGGAATGTGATCAACTATGTACGCAAGGTACTGCAAAATGGGCAACCTGCCGTGGCGGTAACGCCTGTAGCCAAATAAGGGAGTGCAGCAAATGATTTCGTATAGCAATTGGTCAGTTTTGACAGCTAGCTTTTTAGTGGTGCTTTATCTTGCTCTGGGGGGGGTGACATTGAGTGCGGTGTTGCACTTGGTGGGGGCCCAATGGCGCTACGAAATTCGCCGAATAGCGGTATCCTTGTTTGCACTTTTCCCGCTGGCATTTGTATTGCTGATCATATTATTGGTTGGTGGTGAAAAGACCTTCCCATGGTTGAGCACGGCCTCCGAGCATGGGCATCATTTGCCCGCTTGGCATAACTACACTTTTCTGGTGGCACGCCAAGTGCTCGGAATGTTGGCAGTGATGACAATTTTTTGGGTGTTTATCAAGCGACAGGCGGTGAGTGATCGCAGCAAGGAAGATCAACAAAGCTTTCATAAAATTGCTAATTGGATCCCTTATACTTATGTGTTATACGGCACCATGGTAGCGTGGGACTTTGAGATGACACTTGTGCCATCATGGCACAGTGCGATTTATGGCATGCAGCATTTTATTAGCAATTTCAATATGTTCATGGCCTTCCTGGTGACGTGGATTTACATATTGAATACGCGCGGCAAATTGGTGCGCCCAGTTGATGATTATATTTACAACTATCTAGCACAGATGATGTTCGCATTCACTTTACTATGGGTATATACTTTTTTTGCACAATATTTAGTCATCTGGTATCCAAATCTTCCAAACGAAGTGGATCGCGTGATGGGGATGCAGAATGGTGACTACAGCGTGCTATGGTGGTCGATGATAGTTCTAAAATTAATTATTCCATTTACTGTGCTGGCCATGAGAGCATCACGGCACTCACCGCCTATTATTTTGACCGTAGCTGCTAGTATTATTGTCGGCACGCTGTTTGAACGGTATATTTGGATATCTGGCGTAAACGGCACTGGCACTATGCCGGTGCTTGCCGTTCTTGTTATTACTCCGGTACTGGCCGTTACAGGTTTTCTGTTAGTGCGTCGCATGATGGCCCGTAACCATCTGATAAAAGTGTGAGCCGCGCCATGATGACGCTTTACTCGGGAACAACAGACCCGTTCAGTCAGCGCTGCCGTATCGTGTTATATGAAAAAGGGATGGATTTCCAGATCATTGATGTTGACGTGTTCAACAAACCCGAAGATCTCGTGATAATTAATCCATATAATATGGTACCAGTGCTAGTAGAGCGCGACTTGGTGCTGTGTGAGTCCAATATTATTAACGAATATATTGACGAACGATTCCCGCATCCACAGTTGATGCCTGCCGATCCGGTAATGCGTGCGCGCGCACGTCTATTTTTACATCGCTTCGAAAGTGAGATGTTCTGCCACATTGGTGCACTGGAAAGTGGAGTGCAAAAGACCGCAGATAAGGCGCGTCTATCAGTGAGCGACAGTCTGACTCAGATTGCCCCGATTTTTGCCAAGCAAAAATTCATGCTGAATGATGAATACTCCATGCTCGACGTGGCAATCGCCCCATTATTATGGCGATTGGAACATTATAATATTCAACTTGCCAAGGAGGCTGCGCCGCTGATGAAATATGCGGAGCGATTATTTTCGCGTCCAGCATATATTGAAGCGATGACGGCAGCCGAAAAAGCGATGCGAAAGTGAAGGGGTTTTCTACAAAGCCATATTTGATACGTGCGATTTACGACTGGTGTTCCGATAGCGCTTTAACCCCCTATTTGGCAGTGAAGGTGGATGAGCAAACGCGAGTGCCAAACGCGTATGTCAAAGATGGCGAAATCGTGATTAACCTTAGCATGGATGCAGTGCGTAACCTGCAAATTGGTAATGAGGAAATTACCTGCGGTGGGCGCTTTGGCGGTGTATCGCATGGACTGGTAGTGCCGATAACTGCGGTGATTGGAATTTTCGCCAAGGAAACCGGGCAAGGGCTTGTGTTTCAGGGAAATGACTCCGTACCAACACTTCCAACTGATAGTAGTAGTGAGACTGCGCCAGATAAACCTAATCTCCCTAGCAAGCCTCGGCTCAGAGTAGTGAAATGAAATTGCCGTAGATGTATTCACAGTTTATTCCGCCGAGCAGCTTAATTTCTGCGGGTTGATTTACCCCCACTTTGGGCGAAGGCTGGCTAAAGTCAGCTAATTGTAAGAGAGCAGTTGTTGCCCCACTGCTTGTGGCGGAGGTGAGCAATACCCCCCCGAGGTTTGAGAGCCTGAGAAATAATCATATATTTTTGGCGCTACCATTAGTCGTGCATTGCTGTTTCTTTATGCTGGCAGCTTCCTGCCAAATGACCGTTTGCACAAAACTAATTACACCCTCGCGGACAGCATTGACACTTGCATTTTCGCCATGGCTTTCTGCTCAATCTGGCGTATGCGTTCGGCTGACACGCCAAATTCATGTGCGAGATCGTGTAGCGTAACAGTGTTGCCCTCGCGAAGCCAGCGAGCTTCAATGATGCGACGGCTGCGTTCGTCCAAGCTCGCCAATGCGCGTGTTAAGCCAGTGCTTTGTTGCAGTTTAAGTTGTTTGTGCTCAAGGACGCAAGATGGCTCGCTATCCGCAGCAGATGCCAGATAGGTGATAGGTGCATAGCTATTAGTATCATCTTCGTCGTTTGTGGCTGGCTCCAGCGCCACTTCGTGGCCATTGAAACGGGCTTCCATTTCCAATACTTCGCTTGTGCTGACATTCAGCTGTTGTCCAATTAAACTGGCTTCTTGCGGTTTGAGTGATCCCAACCCTTGTTTCATGCTACGCAAATTGAAGAACAGTTTTCGTTGAGCTTTCGTGGTAGCAATCTTAACAAGGCGCCAGTTGCGCAGAATATATTCATGCATCTCAGCGCGTATCCAGTGCAGAGCGAACGATACCAACCGCACACCATGATTTGGGTCGTAGCGTTTGACTGCTTTCATCAGGCCGATATTGCCTTCTTGAATTAAGTCTGCTTGTGGTAGGCCATAACCAGCATAGCCACGCGCCACGCTGACTACAACGCGTAGGTGCGAGACGATAAGCTGGCGCGCCGACTCCAAGTCGTTATCGCGGCTGAAGCGGATTGCCAAGCCTAGCTCTTCATCTTGCGTAAGTAGGGGGAAACGATTTACTGATTGTACATATCGATCTAAGCTACCCACTGCCAAGGGAGTCGGCAACGTCAATGTTTGATTCATT
>Ga0007762_1038784_pt1 | contig 9433 bp, 9 predicted proteins | sample LauGreFBDMM110DN_FD_61543 | JGI IMG/M metagenome (GOLD analysis project Ga0007762, IMG submission 61543) | Metatranscriptome of freshwater lake microbial communities from Lake Michigan, USA - Fa13.BD.MM110.DN (Metagenome Metatranscriptome) | ecosystem: Environmental > Aquatic > Freshwater > Lake ...
TCAATGAATGCAAAGTATGTGATCAACCGGTTGGTATTTGTCGTCGTGGTCATATGGACGGCCGCGACCGCAAACTTTTTTCTCCCCAGGATTTCTGGACAAAACCCGATCCGCCAACGAATCCTTAAATTAACACAGGCTGGCGTCGCATTCGGTGCCGTGACAGATGAGCTTATAAAATCATACGAACACAAGTTTGGACTTGACAAGCCCCCCTTGGAGCAATACCTAATCTACCTCGGCAATCTGGTCAGGCTTGATTTGGGAATATCCATCGCCAATTACCCCACACGTGTGGATAAAATCATTGGTGCGGCCTTGCCCTGGACGATTGGGTTGCTGGGTTTTACGACCATCTTTTCGGTGGTCATTGGCAGCTTACTTGGTGCTGTTGTCGCTTGGCACCGCTCGGTTACCTGGCTCCAGGTTCTGGCCATGCCGCTGATGGCCATCGCAGCGATCCCCTATTACTTATTGGGTCTGATACTGCTCTTTATTTTTGCTTGGTACTTGAAGTGGGTGCCCGGTAACGGGGGCTACGGTATGTTGGTTACGCCGAATTGGAGCATAGCCTTTGCCTTCGACGTGCTGCACCATCTGATCCTACCCGCATTTTCCATCATTCTGTCTTCGGTGGGTTTTTGGGCCTTGGGGATGCGCAGCATCATGGTGAATGTGGAAGGCGAAGACTTCATGATCTTGGCTGAGGCCAAAGGCCTGAAGCCTTCAACCCTGTTTTTCCGATATGGCGTGCGGAACGCGCTCTTGCCCCAGGCGACTTCCTTGGCCCTGGCGCTTGGATACGTACTCTCGGGTTCCATCTTGGTCGAAGTAATATACGGGTTGCCGGGCCTTGGCGGTATCCTCTTTGAGGCAATCAAGGGTGTGGATTTCCCCGTGATTCAAGGCATTTCCTTCTCGATAATCCTGGCCATCACTTTTTCGACCTTGATCCTGGACTTGATCTTGCCGTTGCTCGACCCGCGCATCAATTACGGGAGGGCATAGCTTGTGGCGGCATCCAAGGCGGCGAACGTTCTCTCGTATCTGCGCCGCAATCCTCGCCTGGCCGTCGGGTTAATGATCTTGGCGGGTATCTTGCTTTTCTCCGCCGTTGGCAGGTTGCTGGTTGATGTCAATCTGGCCCGGCCCTTGTCGGCGCCCGCCTTCAGACCCCCATCTGCCAAGTACTTGTTTGGCACGGACAAATTCGGCCGGCATGTCTTGGCCCTCATGATCGCCGGCACGCCGCTGACACTCCAAGTGGGTTTAATCGCTGGTGGGTTGGGGGTAAGCATTGCCACTGTACTGGCCTTCGTCGCGGCCTACTTCGGCGGCAGGGTGGATACTGTGATTCGCTGGGTCGTGGATGTCGGTCTCACGATCCCGAGCATATTGATTTTGGTCATGATAGCCATCGTGGTACGAGATATCAGCGTCCGTCAGATGGCTTTGGTCGTGTCCTCGACCGCCTGGCTGTGGCCCACCCGGACGATACGCTCGCAAGTCCTGTCACTCAAAGAACGCAACTACGTGGAGTTGGCGCGGCTGTCGGGCATGGGCAGCTTTGAGATCATCTTCCGAGAGCTGATGCCCAACCTTATGCCGATTATCGTCGCCAACCTGGTGAGTACGATTTCCTCGGCGATCCTGGCGACCATCGGCCTCGAGGCGCTGGGACTTGGCCCGTCCGAAGCGCCGACCCTTGGCCGAACAATTTATTGGGTGATGCTTTACTCGGCGGTGCTGCAGGGGTACTGGTGGTGGTGGACGCCTCCGATTGTCATCATCGTCCTGATTTTCCTCGGTCTTTTCCTGGCTTCGACTGGCATAGACGAGATCGCCAACCCACGGCTGAGGAGAGCGGTATGACGGCTCCCGCCGATAACGGTTCTGCTGCCCCGATCCTGCAGGTGCGCGATTTGCATGTCTACTATCACACCCCTCTCGGGCCGGTGAAGGCCGTTGACGGGGTCAGCTTCAGCCTCAAAGCAGGCGAGCGGTTTGGCGTGGTGGGAGAGTCAGGGTCAGGCAAGTCAACCATTGCCTTGTCTCTGCTTCGCATGCACAAGCCCCCGGCCCGTATTGAAGGCGGCCAGATTCTTCTGGATGGCACTGACTTAGTGACGCTGTCTGGGGCGGAAGTCCGTTTACTGCGGCTAGCGACGGTGGCCCTCATTGCTCAGGGCGCTATGAACTCCCTCAACCCGGTGATCCGCGTTCGGGATCAGATGATGGATGGGTTGAAGGATCACGGAGAGCGGCTGTCCCGCTCGGAGTTGAACGTTCGTGTCTGCGAACTGCTGGAGCGGGTGGGGCTTAATCCAGAGGTGGCACAGCTGTTCCCGCATGAGCTAAGCGGCGGGATGAAGCAGCGCGTGGTGATTGCCATTGCCATAAGCCTGCGCCCGAAGGTCATCGTGGCCGACGAGCCCACCAGCGCCTTGGATGTGGTTGTGCAGATGCAGGTCATGGAGACCCTGCGCAAGGTGCAGCAGGAGCTGGGGTCGGCCGTAATACTGGTCGGTCATGATATGGGTTTGATGGCGCAATTTGTGGATCGGCTGGCGGTCATGTACGCGGGCAAGCTGGTGGAAGTCAGCCCGGTTCACGATATTTTCGCCGCCCCGCTGCACCCTTATACCGCGTTGCTCATCGCCAGCCTGCCCACCCTGAGAGCAAAGAGCCAACTGCTGGGCATTCCAGGCTTACCGCCGTCGTTGTTGAATCGGGGTGGTGGTTGTTCCTTTTTCGCTCGCTGTCCCAAAGCGATGGATGTATGCCGGACCGAAGAGCCAGCCTTGCGCGCGATCCAGCCAGGCCATTGGGTAGCCTGTCATTTGTTTTGAGGATGACCTGATGACCGCATTGCTTGAATTGCGACATGTGACTAAGACCTTTCAGCGCGGCGTGTTCAATCGTCGGCAGACCGTTGCAGTCGAGAATTTTTCCTTCGTTGTCAACACCGAGCCAGCCTCGATAACCGCCGTGGTCGGCGAAAGCGGCAGCGGCAAAACCACCTTGGCACGCATTATGCTGGGCGTGGCCGCGCCCACGCAGGGGGAGGTGCTCTACAACGGCAAGGATCTGCGAACCCTTACCCGGGAGGAACGGCGCACGTTCCGGCGCGAGGTGCAGATAATTTTTCAAGATCCCTTTGATGTCTATAACCCGTTTTACAAGGTGGATCATGTCCTCGATGTTCCCATTGGGAAATTCGGCCTCGCCCACTCGCAGCCGGAGAAGCGGGCACTCGCGGAACAGGCTTTGAAGACGGTGGGACTTCGCCCCGAGGAAACTCTAGGGCGATATCCGCACCAGTTGAGCGGCGGGCAGCGCCAGCGTATTATGGTCGCGCGGGCGCTTTTGCTTAAGCCCAAGCTTATCATCGCCGACGAGCCGGTCTCGATGATTGACGCCTCGTCGCGCGCGACGGTTTTGGCTAATCTGCGCCAACTTAATCAGGAATTCGGCATCTCGATTATTTACATCACGCACGATTTGACGACCGCCTATCAGATCAGCGAGAACATCATTGTCTTGTATGCTGGCTCCGTCGCCGAAATCGGCACTGTGGAGTTGGTTGTCAATCAACCGCGCCATCCGTATACCCAATTGTTGATTGGCTCCATTCCGCTCCCCGACCCGACGCGCCATTGGAAGCCCGACGGGCAAGCAGCTCAGGCGACGGTCTCGCCGCCCGGGCACAGCGGGTGCAAGTTCGCCGTCCGATGCCCGCATGTAATGCCCAAATGTCAAACCAACGCCCCGCCGCTGTATCGCACCAACGCGCACCAGTTTACGGCGTGCTATCTGCATGAGTCCGCTTCACCCGTGAGCGAGGTGGAAATAGCCAGTGACTTTTCCAGCTCTACGAGCGCAGCTGGTCTGCAACCGTCGTAACTGCTCTTTCATTATTACACGTGCTTTCATGCCCCAACGTCTCAAAGTAATCTACCTGTCTTCATTGGATCCCAGTCAGTTCAAGCCTTGGGGCGCGGACCTTGTGGCCGCCATCGGCAATCGGCACGATCTGCGCCACCTAGACCGCCAGCGGCCGGTGGGACCGCAATTCGAGGATGTGGATGTCGTGATTGATACGGGCGGCTCGGTCGGGACGCGTGAAATGGTGGACGCCGCCAAAAACGTCCGTCTGTGGCAGATCCTGGGGACGGGTTTGGACCACTTTGACATGGATTACTGGCGGTCCAAAAATGTCCCGGTCGCGAATTGCCCCGGGCCGTTCAGCGCGGTGGCGCTGGCTGAGTGTGCCATGATGTTTATTCTCATGCTCACCCGCAAATTCCCTGTCGCTCAGACGGCTCTGAAGGATGGCCAGTTCTATAAGCCCGTCGGAATCGAACTGGACGGGCTGAGACTAGGTATTTTGGGCTTCGGGGCGAGCGGCCAGGAATTGGCGCGCCGGGCGCTGCCGTTTGGCCTCAAGATCTCAGCGATCGACATCCGCGACATCGGCGCGGATGAGATACGCACGTTCGGTCTGGAGTTCTCCGGCAAGTCTGCCGACCTCGAGCAGGTTATTGAAGCGGTGGACATTCTTTCGCTCCACCTGCACTTGAATCCGGAGACGCGTCATATTATGGATGCGCGCCGGCTGTCGCTAATGAAGCCCACGGCCTTTCTGGTTAACGTCGCCCGCGGCGCGTTGGTGGACGAAGAGGCGCTGACCAACGCGCTGGTGGCGGGGCGCCTCGGCGGAGCTGGATTGGATGTCTATGGCCAAGAGCCGCCCGACCTGAATGCGCCGATCTTTAGCCTGCCGAACGTCGTGGCCACGCCTCACATCGCGGGCGTCACCGACGGCACTTCGCGCAAGCGGGCGCGCTGCGCCGCCGATAACGTCGATCGGATTGCGGGCGGTTTGGCGCCATTGTACCGGGTGGACTGAGCGCAAACCAGCTGCCGGAGGTATGAACGCATGAACGGTTTACTGCAGACCAAGGTCGCCCTGATCACCGGAGCCGCTTCGGGCATCGGCCGGGCGACGGCCCAACTGTTTGCGCGCCACGGCGCCAAAGTGGTGTTGGCCGATGTCACCACTGCGGTGGGCGAAGAGGCGGTGCAAGGCATCCGCGCCGAAGGGGGAGACGCGATCTTCGTGCGGACCGATGTCGGCCAGATGAGCGAAGTGCAAGCACTGGTGGAAAAAACGTTGGCGTTGTACGGGCGGCTGGATATCATCCATAGCAACGCCGCTGCCTACACGATGGGTAATGCGGTGGAGACCAACGAAGACGAATGGGACCGGACGTTGGCCGTTTGCCTCAAAGCGACCTGGATGTTGGCGCACTTTGGCGTGCCAGCCATGTTGGCTGGCGGAGGCGGGGCGATCGTCATAACCGGCTCCGTCCACGCAATCCGCGGCTATGCCAAGAATACCGCTTACCAGGCCTCCAAGGGTGGACTGCTGGCGCTGACTCGGGCGATGGCCGCTGATTTCGCACCCGCGATCCGAGTCAATATCATACTGCCCGGTGCAGTCGTGACTGGCCTGTGGGCAAAGAGCACTGCGGCGCAGCGAGAGAGAATTGCCCAGATGTGCCCGCTAAAGCGCAATGCTCAGCCGGACGACATTGCCCAGGTTGCCCTCTTCCTTGCTTCGAGCATGTCGTCATACATGACCGGCGAAGCGCTCGTGGTCGATGGCGGCCTGACATCCGTGATTCAAATACCGCCTGATCTATGAGGCTCGGCGCCGATTTCAGCCACTACTCGCTTGACCCGGAAGCCCACGCGGCCAAGTACCGCGCATGGGGCTACCGGGCCGCGACCTGCCCGAAGGTTGGCGTCGCCGAGACTGAGAAGATCCGGGCCTTGCGTGAGGCGTTCGCCCGGGCCGATGTCGTCATCGGCGAGGTGGCGGCTTGGGTCAACCCACTCGATCCGCGCCCAGAGGAAAAGGCCAGGAACTTAAGAGTGATCGCTGAGACCCTGGCCGTCGCCGACGAACTGGGAGCGGTATGCTGCCCGACGGTTGCCGGCTCTTTCGATACGACCAATGCGCTCGCCCCGCACGTCGCGCCGCACCCCGACAACTTCACCGAGCTGGCCTTCGAGGCCGTGGTGGAATGGGTGCGGCAGGTGCTGGACGCGGTGCAACCGCGCCGTGCCAGGCTGACGCTGGAAATGTCGCCGTGGACGATCCTGGATGGGCCGGATATCTATCTGCGTTTATTGCAAGCCATCGACCGGCCGGGGCTGGCGGTCCATCTCGACCCGGCCAATGCGATCCGCGATGCGCACCTGTATTACTCGACGACCGACCTCGTGAATCGCTGCTTTGACCTGCTCGGGCCGTGGATTGTCTCGTGCCATGCCAAGGATATCCAGCAGGATCCATATCCGGCTACGGTCGCCTTGCGCGAAGTGATCCCCGGCAAAGGGATTCTGGACTATCGGACGATCCTGAAGCGCATCGAGCAGGTGTCGCCGCAGATGCCGCTGATCATCGAGCACCTGGCGTCGGAACAAGAGTATGCCGAGGCGGCTGGCTTTATCCGTGGCGTGGCCAGCGCAGTCGGCGTGACCGCCTGATTGGCAAAGGACAGGACTGTGAGCCATAAGCTGGCCGGCAAAGTAGCGCTCGTCACCGGTGCGAGCAAAAGTATCGGCCAGGGACTGGCCATCGGACTGGCCGCCGCCGGGGCGCGGCTGGCCGTCAACTACAAGACCGACGCCGAGGGCGCGCAGACCACCTGCCAGCGCATCCGGCAGGCCGGCGGAGAGGCCGAGGCCTTCCAGGCCGATATTGGTTCGAAGGCCGAGTTCGAGCGACTGGTGGACCGGGTGTGCGAACGGTTTGGGCGGCTGGATGTGCTGGTCAACAACGCCGCCCGCACGCGCTTCGGGCACGTCTTCGACATCACCGAGGATGATTTCGACGATGTCGTCAACACCAATCTGCGCGGGCCGTTCTTCGGCTCGGCGGCCGCGGCGCGCCGCATGATCGCGCAGGGCGGCGGCGCGATCATCAACATCAGCTCGTGCGCCGCCAAGGTCATCATCCCGCACCACTCCAGTTACACCATGGCCAAAGGCGGCCTGGAGGCGCTCACCCGCCAACTGGCCATTGAGCTGGCGCCGCACGTCCGCGTCAACGCGATTGCGCCCGCGCCCACCAGCAACGAGCGCAACCTTGGTTACGACCCGGACTACGACCGCAAGTGGGCGGCCGTCATGCCGGCCAAGCGGGTGGCCCAGGTTGAGGATTACGTGGGGCCGTGCGTCTTTCTGGCCAGCGCGGATGCTGCGCTGCTCACCGGCCAAATTCTTAACGTTGACGGCGGCTGGACGCTGATCGGCTTCACACCCGACATGACCCAGTTCGATTTCTCTCACGACCGTCAGCGAGTTTAGGCTGAGATGGAGTTCAAATACTCCGTTGTGTGCGACACACTTAAGTGGATTGGCCACGACGTGTTGGCCGATCCGCACGAGGTTTTGGGGGCAATCAAGTCGGCGGGTTACGATGGCGCCGACCTGCCCGGCGACTTGCAGCGGGCGAACCCGAAAACGCTCAGGCCGATCACGGACTCGCTCGGCCTGAAGGTGCCTGAAGTATTGGGCGCCTGGGCCTACTTCCACGCCGGTGAAAATCGAGACCTGGCCGGGCTGGATGAGGCGGCGCGGCGCACCGGCATTGACTATGCTAGAAAGGCCATTGACCTGGCGGCCGAGCTCGGCGCGCAGTTCTTCCAGGTCTGCGCGGCGCAACCGCCGGTCCCACAGGTTCCGTTTCCGGAGGCGCCCATACCGGTTCTGCGGCAAAACTTCGCCTCAGCCTGCCGTGAAATCTGTGAGCACGCCGCCAAGCGCGGTATCACGGTGTTGTTCGAGCCGCTGAATCTTTATGAGGCGTTGCCCGGGGTCATGACGAGCGTTTACGACGCTATTCGCGTTATTGACGAGCTGGGGTTCGACAATCTGGGGGTCCAGCCCGACGTCTTCCACATGAATGTTTCGGAGGCCTCCATCCCGGACGCTTTGCGGGCTGCCGGCAAGCGCATGAAAGTGATACACATGAATGAGACCAATCACTACCGGCTGGGGGCTGGTCATGCGGATTATCGCGCTATCATGCGCACGTTGAAGGAAATCGGATTTGACGGCTGGATATCGGTGTACATGCCCCTGACCTCGCAGGTTGTCCTGGGCTTGACGTCAGCCGGCTATGGCCGCTCTGGCAATGTCAGTAATGAGTCCCCGGTCGCCCGACCCGATCTGCGCGGCACGTTGGCGCAACAGCTGGAGTTTCTCAGAGAGATTGAGCACACGGTGTAGACACAAACAGTGATCTATCAGGCTAGAACGATTCAATCTCTTACTTAAAAAAGGTGACCTTTGCGAACCAATACGACAAAAGCCAAACTCAAAGCGGGTGACACAGTATTCGGCTGCTTTGTGCGCTACCCTGACGCCGGCCTGGTGGAGGTGCTGGGCTATCAACCGTGGGACTTCATCGTCTTCGACGGCGAACACGGGACGCTGGAGCCGCGCGACTGCGAGAACATGGTGCGGGCGGCTGAATTGCGCGGCGTGACGCCGATCGTGCGCGTAACCACTAACCTGCCGCCCGTCATCTTGCGCTTCATGGACTCCGGCGCGCAGGGGTTGCACGTCCCGTGGGTCAATTCCGCCGCAGAAGCCGAGAATGTCGTCCGCTCGGTCAAGTACTACCCACGCGGGATACGCGGACTGGCGGGGGTGCGCGCCGCCGACTACGGTCAGACCGTGCCCTTTGCCGACTACGTCGAGCAGGCCAACCGCGAGACGCTCATCAGCATTCAGGTCGAGACGGCGGAGGCTGTCGAGCGGCTGCCTGACATTGTCGCGATCGATGGGATTGACGTGATCTTCATCGGGCCGACCGACCTGTCGCAGTCTTACGGCGTGCCCGGCCAGCCGCAGCACCCATCCGTGCAGGCGGGCATACAAAAGATAATCGACGTGGTGGCCAAAACCAATGTGGCGCTGGGCGTCATGGTCGGCAGCGCGGAGGCTGCCCGGCAATGGCGCGCCCGCGGGGCGCGCTATATCGCCATCAGTTTTGAGTCGCTGTTGGCGCCGGCGACGCGAGCCTATCTGCAGGCGGTGCGCGCCTGAGATGGTGGTTTGCGCCGAGCGGCCGCGACGCGCAGCAAGCGGTTGGGCCGAATACCTCTTTGTGACATGCTGAGGCCATGGCAATGAATATCCGCACGGATCGCTTCGTGATTTTCGATAGCACCCTGAACAGCGGGCGTAACTACTGGAACCAAGACTTGTATCCTCAGTGGGCGGATCTGAGCACGCTGCAGTACTTCCCTGGGCAGCGGACTGGGGCGGGCGTGGAACCGCACTACCACGACAACGATGAATTCTGGCTCTTCTTGAGCGGGCGCGGCGAGGTGTGGCTGGATGGGCGGAGCTTTGC
>Ga0007762_1027797_pt1 | contig 9416 bp, 6 predicted proteins | sample LauGreFBDMM110DN_FD_61543 | JGI IMG/M metagenome (GOLD analysis project Ga0007762, IMG submission 61543) | Metatranscriptome of freshwater lake microbial communities from Lake Michigan, USA - Fa13.BD.MM110.DN (Metagenome Metatranscriptome) | ecosystem: Environmental > Aquatic > Freshwater > Lake ...
CCTGGGTCACCGCTGAGACAGCTGATACTGCAGATCTGGTGGTGGGCCCAGCAGGTGAGCGTGGTTCAATGCGGATCGATCGGCTGCGAGCTGATCTGGGTTTTCAGCCGAAATATACTCTTCACGATGGGTTGGCGCACTATTTGGCATGGCAACGGGCACAATAGATTAGGTGTCATGCTTGATGTTCGATCTAGTCATTCTTAATGGAACGCTGGTGGATGAGTACGGGAGCCACCCTGCCGATATTGGTGTGTTCGATGGGCGTGTGGCGCAATCCTCGGCGCCAGGCAGCCTGCCCGTTGATGGAGGCGTGCAGGTTATTGATGCACAGGGGCTGTGGGTGCTGCCCGGGTTCATTGATCCGCATGTACACTGCCGCGCGCCCGATCATCCAGAGCGCGAAGACTTCACAAGTGGTACCGCCGCCGCCGCCGCCGCTGGAATAACGACGATCCTGGAAATGCCGATCGCGGATGTGGGTGTCTGGCGGCCCGAGATCCTGCAAGCGCGTCGCGAGTTGGCTGAGCAGGCGGCGCATGTTGATTTTGGGCTCTTTGGCGCGTGCGGCTCGCGCGATCCCGCTCTAATTCATGGGCTGGCCGAGGCCGGCGCCTGTGGCTTCAAGATCTTCACGCTTGATGTCCCGCCCGAGCGGCAGCGCTCCTTTGCCGGGATCAGTATCGTGCGCGAGGACGCGATCTTCGAGGCATTGACGATCGTCGCCGAAACCGGGCTTGTGTGTGCCGTGCATGCCGAGAATGATGCCATGCTGCGGATTGGGAGGGCGCAGGCGGCTGGGCTTAGCGGTGCGGAATCCTATATTACCGCGCATCCCCAAGCCGCTGAGGCGTTGGCGGTGGCCTCGATGGCCGTGCTGGCCGAGGCCACCGGCGCACGGGTGCATATCGCCCATGTGACCTCAGCCTGGGCGCTCGAATACATTCGGCTTGCCAAACGCCGTGGGGTCCAGCTGACCGGCGAAACTTGTCCGCACTATCTGTTGTTTGATGAAGCAGTTGCCCGCGCGCATGGTCGCTGGGCTAAGATCGCGCCGCCGTTTCGCCCGGCGGCTGATCAGGCGGCGCTTTGGGCCGCGCTCGCAGATGGTACGCTCGACTGCCTAGCCAGTGATCATGCGCCGTTTCTGCCTCACGAGAAGGAAATCGAGGATATTCTGTCCATCCCGTCAGGCGTGCCCAACCTAGAGGCCTTTACCCGCTTGATGCTCTCCGCCTCCCACGCTGGGCAGCTGCCCATCCACCAGATGGTGGCGCTGCTGAGCGCCCGCCCCGCCCGCCTGTTTGGGCTGTACCCGCAGAAAGGCGCGCTGCTGCCCGGCTCCGATGCCGATATCGTGCTGTATGACCCAGCATGCTCGTCAGTGATCGACATTAGCACCTGGCAGTCGCGCTCTCGAGGCAGCGCCCGGCTATTTGACGGTATGGCCTACCGGGGCGAAGTGCAGCGCACCATTGTCCGTGGCCGCACCGTTTATGCCAACGGCCAAGTGATCGGGCCACAGGGCTGGGGCCAGATGGTGCGACCAACCCCATAGCTGGTTACCGTTGTGTAGTGGCGGCGCTGTGCCGCTCTGATAGCTGATAAAGGAACAAGCATGACACGCGTAAAACTTACTGTTGGAGGCATTACTGTTGAACCGGGCCAGCGGGCGTATGGGTATCTGCATGTTGGCTACCTTGCCGCCCGCACGGAAGTGCGAATCCCGCTTCAGGTATTGAATGGCGCTACTGATGGCCCAGTTGTGTGTTTGGAAGCGACGCTGCATGGTTGGGAGCCGATGGGCGCCGAGATCTTGCGCCGCGCTCTACAACGGATTGATCCTGCGCAGCTGCGTGGCACGATCTACTGCCTGCCATTGGCCAATCCCTACTCGGTCGAATTCGGTGGTACCGTCGAAAGCACAGGGACCCGCGTGAATCCCGCTGACCTACTCGATCTAAACCGAGTCTGGCCGGGCAAGCTCGAGAATGGGTGGCTGACCGAGCAAATGGCACGTGTAATCTGGACCGAGGTGCTCTGCCGCTGCCAGTATCTTGTTGACTATCATGATGGCACCGGCGCTTGTGATGAGCTGCCGGTAGCTTTTCCACAAGCTATCCCCGAGGATGCGGTAGTGGAGTCCAGCCTTGCCGATGGGGTTGGTGGCGAAGGCGAAGCCGTGCGTCTAACCGCTGAGTATATTCAGAACATGAACTCCAAGATCCGTGGAATGGCCGAGGCCTTTGGCTCGCCGGTGATCTGGTGGCGCCAGAATGCCGTCAACTCGGCCACCATTTCGGGCCACTGTCTGCTGCATAATATCGTGCCGCTGGTGGTTGAGGCTGGTGGCGGAGGGCAGATTGATTACACCATTGAGCAGGGAGTGGAGTGTACACTGAACATCCTCAAGCACCTGGGCATGATTGAGGGTGAACTTGTGCTGCCTAGGCGCCAGATTATGGTTGAGCGTTATACTGTTCGCCGCTCCCGCACCGGCGGCTTCTATCTACAAGAGGAAGGTATTGCATTGGGGGCGGTAGTGACCAAAGGCCAATTGCTGGGCCGCGTGCTGGACCCGCTCACCAGTGAGGTGATGGAGGAGTGCCACTCACCAGTCAATGGCATTATCATTAGTCGGCGGCTCAAGATGCCGATCAACCCAGGTGGCTATATTGCGCATATAGCTGATACTGATTCAATCGTTTGGACACGCGACAACAGCTAGGGGTTACCGTGGGAAACCAGAATGTACGGATCGGTATTGTTGGCACCGGCTTTGGTCAATCGGCAATGTTGCCTGGATTTCGGCTTGCTGATGGCGCGGAAGTCGTGGCAATTTGCACCCGACGGCGTGATCGGGCAGAAGCTGCTGCACAAGCGCATGGCATCGCGATGGCGTTTGACGACTATCATGCGATGCTTGCACAGGCACGTCTTGATCTTTTCTGTGTGGTGACGCCAGTGGCAACCCATGCAACAATGACACTGGCTGCTATCGCCGCTGGTTGCCATGTCCTATGTGAAAAGCCGGCCGCCTTGGACACTGCCGAGGCGCTCGCGATGATGAATGCTGCTCAGTCAGCCGGCGTGATCCATATGATTGACCATGAGCTGCGTTTCAACCCGACCCGCGCCAAGATTGCTGAGCTGATCGGTGCGAACTATGTTGGCAAGGTGCGCTATGCCAGCATACGCAATGTCTCCGGGATGCGCGCCGACTCGCAACGCGCCTGGGACTGGTGGTCCGAGCTCGCACAGGGCGGTGGGGCGTTGGGCGCAAGTGGTTCGCACCAGGTCGATCTCTTGCGCTGGTGGCTTGGCGATATCGTTGCGGTGAGCGGGCGGATTGACACACATGTGCGCCATCGACCTGATCCGGCTCGTGGCGGCGAGCTGCGCGCTGTTGATAGCGATGACCAGTTTAGCTTCATTGCCGAGCTCGCGAGTGGTGCAGCGGCGCATGTGTTTGTGAGTACTGTCGCCTATATTGGCGGCTCCAATCAGGTCGAGATCCATGGAGATAGCGGCAGCCTAGTGCTCGATTCTGACGACCGGCTGTGGGGCCAGCAGCTAAATCAATCTATACCGGAAGAGTTCACAGTGCTTGATCCGCTCGAGGGCATTGCCGGCGTGCCAACCAACGTCTGGGGGCGCTCGTTTGTGCACTTGGCCCGTGAGCTTGTTGAGGCCATCGCCAAGGGCCGACCGCTGGCACGCGGCGCCAGCTTTGTTGATGGCCTGCGTTGCCAGCAAGCCCTTGATGCGGTGCGGCGTTCACACGAACAGCGCTGCTGGATAGCGGTAGAGGAATAAGAACGCATGATTACACCAGATTTGGCAAAGAAATTCGTTGGCATCCAGATTAGCCCGATCAGTTTTATTGATGAAGGCGTTGAGCAGGTGCTCGATACCCTGCAGCACCGAGTCGGTGTCAATACCCTGATGATCGGGACTATTTCGTGGCTGGGGTTGAAGGTCGGTCGACGTATCTCGCATGCGTTGGAGGGTTGGCCTGATCATGGTGTTCAGGCGCCCTATACCATGCAAGGTGGTGCCTACTGGGCCACCCATGCTGAGTACTATGCGAACACGCCGATCAAAGACTTTCGCTCAACCGACAAGGAGCTGGCCGGTCGCGATATTCTCGAGTTGATCATCCCGGCAGCCCGTGCGCGTGGTATGCAGGTTATCCCGGAGATGATGGAGCCGCTGTTTAAGTATGCTGGCCATGGATCGGCCAGCGCGGTGAACATCGCAAATATGCCACAGTACCTGGAGGTCGATGTGTATGGGCGTGTTGCCGGTGAGCCATGCACCTCAAACCCGGCCTACCGGCGCTGGTGGCATGCGCTAGTCGAAGACCAGTGCCGGAGCTATGATATTGATGGAGTTATGTGGTGTAATGAGCGCAATACCCCGCTCGACCGGATGATTCAGGGTCAGGCGCCTGGCTGTTTCTGTGAGCATTGCCGCCGTGAGGCGATTGAGCGAGGCATTGATGTTGAGCGGGTTCGGGCTGCCTTCTGCGAGCTGCACCAGTACTTCCAGCAGGCTCGCTCTGGTGTGGACTTTGTTGATGGCGCGCTGATCGAGTTTTTGCGCGTATTGCTACGCAACCCCGAGGTATTGATCTGGGAGCGCTTCTGGCTTGAAAGGAGTAAAGATCTTGATAAAGAGCTGTATGGGATCGTCAAATGGTGCAATCCGCAGCTTAGCTTTGGTCTTAATGTCTGGAATCGCAATCACCTTAACCCAGTCCGCAAGGCGCAGTGGTCGTGGGAAGAGCAGACATTGTACAGTGATTGGGTGAAGCCGATCACCTATCAACACCAGGCTGGTGTTGTGTATGCCAAAGAGATGACAGACCTACACAAGAGCATTCTGCGCGATTTCACCCCTGCAGAGTTTACTCCGATGATGTATAAAATACTGGGCCTTAACGAAGCACCCTGGAATGATCTGGTCCAGCAAGGTATGGACGCGGATACCTATGTTGGTGGCCAATGCCGTGATACCCTGCACGCTGTCGGCGATAAGGTTTCGGTTTATATGGGTATTGGTGTTGATGCTCCCCGTACCCGCACGGACCAGGCCGCCTGTTCGCCCGAAATTGTGTACCGCAGTGTGATGGCGACCTACCAAGCTGGGGGCCATGGAGTGGTCTTTTCCCCTAACTATGCTGGCATGAACCTGAGCAACCTTGATGGGGCTGCGGCTGCACTTCGTGAACTTGGCCTTCATACATAATTATGTGGCGTATGATCTAGGCGGACGATCTCAAACAACTTTTCAAAATTTTGCATTCTATAAGGAGTAATTCATATGCCTGAGCAGCCAGCTTGGCGCTTCCAGAAGCTTATAGCGCCGATGTACGAGTCGGTGGTTGAGCACACTATCCTGAAGGGCCGTGTGCTGACATGCCGTAGTAGCGAGGTGATCGAGCAGGGCTTTGTTGAGATATCTGGCGGCAAAATTATTGCGATCGGCAGCGCTGCCGATCTTGGTGATCGTGGGACCGAGGGTGTCGAAACCAATGGGACGATTATCCCTGGCCTTTTTAACAGCCATGCGCACCTCGCATGGGATGGCGTGCACGACCTCGCGCAGCAGTCGATATATGACTTGCCCGAGATCTCGGCCTATAAATCGGCTGGAAATATGTTGATCAGCCTGCGCGCTGGCATCACCACCGTTCGCGACCTGGGCCTGCACAAGACCAACCTGTTCGCCAAGCAGGCGGTTGAACAGGGCATCTTTCCCGGACCACGCATCCTAGCCTGTGGTGAGTCAATCGTCCAGACTGGCGGCCACACCTATTGGGCCTGCCGCGAGGCGAGCGGTCCCGATGAAATGCGCCGAGCAGTGAGGGATCAAGTTCGAGGCGGCGCAGATCTGATTAAGATTATGGCCTGCCACGATACGCTGGAATTTTCCGATGAGGAACTTGCCGCAGTAATCGATGAGTCCCATCGCAATGGCCTACCAATCACCGCACACGCGACCTACAACGAATGTATTGAGCGGGTAGTTCGGTTTGGGGTGGATTGTGTCGAGCACGGCGGCAGCATGACGGCCGAAACGATTGAGTTGCTGCTCGATAGGAAGATCCCGATTGTCACTACCTTTGCACCAATTGTCATGCAAAGCCAGCCAGAAGTAGCTAAGAAGTTCAACATCCCGGACTGGAAGCTGCTCGAACGCCAGAAAGCGGTCGCCGACCCGGGCCGCTACGAGGGACTGGTGCGTGCCGCCAAGGCTGGCGTTGTGATCGGCTTTGGCACCGATGCTGGCAGCCCGGCAGTCGGCCATGCAGTGATTGCGCCCGAGATGAAGTTCATGGTCAAGTTGGGCCTGGTGGCTGACAACTATGGCGCGCTGCGGAGCGCGACCATTGTTGCAGCGCAGATCAGCAAGTTAGGCGCGAAGCTTGGTACACTGGAGACGGGCAAGCTCGCCGATGTGGTAGTGCTGAATGGTAACCCGCTCGAAGATCTCGACGCCATTACCCAGGTCAGCCGGACTTATGTGGCTGGGAAGCGCCTGGTGTGAGCAGTCGTATCGAAGGGGAGCGTTGCCGGTGACAACAAAGGCCACGCTTGCTGAGCGCGATCTGCGCTATCAGCGCCTTTATGAAGCCATGCAGGCCGCTGGTCTGGATGCAATGCTTGTCGCTGGGAAAGGCCACTGGTGGACTGGCCGTGGATATATTCGCTATCTGACCGACTTTCATCTGTGGGGCCATGATGGCATACTGCTGATTCCAGTTCATGGCGAACCAGCGCTGACCCTTTCCAGCCATGCGGTCGCACAGTTGATTGCGAGGCGCGGCTGGATTTCGGATGCCTTTGGTGATATCGCACTTGTGCCGCGCGCGGTGACGTTTGTTAAGTCCCGCAAGCTGACCAGTGCGCGGATTGGGGTGGCTGGGATGCGCTCGATCATTGGCGCCGGAGTGCTGGCTGACCTGCGTACCGCGCTACCACAGGTTAATTTTATTGATGCAGATCAGCTGATCGACCAGGTGCGGATGATTCGGAGCGAGCTCGAGATTAAGCAGATCACAGAGCTCTGGGATCTTTCGAAGGCCTGTATGGAGCGCTTTGTTGAGGTCATCACACCTGGCAAGAGCGGGCTGGGGCTGGCGGCAGAGTGCTCAAGGGTTGCACTGGAAGGCGGCGCCCGCGATATCCTGGCTTTTATTAGCGAACAGCCTGGCCGCGTTGAGGTTCCCGATGACACGCTCCTGCGCTGTGATGATATCACCCGCTATCATATGGAGCTATGCGGCCCGAGCGGCCACTGGTCCGAAATTACCGTCTCCTGTGCCTATCGTGCCCCGACCGAGCTTGAAGACCGGTTAATGGAGAGCGAGCTGCGCGCATATGCGGCCATTCGGGCAGCTGCCCGCCCTGGTGCCACGCTCTCCCAGCTTGCAGCGCTGTTTGAGCAAATCTTGCTTGCTGATGGCTGGCAGCTGGGACCAGCGCCACGTCACTTTGACTTCCATGGCCAGGGAATGGATGCAATTGAGGCACCATGGTTCGCCCCAGAACCAGAGTGGGGGGCATCGCAAAGCTGGCCGCTCGAGGCTGGTATGACCTTCTCTTACCATCCGAATCGTGATGTGCGCCCACTAGTCCCATGGGGGACGGGCATCAATGAAGATATTTTGATTACGCCCGACGGTGCGAAGCGGTTTAGTGGTGAATGGGATCTGCGCTGGCGACGGATGTAGCCAGGCTACTGACTTTAGGGTCAATACATGAGCAACACAAAGCGCAGGATGAGCTCACGCGATCTGTTGCAGTTCCAGATGTGCGATGACCCACAGGTCTCGCCTGATGGTTGTGAGGTCGCCTGGGTTCACACCTGGATCAATCCAGACCAGAACCGCTACCAATCGCGGATTATGGTCACTGATATTGCGACGGGAGTCACGCGGCCGTTTAGCGATGGCCCGCAGGACAGCTACCCGCGCTGGTCGCCTGATGGCTGTAAGTTAGCCTTTTTGTCAGCCCGCCCTGCCCCGCCTGGATTGGCCAATGCCCCGACGTCTGCGGTGACGGCTCTTGATGGCGGTGCGCATCTTATGCTTGCGCCAGCAGCTGGCGGTGTTGCGCTTGCGATCACCAACCTACGTGGCGGTGTCCGAGCACCAGTCTGGTCGCCGGATGGTACGCGGATCGCGTTTGTGACATTGCTTGATCCAGATGTTGGCCTCGAACAGATTGCTGATCAGCCGAGCTCCGAGGATCTCTACACCCATTTCACTCGCGATGTGGTTGTCACTCGCCGCCTGCGCTGGAAATCCGATGCGCTCGGATTCCTGGGGAACTATTACAACCATCTGGCTGTTGTGATGATCGACTCGGCCAGTCTGCCCGTGGTTCTGACCAGCGGCCCGCACGACTTCAGCCCGCCGATCTGGTCGCCGGATGGGCGACACCTGGCGACCACTGGCAACCTCGACCCTGGCGGTGAAACGCGCCGCAAAAGCTCTATCTATCTAATCGACCCATCACTCACCCAGCCAGCCGCGCCGCGTCATCTGTTCAGCTTGGAAGAGATGCGCAGCAGCGACCTAGCGTGGTCGCCTGACGGGCGCGCGCTAGCAATCTGCGGACATAACGATCCTACTCTCGGCCATTACGGCACGCCGCATCTCTGGCTTATCGATCTGGCCAGTGGAACGGGTACTTGTATGACCGAACAGATCGACCGTGCGATTGGCGACTACTCTCGCAACTATGATCTGCGCCGCTATGGTGGCGATGATGAGCCACGCTGGCTTCCAGATGGCGCGGGGTTGCTGCTACTGGTCAACGAAGCTGGCATGGTGAATCTGAATCGCTTTCTCATTGCTGATGGTAAGCTTACGCCACTCACCATTGGCGATCAGGTGGTCACTGCTTTCTCGATTGATCCCACAGCTCGCACAACTGTTGCACTGATCGGCGACAGCCAGACTCCTGGTGATCTATATCTACTTGAGCCCGGTGGGCATCTGCGCCGCCTGACTGAAGTGAATCGTGAGCTCCTCAGTGAGGTTGAAGTCGCACCATCGCTGCGCTTCAGCTGTGAGTCTGGCGATGTACGGATTGAGGGCTGGGTCTGCCCGCCGGTTGGCTATCAGCCGGGCCAGCGCTACCCAGTGATTCTCTACACCGGCGGAGGGCCAGGCGGCATGCGCGCCAGTGTGTTTGTACACGAATGGCAGGTGTATGCCGCGCAAGGGTATGCAGTGATCAACTGCAATACGCGTGGCAACCATGGTTACGGCCAGCCGTTCTCTGCCGCAACCCGTGGCCACTGGGGCGACCTTGATTATCAGGATAATATCGCATTTCTACGAGCTGCCTGCGCTGCCTTCGATTTTATTGATCCCGAGCGGCTGGCGGTAGCCGGTGGCAGCT
>Ga0007762_1647520_pt1 | contig 9129 bp, 5 predicted proteins | sample LauGreFBDMM110DN_FD_61543 | JGI IMG/M metagenome (GOLD analysis project Ga0007762, IMG submission 61543) | Metatranscriptome of freshwater lake microbial communities from Lake Michigan, USA - Fa13.BD.MM110.DN (Metagenome Metatranscriptome) | ecosystem: Environmental > Aquatic > Freshwater > Lake ...
CCGCGATTTTCGCGAAATTCGAATTCTTGATGGTCTCATCGTTCAGTCTTGAGAGCCATAAAATCACTTGGCCTCTGCCGGTGTGGTATCTCCAATTTTTGATTTCAGCCTTGCGACAACCTTGTTGTCAGGTTGGGGAGATTCCAGTTCGACCGTCAACGATTGCGACCACAAATCACTAGCTTCTTTTGTTTGCTGCAAAGCCTGATGCACATCACCCTGATGTTCGAGCAGCGTTGCATCACGGTACTCTGGATTACCGTTCGCTTTTTTCAACGGTTCCAAGGCCTCTGCATTTTTACCCAACTTGAACAGCACCCAACCAAGACTGTCCAGATAGGCGGGGTTGTCCGGTTGATCCGCGACGGCAATGCGAATCATCTGCTCTGCCTTTTCAAGTTCCTTACCTTGGTCTGTGTAAAGATATCCAAGGTCGTTGTTGACACCGGGATCAGTTGGATCTTCCGCATAGATGGCTTCCAGCACTTTTTCGCCTTTGCTCATATCGCCGCTCTGCACGTAAGCATTCGACAACCCCATCCGCACCAACCGCAGCGTGGCCGCCGTGATTGTTGGATTTTCGGTCGCCAAGAGATACTGCTCGATCGCACCATCCCATTTGTCCCCACGAGCGTAAATGCCCGCTAGACGGATGCGGATCTCCACAAGCAATTCCGAATCTTCAGCCAGTCCTTCCAAAGATTTCTCGAGCAACTTTTCGGCGACTTCGAGCTTTCCATCAATGGCTTCAACCATTGCTAACCGAGCCAACAACTGAGGTTCATTTGGAACCATCCGCAACGCTTCTTGGAGTGCTTGTCGCGCAGCACTAATATCCTCAATTGAAGCGTAGGCTCCAGAAATTCGAAACAGCGTATTAATCCGAACACCAGGTTCTAACCCTGGAATCGTTAATAACTGTTCAAAAATCTTGGCCGCCATGGCGTACTCATTGAGTGTCAACTGATTCAGGCCGTAGTTCTCAAGCACCTTTTCCAACAATGCGCGATCAGGATTCAATTCTAAGGCGGCCTTAAGTAACCCTGATTCTTCCTTTGGCTGCTTGATTGCTTCCGCAATCAAAGCACAGAAGTACGGAACCATCGGATGCAGGTCAGCAGGTTTTTCGTCATACATGGTCTGACAAGCGCTGATGGAAAGCTTGGCAAATTCATCGCCAGCAGCAATACTGACTACCAAGGGAACCAATTCCTCAACGCGAATTCGGGACCGAGCGGCACGGTTCACTGTGGCAATGAGCGCACTCGTGTCCTGTTGCGTGATCGCCACCCGAATCAATCCAAGATAGGCGTCCGCTTCGCCAGTGGAATCAAGGATTGCCTGATAGACGGCACTGGCTTCGACCGCTTTTCCCTGATCCAGCAACACCTGACCCAAAAACATGTTGACAGAAGTCGCATCCGGCGTATTTTCACTCAACTGATTCAAGCGTTCGGTCAGTGAGCCTGAGCGACTTGTGGCACTGTAGAGGTCGAGCAGAATCTGGAGGGATTCTTTACTACGTCGCCCGCTGCTAAAATATAAATTTAGATTCTTTTCGCTGTCCTCCAATTTGTCTTTCAAAAAATACGCACGCGCCAACAGTAAGTTGTGCTCACTAGGCTTATCCTGTTCCATCCGCCCCAGAGCTTCAAATGCCTCAATGGCTTTCTCATAACGCCCGACTTCCAGCATCACCCGACCAATCGCTTCGTAACCCGTGGGACGATTCTTGACCATCGCCTTATGGTCGCGGTCGGTTATTCCAAAATCTTCGGGTCGTTCGAGTGCATTCAGCAATACTTCGTAACTGTCAGCTGCCTCCTTCAGATTCCGAGTTGCCAGAAAGACGGCGGCGCGGACCTGATGAACCTGCACGAACTCAGGTGACTTCTGTTTCAGCGTTTTAGACTCCAATGCTTCGTTCAACAAAGCGATGGATTTTTCAATACGCTGCGTAGTGGCATAGAATACCGCCATCTGAAGTCGCATCTCAACGTCATCTGGATCCAGTGCGATAGCTTTTTCGGCAGTGCTAATTCCCTCTTCTGTGCGGCCAAGTCGCAGCTGAACCATCGAAAGGGCCCGCAAAGGAACGGCAGATTTTGGTGATGCTTCTGCCGCTTTTTCGAATGCGTCTGCAGCAGGCTGGAGGTCGCCGCGCCTCATGGCCTTCTGACCCGCCATATACCAAGCCAAGGCGTCTTTGTTGGCAGGGTCAAGCGCCTCACTTTCGTCCCGTAACTGATTGCCGTCCGTTTTCGGTTTCAATTCTTGAAGTGCCGCATCAGAATCCGAAGTCGGTTTCTCATCGACGATTGGTTCATCTGCCGCTGCTTGTGTCAAAGGTGTCATGAGGTTTGCGGCAAAACACAGCGCAACCAATGCGAACACGATAACTTGCGTTACTTGACGCCACCACGATGCCGAATCGAAATGCTTCATTGTCAGTCTCACCGAAAGCTGTAGGCAGAAACACAAAACTCAGCGGAACGGGAATACCCGCCCGTGTTTCGTCGGCTTGATCCAACGATCGGAAACGGCGGTCAGTACCATCTCGCTCATCCGGTATTATTGATCCGCTCTGGCGTTATGTCGAGTTCGGTTCACGCACCACGGAATTAAGTCCCATTCTATTTCTTCTTCACCGGCTTTGCTGTTCCCTTTTTGCCAGATCCGGGTGATTGTCCACCAACTGGCGTCACTGTCTTTTTCTGTACGGGATGGAGCGGTTTCGCTTTGGGCAGAGTCTTCGGTGTTGATTTTGACGGTGTCGTAATTTTTGCCTTTGCCACCGGCTTCGCAATTTGCTTGGCAGAAGCTACGACAGGCTTCGTTTCCTTTGAAGCCTTGCTATACGTTTTTGGCGGTTGGGCCGACGCAGTTGGTTTCGACGAACTTGCTAACGCGGACTTTTTGGCGATTTCAGGCTTTGACGGTTTTAAAACCTCTTTTACCACAGGCGGCTTGTTGGGTTTTCGCTTGGGTGGCAACTGCAGTTCCGCAAAACGATCCATCACATCGGCCATGCTTTGCTCTGTATCCTGATGATCGGCAAATCGTGGGACAAATTTAGGATCTGTCGAGATACATCGCAGCAGATAGCAAAATTCGGAGACTTCAGATTTCTTCAGCCCGCCCTTCAGAAATTCCGATCCTTCATTCACATCCAGCGTCTCTGGAACTAGCCCAAACCATTTTGCGGCTGTCAGCATAGACGCATCCAAACATACAAGATGGCTCCCTAAGATTTCGTGCAATACGAAATCCCGCACGAATGGTGTCACATCCGTCATTTTTTTCAGGGTCTTGACGGCCTGTTCCAATGTCTGTCGGCGAAGTTTTTCAAAGTCGTAAGAATATGTTGACTCAAAAACAGATCTCAGAATGGAGCGAATACGCAGCCCTTTCCAGTCGGCCTTGTTGAGCGGCGATAGCACCATTTCAAGTTCATTCACGGAACTTACCCGAATTTCGTTGAGGTCAAAAAAGGTGCCGAGCATCTTTTTTAATCCAACTTCAGCGGGAGCCCAAGAATTATCCTCGAGACAGGCAGCAAAAAGCATCGTTTCAATGACCGACAATTCGATCTTTGGAACGGACTTCCCGTACAGCTTGTGAAGCGCCGTGACAAACTTGCGACAGACCTGCGACTTATCTGCCGCTTTGGTGGTCTTGGTCGTTCCCATTGTGGTTCCCTGCTGAACTTAATCGACAAGTCCAGAAAAATAATCTGGACACGGCCCCCTGATTCTTTACCTGCTCAAACGCCCTTTGGATTACAAATCCCCATACTTCGAGTCGCTTGCAAATGGTTCCGCTGAATGCTCCGTCTCGCTCGTAGCTACATCAACATCCGCATTGTGAGGAGCGAGCACATCACGCAAAATAGCAGACGTCTGAACAGACTTCAAAACAGTGTCGTCCAAGACAAACCGAAGTTCCGGAGTGTAGCGACTCTTAATGTATTCAGCGACTTTCGACTGCAAATAACCTTTTGCTGAAGTCAAACCGTGCATCGTAAGTGCTGCTGTCTTTTCATCGCCCATTACGGAAATCCGCACGGCAGCATACCTAAGATCAGGACTGACATCCGCTCCCAGCACTGTGACATTCTGGATCCGAGGATCGCGAAGCTCAAACAGAATTGAGGTACTAACGACTTCCCGGATCATCGAGGCGACTCGTGCCGTTCGACGTGTTGACATTGGGTTTAATTCCTGAAGAGACAGCCGACTCAGACACTATGTCCGCAGTTTCGAGTTCTTGGAAACACTGCGTTCCAGTGATGCAACACAGCGTCCGCGGTGCCGGAACCTCTGAGCATTATAGCGTGCGCGCGATCTCGTCAATTCGAAATGCCTCGAACAAGTCTCCTTCTTTAATATCATTGAATCCATCCAGCCGGATTCCGCATTCCATTCCATCGCGGACCTCCCTTGCATCATCTTTTTCGCGCTTGAGTGATCCAATTCGATAGTCGTTCATCACTTTCTGATCACGGATTAAATGCACGCGACAATCTCGGGAAATTGTCCCGTTCAAAACCCGACAACCGGCAATCGTGCCGAACCGACTGATACTAAACGTCCGCAGCACGATCGCACGACCTGTGGAAACTTCCACACGCTCCGGCCGCAACAATCCCTGCAGTGCCAGCTTAATATGGTCAGTCACCTCATAGATGATGTTATAGCGCCGGATCTCGACCCCCTGACGATCCGCCTGAATTTGAGCACGATCTTCAGCTATCACATGGAATGCAATAATGATTGCTCCCGCAGCACTGGCCAGCGATACGTCACTTTCGTTTACGCCGCCAACGCCAGAGTGAATAATCTGTACCCTAACTTCGGGATGCTCAAATTTACAGACTTCACCCCGCAGCGCTTCGATCGAACCCGGTGAATCGGCTTTCAAAATTAATGGCAACTCTTGAACTCCAAAACCCTCGCGGGGCACACTGAGGATGTCTTCCAGAGTGCGTGCAGTAACGCGTGAGGAGAGTGCCTCGGTGCGGCCCTCGTGTAGCCGACTTTCCGCCGTTTCGCGAGCCTCTTCGATATCCTTCATCACAAAGAAATGATCGCCAGCCCCAGGCACATCTGAGAGGCCAGAGACCTTGACCGGCGTCGATGGACCCGCTTCCGTAATTGCCTCGTCTCGATCGTTGTACATTGCTCGAATTCGACCATAGGTTGCACCGCAGAGGACATTGTCCCCAATGCGGAGCGTTCCCTTTTGCACGATGAGCCACGCGATCGCCCCACGACCTTCGTCTCGGAACGCCTCGAGGCAGACTCCCAGTCCCTCGCGATCCGGATTTGCCTTAAATTCCTGCAGTTCAGCAGTAAGTAACAGGGTTTCAAGCAGCTTGTCGATCCCCTTACCCGTCGTTCCAGACGTTCTGACCACTTCAACTTCCCCGCCCCATTCGGCTGGCAATAACTCGTGTTGCGCCAATTGTTGCAGAATTCGCTGCTCATCAATGCCCGGCAGATCGATTTTGTTGAGCGCGACAACGATCGGCACACCGGCATTTTTGGCGTGGCTGATGCATTCCACGGTCTGAGGCATTACACCGTCGTCCGCTGCGATTACCAAGACCACGATGTCAGTCGCATCCGCACCGCGAGAACGCATTTCACCAAATGCGGCGTGGCCAGGAGTATCGACGAACGTCAACTGATGACCCTCGTAGTTGACCTGATAGGCTGCAATATGCTGAGTAATCCCGCCTGCTTCGCCAGCAGCGACATTCGCCTTGCGGATCCGATCCACCATAGTGGTTTTGCCGTGGTCAACGTGCCCGAGAATTGTAATCATCGGCGGACGTTGACGCATCAGTTCAGGCGGATCTTCGTGATCGAGCGATGCCAGCAATTCAACTTCGATGTCGCGGCGACGTTTGAACGAGAGATCAACCCCCAGCTCCATCGAGACTTCCATCGCCTCTTCTTCGCCAAGCTCATCATTAATCGTCACCATCCGTCCTGCTTTAAACAGGATGCTCATAATCGACTTGGCCGGCCGACCGATTGCCTCCGATAAAGCTCGCACTGTGATCGGAAATGAAATTGAAGCCGTCGTTTTAAGATCGATTGGACCCGAACGCTTGCGGCGTTTGATTTTTTTTGCCTGACGATCAGCTTCTCGAGCGTCGCGGAGTTCTTTCAGAAGCGAACCACGGTTTGCAGGGCCTCCCTTTTTGCGTTCCACCGGAGCCGGACCGCCCGCTTCGTGCTCGTCCCGAGCTTTGCGAAGAGCCTTCAATTGATCAGCAAGTGGACTGCGTCGGTCTACAATTTCCGACAGTGACATGTCGGGCTTCTGCACTTTTTCTTCGCGCGGCTTGGTTTTCTTAACGCTCGGAGTCGGCAACGCTGGCGCTGCCGCAACCATGGGCCTGCTAGGCTGTCTGTCGCGGTTGACCTTCAGTGGTCCGGACGGTTTACTCGCCGCGCCAGCAGCCTGCTGCTCGCGTTCTTTGACAGAACCAATCGGCCGCATTTCACGCTGCTTCGCCATTCTTGGACGCCGCATCGCGTCCAACGATGATCCCTCTGCTTTCGGGGATGAAGCAATCGCCACACTCGACACGATCTCCGAAGCAGCAGCTACCTGAACTGAAATCTCGGCTTCCGGGGCAAGCTCTTCAGCTGGAGTTTCGGGATTGGAAACAGCCACGTCTTCAAGAACTACCGCTTCAATCACTGGCTCAATCTCAGTCTCAGTCTCATTCTCAGTCTCAGTCTCAGTCTCAGCCGAATTACGTTCTTCAGTTTCGATCTTCTCGAGGCTGTCCTCCTGATCTTCAATCTCATCTTGGCTACGAACTAGTCCGCGGGACGGAATTCCGACGATCTGCCGGATTTTCGCGGGGGGAACCATCGGTAAGTCACGAACCGGTGGCATTTCCACCGACGGTGAAACAAAACCTGTCGAGGGACCCTTGCTGCGGATGTAGGCTACGACCGTGTCTCGTTCTTCTTCGCTGATTGTCGCTAGCGCGTTGCGCAGCTTGACTCCAGCTTGTTCACAGAGATCGATCAACACCTTACTGTCGAGACCGAGATCCCGTGCAAGAGCAAAGATACGTATCTTCAAAACATAACCCCTTAGACCGACGAAGTCTGTCCGAGAAAACGTTTCCCTGACAGTGTCAGCACTGAAACTCACAACAATCCATTAAGCACCCCGAGTTTACTTTCGGAGACATGCTGACCCGGACAACGCCGATTTTCAACTTGTTTCCGGCAAACGCCGGTGACAGCCAACAACAAGACGCACGACACCAAAAGACACGTGATTCAATGACTGAAGAATGTGTCTCCTCGAATCAAATCAAACAATAACGTGAGTTTCAAAGCAAATATTCAACCAACTACCAGACCACCGATTTCCACATTGCTCAAATTTCTTCAGCCCCTGCAGGAAGATCATCGCCAGCACCTGAAGAAACAGCCCCCTCCTGAGGTGCAGTTAAATCCGGCTGGCTGATCAATGAATCGTCAATCACCACGTCAGCATCATCCATCTCTTTTTCTGCGGCCGATTCGTCAACTGCTTCATCACCCGCTACTGACTCAATTTCCAACTGCACCAGAGGTTTCTTTAACGCAGAAGTCGACACCTGATTGGTCGCGTGCTTACGTTGGTCTGCCGCAATCCGCTCTTCTACCTCAAGCCGCGCACTTTCGACGTCGGCGTACTCAATGATTCGATCACAATCTGCTGCGGATAGACCGCTCATTTCCACAAGCTGATCCGGCTCTATTACAGAAAGATCGTCGAAGCTGAAGAAACCCTGTGAAACCAAATTTTCTGCCAATTCCGGAGTCACTCCCGGGGCAACACAGAAGGCTTCAATCGACTTGTCTAATTGCTGGTCAAGCAACGCTTGGGTCATAACATTGATATCCCAACCAACCAGTTTGGATGCCAATCGTACGTTTTGACCAAACTTGCCAATCGCGAGCGACAACTGATCTTCACGAACCAGCACGATCACTTTTCCGAGCATCTGGCAGAGAATCACATCTTCAACTTCCGCCGGTTGCATCGCGTTAGGCACGAGAATTGATAGCGAATCATTCCAGCGCACGATATCAATTCGCTCGCCAGCCAATTCCTCGACGATCCCGCGAATTCTTGCACCACGCACCCCAACGCAGGCACCAACACAGTCAATTGAACTGTCGTTGCACGAGACAGCAACCTTGGAACGATTGCCTGCTTCTCGCGCAATCGAACGAACTTCGATAATCTGATCATTAACTTCCGGTATCTCTACCTCAAATAATCGCCGCACGAAGTCTGGATGCGTACGCGACAAAATAACGCGAACCCGCGAACCCGCCTTGCGTACATCAAGGACGATCGCGCGCACACGATCTCCCGTGCGATAATTTTCTTTGCGGATTTGTTCACTGCGAGGCAGAATGGCTTCAATTTTCCCGAGACTCACAATCACAGTGCCACGATCAACACGAGTGACCTGGCCAGAGACTTGCTGACTTCGCAGTTCGAGGTATTCCTCATACAGCGTGTCACGTTCGGCTTCGCGAATCTTCTGAATCATGACCTGCTTGGCTGTCTGCGCAGAAATGCGTCCCAGCAGATCTCCCAGCAGATCGGGGTCCAGTGTCGCACCGTCGCAGATCAGAGCAGGCTGGCCAGTTTCGCGATCAATGCGAACTTCCAGCTTCTCTTCTTCCGAAAAGTGCTTACGGGCGGCAGAAAGAATGGCCTGCTCAATCCCCTCAAACACGACCTCGGAATCGATGGCCTTGTCGCGGTGGATTGCATCGACAATTCTGAGTATTTCGTTTCCGTTCATGAAGTAGACGTCTGATAGTGCTGTGCGTGGATAAAAAAAAAGCGGGATCAATGTCCCACTTTTCGCGCCCGCCACAGTTGCTCAAATTGAGTCACAATGGCAGAAAACCGGACCTTATTCCAAGCGTGAGTCAACAATTCGGTGAATCACGCCAGACATCGGAGAAATGGAGTCAGACCTACATCTTGTCCATTTCAGGTTCCTTCAACGCGGTTCTGGAGCAAACAAACAGCAAACTTCCTGAAACATCTGACGACAAACCCGGATATCCCCCGAATTTTCGCCAAGTC
>Ga0007762_1058207_pt1 | contig 9056 bp, 1 predicted proteins | sample LauGreFBDMM110DN_FD_61543 | JGI IMG/M metagenome (GOLD analysis project Ga0007762, IMG submission 61543) | Metatranscriptome of freshwater lake microbial communities from Lake Michigan, USA - Fa13.BD.MM110.DN (Metagenome Metatranscriptome) | ecosystem: Environmental > Aquatic > Freshwater > Lake ...
GTGCGGCGAAAGGGTGGGGAAGTTCCCCGGCAAAGGAAAGGCGGAAGAAGCGATGCGGGCTAATTTTAGTCCCCAGAAATTAACCGAAAACCGAAAAGCGTCATTGTCTTTCGTTTCACACTCTGTATGTTCTTCCCAATCACCTGAACAGCCAATGCTGGCGTCGGCCTCACTTCGGACCGTGGTTTATCCACGTCCGGTGCGGCCAGGCCAGAGAGGCCGGGCCAGCCTGTCTCGGGCGAACGAAGAAATATAAAAAAGTTATGTCTATCAACCTGTTCTCCAAATCACTTCTGCGTCTGATCTGTCCCGCGCTGCTGCTGGCGGTGCTCGGCGCACAGGCGGCCTCCGTCGGCATTAGTGGTTTTACCAATAATTTCAGCGTCCAGCCTGCCGCCGCGGATTTCGCCACGGCCAACATCGGCGGCGGCTCCGGGGATGTCACCGATGCCACCTCCTTCGATCTGGCGGTGGCCGCACTGACCGCCGCCAGCATCAACACCCAACTTCCTTCCGCCGCCGGAGCCCCACCCGGTGCCATCGCCACCTCCGTCTTTAATGACACGGATAAAAACCTACAGCTCAGGCCCACCGGTGTGAAAATGCACGTCATCATGGCCACGCTGATGAACAACGCCGGCGGCAATGCCAGCAGCGTCAGTATCAATTTCAACCTCCTCCAGGCCGCCATCCTCGCCGAGCAGGTGGATGGAGTCCGCGTCTATTACAGCCTGACGGGCCTGGCCAACAGTTGGTCCAATGTCGCCGGCTTGAACGCCACCGCCGCCGGCCAGTTCAGTGCCAACGTGACCCTGGCCGCGCCGTGGAATGTCGGCAGTCCTCTCTACCTTTTGTTCACCGACGACAACGGCTCCCCCAGTCCGGACACCGCCAATCAGATCGACAATTTTTCCGCCGCCGTCAGCGGCTTCACGGCGGAACTCCCGGTGGCCATCGTCACACAGCCACAAAACCTTACGGTGAATGAGGCCCAGCCTGCCACCTTCACCGTTGGAACCAGCGGCCACCTGCCCGTCACCTACCAGTGGTTTCGCGGCATCAACCCCATCGCCAATGCGACCAACGCCAGTTACTCGATCGCCTCCGCTGTGGTGGGCGACAACGGTGCTCAGTTCAAAGTAGTGGCCGCCAATGTGGCCAGCAACCTCAATTACAGCGCGACCAGTGCCGTCGCGACCTTGACCGTCAATGTTGACACGAACCCGCCCACGCTGGTGCTGGCGCAGGCGCTCGGTCTTGGTCAAGTCCAGGTGTTCTTCTCCGAACGTGTGACCAGCGCCACCGCGACCACCCTCGGCAATTATTCCATCACCAGCACCAACGGCAACATCACCATTTCCAGCATCACCCTCGACGCCTCCCTGACCAATGTCACCCTCAACGTCAGCCCGCTCACCGACGGCACCACCTACACACTGACCGTCAACGGCATCACCGATCTGTCTGGATCAGCGAACATGATCGCCACCAATTCTCAAACCAACTTTCTTGCCGCCTCCTACGCTCCCGCAAACATCGGTGGCGCGCTGCCGGCGGGCGGTTCGACCCCGGTATCGGGCGGCTATAATATTTCCGGTGGCGGTTCGGACATCGGGGGAACTTCCGATCAGTTGCTGCTGAGCTACCAGCTGCGGTCGGGTAATTTTGACATCAAGGTGCGGCTGCCGGCGTTCAGCCAGTCGGATGCGCTGGCCAAGGCGGGCCTCATGGCCCGCGGCAGTCTGGCGGCCAACAGTCCGTATGTGGCGGTGCTGGCCACGCCGAGCATCAGCGGGTCGTTCTTCCAGTCGCGGGCGACGGTGGGCGGGGCCACGACGAGCAGCGGGAACATCCCGGTCAATTTTCCTTACACGTGGCTGCGGTTGCAGCGAGTGGGCAATGTGTTCACGGGCTACATCAGTTATGACGGGCTGAGCTGGGCGCAGTTGGGCACGACCACGCTGGCCCTGTCGGACCCGGTTTATTTCGGGATGGTGGTCAGCAGTCACACCTCGGCGCAGACGGCCACGGTGCAGTTCCGGGATTTGATGGACACGGGCACGGCGTCGGTGGTGCCCACGTTGTCGCTGCCCAATGAGCCGCTCGGGCCGTCGAGCCGCAAGACGGGGCTGGTCATCACCGAGATCATGTATCATCCGGCGGCGCGCGCGGACGGGCGCAATCTGGAGTTCGTCGAGATTTTCAATTCGCAGCCGTTCTTCGAGGACATCAGCAATTACAAGATAACCGGCGAGGTGGAGTTCACGTTCCCGCCGGGGACGGTCCTGGCGTCGGGCGCGTCTCTGGCGATTGCGAAAGTGCCGGCGGACATCCAGGCGGTGTATGGCATCGCCAATGTGGTGGGGCCGTACACCGGCAGCCTGCCGAACAGCGCGGGCCGGGTGCGGCTGCGCAACCGGATTGGCGGGGTGTATCAGGAGGTCAATTACGAGAGCACGCCGCCGTGGCCGGTGGCGGCGGACGGCACGGGGCATTCGCTGGTGCTGACGCGGCCGAGTTATGGCGAGGACAGTCCGCTGGCGTGGTCGGCGAGCGACAGCCGGGGCGGTTCGCCCGGCATGACGGACGGCGTGGGGCCGGAGCTGGCGCGGCCGGTGGTCATCAATGAGTTTCTGGCGCACACGGATTTTCCGGAGGTGGATTTTGTCGAGCTGTTCAACCGGGGCACGCAGCCGCTCAATCTTTCCGGATTCTGGTTGAGTGATGATCCCGCGACGAACAAGTTTCGCATTCCGGACGGGACGATCATTCCGGCGCGCGGGTTTCTTTCGTTCACCGAAACGACCATGGGCTTTTCGCTGAGTTCGGGGGGCGAGACCATTTTCCTAGTCAACTCCAACCAGACGCGCGTGCTGGACGCGGCGTTGTATGAAGGCCAGGTCAATGGGGTTTCAAGCGGGCGTTTTCCGGATGGCGCGCCGGGCTTCCGCGAGCTGCTGACCAAGACGCCGGGCGGGACGAACACGCGGCCGGTGCTGCGCGACATTGTCATCAACGAGATCATGTATTATCCGATCAGCGGCCATGACGAGGATCAGTATGTCGAGCTCTACAACAAGGGGACCAATGCGGTCAGTCTCTCGGGCTGGAAGTTCACGGCCGGGATCAGCTACACCTTTCCCTCGAACGCGGTCATCCCGGCCGGCGGCTACGTGGTGGTGGGGATGAGCGTGACCAATCTGCTGGCCCGGCATCCGGGCACGCTGAACGCCACGAACACGTTTGGCGGTTTCGGCGGTTCGCTGGCCCACGGCGGCGAGCGGCTCGCGTTGTCCATGCCCGACCAGTTGACCAACGCCGCCGGCATCACCTACAGCGTGGCCAGCGAGGTCACTTATGGCAGCGGCGGGAGCTGGGGCCGGTGGGCGCATGGCGGCGGGAGCAGCCTCGAGCTGATCGACGCGCACAGCGACCTCCGCCACGCGCCGAACTGGGCCGACAGCGATGAGACGGGCAAGGCGCCCTACACCAAGGTGCAATACACCGGCGTGTTGGACAACGGCTTCGCCTACGGGCCCGACCAGTTGCAGATGTTCCTGCAGGATCCGGGTGAATGTCTGGTCGATGACGTGGAAGTTTTCCGGGGCAGCGAGACCAACGTCAACCGCATCACCAATCCGTCCTTTGACGCGAACTCCACCGGCTGGTTTTTCCAGGGCACGCACATCGTGTCCAGCCGCGATGCCACCGGCGGCTCGCTCAACAGCGGCGTGCTCCACCTCCGCGCCAGCGGCCGCGGCGACACCGGGGCCAACCGCATCCGCACCGTCCTCTCGCCCGCTCTGAACAGCGGCGAGACGGCGACCCTGCGCGCCAAGGTGCGCTGGCTCAAGGGCAATGCCGAAATCCTCCTCCGGCTCCACGGCAACTGGCTCGAGGCCGCCGGCCCCCTGCTGCTCCCGACCAATCTCGGCACCCCCGGCACCGCCAACAGCCGCGCCCTGACCAACGCCGGTCCCGCCATCGTCGAGGTCGCCCACGCCCCGATCCTGCCGGCCGCCAGTCAGGCCATCGTCGTCACCGCGCGCGTCTCCGATCCGGACGGCGTCTCCGCCGTCACCCTCCGCTATCGCAACGACACCGCCGGCGGCGCCACCACGATCATCAACATGCTGGACAACGGCACAGGCGGCGACGCCACCGCCAGCGACGGCCTTTTCAGCGCCACCATTCCGGGGCAGAACGCGGGCGTGATCATCGCCTTTTACGTGCAGGCCGTGGACAGCTTCGCGCCGGCGGGGACGACCAAGTTTCCGAACAACGCGCCGGGCCGCGAATGTCTGGTGGGTTTTGGCGAGGGCAATCCGATCGGCACCCTCGGCACCTTCCGCACCTGGATCACGCAGAGCAACGCCACCTACTGGGCCAACCGCGAGAAGAACAGCAACGAACCGCTGGACGCCTCCTTTGCCTACGGCAATTTCCGCGTCGTTTACAACATGCAGACCTATTACAGCGGCAGCCCGTGGCACACCGGCGGGTTCAACGGGCCGACCGGCAACCAGTGCGACTACGTCCTGAACTTCTCCAGTGACGACACCGTGCTCGGCGCCAAAGACTACGTCATCTCCACCGTCGGCAACCTGGGCAACGACGACACCTCCCAGCGCGAGCAGGCCTCCTTCTGGATGCTGGGCGAACTCAACGCCCCCACCCTCCACCGCCGCCACATCAACATGTATTGCAACGGCAACCGCCGCGGCACCATCATGGAGTCCTCGCAGCAGCCCGGCTCCGACGTCATCGGCGAATATTTCCCGGACGACTCCGAGGGCCACCTCTTCAAGATCGAGGACTCCTTCGAGTTCGCCGACGACGGCGCCGGCTTCAACGCCACCGACGCCCAGCTCATTCAGTACCTCACCACCGGCGGCGCCAAAAAAACCGCCCGCTACCGCACCAGCTGGCGGCCCCGCGCCGTCAACGATTCGGCCAACGAGTTCAACGAACTCTTCAACCTGGTGGACGCCGTCAATGCCACCGCCCCCGAACCCTACACCGCCCAGACCCTCGCCCTGGTCGACATGGAGAATTGGATGCGCGTCTTCGCCGTCGAGCACATCGCCGGCAACTGGGACGCCTACGGCTACAACCGCGGCAAGAACATGTACACCTACAAGCCCCAAAACGGCCGCTGGATCATGATCCCCTGGGACATTGACTTCGTCCTCGGCTCCGGCAGCGACGGCGCCCAGACCGGACTCTTTGGCGCCAACGATCCCACCATCACCCGCATGTGGAACCACCCGCCCTTCGTCCGCGCCTACTGGCGCGCCTACGAGGACGCCGTCAACGGCCCCATGCTCCCCTCCAAAGTCGGGCCCATGATGGACGCTAAATACGCCGCCCTCACCGCCAACGGCATCAACGTCGCCGCCCCCACCGCCACCCTGGACTTCATCGCCCAGCGCCGCGCCTACATCATCAGCCAGCTGGCCACCGTCGCCGCCAACTTCACCGTGCCCGTCAACAACCTCAACACCGCCACCAACCTCGTCACGATCAGCGGCACCGCCCCCATCGGCGTGCAAACCATCCGGTTCAACGGCATCGCCTGGCCCGTCACCTGGACCGGCGTCACCTCCTGGCAGGCCCGCGTGCCGGTCGTTCCCGGTGCCAACCAGTTCACCGTCGCGGGCATCGACATCCGCGGTAACTTCGTCGCCGGCGCCACCAACAATGTCACCGTCACCTACACCGGCACCCTCCCCTCCGCCCAGGGCAACGTGGTCATCAACGAAATCCTCTACAACCCGGCCGTGCCCGACGGCGAGTTCATCGAGCTCTTCAACAACTCCGTCTCCATCAACTACGACCTCTCCGGCTGGCAGTTCAACGGCCTGGGCTACACCTTTCCCCCCGGCAGCTACCTCGCCCCCCGCGCCTACCTCGTCCTCGCCAAAAACCGCGACGTCTTCGCCAGCACCTACGGCACCACCCTCGTGGTCTTCGATACTTTCACCGGCAGCCTCCAAAACAACGGCGAAACCCTCACCCTCATCAAGCCCGGCGCCAATCCCGCGCTGGACGTCGTCATCGACAAGGTCAAATACGAAGGTGCCGCCCCCTGGCCCAGCAACGCCAACGCCACCGGCTCCTCCTTCCAACTCATCGACCCCTTCCAGGACAACAGCCGCGCCGGCAACTGGTTTTGCAACTACATCCCCGGCAGCTACACCCCCGGCACCAACATCCCCGGCTCCATCATTCCCGGCGGCTTCATCCCCGGCTCCACCAACTACAACCTCCGCTTCGCCTCCATCTCCGGCAACATCGGCAGCACCCCCCGCCTCCTCATGTATCTTGGCGAAGTCGGCGAAGTTTACATCGACGACCTCTACCTCGCCAGCGGCGGCACCGCCGAAACCGGCACCAACTATATCAGCAACGGCGACTTCGAGACCCCGCTCCCCGGCGCGCCCGCCCTCACCAACTTCTTCACCGTCGTCGGCCTCTTCCACACCAACAGCACCATCGCCGCGACCAACGCCCACTCCGGCGCCAACAGCCTGCGCATCGTTAACACCAACAGCTCCAGCTTCGCCCTCGCCCGCATCCTCTACAAAGACATCCCCGGCCCCACCAACGGCCAGACCTGCACCTTCAGCTTCTGGTACCGCCCCACCTTCAACTGCACCAACCTCTTCGCCCGCTTCCAGAGCAGCACCATCGGCAGTTCCTCCATACCGGCCGCCATCCTCACCCCGCCCTTTGCCGCCGACTCCAACTCGCCGCCCGTCACCAACCTGCCCGTCATCATTCCGTCCATCACCATCGCCGGCGCCGCCTTCCGCACCCCCGGTGCCGTCAACACCAACGTGACCACCCTCCCCGCCTTCCCCCCCCTCTGGCTCAACGAAGTCCAGGCCGAAAACATCAACGGCCCCACCAACAGCGCCGGCCAGCGCACCGCCTGGCTCGAACTCCACAACGCCGGCACCAACACGATCACCCTCACCAACCTCTTCCTCACCGGCAACTACACCAACCTCACCAACTGGGCCTTCCCCGCCGGCGCCATCATTGCCCCCGGCGAATTCAAAATCATCTTCGCCGACGGACTGACCGGTCTCTCCACCCTCGCCGAACTCCACACCAGCTTCGCCCTCCCGCCCGGCAGCGGCTCCCTCGCCCTCGCCCGCCGCTTCAACGGCCAGCCCCAAGTCATCGACCACCTCAACTACACCGCCGCCCTCGGCCGCTCCTACGGCTCCTTCCCCGACGCCCAGTCCTTCGACCGCCAGGAATTTTTCTACGTCACCCCCGCCGGCACCAACAACGCCGCCCTGCCCCCGCTCCAAGTCTTCATCAACGAATGGATGGCCGACAACACCACCACCCTCGCCGACCCCGCCGACAACGACCTCGAAGACTGGTTTGAAATCTATAACCCCGGCCCCGGCCCCGCCGACCTTTCCGGCTACTACCTCACCGACAACCTCACCAATAAATTCCAATACCTCATCCCCGCCGGCTACACCATTCCCCCCGGCGGCCACCTCCTCGTCTGGGCCGACAACGAAACCGGCCAGAACAGCACCAACCGCATCGACCTCCACGCCAGCTTCCGCCTCACCGCCGGCGGCGAAGCCATCGGCCTCTTCGCCGCCGACGGCACCCAGATCGACGCCATCACCTTCGGCCCCCAGACCCCCAACCTCAGCCACGGCCGCTACCCCGACGGCGGGCCGGGCCTCCAGTTCATGACCACCCCCACCCCGCGCGCCGCCAACATCGGCAACGGCAACACCGCCCCCGCTCTCACCCGCATCGCCAGCACCAACATCAACGAAGGCGTCCTCTACACCTTCAACGCCAGCGCCACCGACACTGATGTCCCCGCGCAAACCCTCACCTACACCCTCGCCGGCCAACCCACCGGCGCCGCCATCACCACCGGCGGCCACTTCACCTGGACCCCCGCCGAGAACCAAGGCCCCGGCGTTTACAACCTGTCCGTCATCGTCACCGACAACGGCCTCCCCGGCCTCACTGCCACCCAGACCTTCACCCTCACCGTCAGTGAAGTGAACACCGCCCCCTTGCCCGCCACCCTCCCCGGCACCAGCATCAACGCCGGCGCCCTCCTCACCTTCATCGCCAGCGCCACCGACGCCGACCTGCCCGCACAAATCCTGAACTTCTCCCTCTCCGCCCCGCCCGCCGGCGCGAGCATCACCACCGGCGGCCGCTTCACCTGGACCCCCACGCAAAACCAGGCCCCCGGCACCAACACCATCGCCGTCGTCGTCGCCGACAACGGCCTCCCCAGCCTCACCGCCACCCAAACGTTCAACGTGATCATCATCCCACCCCCGCGCCAACTGACCATCGCGCGCACCAACGACACCGAAGTCGTCCTCACCTGGACAGCCCTCGCCGGCCGCAGCTACCGCGTGGAATACATCGAAACCGTGGACGCACCTGGTGCCGCCTGGACTCCGATCGGCGATCCGCTGACCGCCACAAGCGACACTCTCACGTTCACCGACACCATCGCCCCCAACACCCAACGCTTCTACCGCATCCGCCAACTCCAGCCGTAAGCCCAGCACCGGCGAAAAAAAACGCCGAAGTGGCTGACCAAAGTCAGGTCGCACCCGCCCTCGGTCATAAAACGTGGCGGATTCTGCGGGCGGACGGCGCAGGGGGTTGCAGATCGCATCGAGCCACATGCCCGATCATGCGTAAAAAAATAAAAGCGTGATTGATTTTCCCGGTCGCTTTTGTATGTTCACCGCAACCAACCAAGTATGCGCAGAATTTTTTCCCATGGTTCTGGGTCGTTCCATGTCCAGCCGGGACAGGATCAGGCGCAGGGCCGCAAATCTAGTGGGCCGGCGCGAAAATTTGAAAAAAAACATGCAAAACGAAATGGTCTCTAAAATAATTTCCCGCTGGCTCGGTTCCGTGCTGCTGCTGACGGCGCTCGGCGCGCAGGCGGCTTCCGTCGGTCCAGCCGGTTACACCAATGATTTCAGCGTCCAGCCCAACGCCGCGGATTTCGCCACGGCCAACATCGGGGGCGGTTCCGG
>Ga0007762_1024634_pt1 | contig 8946 bp, 2 predicted proteins | sample LauGreFBDMM110DN_FD_61543 | JGI IMG/M metagenome (GOLD analysis project Ga0007762, IMG submission 61543) | Metatranscriptome of freshwater lake microbial communities from Lake Michigan, USA - Fa13.BD.MM110.DN (Metagenome Metatranscriptome) | ecosystem: Environmental > Aquatic > Freshwater > Lake ...
CGGAAACCGTGTTTCCGACATTAAGGTGGTTTACAACGATCAGGTCCCCGAACGGGTGGATGTGGCCTATCCGTCCTCATCGCAAATTTCCGATCCCCTGAACGAGGGTGAGCGCACGTTGGACGAGAAACGCACTCTTTGGTTTGAGCGAACTACTTCCCAGATCCTAGCCTACAACCGGGAAGGTCGCGTGTTCGTGGAAATCCTCGGTGACTCGAATGCCGATGGTGTCAGCCGCAAGCATCTCGGTTATGAAATCGTGGACATCCTGCAACAACCGCGCCCGCAGGATATCACCGTCGAGTTGGGTGACCGTATTCCGGCCTTCTCAGACATTTCTCGAGACTTTTCGGCGTTGTATCCAAGGCCTCAGAACCCGATCGGGGATCGGTTCTACGAATCTACTTCGAGCAATCCGTCACTGCCCGAGGAATTGTATGCTGCACGAGAGACCAAGAACCAGAACGACCTCCTCGTGTACTGGATGGATCCTGGCATCGAGGGGTTGATGTGGCCGCGGGTATTGGCCCGATACTACCTGAGGTGGCCGGTCGATTTGGCGCGATACAGCCATTACATCCGGCCTCAGGTGACCACTAAAGAGGAGGCCAAGAGCTCCGCCGTGTTGATGGATGCCAGCGGCAATCCCTTGCTGCTTTACCAAGATCCCCTCGATCAACCACGGGCCTTCTTGGATCCCGATCTCCAATTCTACACGTACCTCACTCCAGCCTATACCGCCCACCGGACACTGCTTCGCTACAGCAAGGGTGAACGGCTCTATTTTGAGCGAGTGTTCTCTTGGCTGGATTCCAACGTGAAATCCTCGACTTGGGTGGGCTCGGTGGCCACCAACTTGAACACGTGGAATCCGACCACTCGGACCCTGACGTTCCCCAGACAGGCGGAAGCGCCGCGGGTGGTTGATCAAACCGTGGATGTCGGCCAACGCATCACCGCACCGGAGGGTGAGTTGGGTGCCGGACCAAGTGCAAACTACTTGGCTGGCTACATACGAAGTGGCATCTCTTATCACCCTGGAGCTTACAAGAACCCGTTTTCGGAGGGTTTCGATGCCGCTAACGCGGGCGCGATCATCCCGGTGAACGCCATCCCGAACCGCAACTCGTTGGAGGTTTGGTGGTTCCGCCGAGACGTCGTCTTGCAGAGGAATGGGATCTCTGTCCCTAGTTGGCCGTCGGTGATGGGTCGCTACACCCTTCAGTTTCCCTCGTCTCCGCGTGAGATCGTCTTGGCGAGCAATGCCGGCACCGGCGGGTTGGCCAGCTTGGAAGCCAAGGGGAGCATCTACTATGAAAACGATCCGACCGCGATCGGTTACAATCCTAACGAAGAACATGCCTTGATGATTGGTGATAAGGGTTACGCCTTGCGGGATGACTTGAACAGCACCAGTAGTAGCAACTTCTCATCTTTGCCGTATGTGCTCATCGACCACTATGGTAGCGATGGACGCCCGAGCATGGCTGTATTCAAAGTGCTGCGTGAAAAACCCGAAGCTGCCTTGCTCTTCGACTACGTCGTCGAGGCGGGCAAGATCCTCCAGCCGCCCATGCCGTTGGAGTTATTGCAGGCTCCGACGGAGGGGGAAGGCGTTGGCTTAGTGAACTACAACAAAGAAACGGTCTTGGCGGCCAACCAAGGCAATTTGCCCGTCAATTGGAATCAAGCCCGCGACGGGGCCGGTCCGTTTAAACACTACCAAGCCTTCAGCATCCGCGACCGCAAGGAGTCGTTCTGGGTCTATCGCGGTTTGCACTTGGAACCCAATTTACAATCCGGCCGGTACAACTCCACAACGCGGGCCTTTTCAGTTGCCCTGCCGGCGGCTACCGCAATTTCAGGGCGTCCTTTCAAATATTACCTCCATGCGTCACGCCGGGCCGAGGCACTCATCCTCAAACCGAGTTCCGCGCTGCCTCAGGGTTCTGCGCCGCTGCCTGCATGGTTGCGGGCTGACATTAATACGAATGGCTTCCTGTTGACGGGTGAGCCTCCTTCAGCGGCGAGGCCGGCGACAAACTACACGTTTGATTTGATCGATGTGGGTATGAATCAGACCAACCGGCTGACGCTCAACCTTCAGGTCCTGAAGAACGGAACCGATGTGGCTCAGGGTCCTCTGACGCTGACGAGTCAGTCCGTAGATGGGGCTTCAGTCGAGTTTGTGGGTCGCCCCCCTTTCTTGGCAGCACGGGCTTCCGACATCAACAGCTTCTCCATGCGGTTCTATTATAAGACCTTGGACGGGTTCGCTTGGCCCAATTTACCGTCCATTCCGGTGGGGACCATCGTTCCCTACTTGCGCGTACCGGGACCTGTTGCCGGAACCTATGTCGGCGCTCCGGCTGACAAGGCCACCGCGGCATTGTCGATCACCTATCGACCGGTTTGGCCGTCCATGCCTGAGGTGATGCAGCCTGGACAAACCCTCACCACTCCGGCGAACGGATTGCCGGCGATCCGGGGTCAGACCAGTGCTCAGATTCTGTATCAGCAATCCATTGCCACAAACTTCACCCTCAAGAGTCCCAGCGTGGTTCTCGTGGATCCCACTCGTCGCAAGGTGGCGACGCTGACGTCGGTCGGGTTGGACAAACTGCCCTCGGGGGTGCTGGCCGAGCCCAACCAAGGTCTCACCTATTTTCCAAACCTTCCGCCTCATTTGGCCACACGGGTGTTTTTTGATCCCAATGTGGGGACCAAAGGTGCGCTCGTTCTCAAAGGTGAGTTTAAGGGTGAATTCCCGGGTCGCGAGTATGTCCAGATGAATGTCCTGCGCGGAACCGCCGATCGGGAAGATCTGAAGACTGTGTTGGATTTGTGCCCGTCGAGCCCGGCCGATGAGAAGACCAAGTGGGATCAGTTGGTCAACAGCCTGACCGCGGTGGTGGACACCTTCGTCGAAAACCCAAAAATTGCGGGCCAGTATATCGAAGACCCTCAGAAACGCGCCTACGTGGGAGTCTCATCTGTCGTAGAAATCACCGACGAGGACACGGCGGTCGATTCCTATGCCCTGAGCACCAGTGGCCCCGGCTACGGCATGGTGTCGGTCATTGTGGGCAACGGTTGCCCCAAATTCACCCCGAAGGGCGAACCCGTGTCGGTGCTCGTCTTCAAGGTGGATGGCGGATTGTGGCCGGGTGAGCTCCGGGTGATTCCTTCAGCCAACCCCCTCAGCGAGTTACTGACCTTGCAGCACACTCCGGATCTGGCGGGTCGCTTCGGTGAGTACGAATACGATTGGCGTATCGCCGCACCGGTGGATGGGGCCCCGCCTGCGATGGATGCCACCATGTCCCAATGGTTGGCCCTGCAAAATGGAACAGCATTGCCGCGCTACACGCTAGGTGGAGCGGGTATTCGGGTGTTGTCTGATAATTATCTCATTATGCGATATCGCTCGACCAACGAAAATAATCCCCAAATCCGACAGTGGTCGCGCTGGACGGATCCTCAGTTAGCGGAGGGTTGGATCAAGCGTGTGTTGGCGGGGATTAACCCATTCGGGCAGCGCATCACCGACTTGTACAATAACCCGGTCAATACCGATGTCAGCGTGCTCGGGCAGGCAGGTCGCCGTTGGGAGGGGGCTATCGCGCTGAATCTCAAAAACATCAATAGCAGCGGTTTGATAGAGATTTATGAGACGGTCTTGCGTCGCGGTCGGGATCTCAGCATCGATTCTGGGATCAACTACGGCCCCGCCAATGACGCCTTGTTGCTCGTGGCCGGCTATTTGAACGATCTCTATACCCTTATGGGGGATGAGGCCTATGCGGATTCTTCGAATCCGACCATCGCGGTTGGAACCGGGGACTCAGCGGATGGCGGTGTGGCCACGTCGAAGTTCAGCTTCTCCGGTCAGGTGGGCTCCTTGTTGGAAGAGGAGTTGGCCCTGCTCCGCGGACGTGATGATTTCATGCAACCCGGTGTGCAGACAGCGCCTGCCTACAACCGCATGTACTGGAACTTCACCCGCGGCATCAACTCCGGAGAAGTCATTTACGTCCAGAATTACAACATCAAGGACCTCAATAATGATGGCGTGTTGAACGCTCTAGATGCGGCCAAGGCCTATCCACAAGGTCATGGTGACGCCTACGGTCATTACCTTACGGCCGTCAAGGGCTACTACGGACTCATCATCAATCAGAACTTCGACTGGGTGCCTCGCACGGAAGCCGTGACCATCTTGGGCAAACCGGTCCAGGTCGATTACCTCGACGAACGCAAGTTCGCCGCATCGGCGGCGGCAGTCAGTCGTATGGGGTTCGAGGTCATGGATTTGGTGTTCCGCCAATCCTACCGTTCGGGCGAAATCAACGGTTGGACCCGCTTTGGCGAGACCCGTTCCAATACCAACCGGGTGGTCGCCTCGGTGCGACACTGGGGGCTTGATCACTGGGCCAGTCGCGTGGGGCAGGGGACTTACCTCAACTGGGTGGTCGGTAATTCCCTGCTGCCGGCGGTGGATCCGGATCCTTCCCATGAAGGCATCCAGAAAATCGACCGCACCACGGTGCTCGAGTTGACCCAATTGCCGCTGACCTATCGGGAATGCCAACTGCTCCTGGACAATGCCGAGGCGGGCCTCACACCGCTGGGTTTGCCGAGAGACAGCGTCGCACTCGACATCAACCCCAACCAGGTGACGGGAGCTTCATCGAAGGGACATTATGAGCAGTTGTATGAGCGGGCCATTGGGACTCTGGAGAACGCCTCCATGGCCTTTGAGGAAGCCCGGACCATGTCCCAGGGTATCCGCTCACAGGAGGACAGCCTCGAAGAGGTGAAATCGAAGATCATCGATGCTGAGCGGGCGGTGACGTCCCAGTTGATCGAGATCTACGGCTCGCCCTATTCCGATGATATCGGCCCGGGGAAGACCTTCCCTCAGGATTATGTGGGTCCGGACCTCGTCCACTACGTGTATGTAGATATGCCGGAGAACCTCTCTCCGGACGAAATTAGGGGAGGGACTAATGGAATTGAGATCAAGATCCTCGTACCCCCCAGTTCTTGGCAGGGGGTGCAAGTTCCAGAGGAATTTGACGATTTCCCGATACAGACTACCAACAAGATAATCGTGACTGAGGGTGGGTTCACACCTCGGCCCGACGATTGGTCAGGACGGCGAGCAACGCCAGGTCGCATTCAGCAAGCGATCTCTGGAGTGATTGCAGCCCAGTTTCAGTTGGCCACTGCAGCCGGGGATGCTCAAGGGGCCTTCAGCGGCATGCAAGTCACGTTGGATCTCTACAAAGCGAACCAAGTGACTCAAGGCGAGATCGACAAAGCCAAGCTGGGACTGCTAATCACCGATCAGACACTGAAGTCCGTGTTGTTGGCCAATGATCTGTTCGAGGTCTTCTCTGAGACGACGAAGGAATCGGCTATCCGGTGGAGCAAAGCCATTAAAGAGGCATTGCCTCAATCGTTGGTAGCGGGTCTGGCGGCGGGCGGTGATCTGACATCGGGCGGACGCGCTGCCATTGAAGCGGCTGGCGGTACCATCGTGGAGGTTCTTGACAAGGTGAAGGCGGCGCGGTTGGCGGTTGTGAAGTCGCTGCAGTTTGCTTCTGAGGCCTCGGCTACTTGGACCCAGTACGGGTTCATCGAACCCCGTGAGGTTCTCATTGGGCTTCGGCAAACCCTCAAAGATCTTGCTGATCAATTGGGAGATGCTGAGGGGCAGTTGACCACGGTCTATCAGCGTCAGCGTGAGTTGTACGACGCTCAGATGAAGCTTCGTTCCGTGGTGGCGCAAGGTGAACGGATCCAGGCCGACCGTCAGGCCTTCCGCACTCGATCCTCGGCTGTCATTCAAGGCTACCGGACGCATGACGTCGCCTTCCGTCTCTTCCGCAATGAGAAGTTGGATCGCTATGAGAAACTGTTGAACTTGGCAACCAGCTATACGCTCTTGGCTGCCAATGCCTTCGATTACGAGACGGGGTTGCTCAACAGCCAAAGCGGTAAGGCGTACGTGGATCGCATCCTACAAGCCCGAGCTTTGGGGGTGGTTCACAATGGCGTGCCCCAGTTCACTGGAACCTCTGTCGGCGATCCGGGACTATCCGGGGCCTTGGCCGAAATGAACGCCGATTGGTCGGTGCTCAAGGGTCGCTTGGGCTTCAACAACCCGGACAGCTACGGAACCACAGTTTCTTTGCGGACCGAGAACTATCGAATCCTGCCGGGGGCTGATGGTGATATTAACTGGAAGGACATTCTGAACAGGGCTCGCCGGGATGACCTTCTGGAAGATGTTGATGTTCGACGCATGTGCATGCAACTCGATCGGGGCGGTGGGCTTGCGGTTCCGGGGTTGCTCATCGAGTTTGAGACTACCATCGCCGATGGCATGAACTTGTTTGGTCAAAGCTTGGCAGCCGGAGACCACGCGTACCACAACAGCTCCTTCGCTACTAAGATCTTCGGGATCGGTGTGGCCTTGGAAGGATACAAAGGAATGGACACCCCGTTCCCCAATGCCTCCGCTATCGGTGCAGCCGGTGCCAGTTCCCCGGCCGATCCCACCTTGGCTTTCATGGATCCGACCGCTTTGGCGGCGACGCCGTATGTGTACTTGATTCCGGCCGGTTTGGATTCCATGCGCAGCCCGCCGTTGGGTGACGAGAGTCGGGTACGTACTTGGTCGGTTCAGGACATCACGATTCCCATGCCCTTCAACATCGGCAATTCCGACTTCTCAACCAAGCAACTGTGGCAGAGCTCCCAATCGCTCTCGGAGCCCCTCTTCTCGGTTCGCAAGCACCAAGCCTTCCGCCCTGTGCCCTCGGCGACGGTCTTTACTCCCAACATCTACGGGGGGAATGGAGGTTTGTCGCGTTCGCAATTCACCAACTCACGGCTCATTGGTCGTTCGGTTTGGAATAGTAAATGGAAGTTGGTTATCCCGGGGCAAACGCTGCTCAACAACCCTTCCGAGGGTCTCGATCGATTCATCCAAAGCGTGAAGGATGTCAAGATTCACATCGTGTCTTACTCCTTCTCTGGCAACTAACCCTATTGCGACATGATTTCCTTACGATCCCTCCACCGGGCCTTCCTGGTAGTCTTGCTATCGGGTTTGATTCCTAGAGTTGCGGTGGCGTTTCCGCCATTACCGCATCACACCGTCTATGGGTTAGTGCGCGATGAGTTTGGCAACCCGCTGACGGCGCCGGGAACCGAATTGATCCTCGACACCCTGTCGGGCACGTCTTTGACGACGACCATCGTGGCGGGTTTGGAGGCGGGTGTGAATTACCGGATCAATGTTCCGGTGGATGCCGGATTGACCGATGATCTCTACCGCCCTACCGCGCTCCGTCCGACGGCTCCGTTTCGTATCCGCGTCAAGATCGCGGGGCGGACTTATGTGCCGTTGGAAATGAAAGCCAACATGGCCTCGCTGGGTCAGCCAGCACAGTCGTCCCGGCTGGATTTGACCCTGGGCGAGGACAGCGACGGGGATGGTCTTCCAGACGCTTGGGAGCGCTCGGTGATTGCAGCCGGAAAGCTGGGTGTTTCGATCTCTGGCTTGAACCCCAACGATCGTCTCAATGGCAATTCGCTCTCGGTTTTGCAGGCCTACATCGCTGGAACCTACGCTTGGGATCCCAAGGACGGATTCCGGGTCGATATTGTGCAGTTCGAGGGGCTGAACCCGGTGTTGGAGTTTCTGGCCCTGCGAGGCCGCAGTTACTCAGTCATCGGCTCGGATGACTTGGTCACTTGGGTTCCGGCATCCTTTCAAATTCAGGGTGCCTCCGCTTCGGGCAGCGTGAGCTTCTACCAGTCCACCCAATTGAAGCAGGTGCGGGTGACCGTGCCTGCGGATTCTGGCAAAGCTCCCCCGAAATTCTTCAAACTGCTGGTGAAGTGATTCCGTGATGAGCGGAGCCACTTCGAAAGGGAGTCAGCCGGGTTTCGGGTTCCCCTCCATAGGAGGAGTCCGATGGATTCTGGTGCTGGGGTTTGTGGTGGCAATAATTCTGACCGTCATCCTGAAACCTTGGCAGCGTGAATTAGTCCCCGCGGAGCAGGTTTCTCGAAATCAGTTGGTACTGCAACAAGGCCGTTTGATGAAAACCAGCCAGACCAATGCCTTCACTGGCCTGATGGTGGAGTTTTACCCCGACGGCACCCTGCAGTCGCGCTCGGCGGTGTCGAACGGACTCTTGCACGGAGTTTCCGAGGGTTGGCACACCAACGGAGTTCTGGCCATTACCGAAGGGTTTGTGAGCGGCACGTCTCATGGCACCCGGACTAAATGGGATGCCGCCTCCAACCGGATCGCTGAAACCACTATTTCTGCGGGCCAGATCCATGGATCCCATCGGGAGTGGTACACAAACGGTCAGCCAGCTTTGGAAATGTCGATGGTCGATGGAAAGGCTCAAGGCCTAGCAAGGAAATGGAACCCCGATGCCTCGATGGCCGGACAGTGGGTGTTGAGCAACGGCGTGGTGGTTCACGCCACGACGAATGCCGTTGAACTTCGCGCATTGGCTCAGAAGGGAGGTCAGTTGTGACCTTGCGAACCCTGATTTGGCATCGGGTTTTCCAGATTCGGTGCTGGTTGGTCGCCTTCGGTCTAGGAATATGGAGCAGCGGTTTGGCCTTGAGTGGTGGAGTTGTTGCGGCAGGACTCCAAACAGTCAGCGATTCGTCCGGTCGATACCTTCTTCAGGCGACATTGGGTCAGCCGATCGCGAGTTCCACTAGCGCAGAATCTGGAATCCAGCTCAGTTCTGGATTCTGGTTCACTGAACAATCTTCGACGGCTCTTAACGGGCCGAATCTTATGGGATCTAAACTGGAGTCCAAGATTCGGAGCACAGCGATGCTCCGTGGTCCGAGTGGCGATGCTCCTGAGGCAGTCGCCATGAGTTCGGAATCTTCTCAGCTGCC